>Ga0310786_10004601_pt1 | contig 19142 bp, 19 predicted proteins | sample AusTroGonzalo_MG_FD_203881 | JGI IMG/M metagenome (GOLD analysis project Ga0310786, IMG submission 203881) | Bovine rumen microbial communities from tropical cattle in Woodstock, Queensland, Australia - Gonzalo_03 (v2) (version 2) | ecosystem: Host-associated > Mammals > Digestive system >... | reverse complement strand
TCCCGATTTTTGACGGGGCTTGAGGTTTTCGGGGCACAAGGGCTGGACAGGGAGAGAAAAAGAGCGGCGGCATCCGGGGATTCTGCCATAATGGCAGTGCTCAAACCGAAAGGAGCCGCCGCGAAAACGAATCTACTGAAAACGCAGATGGATTGCATCTGCAAAGAATACCTGGCCGGAATCTTTCCGGAGCTGGGCAAGTGCGCCCGGGGGGCGCTGGAGACGCTGTTCGGGGGCATCGTCGCGGAAAAGTCCACGTTCGCGCTGGACTTCTCGGACATCAGCAAGGAGTTCGGCGGGAGGGGGATCGAAGAGATGGCGAAAGGCTGGGACGGCATCCGCGCGCTCGTCGGGATGCCGAAAGTCCGCTTCATCAGCGGCCGGCCGAGAAAACTCCATCCGCCGGACCCATTGCAACTGCTGCTGGCGCTCTGACCAACGGCAAGCGGAAAGCCCCCAGACAGGCATTTGCGCCGGAAACGCCGGACGGAGTGTGCCCAGTGCCCGCCAGAACCCGTCGGAAACGCCTCGCGGGGAGGAATCGGCCCCTCCGGGAAGGCTCAAAACGGGCTTTCGGGAAAAGTCCGGCCCCGTTCCTGAGGGGGCCTTGAAAAAATATCAACCAATGCTGGCGGCCCTCCACGCGTTGTCGGGATAAATCATCCCGACAAAAATCGGGATAAGCGTGGCGGGAAAAGAACCGTTGCGGGCGGGGGGCGGGGGGTGTATGGTCTGGCGTCTTTTCACACGGGAGATTCCGCCATGCCGAAGAAACTGTTTTTGTCCGCCAACGAAGCCGTCGCCCTGGCCGCCCGCCACGCCGGGTGCAGGGTCGCGGCGGCGTATCCGGGGACGCCCTCCACGGAAATCCTCGAAAACGTGGCGAAGTTCAAGAGCGCGCCGTACTTCGAGTGGGCGGTGAACGAGAAGGTGGCGATGGAGGTCGTGGTGGGGGCGGCGCTGGCGGGAGGGCGGGCGCTGACGGCGATGAAGCACGTGGGGCTGAACGTGGCGATGGATCCGCTGATGACGGCGACCTACGTGGGGGTGCTGGGGGGGCTGGTGATCGTGACGGCGGACGATCCGGGAATGCATTCCTCGCAGAACGAGCAGGACAACCGGGTGCTGGCGAAGTTCGCGCGGTGCCCGACCTTCGAGCCGTCGGATTCGCAGGAGGCGTTCGACATGGCGCTGGCGGCGTTCGACCTGAGCGAGGAGACGGGGGCGCCGGCGATCCTGCGGCTGACGACGCGGACGAGCCACACGTCGGGCGTGGTGGTAGTGCCGGACGAGGAGGGGGGCGTTCGGCCGCTGAAGGAGTACGTGAAGGACATCCGGCGGACGGTGCCGGTGCCGGCGCATTCGCGGGGGATGCGGCTGGCGGCGGAGGAACGGACGAAGAAGCTGGCGGCGGTTTCGGAGGCGTCGCGGTTCAACACGGAAATCGAGGGGAAGCGGGACGTTTCGTTCGTGGCGAGCGGGGTGGCGTTCCAGTACGTGCGGGAGGTGTTTCCGGAGTGCGCGGTGCTGAAGCTGGGGATGTCGTGGCCGCTGCCGATCGAAAAGATCCGGGCGTTCGCGGCGAAGGCGGGGCGCCTGGTGGTGGTGGAGGAGAGCGACCCGGTGATCGCCGACGGCATCCGCGCGGCGGGCATCCCGGTGCCGGAAACGAAGACGGAGCTGCACATGCTGGAGCTCAACCCGATGCGCCTGGCGGCGCTCCGGGCGGAGCTGGAGGGGAAGGAACCGCCGGCGGCGGCTCCGGCGGCGGCCGACGTGCCGGCGCGTCCGCCGGTACTGTGCGCGGGGTGTTCGCACCGGGGGGTGTTCCACGTGCTTTCGAAGCTGAAGGCGACGGTGACGGGGGACATCGGGTGCTACACGCTGGGGGCGTTCCCGCCGCTGAGCGCGATGGATTCGACGATCTGCATGGGGGCGGCCATCGGGAACGCGCTGGGGATGCGGAAGGCGGGGCACCCGAACAAGCGCATCGCCGCGGTGCTCGGGGATTCGACGTTCTTCCACTCCGGCATGACGGGGCTCCTGGACATGGCGTACAACGGGGGCGACGTGACGCTGGTGGTGATGGACAACCGCATCACCGCGATGACCGGCCACCAGGACAATCCCGGCACCGGGCGGACGCTGATGGGCGCGCCGGCGAAGGAGGCGCGGATCGCCGACATCGCGCGGGCGTGCGGCATCGAAAAGGTGTTCGAGGTGGACGCCTACGACCTCAAGGCGCTGGAATCGACGCTGAAGGAATGCCTGGACGGGTCGGGCCCCGCCGTGGTGGTGGCCATCGGACCGTGCGTGATCAACAAGAAGCTGGTGGGGAAGAACCCGCGGAAGGTGGACGCGGCGAAGTGCGTGGCGTGCGGGACGTGCTTCCGCCTGGGCTGCCCGGCGATCCACCGGGGCGAACCGGCGGGGGCGGACGGGAAGCGCTTCAAGGCGGCGGTGGACCCGGCGATGTGTTCGGGTTGCACGTTGTGCGAACAGGTGTGTCCGCGGGGCGCGTTCGGTCCGGCGGAACAGGCATAGGAAGGGCGAGACGATGAGCAAAGGCATTTGGAACATTTCGCTGGTGGGTGTCGGGGGACAGGGCATCATCCTAACGTCGGACGTGCTGGCGCGCGCGGCGATGATTTCCGGCTACGACGTGAAGAAGTCGGAAATCCACGGGATGAGCCAGCGCGGCGGGTCGGTGATCAGCCAGGTCCGGTTCGGGGAAAAGGTGGCCAGCCCGATCGTGGCGGACGGGACGTCCGACGTGCTGGTGGCGTTCGAGCGGGTGGAGGCGCTGCGCTGGGCGCGGCTGGCGAAGCCGGACGGTCGCGTGCTGGTGAACCGGGCGGACATCGTGCCGGTGACGGTTTCGAGCGGGATGCAGCCGCCCGCGCAGCGGGTGGAGGAGCGCCTGGCGGAGCTGCCGGGGCTGGTGGTGGTGGATTCCGCCCCGCTGGCGGCGGAAGCGGGGAACGCGCGGACGGCGAACCTGGTGATCGCGGGGGCGCTGTCGCGCCTGCTGCCGCTGGAAGAGGCGGCGTGGACCGAGGCGATCCGCGTCCGGATTCCGGAAAAACTGCAGGCGGTGAACCTGAAGGCGTTCGCGCTGGGGCGCGGGGCGGTGGCCTGAGGCGCGGCGGAATCTTCCGGCCGCGCGCGGCGGGCCGGGGCCGCCGGTGGGCGCGGCGGAAGGGGCGGCGATGAAGCGGAAGCGGCAGATATCGGTGTTCGACACGACGCTGCGGGACGGGGAGCAGTGTCCCGGCGCGTCGCTCGGCGTGCCGGAAAAGGTGCAGATCGCGCGGCAGCTGGAGAAGCTGGGGGTGGACGTGATCGAGGCGGGGTTCCCGGCGGGCTCGCCGGCGGATTTCGCGGCGGTGCAGCGGATCGCGGGGGACGTGCGGCGGACGCGGGTGGCGGGGCTCGCGCGCTGCCTGGAGGACGACATCATCCTGGCGGCGGACGCGCTGGCGCCGGCGGGGAAGCGGGCGCGGCTCCACGTGTTTCTCGCGACGAGCCCGATCCACCGCGAGCGGAAGCTGGGGATGTCGCGGCGGGACGTGCTGCGGTCGGTGGCGGCGGGGGTGCGGATGGCGCGGCGGTATTTCGAAGACGTGCAGTTCAGCGCGGAAGACGCGACGCGGACCGAGCCGGCCTTCCTCGCCGAAGTGGCGCGGGCGGCCCTGGGGGAGGGGGCTTCGACGTTCAACGTGCCGGACACCGTGGGCTACACGGTGCCGGAGGAATTCGCGCGCCTGCTGGCGGGCCTGCGGGAGGCGGTGCCGGAGCTGGACCGCGCGGCGCTCCACGTGCACTGCCACAACGACCTGGGCCTGGCCGCCGCGAACACGCTGGCCGCCATCGGCGCGGGCGCGACGGGTTTCGAGGCGACCGTCAACGGCATCGGCGAGCGCGCGGGAAACTGCGCGCTGGAGGAGGTCGTGATGGCGCTCCACACGCGGAGCGACCGCTACGGCGCCCAAACGCGCATCCAGACCCGGGAACTGGCCGCGACCAGCCGCCTCGTGTCGCACCTGACGGGCATGATGGTGCCGCGGAACAAGGCCATCGTGGGCGCCAACGCCTTCGCGCACGAAGCCGGCATCCACCAGGACGGCGTGCTGAAGGACCGGCGGACCTACGAAATCATGCGCCCGGCGGACATCGGCGTGGCGGAGCCGGAAGAGCTGGTCCTGGGGCGGCACAGCGGGCGCGCGGGGTTCGCCGCCCACCTGCGCGGCATGGGCCTCCGGCTGGAAGCGGCGCACGTGAAGTCGCTCTACGAGGCGTTCATCGACCTCGCCGACCGCAAGACCGTCGTCTACGACGACGACTTGGTGTCGTTGTTGCGGGAACGGCTTTCCGACGTGCCCGCGGTCTATACGTTGGCGGGCCTCCGGGTGGAAACCGGGAGCGGCCGGGCCAAGGCCCGCGTGCGGCTGGAACGCGAAGGCCGGACGCACGCCGGCGCGGCCACCGGCGAAGGGCCCGTGGAAGCGGTCTTGACGGCCATCGGGGAAGCCACGGGCGTGCGCGGCGAGCTGCTGTCCTTCGTCCTGCAGGCCGTGACGCGCGGCGGGGACGCCATCGGCGAAGCCTCCGTGCAGGTGCGCTTCGGCGGGCGGACGGTTTCGGCGAAAGGGTCGGACTTGGACATCGTCCGGGCGACCGCGAAGGCTTACCTCAACGCCCTGAACCGCCACCTCTGCGCGGCCGAAGGCGGCGCCGGGGTGTAACCGGCGGGGCCCTTGGCGCGACTGGGGGATTGTCCGGTTGCGCGCCGTCCGGCCTTGTGGCAGGATGCTTCCGCCCGGCCGGGCACGGAAAATGACGCGCATTTTTTCCAAACCGAAAACCGACGAAGACCCGCAGGTGGCGGACGCCATCCGGCGCGTCCTCGACGGCGACACGGAGGCCTTCGCCATTCTGGTGGAGGTCAGCCGCGCGGACGTGGCGGCGGTGCTGTCGCGGCGGCTGGACGCGCAGGACGTGCAGGAAGTCGCGCAGGACGCCTTCGTGCGGGTCTACCGCTCCCTGCCGCAGTTCCACTTCGAAGCGCCGTTCCGTTCCTGGGTGCAGCTGATCGCGCGGCGCGCGGCCATGGATTTCTGGCGCCGCCGCTACCGGAAGCGCGAGACGCCCTTTTCCGCCCTGGAAACCCCCTACGGCGATGACGACGACGATCTCGCCGTCCCCGCCGAAGACCGCCTCCGCCGCGACGCGGACGCGGCGGAACGCCGCGAGGCCGAGCGCCTCGCCGAAATGCGCGAGGCGCTCGACGCGGCGATGGACCGCCTCGCCCCGGAAGACCGCGCCCTCGTCCAGATGGTTGCGCTGGAAGACGTCCCGATGGCCGAAGCGGCGCGCGCCGTCGGCTGCAGCCTGACGGCCGCGAAGGTCCGCGCCTTCCGCGCCCGCAAACGCTTGAAATCGGTTCTCGAAGAGCTCTTGCCCGAAAGGAGACGCACATGAAAAACGAAAACGCCGAAAAGGAATTCTGGACCCTCGCCCGGCGGGCCTGGCGCCGGCCGGAAGCCGAGCTGGACACGGCCGCCATCATGGACGCGGTCCGCCTCGCCGCGGCCGAAGACGCGCGCGCCGCCTCGCACGGCATCGCCGCCCTGCCCAACTGGCTCTGCCTCGCCGCCGCCGCGCTCGCCATCCTCTTCGCGATGGGGACGATGGGCCGCTCGGCCGGGGTGGCCGACCGGCAGGTCGGCACCGCCTGGCTTTCGAGCATCACGCCGCAGGAGGTGGCGGCGGATGTGCTGTTGACGCCGGCCTACGCTTCGCTTAGCCTTCGGAAAGGACATTGACATGAAAATGAACCGGAACACCAAAACCTTCCTCCTTCTGCTGGCGCTTTTCTTCGTCGGTCTCGGCGCGGGTTTCTTCCTCAACGAGCAGATCATCCGCTGGCGCATCGCCCGCTTCGAACGGACGGCTGACATCCCCGCCCGGATCACCCAGCACCTGGCGGAACGCCTCGCACTCGACGCCGACCAGCAGAAAGCCGTCTACGAAGTCTTTTCCTGGGCCGACGGCCGATTCAAGGACCACCGCGACCGCGAAAAAGCCGAGCGGGAAGCCATCCGCACGGAAATCGACGCCCGCGTGATGGGTGTGCTGGACGAAACGCAGCAGGCGAAATTCCAGACCCTGCGGGAAGAGCAGTCGCAACGCCCGCGCCGGGTGGTGACACTCCGGTAGGGCGGAACCGGGTTGTTGGCGGAACGCGGGGGGGGGCGTGGTGTGCGGTTCCGCCGGAGGTTCAGCCGTTTCGGGCTGCGGCTTCGGCTTCGCGGCGGCGCTTGCGTTCGGCGTGGCGGCGGATCTTGTCGGCGCGGAGGATGGCGAAGAGGGAGAGGGCGACCAGGCCGCCGGCGAGGAAGCCGAGGGAGAGGCGGAAGAAGGGGAGGCGTTCGGGTTTCGTCAGGAAGAAGGCGCGGATGAAGGTGTAGACGGCGCCGACGGGAAGGATGGCGGCGGCCGCGGCGGCGACGTGGCGGCAGGCGGCGCGGATCTTGCGGCGGCGGGGATGGTGGCGGGAATGGCTGCTCATGCTTCGGTCGAGTAGCCGTGCGGGTGGGACTGGTGCCAGGCCCAGGCGTGGCGGACGATGGTTTCGAGGTCGCCGAAGCGGGGTTCCCAGCCGAGTTCGGCCTTGGCTTTTTCGGCGCCGGCGTAGAGGCAGGCGGGGTCGCCGGGGCGGCGGGGGGAGATTTCGACGGGGATGGGATGGCCGGTGACGGCGCGGCAGGTTTCGACGACCTGGCGGACGGAGAAGCCGGTGCCGGTGCCGAGGTTGAACGCGCCGATGGCGTCCTTTTCGAGGGCGAGGATGTGGGCGCGGGCGAGGTCGACGATGTGGATGTAGTCGCGGATGCAGGTGCCGTCGGGGGTGGGGTAGTCGTCGCCGAAGACGGAGACGGCGGGGGCCTGGCCGAGGGCGACGCGGAGGACATTGGGGATGATGTGGGTTTCGGGGGCGTGGTCTTCGCCGTACTTGGCGGTGGCGCCGCAGGCGTTGAAGTAGCGGAGGAACGTGGGGCGGATGCCGGAGCGCTCGCGGGCCCAGTCGAGGATTTTCTCGCACATGAGCTTGCTTTCGCCGTAGGGGTTGGTGGGGCGCTGCGGGAGCGTCTCGGTCATCGGCATGGATTCGGGCTGGCCGTAGGTGGCGCAGGTGGAGGAGAAGACGATGCGGGAGACGCCGGCGGCGAGCATGGCCTCGAGGAGGTGGTTGAGGCCGCCGACGTTGTTGCGGAAATAGAGGAGGGGGTTCTGCATGGATTCGCCGACGAGGGCGTAGGCGGCGAAGTGGAAGACAGCGTCCGGGCGGAAGGCGCGCATGGCTTCGCGGATGGCGAAGGGCTCGCGCAGGTCGCCGACGACGAGGCGGGCGCGCGGGTCCACGGCCTCGATGTGGCCGCGTTCGAGGTTGTCGAAGACGAGAACCTGGTGGCCGTCGTCGCAGAGGAGTTCGGTCGTCACGCTCCCGATGTAGCCGGAGCCGCCGGTGAGAAGGATTTTCATGGGATTGCATGGTAAACGGTCGGCGGGGCGGGTGCAATCCGTTTCCGCGCGCCTGCGCGGTTGCAAATTCCGGCGGAACGTGTAGGCTTCCACGCATCATCCGTGACTTAACCAAAGGAAAGCCATATGTCCAAAAACTCGATCTTCACTTCCGAATCGGTCTCGGAAGGCCACCCCGACAAAGTCTGCGACGCGATCAGCGACGCCATCCTCGACGCCTGCCTGGCGCAGGATCCGAAAAGCCGCGTGGCGTGCGAATCGCTCGTCAAGACGGGCCTGCTCGTCGTCGCGGGGGAAATCACGACGGGGGCGAAATTCGACTATGCGGCGGTCGCCCGCAAGGCCGTGGCGGACATCGGCTACGACAACGACCCGGTGGGCTACAACGCCAATTCCGTCAACGTCGTCATTTCGCTGCACAACCAGAGCGCGGACATCGCGCAGGGGGTGAACGCCGAGAAAGCCGTCGGGAAGGCGACCGCCGAACAGGGCGCCGGCGACCAGGGCATGATGTTCGGCTTCGCCTGCGACGAAACGCCCGAGCTGATGCCGATGCCCATCCACCTCGCCCACGCCATCCTCCGCGAGCTGGCGCGGTTGCGCAAGGCGAAGAAGATCCGCTGGCTGCGGCCGGACGCGAAGAGCCAGGTTTCCGTGGAATACAAGGACGGCAAGCCCTTCCGCGTGGACAACGTGGTGGTTTCGACGCAGCACGACCCGGGCGTGACCCACAGGGAAATCGAGAAGACCATCGTCGAGAAGGTCGTCAAGAAGGTCGTGCCGAAGAAGCTGATCGACAAGAACACGAAGTTCTACATCAACCCGACGGGCAAGTTCGTCATCGGCGGGCCGCAAGGCGACTGCGGCGTCACGGGGCGGAAGATCATCGTGGATACCTACGGCGGCATGGGGCGCCACGGTGGCGGCGCTTTTTCCGGCAAGGACCCGAGCAAGGTGGACCGCAGCGCCGCCTACATGGCCCGCTGGATTGCCAAGAACATCGTCGCCGCGAAGCTCGCGAAGAAGTGCGAAGTGCAGCTCGCCTACGCCATCGGCTATCCCGAGCCGGTGAGCGTGCTGGTGGACACCTTCGGCACCGGAACCGTGCCGGACGACAAGCTGGCCGGCGCCGTCCGCGCTGTTTTCGGCCTCAAGCCGGCGGAAATCATCCGGCAGCTCGACCTGCTCCGGCCCATCTACCGCAAGACGGACCAGTACGGGCACTTCGGCCGCCGCCCGGGCGACAAGGACTACGACCTGTTCACCTGGGAGCACACCGACAAGGTCGCCGACCTCCTCAAGGCCCTCGCGAAGTAGTTTTCCTCCCCGCGATGCACGACGGACCGCCGATTCCCCCGGCGGTCCGTTTTTTGTCCGCGACGATTCATCCGACTCTTGGTTTTGGAGGGGGGGGGCGGGCTCCGTCCCAAGTGTCCGCCGTGGTGCGGAATGGGTTGAAACCACGAATGGACACGGATGGACGGGAATGGGGGGGAATCTACATGAAAACAAGAAAAACCGCTCCGCGGACAAGCAAAAGGGGGAGGGCCGCGCTCTGTCGGGGCTGTGAAAACGGATGGGGTGGGGAACGTGTGGGGCCGACCGCCGGGCGGCCCGGTGCAACGCAGGAATTTTTCTGCATTGAAAGCCATGAAAACCGCCTTGCGGACTTGGGAAACGGGAAAGAAACTACAAGAATGTCAGGAAAGCCGCTTCGCGGACAAGAAAGGCTTGGAGGTGGAGAGGGGAGGCTCGGATGGGGATTGCGGGTGGACATTTGTGGACAGGAGGGGAGGGGAAGAGGGGATTTTTGGGCGTTGATGGGAGGGGGAAGGTGTGGCAGAGTGGGAATATCGAAAGCGCGGGTGCGCCCGCGCGTTGTGTCCACCCTTCGGAGAACCGTCCAACCCCCGGAATCCCACGTAAACAACCGATTTTAGCGAACTGCTAAACGACGCCGCTTCGGAAACCTAGGAAATTTTCAGGAGTCGTTTTCAACGAGGCACAGATTGCCTTGTGATGACCGGTAGCAGACCGCGCCCAACGGGGCGCGTTCTCCCATGCGTCATCACAGGTCATCCTAGGGCCTCCGAAGCGGGCATGGATTCGGGAACGCGCTTTTTCGTTTCCATGCAGCCGCGAAGCGGGCGCACTGAGAGCCATGGAACCCAGCCAAACAATCCCACAACGAGAACCAAACTCCCGCCTGCGAGGGCAGAACGGGCACGAGACAAAACTTTTTGGGGCCGTTTTGTCAGACGTGGCATTCCGCATATGTATGAAATCGTAGAGGACACAAGTCATGCACAACTTTCTTCCCGGCATTCCCGCCAATTCCACCCCATTCTTCTTTTGCGCTGCATGCGCACCTCTTCCGCGGTTTCCCCAACGGGCCGGAGCAGAGCCTCCTGAAAGAAACGCGGAGGGGCTTTTTGCCTTCTTGCACATTTGAGAACACCAACCCAACCCTACAGGAAACGACATGAAATTCGCCTGTCCCCATTGCCAGCAGCATCTGGAAGCCGACGACACTTTCCTCGGAACCACCGTCGATTGCCCCACGTGCGGCAAGCCATTTGTTGTTGAAGAGGCACTCATCATCGAACCGCCTCCTCCTCAGGTCCCCGATTCCACTCCGCCGTCTCCCCCCGTCACCGACCCCATGCCGGAGACTTCCGGCCAGCCGGAAGCCATGCCACCTCCTCCGACGGATTCTCCCAAAGCAAAGAAGACCGAGAATCAAGAAACGAAAGAGCAGGTGCTTGCATGGGCGACAATCGCAAAGGCCAAAGCATTGGCAATTGCCCTGTGGCTCAAGCGGAAAACCGTTGCGACGTGGAAGAGCGGACCGAAGGGAAAAGCCGTCTGCATCGGTGCTGTCGTTGTATTGGGGATTGCCTTGACGATGGCCGGAAAGCGGGAACCGCGAGCCGGAACTGCAAAAACCATCACTTTGCCGGGAGGCGCCACGATGGAGATGGTGTGGTGTCCGCCGGGGACATTCATGATGGGGAGCCCGGAGGAAGAAGAGGGACGCAACTCAGGGGAAACGCTGCACCAAGTGACGTTGACGAAAGGATTCTGGATGGCGAAGTACGAAGTTACGAGGCGGCAGTGGAACAGCGTGATGGAACATGATTCATCGCCTTTCGCAGGGGATGAGCTGCCAATGCAACTGTTTTCGCACGATGCCCAAAACTTCTGCGAAAAAACCGGTCTGCAGTTGCCGACGGAAGCGCAGTGGGAATATGCCTGCCGCGCGGGGAGCGAAGGACGCTTCGGCGGGACGGGGAATCCGGATGAAATGGGGTGGTACGGGGAAAACGGCAGGCCTCATCCGGTCGGGCAAAAAAGTCCGAATGCGTGGGGACTCCATGACATGCACGGGAACATGTGGGAATTCTGCGCGGATTGGGATGGCGAAGACTATTCGGGCGATGCGGTCACGGATCCGACGGGGCCGGCGACCGGTGACGCCCGGGTCATGCGCGGCGGGAGCGTGGTGAGCGGCGAAAGGTGGTGCCGATCTGCATGCAGGATGAAGGAACTTCACTTCAATGCTTTTTACGGCGGGTTCCGCCCTGTCAGCGTCCAGCCATGAGCACCGGTTTCGAACAATCAACCACACAACGAACCATACAGGAGTGAGCCCCATGAATTGCATCTGCCCGCATTGCCAGGCCTTGCTTGAATCCGATCGATTGCCTGCCGGGATGAGTGTCGACTGTCCAGTGTGCGGACAAACGTTCGTCATCCCTGCGGTGCCATCCGCCGGGACGGAACCGGCAGACAAGCAGTCCGAAAAACCAGCGCAACAATCCATTCCCGGATCTGGACAAGAGCCGGCAATGACGCCGGACGCTTCGACCGGAGACATCGGGCGCGAAACGCAAAAACGCTGCACAGACCGGCACGACCGACCCATCGCTCCCGGCATGGGCAAATGGAAATACGGCATGGCGTTGGCCTTGGCATTGCTGGTCGGATTCATCTTCTTCAAGTGTTCGGGAAGGACCTTGCACATCCAGTCGCCGGAAGAAAACGGGACGGACTTCCATACCGCGACCGTGGATGGCATCCAGTGGAAGTTTTCGGTGGATGGCAAAAAGGCCGAAATAAAGGGTGTCGTTGGCGAGGTGACCAATGCATGCGTGAAAATACCGGAATCTTTCGGGAAATACCGGGTGACGAGCATCGCCGATTTGCACGCAAGCGACGTGGAGAAGGTGGAGATACCCCATGGCGTCGTGGAGATCAAGGAGAGCGCATTTACTTCTTGCGGATTCAAAACCATATCCCTGCCGGGCAGCATAACGAATATCGGGACGGGGGCCTTTGCCCTCTGCGACAACCTGGAAACCATCAGGATCCCGGACCATGTCAAGCGAATTCCTGACATGGCATTCATGAACTGCGATAATTTGGCTGAAGTCCAAATTGGCAAGGGCGTGACACATATCGGGTGGTGGGCGTTCGACGAGTGTCGCAATTTGACAAAGGTCAAAATGGGGCCAAACGTGGTACGCATAGGCGAAGAGGCGTTTCTCGATTGCCGGAGCCTGACTTCGCTGACTTTGCCGGACAGCGTGAAGAGCGTGGGCCTGAACGCTTTTTCCGGGACAGGCATGAAATCATTGAACGTACCCAAATCGTGGAAGGGGCAGAAAATACTGAACAGGGCGGACGTGCCGACGACTTGCAAAATCGTGTGTGGCAATTGACGGGGAGATGTTCTGCAAAGCGGATTTCGTGATTTTCAATGCGGAAAAATGCTCGTCCCGCAACGGGCCGCCCGGCGGTCGGCCCCTGCCATTCCGGTCCGGGTCATTCCGCCAAACAACGTGCCTACGGCACCGGCCCGGACGGAGCCGGGCCCTCCCCGGCGGGAGCAAAAAGTTCCATTGTTTCCGGGCACCGAGGACGGTGCCCCTCCCCGTCGGGGGCAAAGCGTTCCGGCGTTCGAGGGAAACGGGGAAGGAAGTTTGATAGTTGGTATAGTTCGATAGTGCGACAGTGCCGCGGAAGAATTGCCAAACTACCAAACCACCAAACTGCCAAACCATCCGGACGCTTCCGGCGGATCGGTTCGTCGGGCAAAAACCGCCGGGGGGGGCGGGGTCAGTCGAGAGAGAGGCGGCGGAGGGTGGAGCGGAAATCGGGGGGGAGGGGGGAGTCGCAGCGGACGGGGTCGCCGGTGGCGGGGTCGGCGAAGAGGAGGCGGGAGGCGTGGAGCATCTGGCGGAGGATGCCGCGGAAGGGGGCGGCGGCTTGGGAGTAGTAGTGGCGGTCGCCGAGGACGGGGAATCCGCAGTTTTGGAGGTGGCGGCGAATCTGGTGGGTGCGGCCGGTTTCGATGCGGCGTTTCTCGTCTTCGGGGTCGTCGGGGCCGCGGAGGATGCGGCCGCCGAGGGTGACGGGGGTGGGGTCGCGGGCCCAGTCGTCTGCGGCGAGCCATTCGCGGGCGAGGCGGCCGACGGCTTCGCGCATGCGGGCCTCGGCCTCCCTGCGGCGTTCTTCGGCTTCGGCGCGGGCGGCGGGGATGCCGGTGGCGCCGGGGATGCCGCGTTCGGCATCCATGCGCCGCCAGTTGCGGACGGCGGCCTGCCAGTTTTTCATGGGGCCGTGGTTGGTGCGCCAGCCGCAGGTTTCGTAGTAGTCCACGAAGCGGCCGGGGTCGGCGGCGAGCTTGGCGTAGCCGATTTCGCGGGCGTAGGCGGCGACTTCTTCGGGGGTCGGGGGGCGGAAGGGTTTCATTCGTCGATCTCCGGGAAAAGCGGGGGGTGCGGGTGTCTTCGGGGGGCTTGCGGGGCGGGCGTTCGTATTCGGAGAGGCGCATCTTTTCGATGAAGGCGGCGGCATCGGTGGCGGCGATGCGGGCCAAGGGGCCGATGCGGGTGGCGGGGAGGGTGCCGTTGTTGATGCGTTCGTAGATGGTCTGGCGGGAGACGTGCAGGGTGTCGGCGAGTTGTTTGGGGGTGACGTACTGGAGGCTCGTGACGGGGCGGACCGTGACGGAGCCGTCGGGGTTGGCCGTTTCCTGGAAAATCGCGGCGACGAAGCGGTTGGTCACGGGATACCTCCGGTGGATTCGCCGGTTGAACGGTTGAAAGGTTGAACGGTTGAAAGGTTGAGAGGTTGAGAGGTTGAAAAGTTCGGGGCCTTTCAACCCTTCAACCTCTCACCCTTTCAACAGCGGCGAAGCCGCCGCCATCCTCGAATCCGCCCTCGCCGCAAACGCGTTGAACGCGCTGGCGGACGACCCGCCCACCGAACTTACAACGCTCTCCCCGGAAAGCGGCAAGTGGCAACCGCGCGTCCCGGCGGGCGTTCCCGAAGGCGGCCGCTATGCCCCCATGCACGGGGGCGGCCGCGCCCGCGAGATTCGCACCAAAGGGTTCCAGGACCGCTATGGGAACGGGAATCCGGCCTTTCTCGAATCCCATCCAGAAAGCAACATTGAACGGGGGAAAAACGTGTTTACCCGGCTGGCCCGGTTGCAAGCCGAATCGGAACCCCATGCGATGTACCGGCGGGGAATCGGCTGGATTGGCGTGGATGCGGGGATCGAGGGGAACGAGGCGCACGAATGGGCAGGCGGATTCGGAATCGCCCACATCCTCGCGAAGCACGGGAAAGAGGGCATCACGGCGGAAACGGTGGCGGAGACTCTGCAATACGGCGAGATGTACCGGAACTGGGAGCCGCGGCGGCAACAACTCAACAAAAGGAGGCTGACCATCATCAACGGGAACAACGTCGCCATCCTCTCGAAATCCTACCAAGGCCGGATTCTCATCACCGATTTCAACGTCGTGAAGGGGCACGACAAGGCGTCCGTCGAAGAGAAAATCGCCGAGTACAAAAGGGGCGGGCGCTACCACGTGAAAGGCGAAAATGATTGAACCTCGCGACCAAACGGCCGCGAGGCTCTACGAGGCGGGGTGGAATGCGGTTCTACCCGCACCCTACGCATCCCTGCCCCTTATTGATTACGGGCAGAGGGTTTCCCGCCAAGGTCTCCAACTCTATGACCATCCCAAAGCGAATGGCAAGGTGAAAGAATGATTCCCCAAAAGAAAACTTGGACGATCCGGCAGGCCAGGGATTTGGCCAACACTCTCGCAAACCACAGCTGGACACACGCTGCCAATTCCGACGAGGCGAGCAGTTGCATCTACGCCCTCTGCGAGATGCTGGAACAGCCCGGCGACCCCACCTCCCTCCGGGAGACGTTGGTGTGGATTCGCGACCGGCTGGTCGCGGGAATCCATGACGGCTCGATGGACTGCTACGAAGCCATCGGCCGGGCCGAAGCCGCCCTTGCCGCCAACCCGTCCGCAGCTACCCCTGCGACCGACCCGCTACTTCCGTTTTGACGCATCCCAACCCTTTTCGCTCATTTCCTCCCACCCTTTTCACTCATTTCGCGCGTTTACAGGAATTCCGGTGAAACGGGGGGGCGGGGAAGGGAAATCCCGGAGGGAGGAAGGGTCAAGGGGCGGTGGCGGCGAGGCGGCCGGAGGCGAGGGCCCAAGTGAGGTTGTAGCCGCCGCAGGGGCCGTCGAGGTCGAGGATTTCGCCGGCGAAGCGGAGTCCGGGGACGAGGCGGGAGGCGAGGGTGGCGGGTTCCACTTCCTTGAGGGAGACGCCGCCGGAGGCGACCATGCTTTCGGCGAAGGGGGCGGCGCGGGTGACGGCGAGGGGAAGGTCGCAGAGGGCGGTGGCGAGGCGGTCGGCGGCGGGGGCGGAGAGCCGGGCGGCGGGGGTGTCGAGAGGGATGCCGGAGAGGTCGAGGAGGGCATCGGCGAGGCGCTGGGGGAGGGGCGGGGCGAGTTCGCGGCGGATGTGGCGGGCGCCGTCGGTGCGGCGGAGGGTGTCGAGGAGGGCGAGGAATTCGCGGCGGGGGGCGGGGAGGACGGCGAGATGGAGGGTGAACGGCGTTTTTTGCGCGAGGGCGCGGGCGATGGCGGCGGAAAGGTCGAGGGTGGCGGGGCCGGAGAGTCCGCGGTGGGTGAAAAGGAGGGGGCCGCGGGATACGCGCAGGGGGTGCCGGGGGAGGGCGAGGCGGAGGGCGGCGTCGGGGAGGGAGATACCGGCGAGGGGGGGAATCCAGGGGGCGTCGTCGACGAGGATGGGGGCAAGGCCGGGGACGGGGGCGACGACGCGGTGGCCGAGGCTGGCGGCGAGGCGGTAGCCGGAGCCGTCGGAGCCGAGGGCGGGGCGGGCGCATCCGCCGGTGGCGAGGATGACGCGGGCGGCGGGGAGGAAGCGTCCGTCGGCAAGGGTGGCGCCGGACACGCGGCCGTTTTCAATGCTAATGGCGGCGACGGGGGAGGAAAAACGGAAGCGGGCGCCGTTGGCGCGGGCGGCGGCGAGGAGGGCGTCGAGGACATCGCGGGCGCGGCCGGAGCGGGGGAATACGCAACCGCGTTCTTCGACGCGGGTGGGGACACCGCAGGCGGCGAGGAAGTCGCGGATGGCGGCGGGGGGGAAGGCGCGGATGGCGGGGGCGGCGAAGCGGCGGGCGGGACCGTAGGCGGGGAGGAGGGCGTCGGGGGTTTCGGTGCGGGTGACGTTGCAACGGCCGCCGCCGGAGGCAAGTATTTTGCGGCCGGGGTCGGGGAGGGCTTCGAGGACGGTGGCGGGGGCGGTGGAGAACGCGGCGGCGGCGAGTCCGGCGGGGCCGGCGCCGATGACGAGGGTGCCGTTGGGGTCGGGGGCGGGCACGGGGAGAGGGAGGGGGGTCAGATGCGTTGGGGGGCGTCGATGCCGAGGAGGGAGAGGCCGAAGGCGAGCATGTAGCCGGCGAGGGAGCAGAGGCGGACGCGGGATAGGCGGAGGGCGGGGTCGGGGGCGCGGAGGCAGGGGACGGCCTGGTAGAAGGCGGAGTAGGCCTGGGCGAGGTCGTAGAGGGCGTCGGCGAGGGCGGAGGGTTTCTGGAGGCGGGCGGCTTCGAGGACGGCTTCGGGGAGGCGGGCGATGCGGATGGCGAGGCGGCGTTCCTGCGGTTCGGCGAGGAGGATCGGGGCGGTGGCGGGGTCTTCGCCGGGGAAGCGTTCGGCGTGTTTGAGGCGGATGGAGGAGGCGCGGGCGCAGGCGTATTGGAGGTAGGGGGCGGAGTTGCCGTCCATGGAGAGGGCTTTTTCCCAGCTGAAGGAAACGGCGGATTGGGGATTCTGGGAGAGGTCGGCGTATTTGACGGCACCGATGCCGACGGCGCGGGCGACGGCGGCGCGTTCGGCTTCGGGCATGTCGGGGGAGGCGGCGTCGACGAGGGCGCGGGCGCGTTTTTCGGCTTCGTCGAGGAGGGATTCGAGCTTGATGGCGGTGCCGTTGCGGGTGGAGACGAGTCCTTCGGGGAGGCGCATGAGGCCGAACCAGACGTGGACGAGGGGGGTGGCGTTGCCGGCGGCCGCGGCGAGGCGGAAGAACTGCTTGAAGTGGAGCTGCTGGCGTTCGTCGGTGACGTAGAGGACGGCAGTGGGGGAGAAATCTTCGTTGCGGGTGAAGACGGTGGCGAGGTCGCTGGTGGCGTAGTTGTAGGCGCCGTCGGACTTGCGGATGATGCAGGGCGGGAGTTTTTCGCCGTCTTCGAAGAAGGCAACGAGGGCGCCTTCGGATTCGCGGGCGAGGCCTTTGGACTGCAGCATGGCGGCGATTTCGGGGTCGCGGTGGCGGTAGTAGGATTCGCCGCGGGTCATTTCGAAGGTGACGCCGAGGCGGGCGTAGACGCGGTTGAACTCCTCCATGGAGAGGGCGATGAAGCGCTGCCAGAGAGCGGTGTTGTCCGGGTCGCCCTGCTGGAGCTTGACGAGTTCGGCGCGGCATTGGTCCTTCCAGGCGGGGTCTTCGGCGGCCTTTTGGTGGGAAAGGACGTAGACGCGCTGAAGTTCGTCGACGGGGGAGGCGGCGAGGGCGGATTCGTCGAGGAAGTGGCGGTAGCCCATGATGAGGATGCCGAACTGCGTGCCCCAGTCGCCGAGGTGGTTGTCGCCGAGGACTTCGCGGCCGAGAGCGCGGTGGATGCGCTTGAGGGCATCGCCGATGACCGTCGAGCGGATGTGGGCCACGTGCATGGGTTTGGCGACGTTGGGGGAGGAGTAGTCGATGATGTAGCGTTCGCCGGCGCCGGTTTGCGGGACGCCGTGGTGCGGGTCTCGCTGGAGGTCGGCGAGCCACGCGCCGAATTTTTCCGGGTCGAGCGTGAGGTTGAGGAAGCCGGGGCCGGCGATTTCGGTTTTGGCGACGAGGGGCAGTTCGACGAGGGTGGCTTTGACGCGTTCGGCGACATCGCGCGGCTTCATGCGGAGGATGCGGGCGGCGGGCATGGCGCCGTTCCATTGGTAGTCGCCGAAGGATTCCTGCGCGGCGGGCTGGACCTCGCCGGGAATGCCGGTGGCTTCCGGGAAGGCCGTTTGGATGGCGCCGGAAACCCAAGTGGACAACAAATCGCGCAACGTTTTCATGGGCGGCGAGAATACGCGCGGGCAGGGGAAATTCAATGCCGGAGTGCGGATCGGGTGTCCGCGGAAGGACGAACGCTGGAACGACCAATCAGCGGCGCAGGGGCGGGGATTTTTGGAGGAGGGCGAGGTGGCGGAGGAGTTTTTTGCGTTCGGGCGAGGGCGGAAGCTGCTTCAAAGCGGCCAGCAATGCCGCTCCGCGGGGGCGGAATTCGGCTGCAAGGCGGTCCATTTCGGATTTTGGCCCCCCATGATTCAAGATTAAGGAATTTTCAAGCTTTTTTGCTGGAAATCTGATGATGTTCATCCGCTTTTCGGCAAGCTTTTGGAGCCCGGAAAAGGTCTTCCCTTCGGCCAAAAATCCGTCGAGGCGGCGTCGGGCGGCGGTGATGGCGTTGGCGAGGGCCGGGTCGGAGGTGAGAGAAGAGATTTCGGGGGCGTCGGGCAAAAGCCACTCAAGGGGAACGTTCGCCGGGGCGGCGCAGAGGGTTTTGAGGCGGGAGGCGAGTTTTTTCCACGCCATGGTCGTGGTGTAGGCGACGGTGGGGCAGTGGTCCTGGAGCCAACCCTTGATGCCGCTGTGGCGGGCGATGATTTCGCGGCGGCCGGAGTTCGGGTATTCCCTGAAAACAAAGGAGTTGTCGACGGAGGGTTCGAGGTCGAGGAGGCGGGAGCCGAGGCGGAGGCGGTCGAGGAGGGTGCGGGGTTTGATGGCCCAGATTTCGTCGATGTCGGCGGGTTTTGGCGTGCCGCGGAGGGAGGGGGTGGGGCGGAGTTCCTTCATGCGGGTGCGGCGGAGGAGGTCGCGGGCGAGCTGTCGGACGGAGCGGCAGGTGAAGAGGTAGAGGGCTTCGAGGGGCGTGACGAGGAGGTTGAAGAGTTCGATGGAGGCGCGAAGGGATGCGGGGAGGGGGCAGAGGGGCGTCGAGAGTTCGCTGCGGGCTGGGGCAGGGCGGTGGGGAGATTTCCGGCGCTTCGGGGGATAGAAAATGCGGGATTTCATGCTGGGAAATATCTGTAAACTCAAAAGAAAAACAAGTATTTTCTTTAATCTTTAAAAAATTTGAAGCGACAGGAAATTTTTGCGGCGGACGGAGCTGCCGCGGCCAGACTCGGATGCAGGGGGGCGGCAAG
>Ga0310786_10004598_pt1 | contig 19144 bp, 14 predicted proteins | sample AusTroGonzalo_MG_FD_203881 | JGI IMG/M metagenome (GOLD analysis project Ga0310786, IMG submission 203881) | Bovine rumen microbial communities from tropical cattle in Woodstock, Queensland, Australia - Gonzalo_03 (v2) (version 2) | ecosystem: Host-associated > Mammals > Digestive system >... | reverse complement strand
CCGTCAAGGAAACCCGTCCGCGGGACACGGGGCGTCCGGCGGCGGGAGGGCGGCGGAAGGGGCGGCGGAGAGGGGGAGGAAACGGGGACGAAAACGGCGGGCGGAGTATTGCAAGGGGTGGGGGGGTTTGGTATAGGTGACGAAATGCTTTCGGTTTGTCCATTTCGGCAAGGCGGCGTTGCGCCGCATCCGTCCCGCGGGGGCGGGAAAGGTTCGCGTGCATGAACGGAACGGGGCGGCAGTTGCAGGAAGCGCGGTTGGCGCGGCATCTTTCGGTTTCGACGGTGGCGAGCCGGACGAAAATCCGGGCGACCGTCATCGAGGCGATGGAGCGCGACGACTACAAGAAGCTCTACGCGCCGGCGTACGCGCGGGGGTTCTACAGGGAGTACTGCGAGCTGCTGGGGCTGGATCCGGAGCCGTTCCTGGCGGAGTACCTGCGGGCGACGGGGCACGGCGGGGCCAAGGCGAAGGCGCAGGCGCCGGAACGGGAGGAGCCGAAGGGCGGGTTTTTCGAGGCCATCCGCAAGCGGAAACAGCAGGCGGCGGAAAAGGCGGCGCGCGAGCGGAAGATGAAGGAAATCGCCGAGGCGCAGAAGAAGGCGCAGGCGATCAAGCAGCAGCGGGCGGAGGCCGAGGGGCAGGGGGCGCAGGGGCAGGGGCGGGAGGCGCCGCGTCCGGATGCGCCGGAAACGGTGGAAACGGAGAAAACGCCTGAAACGCCCGTCCGGCGGGGGAAGGCTGCGCGGAAAGCGGTGGATGCCGCGGCGGAAGAGGCGTCGGCGCGGCCGGTGCAGCAGGCGTTTTTGTTCGCGGAAGAGGAGGAAGTTCCGCAGGCTGACGGTGCGGACGGGGTCGCAGCGCAGGGGGAAAACGGGCAGCCGGAGCGCAGGGCCTTGGTGTTGCCGGGGCCGGAAGAGGCGGAGGAAGCCGGGGCGGAGGAGGTCGCGGAGGGGGAGGACGGGGCAATCGAAGAGGGGGACGAGGAGGGGACGGTTGAAGAGGCGTCGGCGGAGGGTGGAGAAATCGAAGGGGCGGAGGTAGAGGAAACGATGGCGGGCGAGACGTGGGCGGAGGAACGGCCGGAGGGCGAAGAGTTGGACGTGCGGGTGCCGCCGCCGCCGGCGTTGCGGAACTCGGGGAGCGGATACGTGCGGATTCCGGCGGGGCTGTCGCCGATGGAGGAAGCGGAGTACCGGGCGCGGATCGCGGAGCAGCGGAAGCTGGAGCTGGAGGCGGCGCTGCGGCAGTCGGAGGAAGAGGCGCGCATCGCGCGGAGCAACGCGGAAAAACAGGCGCGCGCCATCGCGGAAAAGAAGGCGCAGGACGCCGAGCAGTCGCTGCGGCGGCTGGAGCGGGAGTTCCAGCGCCGCGAACAGGCGGAAGCGGCGGCGCGCGAAGAGGCCAAGCGCCGGGCGGCCGAAGAGGCGGAACGCAGGGCGGCCGCGGAAGCGGAACAGGCCGCGCGGGAGGAAGCGGAACGCCAGGCTCGCATGCAGGCCGAGGCGGCCGCGGCGGAGGCGGAACAGCGCCGCCGCGAGCTGGAGGCGGAACTGGCGCGGCGCGAAGAGGCGGCCGCGGCGGAGCGCGCCGAGGCGCAGCGGCGTCTTTCGGAAGCGGCGGCGGAACGGGCGCGGGCGGAAGCGGAACAGGCCGCGCGGGAGGCGGCGGAACGCGAGGCGCGGGAAAAGGCCGAGCGGCTGGCGCGGGAGACGGAGGAACTGCGGGCGGCGCTGGAGCGGGAACTGGCGGAACGCACGGAAGAAGCTGCCCGGGAACGCAGCGAAGCGCAAGCGCGCCTGAAGGCGGCGGCGGAAGACCGCGCGCGGGCCGAAGCGGAGCAGGCCGCCCGCGAAGAAGCGGAGCGGAAGGCCCGCGAAGCGGCGGAATCGCGCGCGGCGGAAACGGAACTGCGGCGCGCGGCGCTGGAAACCGAGCTTCGGCAATTCGAGGAAACGACGCGTCTGGCGGCGGAAACCGCGAAGAAGCACGCGGCGGAAGAAGCTGCGGCGCGGGCGGCCGAGCTGGCAGAACGCGAAGCGCGGGAAGCGGCGGAACGGGCGGCGCGGGAACGCGCGGAAGCGCTGGCGGCGGAGACCGAGCAGGCGCGGGCGTCGCTGGCGGAAGAGCTGGCGCGGCGCACGGCGGAAGCGCTGGAAGCGCGCGCGGCGGCGGAAGCCCAGGCGCGGGAAGACGCGAAGCGCCGCGAGGCGGAACGGGCCGAGCAGGAAGCGCGCGAAACGGCGGAACGCGAAGCCCGCGCGCGGGCGGAAGCGCTCGCGGCCGAAACCGAGGCGAAACGCGCGGAACTGGCGGCGGAACTGCGCCGCCAGGAAGAAGAAGCGCGGGCGTTCGAAGCGGCGGCGGCGGAAGAAGCCGAGCGCCGCGCGGCCGAGCTGGCCGAACGGATGCAGCGCGAAGAAACCGAACGGCGCGCCCGCGAAGAGGCGGAAGCGCTGGCGGCTTCGACGGAACGCCAGCGGGCCACGCTGGCGGCGGAACTCCAGAAGCTGCAGGAGGAAGCGCGGGCGTTCGAGGCGGCGGCGGCGGAAGAAGCCGAGCGTCGCGCGGCCGAGCTGGCGGAGCGCATGCAGCGCGAGGAAACCGAGCGGCGCGCCCGCGAAGAAGCGGAGTCGCTGGCGGCGGAAACGGAAAAGCGCCGCGCGGAGCTGGAAGCGGAACTGCATCGTCTTGAAGAAGAAATGAAGGACGCGGCGGAAGCCGCGGCGGCCGAAGCGGAACGCCGTGCGGCGGCGGAAGCGGAACGCGCCGAGCGGGAAGCGGCGGAAGCCCAGGCCCGCGCGGAAGCGGAGCGTCTGGCGAAGGAGCTGGACGAGCGCCGCGCGCAGCTGGAAGCGGAACTGAAGGCCAAGGAGGAGGCCGCCCGGCAGGAACGGGATACGATGGACCGCCAGTTGCGGGAGGAAGCCGAACGCCGGGCCAAGGCGGAGGCCGATCGCCTGGAAGCCGAAGAGGCGGAACGCAAGACGCGGGAAGAGGCGGAGGCGCGCGTCCGGGAAGCGGAGGAAAACCAGCGGCGGCTGGAAGAGGCGTCGCGGATCGCGCGGGAGGAGCAGGTTCGCTTGCAGGAGGAATCGAACCGGCAGACGCGCCTGGCGGCGGAAGAGCAGGTGCGGCAGATCCAGCAGCAGCTGCGGGGGCTCGAAGAGGAGCTGGTCCGGCACGACGAAGCGGCGCGCCTGGCGCGCGAAGAGGCGGAGCGCGAGGCCGCGGAAGAGGCGCGTCGCCGGGCGCAGGCGGAAGCGGAGCAGAAGGCGCGCGAGGAAGCCGAACGCGCGGCGCGGGAAGCCGCGGAAGCGCAGGTCCGGGAGACGCAGGGGCGGCTGGAAGATTTGGAAGGGGAGTTGCGGCGCCGGGAAGCGGAAGCGCAGGCGGCGCGGGAGGAAGCGGAACGGCAGGCGGCCGCGGAGGCGGAACGCCGCGAGGCGGAGCAGGCCGAACAGGCTGCGCGCGAAGCGGCGGAGCGCAAGGCCCGCGAAGAAGCGGAAAACCGCGCGCAGCTGGCCGCCACGCGCCTGCACGACATGGAAGAAGAGCTGGCGCGGCGCGAGGAAGCGGCGCGTCTGGCGCGGGAGGAAGCGGAGCGGCGCGCGGCCGAGGAGGCGGAACGCCGGGCGCAGGCGGAAGCGGAGCAGAAGGCCCGCGAGGAAGCGGAACGGCAGGCGCGGGAAGAGGCCGAAAAGAAGGTACAGGTCGCCGCCCAGCGGATGCTGGAGCTGGAGGCCGAGCTGGCCGCGCAGGAAGAGGCCGCCAAGGCCGCGCGCGAGGAAGCGGAACGGCAGGCGGCCGCGGAAGCGGAAAACCGCGCGGCGGTCGAGGCGGAACTCCACGCGCGCGAAGAGGCCCAGCGGGCCGCGCGCGAAAAGGCCGAAGCGCTGGCGCTGGAGACGGAAAACCGCCGACAGGCGCTGGAAGAGGAACTCCACCAGCGGGAACTCGCCGCGCAGGCCGCGCGCGAAGAAGCGGAGCGGCAGGCGGCGGCGGAGGCGGAACACCGCGTCCGGCTGGAAGCCGAATGGAAGGCGCGCGAGGAAGCGGAACGCACGGCGCGCGAGCAGGCCGAAGCGCTGGCGCTGGAGACGGAAAACCGCCGCCAGGCGCTGGAAGAGGCGTTGCACCGCAGCGAAGCGGCGGCGAAGGCGGCCCGGGAAGAAGCGGAAGCCCGCGCGGCGCGCGAGGCGGAAGCCCGCGCGGCGGACATCGCCGAACGGGAAGCCCGCGAAGCGGCGGAACGCGCGGCGCGCGAGGAAGCGGAAGCGCTGGCGGCCGAAACGGAACGGCGCCGGAGCGAGCTGGAAGCCGAACTGGCGCGCCGCGTGGAAGAGGCGCGCATCGCCCGCGAGGAAGCGGAACGGCAGGCGGCCGAAGAGGCGGAACGCCACGCGCAGCTCGAAGCGGAACTGCAGTCGAAGCAGGACGCGGAACGGGCGGCGCGCGAAGCGGCCGAAGTCAAGATCACGGAGACGGAGCAGCGCCGCGCGCAGGTCGAGGAAGCCCTGCGGGCGAAGGAACGCGAGCTGGCGCTGGCGCGGGAGGAAGCGGAACGCCGGGCGGCCGAGGAGGCCGAAAGCCGTACGCGGCTGGAAGCGGAACTGCGCGCGCGGGAAGAGGCCGAGCGGCAGGCGCGGGAGGCTGCCGAGGCGCTGGCCGCCGATACGGAGCAGCGCCGCAAGGAGCTGGAAGCGGAACTGGCCGCGCGGGAGGAAGCGGCGGCGGCGGCGCGGCTTGAAGCCGAACGCGCCGTGCAGGCGGAAAAGACGCGCCACGAGGAGATGAAGGCCGAGCTCGCGGCGCTGGTGGAATCGGGGCGCAAGGCGCTGGCGGAATCGGAGTCGAAGGTCACGGCGGCGGAAGCGCTGAGGCGGGACCTGGAAGAGGCCCTGCGCACGAAGGAGCGCGAAGCGGCCCAAGCGCGGGAAGAAGTGGAACGCCACGCGCAGCTGGAAGCGGAACTGCAGGCCAAGCAGGAAGCGGAACGGGCGGCGCGGGAAGCGGCCGAAGGGAAAATCGCGGAAACGGAACAGCGCCGCGCGAAAATCGAGGAAGCCCTGCGGGCGAAGGAACGCGAGCTGGCGCTGGCGCGGGAGGAAGCGGAACGCCAGGCGGCCGAGGAAGCGGAAAACCGCACCCGGCTGGAAGCGGAACTGCGCGCGCGGGAAGAGACGGAACACCAGGCGCGCGCGGCGGCGGAGTCGCTGGCGGCGGAAACGGAACAGCGCCGCAAGGAACTGGAAGCCGAGCTGGCGGAACTGGCGGAATCGGGACGCCAGGCGCTGGCGGAGACGGAGTCGAAGGTCACGGCGTCGGAGGAACGCCGGCAAGCGTTGGAAGAGGCACTGCGTGCGAAGGAACGGGAAGTCGCGCTGGCGCGGGAAGAGGCGGAACGCCACGCCAAGCTGGAAGCGGACCTGCAGGCGGCACGGGAGGCGGCCGAGGAAAAGATCGCGGAGACGGAACGCCGCCGGGAGAAAATCGAGGAAGCCCTGCGGACGAAGGAACGCGAGCTGGCGCTGGCGCGGGAGGAAGCGGAACGCCAGGCGGCCGAAGAAAAGACCGCGGCGGAAGCGCAGCGGGCCGCGTTGGACGAGGCAAAACGGGCGGGGGACCGCGCCGTGCAGGAATTGCAGGCCGCAATCCACCAGCGGGATGCCCGGATCAAGGAGTTGCAGGACGCGCTCGCGGCAAAGGAGACGGAAGCGCGGAATGCGGAGGAGACGCTTTCCGGGAAACTCCGCCAGCTGGAAGCGGCCCTGTCCGAAAAGGAAAAGGCCCTGGCGGAGCGGTCCGCCGCGGCGGCAGCCGCGGAACAGGCGGCGCAGGCGGCGAAAGCGGCGGCGGCGCAGGCCAAGACGGAAGCGGAGCACGCGGCGAAGGCGCGCGAAGCGGCGCAGGCGGAAGCCCGGCGCATCCGGCAGACGGCGGAAGCCGACGCGAAGGCGGAAAAGGAGCGCACGGCGCGGGCCATCGCGGCGACGAAGATGGAAGCGGAACGGGTGCGCCGCGCGGCGGTGGCCGAAGCGGAACGCCGCGTCCGCGAGGCCCAGCAGCAGGCGAAGAAAGCGACGCTGCGGGCGACGGCGGAATCCGGCGCGGCGGCGGTCGCCGCGGCCGTGCCCGCCGCGGAAGAAGCGGCGGAAGCGGAAGCGTCCGCGCCGCGGCGCGGGAAACGCCGCGCACCGTTCGGCGAGCGGATCGCCAAGGGCGTGAAGCGCGTGCCGTGGCAGGTCTGGCGCACGGCGGCGGTGCTGGCGGTGGTGGCCGCCGCGGCCGTCGGCATCTGGCAGTGGCAGGCGGGCCGCGGAAACGGCGGGACGCCGCCGGGGCCGGACGGGAAACCGCTGGCCGCCTATGGCGCGCCGATCGTCGCGCCCTTGTTGCCGGTGGCGGAACCCTATCTGGATTGACGACGCGATGAACATCCCGAACAGCTTGACGGTGAGCCGCTTCGCGGCGGCGGCGGTGGTGATGTTCGCCATGGCCTTCCCGTTCCCGTTTTCCACCACGCTGGCGTTCGCGTTTTTCCTGATCGCGAGCGTCACGGACTACTTCGACGGGCACCTGGCGCGGACGAAGTACGGCGTGACGGCGTTCGGCAAGCTCATGGACCCGCTGGCGGACAAGGTGCTGGTGAGCGCGGCGTTCATCTGCTTCGTCGGGATGCACCTGCCCTACGAGCCGAACTATTCGCTGATCCCGGCGTGGATCGTGGTGGTGATCATTTCGCGCGAATTCGCGGTGACGGGGCTGCGGCTGCTGGTGGCGGCGAACAGCGGGCAGGTCATCAGCGCGGGCGGGTGGGGGAAGCTGAAAACGGCCTGGCAGATGATCGTCATCATGGCCACGTTCATCCTGCTGGCGGTGCGGGTGGACTTCATCCCGCTGATGCCGCACCAGCCGACGGAGGAATTCCTGCGGGCCTACGACAGCTTTTTCGTCTGGACGAGCTGGACGCTTTCGGGGATTGTCCTCGTCTTGACGCTCGTATCGGGCTGGAAGTATTTTGCGGCGCATTGGGATTTGATCACCCGCGAAATGTGAATCGCGAACGGAAGGAACCGGAAAATGAAAAAAATCGTCATCTTGTTTTTGGGCGCGGCGTTCGGCGGCGCGCTTCCCGCCCTGGCGGCGGAAGGCGGCGACGCGGCCGCGGAAACGTCCCGGCTGACGCTCGGGCAGCTCATGCAGATGGGCGGCGCGCTGATGTACGTCCTCACGGCCCTGTCGGTCGTGGGGCTCGCGCTGATCCTCTACTACGCCGTCGTCCTCCGCCAGCGGACGGTCGCTCCGGAGGCCCAGGCGGTGCGCCTGCGGGAACTCCTGAAGGAGCGGCGGACCGGCGAAGCGCGGAACCTGTGCGCGCGGGAACCGACGGCGCTGGCCCGCGTGGTCGGCACGGCGCTGGACTTCGTCCAGGAAAACCCCGGCGCGGACGCCTCCGCAGTGAAGGAAGTGATGGAAAGCGAAGGCGGGCGCCAGGCCTCCCGCATGCAGCACATGATCCACTACCTGATGGACATTTCGTCGGTCGCCCCGATGGTGGGCTTGCTCGGGACGGTCATCGGCATGCTGCGGGCGTTCAACACCGTGGCCTTCGACCTCGCGAAGGCGCGGCCGATGGAGCTGGCGGCGGGCGTCGGCCAGGCGCTCATCACGACCATCGCCGGCCTGGTCGTGGCGATTCCGGCGCTGGTCGCCTACGCGGTGTTCCGCGGGCGCGTGATGAAGCTCACCGGGCAGCTTGAAGTCTCCTCCAGCGGGCTCCTGTCCGCCATCGCCTCGCAGGGGCGCCCCGCCGCTCCGCGCGTGCCGGGAGGTGCGGAATGAATTTCCGCCAGAAACTGCCGCAGGGGGGCGCGGAAGGGGTGCCGCTGACGCCGATGATCGACGTGGTCTTCCTGTTGCTCTGCTTCTTCGTGACCAGCCAGATTTTCGCGCAGTGGGAAACGGAAGTGGACATCACCCTGCCGACGGCCGCGACGGGCACGACGCCCCAGCGGCTTCCCGGCGAGGTGATCATCAACGTCCTGCCCGACGGGCAGGCGGTCGTGAACGGCCAGTCCCTGGACGGCGACGGGCTCGCGGCGATGCTGCAGCGCCTGGTCTCCCTGTTCCCGGGCCAGCCGGTGCTCCTGCGCGCCGACAAGGCGACGCCCTACGAGCACGTCATCCGCGTCCTGGACATCTGCCGCCAGGTCGACATCTGGAACATTTCCTTCGCCACCATCGCCCCCGAAGCCTGAGCGGCGGGGAAACGGGGCCGCTGTTTTTCCGGGGGATTGCTTTTCGAGCAAAAAGCCGGGGATGGCGGTGGCAGGCGGGGCCGCTCCGCCCGTCCAGGCTCCGCACTCCGGCTCCTGCAAGCGGAACCCGTGCGTCCGGGAGAGGGGCAGCGCGGGAAAACCGGGGTCAGCGGAGGCGGGTGGTGAAGCGGTGGGCGAGATACCAGCCGGCGGTGCCGGCGGCGAGGTCGGCGGCGAGACGGGCGAAGAAGAGTCCGGGGAGGGAGCGGAAGGCGAGGGCGAGGAATGAAAAGGGGAGGAGGAGTCCGGCGATGCGGAGGGCGTTGAGCCAGGCGGCGGCGGCGGGGCGGGCGCAGCCGGTGAAGAAGAAGGAGGCGTAGCGGTGGATTTCGACGGCGGCGAAGCCCCAGGGGACGACGCGGAGGCCGAGGGCCATGATGCGGGCGACTTCGGCATCGGTGGTGAAGGCGCGGGCGAGGGCGGGGGCGAGGAGGAAGTAGAGGACGGACATGGCGCCGAGGAAGGCGAGGGCGAAGCGCATGGAGAAACGGCGGCAGTCGTGGATGCGGTCGAAGCGGCGGGCGCCGAAGTTCTGGGAAACCATGGGGGTGAGGGACATGCCGAGGGCCATGGGGAAGACGAAGGCGAAGTGTTCGAGGCGGCCGACGGCGGCGGTTGCGGCGACGGCGGCATCGCCGAAGGCGGCGGTGATGCGGGTGAGGATGGCGCCGCCGACGGGCATGAGGAGCATGCCGAGGATGGCGGGGACGGCGTAGCGGACGATGGCGCGCCAGGCGGCGGGGATGCGGGAGGGGACGATGGAGCGGAAGTCGAGGAGCCCGTGGCGGCGGTGGAGGAGGAAGAGGACGAAGCAGGTGCCGACGCCCTGGGAGAGGACGGTGGCGAGGGCGGCGCCGCGGATGCCCATGGCGGGGACGGGGCCGAGGCCGAAGATGAAGAGGGCGTCGAGGGGGATGTTGACGGCCATGCCGAGGATCATGGCGGCGCTGGCCATGCGGGCGTCGCCGACGGTGACGAGCATGTCGTTGCCGGTCATGGAAAGGGAGGCGGTGAGGATGCCGAAGAACCAGATGCGCATGTAGGCGCGGGCGAGGGAGAGGGCTTCGCCGGAGGCGCCGAAGAGGCCGAGGACGCGGTCGGCGGCAAAAATGCCGAGGAGCATGAGGAGGAGGGACACGAGGACGACAAGGAGGAGGCCGGAGCAGACGAGCTGGCGGGTTTTGGCAAGCTTTCCGGCGCCGATGGCGTGGGCGGCGACGGTCATCAGGCCGGAGGCGAAGCCGCGGAGAACGCAGCCGAGGAGCATGACGACGGGGAGGGTGTAGCCCATGGCGGCGAGGGGGATGGCGCCGGGGAGGCGGCCGATGAACCAGGCGTCGGCGAGGTTGTAGCCGCTCATGGCGAGGGTTCCGGCGAGCATGGCGAAGCCGGTCCGGAGCATGGTGCGGGCGATGGGGCCCTGCGTGTAAGCGGCGTTGCCGCCATCGGGGCGTTGGGGAGGGGTCATGGGGAATGGAATGGGCTTTCCGCGCGGAAAAGGCGAGCGAAAACGCGTGGGGCGGGGGAGCCAGCGGGTCAGCGGGCGTCGAGGCGGGCCGTGAAGCGGGCGATGCGGCGGAGGGCTTCCCTGAGGGGGGCCATGCCGGTGGCGTAGGCGCAACGGAGGAAACCTTCGCCGGAGCGGCCGAAGGCGGAACCGGGGATGGCGGCGACGCCCTCCTCTTCGAGGAGACGGAGGGCGAATTCCTCGCTGGAGAGGCCGAAGCGGGCGATTTCGGGGAAGGCGTAGAAGGCGCCGGCGGGAGTGTGGCAGGGGACGTGCATTTCGGCGAAGGCGGCGGCGACGTAGTTGCGGCGGCGGTTGTATTCGGCCTTCATGGCGGCGACGGCGGTATCGCCCTTTTCGAGAGCTTCGGCGGCGGCGCGCTGGCCGGTGGTGGGGGCGGACATGATGGCGTACTGGTGGATCTTCGTCATGTTCGCGGAGATTTCGGCGGGGGCGCAGGCGTAGCCGATGCGGAAGCCGGTCATGGCCCAGGCCTTGGACATGCCGTGGAGGAGGACGAGGCGTTCCTTCATGCCGGGAACGGCGGCGAAGGAGGCGTGGGTGGAGTCGTAGGTGAGTTCGGCGTAGATTTCGTCGGAGAGGAGGAGGAGGTCGTGCTCGACGCAGAAGGCGGAAATTTCGCGGACGTCGTCGGGGGTGAGGACGGCGCCGGTGGGGTTGCAAGGGAAGTTGAGCATGAGGACGCGCGTCCGGGGGGTGACGGCGGCTTCGAGCATGGGGCGGGTGAGGCGGAAATCGTCGGCGCGGCGCGTTTCGACGCAGACGGGGACGCCGCCGGCGAGGACGATGGAGGGGCGGTAGGAGACGAAGCAGGGCTCGTGGTAGAGGACTTCGTCGCCGGGGTCGAGGACGGTGCGCAGGGCGATGTCGATGGCTTCGGAAACGCCGACGGTGACGAGGATTTCGGTTTCGGGGTCGTAGGTGCCGCCGAAGTGGCGGGAGACGTAGCCGGCGATGGCGCGGCGGAGGACGGGTTCGCCGCGGTTGGAGGTGTAGTGGGTGGCGCCGCGTTCGAGGGAGAAGACGGCGGCTTCGCGGATGTTCCAAGGCGTGTCGAAGTCGGGTTCGCCGACGCCGAGGGAGATGACGTCCTTGCGGGAGGCGACGATGTCGAAGAAGCGGCGGATGCCGGAGAAGGGGAGGTCGCGGACGCGGGAGGCGACGCGGGAAGGGGTCGGGCGGGGGGCGGTCGTCATGGGCGGAAAAGGGAGGGGGTCAAGGCGAGACCTGGAGGCGGTCGTCGGCGGGGGCGGGTTCCATGAGGACGCCGAAAAGCTTGTAGGTCTTGAGCATGAAGTGGGTGGCGGTGGCGAGGACGCCGTCGAGGGTGGAGAGACGGCGGGCGACGAAGGAGGCGACCTGCTGGAGGGATTCGCCGTGGATGAAGAGGACGAGGTCGTAGGTGCCGCCGCTCATGAGGTAGACGGATTCGACTTCGGCGAAGCGGGCGATGCGGGTGGCGACGGGGTCGAAGCCGCCTTCTCGCTCGGGGCGGACCTTGACTTCGATGACGGCGTTGACCTGCGGGAGGGAGAGGGCGTCTTCGTTGAGGATGGCCTGGTAGCCGCGGATGACGCCGGATTTTTCGTAGCCGTCGATCTTGGCGGCGACGGCCTCGGGGGTGGAGGCGGTCATCTTGGCGAGGTCTTCGAGCGAGGTGCGGGCGTCGTTCTTGAGGATTTCGAGCAATGGGTCCATGGGGCGTTCCGGGGAGAAGGGGGAACAACAAAAAGGCGCGCCGTGAAGCGCGCCGCGGGGAACCGGCCTTACTTCACGAAGGCGGGAATCCGGTCGGGTTTGGCGATGAGGAGGCGGATGCGGTCGTGGGACATCTGGACGACCTTTTCCTCGGGCACGCCAAGGGCGACGAGGCGTTTGCGGTGCTCCAGCAGGCGGCGGGCCTTGGCGGCGCCGTGTTTGCGGGGGCGGGTGGTGTCGTTGTTGCGGGCGTTGCGGGACATGGGAGACTCCTTGGAAATGCGGAAAAAGGATGGCGACCCCAACGAGAATCGAACTCGTGTTACCAGGATGAAAACCTGATGTCCTGACCTCTAGACGATGGGGTCGCCCGTGCTTCTTCCAAAATTGAAACGCCGCAAAATAGCGCGCCGCCCGCGGAAAAGCAACCGGAAATTTGCGGCTGGCGCGGAAAAAAAACGGGGAGGGCGGAAAAACGGGGGGCGCGACGGGGAAAAGGCGGTTGGGGATTGCAATGGGCGGGGGTTTCGCGGATGATGGAAGGAAAGTGTTCCACAGAAAGGATCCGATGATGAAGTTGCGCATTTTGGTGTTGGCGGCGGCCGGGTTGCTGGCGGCGTGCGGGGCGGTTTGGGGCGAGGAGGGGACGCGCGTGGCGGTGGCGGACATGGAGAAGGTGTTCACGAACCACCCGACGACGGTCGCGGTGGAGGCGAAGCTGAAGGAGGGGCTGGCGGAGCTGGAGTCCGACATGAAAGAAATGATCGCCGAGGGGCGGGCGATCGAGGAGGAGGCGAAAACGCTGCAGGCGGACGCGCGCAACGAGCTGCTTTCGGAGGAGGCGCGGCGGGAGAAGAAGCTGGCCTACGCGGAGAAGGTCGAGGAGAGCCGGGATTTCCAGGCGAAGGTGAAACGGACCTACGAGTTGCGGATGAAGCAGCTGCAGGACGACGTGATGCGCCGGAAGGAGGAAATCGTCGAGGACCTGATGGCGGAGGTGGCGGCGTTCGCGGAGCGGAGCGGGTACGATTTGATCCTGGACAAGTCGGGGCTGACGGCGAACAACATCCCGCTGACGGTGTTCTTCGCGCAGGAGCTGGACGTGACCGAGCCGCTGGTGCAGTGGATCAAGGAGCACGGCGGGGAGGAAAGCGGCGCGGAAGAAGCGCCGGCGGACGGCGGAGCCGAAGATTGAGGCGGAAAGGAAGGGCGACATGGAACTGACGGCACGGGAACTGGCGGAAAAAACCGGGGCGGAGCTCGAGGGGAACGGCGACGTCGCGTTGCACGGGGTGGGGGACTTGGCGGGCGCGGGCGAAGGGGAAGTGACCTTCGTGGTGGAGGAAAAATACCTGGCGGGGCTGGCGGGCTGCAAGGCGTCGGCGGCCATCGTGCCGAAGGGGCTGGCGGTGCCGGAAGGGGCTCGGCCCCCGGCGCTGCTGCGGGCGGAGGACGCGAACGCGGCGTTCATGGCGGCCTGCGCGGCGTTCGCGCCGCCGGTGGTGCGGCCGGAGAAGGGCATCCACCCGTCGGCGGTGGTGTCGCCGGAGGCGAAGATTGGGGAAAACGTTGCCATCGGGGCATTGGCGGTGGTGGAGGCGGGGGCGGAAATCGGTGACGGGTGCACGCTCTATCCGCAGTGCTACGTGGGGCACGGGGCGAAGATGGGGCGGGACTGCATCCTCTATCCGTTCGCGGCGCTGAAGACGCGTTGCGTGTTGGGCGACCGGGTGATCCTGCACAGCGGGGCGGTTGTCGGCTCGGACGGGTTCGGCTACGTGGCCGACCGGGCGGGCGTGCGGACGAAAATCCCGCAGGTGGGCATTGCGGTGCTGGAAGACGACGTGGAAATCGGGGCGAACGCGTGCGTGGACCGGGCGCGGTTCGGCAAGACGGTCGTGGGGCGCGGCACGAAGGTGGACAACCTCGTGCAGATCGCCCACAACTGCCGGATCGGCGAGCATTCCGTGCTGTGCGCGCAGGTGGGGATGGCGGGAACGACGACGCTCGGGGCGCACGTGATCTGCGCAGGGCAGGTGGGGCTGGCGGGGCACATTTCGGTGGGCGACTGGGCGGTCATCGGGGCGCAGAGCGGCGTGGCGAAAAGCCTGCCGGGGGCGCAGATGTATCTCGGCGCGCCGGCGGTGCCGCGGATGGACTTCGCGCGGAGCCTCGCGCACACGGCCAGCATCCCGAAGCTGAAGGAGCAGGTGAAGGCGCTCGAAGCGCGCCTCGCGGAGCTGGAAGTGCGGGCGGGGGAAGGGAAGTAACCGGCGGCCCGCGGGCGGTTTTGCCAAGGATCGGCAAAAACCGCCCGTTTTCGCCAATCCTTGGCAAATCGGGAACATGCGGATTCCGGCGGTCCAGGCGAAGCGCGTGCTGGTGACGGGGTGTTCCAGCGGCATCGGGGCGGCGACGGCACGGTTGCTCGCGGCGTCGGGCTGGCGGGTGTTCGCGACGGCGCGGAAGGAGGAAGACCTGGCGGCGCTCCGGGCGGCGGGGATGGAGCCGGTGCGGCTGGAACTGGCGGACGGGGATTCGGTGCGTGCGGCGGCGGAGACGGTGCTGGCGGCGTGCGGGGCGGAGGGGCTGGGCGCCGTGGTGCACAACGCGGGTTTCTGCCAGGCGGGGGCGGTGGAAGACCTCACGCGCGAGGCGCTGCGGGGGCAGTTCGAGGCGAATTTCTTCGGGATGCACGAACTGACGCGTGCGCTGCTGCCGCAGTTCCGGCGGCAGGGCTGGGGGCGCATCGTGGTCGTGAGTTCGGTGTTCGGCCGGATGGCGGTGCCGATGGTGGGGGCCTACTGCGCGTCGAAGTTCGCGCTGGAGGCGTGGTGCGATTCGCTGCGGGTGGAACTGGCCGGGTCGGGCGTCTGGGTGGCGAAAATCGAGCCGGGGGCGATTCTCTCGCGGTTCCGGAAAAACGCGGCGGAAGCGCTGGCGGCGAACGTGGCGGCGGAGGAATCGCGCCACGGGGAAATCTACCGCAGGGAGGTGGCGCGGAGGCGGCGGCAGGTCAAGAAACGCGACTTTTTCACCCGTCCGCCGGAAGAAGCGGCGGCTGCCATCTGGCACGCGCTGGAATCGGCGCGGCCGAAACGGCGCTATCCGGTGACGCCTTCGGCGAACCTGGTGGATCTGGCGGTGCGGTTCGTGCCGCGCGCGCTGATCGACCGGGTGCTGGAAAAGCGCGTCCCGCAGTGAGGCGGGGAGCGGGCCGGGATACCGGCGATTTTTTGGGGCGTGACGCAATTCCGGGTTTTCCGGGGTTGCAATGGATTGCGCTTGGGCGCGGCGGGCGGGATGCGGTATTTTCCAGAAAAGCCTTGTGACGAGAATCCCCATGACCACCTCATTCCTCTCCCCCGCATCCAAACGGCGAACCTGCCGAAACTGTCAACGGCGTCAGTCCCCTTGTCCCCGATTGGGCACCAACCTAATTGGATTTGCATTCATGGCCCTTGAATCCGATGGAGCCATTTATGAAAAAATCGAATCGTGAGCTGGTGTATCTGAAGGGGTGGGCGGGAGTCTTGTTTTTTGCCTTGGCGTCCCTTGCACCGGCGCGGGACATGCCGCGCGACAACGACCTTGTCCAAGGTATCGACATTGAATGCCTCCTGCACCGGTGGAACGTCTCGGTCGGGGAAAATGGCGTCGATGTCATGCGGCAGGGTCTGCGTTTTTGGTTGTTCGACCGGGACGGGAACCGGGCCGGGCGTCTCGTTGCCGGCGTTTTCGGCGATGTGGCGCGGGCGGAAAAACTTTTCAGGAGCCGGATTTGGTGTTCGTCACAGGTGGGGCCTGTTGTCGGCAACGGAAGCGATGCTTCCGACATGTACGGGAAAATGACGGAAGGCGCCAGGCAAATGGGATGCCATGCCGGAGACATCGCTGCCGTGTGGAGGACGGGGAAGAATCGGACCTTGTCCCGGATTTGCTTCCGCACCCGCAATGTCCTGGTGGATTTGATGGATGCACCGGAAGAAACGCTGCTGCGCCGGGCGGAAGACATTGATGGGCTGTTGCGCGCGGGCGGGGAGTGCGTGCGGCTGGGAGCGGAAGTGGACGTTCCCGTGCTGGAGGAATCCCGGTGCAGGAATCGCTCGTGGGGACTTGTGGAAAAATTCGCGGATGGATATGCCGCCTTGCTTGACTGGCGAGGGGTGGCTTGCGGACTTTCCGGTGCGGCGGAGGCATGTTTCGCGCGCTTCGATTGCGTGATGGCCGACCCCGTTCCATGGAATCCCGCCTGGCAGAAATCGGTTCCCGCCTCCAGTCCTTCGCCCGAAGCATCGGAGACACAATCAACGGGGCCTTTCCCCTTGGCGGGCCCGCCTGAATCGCCCAAAACTCCCTGATTTTTTCGTCCTTTCCCTCCCGTCCGGTTTTTCTCCCCGGTCGCGTGGAACGGGATTTCACTTTTCAATGTTCCATTGTTCCGACCTTGACGTGCATCAACGGGCCGCTCGGCGATCGGTCCCTACCACCCCACCGCGTCCGTTTCCAACGGTCGCAATAAATCGCGCCCCTCCCGCGCGCTTTTTGCATTTTGCCAAACCTTGGCAAAAACGCATGGAATTTGCCAAACATTGGCAAAACCGGGAAACGGCCCGCGGGAAATTTTTGCCAAGGCTCGGCAAAAACGGGCGGAATTTGCCAATGCTTGGCAAACCGGTCCGTCGGGCAAAAACCGCCGGGGGGGGGGAAGGGCGCGGAATCGTTTTGCATGGGGGCGGGGCGGGGAGTATGTTCCGGGGCATGAAAATTCTCATCACGGGTTCCAAAGGCCAACTGGGGACGGATTGCCAGGCGCTTTTCGGCGCGGAAGGGCACGAAATCGCGGCGTACGACCTGCCGGACATCGACATCGCCGACCGGGAGGGGATGCGCCGGGTGCTGGACGCGTTCCGGCCGGAGGTGCTGGTGAACGCGGCGGCCTACACGGCGGTGGACCGCGCGGAGGGGGAGGGGCGCGAGTCGTGCTGGCGGGCGAACCGCGACGGGCCGAAGGTGCTGGCGGAGCTGGCGGCGGAGCGGGGCATCCGGCTGATCCACGTTTCGACGGATTACGTGTTCGCGGGGGACCGGCCGGTGCCGGAGGCCTACGTGGAGACGGACGAGCCGGGGCCGACGAGCGAGTACGGGAAGTCCAAGCTGGCCGGGGAAGAGGCGGTGCGGGCGGCGGGCGGCGAATGGACGATCCTGCGGACGGCGTGGTTCTACGGGGCGCGGGGGCACAACTTCCTCAAGGCGGTGCTGCGCCGGGCGCAGGCGCGTCCGGGCGAGCCGCTGAAGGTGGTGGCGGACCAGTACGGGTCGCCGACCGGGTCGTGGGCGCTGGCGCGGCAGATTGCGCTGGTGTTGCGGGAGGGGGCGACGGGGCTGTTCCACGCGACGGACGAGGGCTACACGACGTGGCACGGGTTCGCGGCGGCGTTCTTCCGGGAAATGGGGATGGACACGGTGGTGCTGCCGTGCGCGACGGCGGACTATCCGACGCCGACGAAGCGTCCGGCGAACTCCATCCTGGAAAACGCGGCGCTCAAGGCGCGGGGAATCAACGCGATGCCGCGCTGGGAGGACGACCTGGCGGGCTACGTGCAGCGGAACCGCGAGGCGCTGCTGGCGGAAACGCGTCCGGCGGAGGGGTGAGGCGGTGGCATCGGACGCGCAGGCGGCGGCGCCTTCGGAGCCGAAGGCGTTTCTGGGTGTGCAATACCGCCATTTCCCGCTGGAGGACGGGTCGGATCTCTACGTGACGGAATTCGGCCTGCCGTTCCTGCGGCACCTGATGCCGGAAAGCTGGTACGAGCGGGAGTGGTTCGCGAAGCAGCGGACGAAGCTCCAGGGGACGAGCATGGTCTACCGCGTGACGACCAAGCCGGTCGACGGCGAATCGAAAAACCTCGTGGTGAAATGGTGCCGCGTGGGCGAAGTGGTGCCGGTGGACACGTTCACGCTGCAGAAGTTCATCGAGGCGGAATTCAACACGCCCTACGAGGAGTTTTCGCTGCTGATGGAAATGCGCGGCCGCGCGAAGCCGGGGGAAATCCGGACGCACAAGCCGCTGGCGATTTTCGTGCCGGCGAAGCGCTACGAGCTGTGGCAGACGGGGCGCTCGCGGAGCAAAATCGAGCAGAAAAAGGCGAAATTCCGGGACGTGGAGCTCGACATTTCGCGGCAGTACATCCTGATCTACGAGTGGATCAAGGGCGTGGCCGCCACGGAGCCCGAGGCGCAGGCGGCCGCGGGCGCGCGGAAGGACGCGTTTTCCCGGGAAATGCTCGACCGGGCGGTCGGGGACATGTGGGCGGCCGGGTTCCGCGTGCTCGACATCAAGCCGGAACACATCATCGTGCGGCCGCGTGCGGAAGGCGGGTTCCTTTGCGACCATTCGGGGCGGCCGGCCTACGCGCTGGTGGATTTCGAGCTGCTGGAGCGCACGCCGGAATACGAGGAGGAAGTGACGCGGCGCCGCCGCCAGTCCTACCTGGTCCGCCAGCGCGACCGCTTCGCGGCGGTCGGCGACGGGTCGGCCCCGATGCCCGAACACCTGCGGCGCGTGAACCTGCTCGGGGTGGATTACATCCACGGCGACTGCGAATCGACCAACGGCCAGCTCTGGGTGGTGGGGCGCGACCCGCACCTGTTCGACTACTTCCAGCCGGAGCGCTGGCGGCGGACGCCGCGGGAATCGCTTTCGGAAACCGCGCAGGTCTACCACACGCGGACGAAGGACGGCATCGAGCTCGTCTGGAAGGTCGCGCACGTGGGCGAACGGCCCGAGGCGGCGGGGTTGCCCGAGGCGGCCGCGGCGGTCGGCTACAACGCGCCGTTCGAGGAGTTCGCCTACGCGATGCGCCTGACGGAAGCCGGGCTTTCGACCATCTACCCGCGGGCCATCTACATGCTCGGCCACACCTCCACCTTCCCGCCGGATTCGCTCGACCAGCGGCACTACGACGCGCTGGCGGACCTGCGGATGGACGACGGGCGGCCCGTCCTGCGGCGCGACCGGAACTACATCTTGATCTGGGGCTACTGGAACGGCCCGGACGAGCTGCTCGCCACGGACGACCGGGATGCGGCGCACCGCCGCGGCGTGAACGCGGACCAGGCGCTGGCGCAGGGACTGATCAGCGCGGCGATGCACGAGCTGCTCATGGAAAAGGTCGCGCGGCGGTTGCGCGACGCGGGCTTCGAAAACGCCTATCCCAAGGGAAGCCATTTCCTCCTGACGATCCTTCCCGGCGGGGCCCTCCTCCGCGACGAAACCGACGGCCTTCCCGCCGTCCGCATCTGCAATTTCGAGTTCCTCCACCCGATTGGCGGGTAGGGCGGGGTTCGAAATTTCGTGTTTGCAAGGGAGGGCCGTGCTCCGTCACGGCCGTGGATGGGGAAAAACGGGGTGAATTGGGAAATCCGCGGCCCGGACGGAGCCGGGCATTCCCATTCGGGGGCTGGCATTGGCCGGGAAAGCGGACCCGACAAGCGGGTCCCTCCCATTCGCGCCGATGCGTTCCGCTGGGCGGCGGTCTGCCCCTGTCTGGGGAATCAGTACCAGGCGGGGCCGTAGGTTTTGTGGGTGGGGAGG
>Ga0310786_10004597_pt1 | contig 19147 bp, 15 predicted proteins | sample AusTroGonzalo_MG_FD_203881 | JGI IMG/M metagenome (GOLD analysis project Ga0310786, IMG submission 203881) | Bovine rumen microbial communities from tropical cattle in Woodstock, Queensland, Australia - Gonzalo_03 (v2) (version 2) | ecosystem: Host-associated > Mammals > Digestive system >... | reverse complement strand
CACAGTCATCAATGACAGCCTCAGCATCGTCGGCAAAAGGCATCCGGTCAACGAGGTAGTCAATGATGACATTTGCATCGACGAATATCTTCATCGCAAAGCCTCGTGTTTTTCTGCCAGAGCATCCGCAAGTATCTCTTTATAATCGCGGCTGTCATTCAATCTTGCCGCGCCGCGAAGAGCGCGAACCTTCGGCGAGATCTTTCTGTTGCTGTGGCTGGTTGAAGATGACGACACCGGGGGAACGCCATCTAGTTTCACAAAAATCACCCGGTAGCGCCCCGACTCAGGAAGCGAAAGAGAGACGGTACAGGCATCGCCTGCGACGTTTTCAAACCAAACGTCGTCGGCAGACCCAACATCTGCCAGGGTCTGCATCCAATCTTTCTTCTCCATGAGTCTTGGCATACCTGTTCTCCTTTGGCGATTATTATACCAAAATTCGTTCTTCCGTGGGCGGCAAGAACAAAATTGTCGGGATGTTGTCTCGCCAACATACTCCCATAGATGGAAATGGTATAATACGCGCCGTCAACAGAGAAGAAAGGTTGAGGCTAATGGAAATGAAGAAGATTGCTTTTTTCGACACCAAGCCGTATGACAAGGAGTCGTTCGAGCGGCAGAACGACGGACGGTACGACATTCGCTACTTCGAGACGCGGCTGACGGCGGCGGCGTTGCCGCTCGCCGATGGATGCGACGCGGCGTGCGCGTTCGTGAATGCCGAAATCGACCGTGCCGTGGTCGAGGGGCTTGTGAAGCGCGGCATCAAGGTTCTCGCCATGCGTTGCGCGGGCTACAACAACGTCGATTTCAAGGCGGCATACGAGGCCGGCAGAACAAGACGCTGTCGCTCTTGGTCTCGCTACCCAACGTGATCGTCACCTCGCACCAGGCGTTCCTGACGCACGAGGCGCTTGCCAACATCGCCACGACAACGCTCAAGAATCTTGACGACTATTTCGCCGGCGCACCGCTCGAAAACGAGATCTGCTACCGCTGCCTCGGTTCAGGCGGAGCGAATACGTCCGACTGCCCACACCGCGCCAATGGCCGCTGTCACAGCGTCACCTGACACAATATACTTCCCCTGTAGATTCTTGCAAATGATTGCGTTCTTAGTTCTTGGATGGCAATGACGCCGCCGCACAACAGAAAGGAACACGACCATGAACAAGACAATCATCATCTGCGCAACCGCTCTTCTCGGCTTTGCCGCTTTCGCACAGGGACGACAGGGAATGGGACGGCGCATGAGGGGAAATCCGGACGCGAAACTGCACCGGTTCTCCACAACCGTGGAAAAGGAGCGTCCGCAGCTCAACGACGAGACGAAGCACCTCATTGCGGCATACCACCGCAACCCGACGGACGAGAATCGCGCCGCCTTGCGCAAGCAATGCGCCATCAACTACGACAACATCGTCAAGCGGAAGAGAGCGAAGCTGGAGGAGTTGAAGCGGACGGCAAGACACAAGTCGAAAGTTGACGAGATGCAGGAGATCGTGGACGAGACGATCGCCAACCGCGAACATCGCATCGACCAAATGATGGCGAGGTTCACGGATTCACGATTTCGCGGAAGACGTAGAGACGCCGGAGGGACGGGCTACCTCCCGCTCCTCGGCGCGGCGAAAAACGTCTCGGTCGCATACGTACCCGTCACGAACGAGGACTACGCCAAATTCACGGGAAAGCCGGTCGCGGCGGGGACGGAGAAACACCCCGTGACGAACGTATCCGTCGAAGACGCTGCGAAATACTGCAAGTGGCTTGACGAGCGCGATCCGGGCTACACCTACCGCCTCCCGACGGAAGATGAATGGGAACTTGCCGCCGGACACATGCCGAAGGATGCCGATTTCAACTGCGGCGTTGGCGACTCGATCCGCCCCGTGGATGCGTTCGCTCAGACGAAAGGCGCATCCGGCGGCATCGACTTCTGGGGTAACTGCTGGGAGTGGACGTCGACAAAGCGCAATGGCAAGAACGCGGTCAAAGGCGGAGCGTTCGACTCCAAGCGCACCGACTGCCGCACAGAGGCGAAGAACACGACGAAGAACGCCTCCAAGGGCTACCACAACGTGACGATCCGGCTTGTTAGGGAATCAAAATAGCGTCATTTGTCCGACTCAAAGTTCGGTCTCCGTCTGCGGCGCGGGCGCGTGGGAAGCCTTGAATGGGTCTCACGCGCCTTCTTTAGCGTCTCGATGGACGCCCTTATGGTCTCGTCGTCAGGGAAACGAGCCGCAAGCGTCTCCGCGATTTCTAGCGCACGCTTGAGTTCCGCGTCGCGGGGGTCTGTCTCGCCGCGATTTACGGCGGCAAGCGCCGTCGCAAGGGAGCGGGCCGATTCTGCGGCTTCGCGTTGTGTCGCCGCCAGCGCACGTGACGTCTTGATGTAGCCGACGGCAAGCGCGGCGACAAATGCGGCAAGGAGAATTGACGCGGCGATGATGCCGAACGCGGCAAGCGGATTGCGGCGGGCGGAGAGCCGGAGCCGACGGAAGAGTGACGGCGGCCTTGCCGCGACGGGCTTGTGGGCAAGGAATCGGCGAAGGTCGTCAAGCATCGCGTCCATGTTTTCGTAACGGCGTGATGCATCTTGCGCAGTCGCCTTGGCGCAGATCGCGGCGAAGTCGACGTTGATTTGATTGCGGTCACGCGGGACGCGTGACCCTACCAGTTCCTGCATTGTTACGCCAAGGGCGTACTGATCGCTTGATTCCGTCGCTTTTCCGCCGTCCAGCAATTCCGGTGCCATGTAGCGGCGCGTTCCCCCGTCGCATGGCGAATTGGCAAGGCCGAAATCGCCGAGCTTCGCTATGCCGTTCTCGCCGATGAAGATGTTGGACGGCTTCACGTCACGGTGAATCACGCCGCAACGATGGGCGTAGGAAAGTGCCTCTGCGATCTGGACGCCAAGGCGGGCGACTTCCTCGGTTGACGCGAAAGAACTGTAGTTCGCGGTCTTGCCGCGCATGAGTTCCATCGCAAACCACGACTGGTCTTGGGCTGTTCCCGCCGCATAGACCTGTACGATATTTGGGTGATGAAGCTGTGCAACCGTTCGCGCTTCGTCAGACGGCGGGCAGAGGGCTGCCCGCCCTACCGATTGCGATGAGCGGTAGGGCGGTCGCCCCGCGACCGCCGACTCATGTACCACCTTGAGCGCGACCTCGCGCCCAAGCGAGACCTGTTCCGCAAGATAGACCGTTCCCATGCCGCCGCGTCCGAGAACGTCCGTCAGCCGAAAATCCGATATTTCGGGAACGCGCTCTTCTGCTTCGTTCCCCAATTCGTCAAGTTCTGCCGCAAGCGAGCGCAATGCGTCGGTCATTGTGTCTTCTTGAAGCATGAGACCTCCATGAGCTTCTTCTGCAGGCGTTCAAGGGCGCGGACGTAGCGGATGGACGCCGCCTTCGGCTCGATGCCGAGCGCGGCGGCGCACTCCGCGTTGCCCATGCCGTCGAAGTGGCGAAGGACGATGATCGCGCGGTCGTTTTCGGGAAGCGAGGCGACAGCGGCTCGAAGGAGCGCATGGCGCTCGTTGCGATCCACGCGCGAAAGCGGAGAGGTGACGTCCGCAGCGAACTGCCCCCAGTTCAACGCGCCGGGCGCACTTGTTTCCGTCGCCTCGTCTCTGACTTCCACCTCCTTGTAGGCATCGCGCCCTGCCGCCTGAAGATTGCGGCGCTCGATGTCTGCAAGTGTCTGGAGAAGGATCGTCCGCAGCTTGAAGTAGATCGGCACGTCTTGTTCCTGTTCGAAGTACGCAATCCGCTTCGCCGCCGCGAGATAGACCTCCTGCATCACGTCCTCGTGGGACAGGCGTTTCAGGAGAATCGGGTTCAGTCGCTTTTCGACAAGCGACAGGAGGCGGGCGCGGTGTTCCGCGAACGCCTCGGCAAGACTCTGCGACGTGAACTCATTTTTCATGCCGCATAGTTTACCATATTTTTGTTGAAGATTGCCTGTGGATTTTCGATGAATGTTGCGTTCCTATGTTTGGAGACATGAGAAAAGGAGTACAACATGAGCAACAAGAAAACGACAATTGCGGTGATTTGCGCGGCTTGGGCGGCCACCCTGCCTTTGATGACATTCGCGGCGTCTGGCGTGATCGAGCTTGAGATACCGGGCATGAATCCCGTCACGGCAGCGGCGATTTCGGACTTCACGACGAATCCATGCCCGGCGACGGTTGATGCGATCCGCACGTCCGTTGCGTCCAACTACGACGGCGTGGTCGTACGCAAGGCCGAGAAGCGCGACGAGCTGCAGGCGGAAGCGGACGGTCTCGCTGCCGACCTTGCTGATATGATTGCGACGAACGCCTCGCTTTCGGCGATAAACAGGCAACGCAGGCTTATAGAGGAACGGCAGTCGCTCGTTGACGAGATGACGGACATCGTTGACGACATGATCGAGTTCAAGTGGTATCGCGTGGAGCAGAACGTCGTGCGCTTCACCGACAGCCGATTCGGACGCAAGCACGACGGAAATTACCGCTACAACGAACCGGACGCCGACGGGTTCATCCCCCTCCTTGGCGCGGCAAGCGATGTGTGCGTCGCATACACGCAAGTGACGAACGCCGCCTACGCACTTTTCGATCCTTCCCACACGTTTGAGGCCGGTACGGAGGGGCAACCCGTCGTCAACGTCTCGTATGAGGACGCCGTGCGCTACTGCGAATGGCTCACCGACAACTCACCAGGCTATGCCTACAAATACCGTCTGCCGACACAGGAAGAGTGGGAGCTGGCGGCTGGCCACATGCCGAAAGACGCCGCGATCAACGCCGCTAATGTCGAAAGCGGCCCGACGGACGTCTATTACTACTACGGTCTCTACGGAAGCGGGGCACAGTCATTGAGTGGAACGCTCGACATGTGGGGCAATGTCTGGGAATGGCTCGCCACCTCCGACGGGAACGACATGATGAAGATCAAAGGCGGAGCTTTCGACGAAGAACGCAGCCAGTGCCGTACCGAGGAACGCGGCAACGCCCGCGATCCATCGCAAGGCTACCACAACGTCGGCTTCCGCATCCTGCGCACAAAGAACCACGCAGCATCCGTGTTACAGAACGCTCAAGCAGCAAACTGGATTCTGCGCAATGTCGAAAATGGCTCGTCCCTGACAGCCGCCGACTGGCGCGAACTCGAAAAGGACCCCGATGCTGACGGTGTTCCGACATGGGCCGAATACATTGCGCTCACCGACCCTAACGACGCCAACAGCCGGTTCGCGGCAACGATAACGATTGCGGCGGATGGATCGCCCATCATCGGGTGGAATACCCAAACATACACCTCCCGTAAATACACAATTTTCGGCAAGGTCAACCTCTCCGACTCCGTCTGGCTTGAAGTAAACGGCAATGCATCCACATACCGCTTCTTCAAGGTGACCGTGGACTTGAAATAGCGTGGCGCGAATCCGCGCCGTCGAAGAGAGTGCGAGGCTTCATGACCGCGTGTTCGTGAAGTCCGGCCTCAAGGCGGGCGAAACGGTAATCGTCGGCGGAACGCACAAGGTCTCCGACGGCGCGGCTGTGACCTGCAAGGAGGCGAAGTAGGGCGTAGAACCCAGATACGCTTCATGGCTTTAACGCCCCTATCGGACAGATGACCGTATCGCCGTTGCTGTATGCGTGCTTCCCGGTCGCCGTCAATACCATCTTGAACGCTGGAGGAGGGAGGCCTTTGCCTTTAATCAACGCATCCAGTCTGCCGAGGGCATCAATACCTTCTGCGATGAGCGTCTCGCCACCTAGTTTTATTTCCACAAGCGCATATTTCCCGTTTGGCAGATGTAGGACTGCATCGCATTCAAGTCCTGTTTTGTCGTGGTATTTCTCAACCCGTCCGCGCAGGTAGTCCATGTAAACCCGAAGATCGCGGATGGCCAATGCCTCAAAAAAGAATCCAAACGTGCGCAAGTCATTCATCATATCTCCAGTCCCCGCGCCAAGTGCAGCAGCTGCAATCGATGGATCGACAAAATAGCGCGTCGCGGTTGTCCTAATAGAGCCTTTTGCCCGCAGACTGGGGCACCAGGCATTCAGGTCCTCGACGACAAATATCTTTTTGAGCGCCGTCAAATATGAATCAATGGTATCCTCGTCAAGCCCGCGCATATCATTGGAAACCATGTCTCTTCTTATTGCCGAAAGATTGGCCTGCGTTCCTTGAAGTCGGGCGCACGATTTCAGCAGACGTCTGACGCGATCCGGATTGCGAGGTATGCCGTCAACGCGCGAAATGTCGCTTTCCACGAGACTTTCCACATACTCCTGCGCCGTAACAAACGCCCGAGCCCCACTCCTTCCGATTGTCTGCGGCCAACCGCCGCGGCAGATGGCAAAGGCCATTTCCTCTAGAGAAGACACTTGGGCGGCAGCGCCGTCGGGCTTCACGCCATCGTAGAGTGCCGACATCGACACTTCACCGGTCGACTCCCCCGATTCCCAAAGACTCATAGGCCGCATCTTTATCCGCGCAAAGCGTCCAGTTCCCGAATGGGATATCTTTTCTGAATCGGGCGGAACAGCACTTCCAGTCAGTATGAACAACCCCTCTCCATCCTCATGATCGACGACAAATCTTATTGCATCCCAGAATTGCGGCGCGTCCTGCCACTCGTCAATAAGCCTTGGCCGCTCTCCCGCCAGAAGAGCACCGATATTCATCTCGGCAAGTTTCAGATTCGCCGCGCGGTCAGTAGGATCGGCCATGTAAAGCACACTTTTCGCCTGCTGTTCACAGGTCGTTGTCTTGCCGCACCATTTTGCACCCTCAACCAAAACAGCCCCGATTGCGGAGAGTTTCAATGCAAGAACGTCATCTGCGATTCTTTTGCGGTATTTTGCCATAGCAGCGCGTATTATATCATATACCACTTGGGAACTCAATCCCATTCGGTTGTTTTTCTCAGTTCCGTTCGGTGATTTCGCCCAACATCATTCGGTGATTTCGCCCGATGATCGTGTGTTGCCTTGGCCACCCATATCGACGAGAAACTGCCTCACGAGCAATTATTTGCACCAGAACCATTGCTTATGATGCAAATATTTGGTATAATGACGCCGTTTCTTCCCTTAAAGGAGGATAGGTAATGCGCACATTTGACTACAGCCACATTTCAGACGAGTTGCGAGACAACGATGTTTGCAATCTCATTTCAACGATACGCGAATATCGCGGGAAGCAGACATTGTTTATTGCCGCAAAGCCCGATGCTTTGAAGACGTTGTTGGAGATTGCCAGAATACAGTCGACATCCGCGTCGAATAAAATCGAAGGCATATCAACCTCGGACGCCAGATTGAAAGCTCTCATGGCGGAAAAGACAGAACCGCGAAACCGGAACGAAGAGGAAATCGCCGGATATCGCGATGTACTCGCTACGATTCATGAATCGCACGATGTCATTCCAGTCTCGCCCAATGTGATTCTGCAGTTGCACCGCGACCTCTGCAAGCACATATCGCAGCAGGGCCTCGGTGGACATTGGAAGACAACGGAAAACGTAATATCGGAAACTGATGCGTCTGGCGCAAAGAGAATTCGCTTCCAGCCTATGTCGGCATTCGAAACTCCAGACGGCATGGACCGTCTTTGCGCCGCCCTGCGTGATGCTCGGCAGGCACATACCTACGACGATCTGTTGCTGACGCCTCTGTTCATACTCGATTTTCTCTGCATACACCCTTTTACCGATGGAAACGGCCGCATGAGCCGTCTATTAACATTGCTGCTTCTGTATCACTCTGGATATATAGTCGGCAAATACATATCGATTGAGATGATGATAGAGAAATCAAAGGAGACATACTATGAAGCTCTGCGAGCTTCATCCGCCGGATGGCTTGACGGCGACAACGATCCGAAACCGTTTGTGAGATACTTTCTTGGGCTTCTGCTCAAATGCTACCGCACGTTTGAGGAACGCATCACAGACGTTATCGGAGCTAAAATATCGAAGCCCGACCGCATCCGCAATGCGATTGACCGGACGGTCGGAAAATTCACAAAGGCCCAGCTGCTTGAGACATGTCCAGACATCAGCGAAACCACAATGGAGCGAACGCTCAAACAGCTTCTAGACGCTCGCTTTATCCGCAAGATCGGCGCAGGCCGCGGCTCGGCATACTGCAAAACGTAGGAGACAAAACAGCCCCACAATTTGCAAATTGCGGGGCTGATTGCTTGCGCTATTTCACCCTCACGCACAGGAAGAACGCGGCCGGCGCGCCGTCGGGCGTAATGGTCGCCTTGGCCTTTCCGTCGGCGGTGCGCAAGATGCTGACAGTTAGGCCATCAGAGGAAAACGCCGATTCACTGAGCTCCGCCGCGCCCTCCACACCCAATGCCTCCGCAAGCCGTGCCTCTTCGCCAATCTCCGCATCCGCGATGTTGACGACGAGGTCGAACGCTCCAGTCGCCGCACTCGAAGGCTCTATTGACTCGGTCACGACATCCTCGCTCGCCACGGGCGCAGCCTTCTCCATCAGCCCCGGAGCGTCCAGGCATCCGTCAGATCGAACGGTTCAACAAGCAGTCGAGCGCGTCCGTCACCGTATCCGTCGAATCGGGAAGCGCGGCGGAACTCATGTGCCGCATAGAGGCAATGCCGCTTGATCCCGGCTACCACGTCGAATGGACGGGCATTGCCCGCGAGCAACGAGCAAACGAGGGGCGCCTCGGTAAACTCCTGATCCTGTCATGTCTCTTCGCGTATCTCTTCCTCGTCGCGCAATACGAAAGCTGGACTTTGCCAGTCAGCATTCTCCTAGCCGTCCTTGCCCTTGGCCACCTTCAGGCACATAAAAGATTCGGTGCACCCACTTGCGCGGAAAGACCGGAAATGGTAGAATAATGGCAAAAGGAAACCTCCCATGCACATCTCGCCTTGCGCTTCACTCCTCTGCATCGCGCTCGCCGCCGTCTCGTGCCTCGGCGCGGACCGCGTCAAGGTCGCCTGCATCGGCGACTCGATCACCTACGGCTACGGACTCGCCGACCGCGAGCACGAAGCCTATCCCGCACAACTTCAGAAACTGCTGGACGAGAAGGAGCCAGGCAAGTACGAGGTGCGCAACTTCGGCAACTCCGGACGCGGAATCTACCTCGACTCCATGCGCGGCAGCGAGAAGCGGGGCTTCCGATGGATGGCCGAGCACAAGGCGGCCCTCGCGTGGAAGCCCGACGTCGTAATCTGCAACCTCGGCATCAACGACAACGGCGAATACATAAAGGAGTACACCGGCGGCAGGAAGCGAGGGCAGTTCACGAGCGACTACCTCGCGCTGCTCGGCGACTACCGCAGGGCGAACTCCAAGGCCAGACTGTTCATCTGGACGAAGCTTTCGCCGCTCGCAGAGGGGCAGAAGTTCTACCGCAGCCCCGAGCCGTTCCTCATGCAGCGCGATCTCGAGGAGGTGGCAGAGCGGATGGGCGCAACGGGCATTGACATGCAGGAGCCGCTTCGCGAGAGGATGGACGAAATCTTCGCCCGCGACAAGATACACCCGAACGCTGACGGTACGCGGATCATCGCCGAAACGACGTTCAAGGCCATGGCAGACAAGAAATCGACCGGGCCTGACGCACTCTCAACTCTCAACTCTCGACTCTCGGCTTCCTCCGAGGTATGGCTCTGCGCGGGGCAGTCGAACATGCAGAAGGGCTGGGGCGAGTTCGCCGCGACGCCCGCCGAAAAGGAGCGCGTCAGGGGCGAGATGAAGCGGCTTGCGAAGTGCGACATACGCTTCTGGGACTTCAACGACGGCAGCTGGACGAGCCTCACGCCGAAGGCCGCCTTGCGCAAGAGCGCATTCGGCGTTTCCTTCGCAATCCGCCGCGCCGAGGCGACCGGCAAGGCGATTGTGGTGTTGTACGTCGCGGCGGGCGGCGCCCCGACGGAATCGTTCCTCTCCGAGCAGACGATGTGCGCCGTCGGCAGCGACGGCAAGCCGCTCTATCCTCAACTCGCCGCAATAGCGACCAATCGCCACAGGCTCGATCAGAACGCGGACTTTCCGTGCAAGTGGGTTGCGAGGGAGTACCCGCGCCGCAGGGATAACAAGGAGGAGGCCTACTGGTGGCCGGTGTCGAAGCTGTACGATGCGGGCCTGAGGCCGATAGAAGCGTCCGGCATCAAGGTGGACGGGATTCTCTGGTACCAGGGGGAGTCCAATGCCACCACTTGCGTTTCGCCGGACGAGCCCACCGATGCTGACTATCAGCGGGAGACGCTCCGTGCGGTGATGGGCGAGTTCCGCAATCTTGCGCCCCAGGCGAAGATTTTGGTGATGGGCCTGCCCAAAATGAACCGCCCGTGGGAGCGGTACCGGGAGAATCAGCGGCAGGTGTGCGCGGAGACGGGCGCGGTATACATTGACACTTTCGCCGCCGGGCTGGGCGATATGAACGATGTTCATCCGCGCGACAAGCGTCCATTTGCCGATCTCGCCGCCGAAGCCGCGTCCAAATGAAGCAGGGCGGGGAGGTTAGTCCCCGCCCTTGGTGTTTTTATGCGATCTTCATTCGGCACGAGCTTGAACTCCAGCTCGTACCCTTCGCCTCTTTTGATCTCATCAAGCGTCATTGCAATTTCCTTTCACCTTCGCGCTGGTTGCCTTTGAGCGTCGGGTTTCTAATTGTGGCGAATTCGCCATAATTAAACGCAGGGTTGAAAACGCGTTCCCAACTGCCGCTGAAATCAAGGGGTCCTTTGATGTTGAGTTCATTTGATTTTTTCACTTGAACTCCTTTCACTTAGACAAAATCTGTCTCATGTTTCGGCACTTTGCCCAAAAATTTGCTCTTCTATGTGGGGCAGGGGGCGCATCTCCGTTTTTCACCCAGGCGTATTGAGAATTGGAAACAACCTTAAAAACTTGAAAAAACAACTTTGAGAGGTGCGCGGGCTAACTCGCCCGCGCATTTTTCCATCTCTTTGTACATAAGGAATTTGATATGATTACATCGCTTTGGATTAACCGATAGGCACGGGCGAGTTAGCCCGTGCGCCAAAGGCAAGTTGTTTCAAACGAGTTGTTTCCAATCAACGGGAGATACGGCGGGGAATTATGCAGGCGTGCCCTTTTTGTGGTTATTGTGGAAATGAATCTCCCCCGAACCGGCGGAGTTTTGGTATAATCTACATCCATGAAAACGACCCGCCATGGTATAATACGCGGAAGAAAAGACAAGGGGAATGTGTAACCCTTCGCCGCGTGGCGTGAAAGCAGAGCGGAAATCAATTTCAACAAACAAAGGAAAAACAATGGCAATAAACAACATCTCATTCAGCGTATTCCGTTGCGTGTCCAACTGGAATCAAGAAGCGGTTATGCTGTTTGCCATTGCGTGTGCGGCAACCTCATCCCTTGCCGGAGTGCGCGATCAGTTCGCCGATCCGCCGCCGGAATCGCGTCTCCAGGCGTGGTACCACTGGAGCACCACGGGCATCACCGACGAGTGCCTGGCGGCCGACCTGAAGGCGATGGGCGAGTTGGGCGTCGGCACGGCGCACGTGTTCATGCCCAGCCAGCAGACCCTGCCGCCAGAGACGAAGCCCCTTTCGCCAGAATGGTGGAAGCGCTGGGAGACTGCCCTGCGCGAGGCTAAAAAGAACGGTATCAAGATCGGCTTCCACAACTGCCCCGGATGGTCGTCTTCCGGCGGCAACTGGATAAAGCCCGAAGACTCCATGAAGATGCTCGTAGCGGCGGCGACGGACATGGCGGACTTGTCGGTGCCGACGAAGCTGGCGCGTCCGCTCGCACTGCACGACTTCTACCGCGACGTGGCCGTGTTCGCATTCCCGATTGTGCCGCCTGCCATCCCCGTCAGGGTGACAGGCGACTTCAAGGCGGACTTCGAGGCATTCCGCACCGGCTCCTCCGCGTTGTCTCTTCCCGTGGCGAAGGGCGAGGCTGGAGGCTCCATCGTGCTGGAGTACGCGAAGCCCATAGCCCCCACGGCACTTGTCACAACCTGGAACGAGACGCAGTTCCACCTCGACATGAAGGTTTTCGCATCGGCGGACGGCAGGGCGTGGACGCCGCTCGCCAAGCGCGGTTACCGCCTATACAACAGCCAGCTGACGCCCAAGGTGCTGCCGCTCGCGAAGTTCCCGCCCAGCCGCTTCTTCAAGATCGCGGTCACGCCGGTCCAGCCGCCGCCATGGGTGGGGTTCGTCCGCCGGTCGCTCGCGTCGGCCGCCTTCACGTCCCTGCCGCTCGTGACCGATCTTGACGACAAGAATGGCGCTTCGGTGGCGCACGGTTACGTGCCGCCGGCTAATCCCGCCGAACCGGGCATCTCGAAAGCATCCATCCTGGATCTGACGCGCCACATGCGGGCCGACGGTACGCTGGCCGTCCCGGCGGCGGAGGCGCATCCTTCGCCGAGCGGTATCTGGCGCGTCCTGCGCCTCGGCTACACCACCACCGGCAAGCGCTGCGGCCCGGCCCCGGACAACGTGCGCGGCCTAGAGTGCGACAAGCTGTCGAAGAAAGGGCTGGACGCCCACTGGCCGCACATGCCGCACAAGATGATCAACGCGCCGGGCGGGAAGGGAACCGTGGCCGTGGCGATAATCGACTCGTGGGAGGTCGGCGGGCAGAACTGGACCGAGGTGTTCCCCGAGGAGTTCAGGAAGCGGCGCGGATACGACATACACCCCTGGCTGCCGGCGATGGCCGGATACGTGGTGGGCACGGCCGGCGAGACGGCGAAATTTCTCTTCGATGTGCAGCGTACTGTCTCGGACCTGATCGGCGAGAACTACTACGACTACTTCGCCGAGCTCTGCCATCGGGATGGCGTGAAGTCCGCCACCGAGAGCTACGGAGGTCCGTTCTCCGACCTCCGCTGTTTCGCTGCGGCGGATGTGCCCACCGGAGAGTTTTGGCTAGGTCGTTCGCCGCACGGTTCGCCGCGCACGGCCGCGTCCGCCGGCCACCTGCACGGCAGGATCCAGATCGCCGCCGAGGCGTTCACCACCGAAGCGAAGGAGGGCCGCTGGCAGATCACGCCGCACGAGTTCCGCGTGAACGGCGACCGCGGCTGGCTGGACGGGATTTCGCAACTCGTGTACCATTCCTATCTCCAGCAGCCTTTCATGAACGTGCAGCCCGGCTTCTCGCTCGGCCGGCACGGCACCCAGTTCAATCGGCACACCACCTGGTGGCCAGAGGGCAAGTGGTGGGCCAAGTACGTGCATCGCGGACAGTTCCTGCTGCAGAGCGGCGAACCGAAGGCCGACGTCCTCATCCTCGCGGGCGACGGCTCTCCCAACGGCCATGCCTACCAGGACAAGCTGGTGGGCGGAGGCTACAACTACGACCATTGCGGCTCCGACAACTTCCAGAGGCTCGTCGTGAAGGACGGCGGCGTGGCGATGCCAGGGCGGCAGGCCTACGAGGTGCTGTGGCTGGGAACAGACCGCTACCTTACCTGCTCGACGCTCCGCAAGGTCAAGGATCTGCTTGACGCAGGCGCGCGCGTGGCCGGGACGCGGCCTGTGGGAACGCCGACGCTTTCGGACGATCCTGCGGCGTGGAAGAGGCTTGTAGACGAGATATGGAGCGGTCGCTACCCGAACCTCCGGAAGGCCGATTCCTCCCTTGGGACCGTCAAGGCGTTCGGCGTGCGCGCGCCGATGGAGTCATCCGGCATGCTGGCGGCCGTCCGCCGCGTGATCGAGGGGCGCGACTTCTATTTCGTCGTGAACGTGGCGGGGGCGGAGTTCGACGGCGCTGTGTCCTTCAAGGGCAAAGGGCGCCCGGAGCAGTGGGACGCGAAGAGCGGGAAGATCGTGCCGTTGCCGTGGTATGCAGACGAAGATGGACGCGTGAAGGTGCGGCTTGCGCTGATGCCAGACGAGTCCATGTTCGTGTCGTTCCGCGAGTCGGCGGGCGACGAGCGCCCGAAGACCGCATGGGACGGATCTGCCGCGGAGATGCGCGCGAGCGGGAAGTCAGCGCCGCGCGTGCTGCTGGATCTCTCGGAGGACTGGACCGTCACCTCCTTCGTCGGCAAGGCCGCGCCGACCGCGCCGCTCGCGTTCCCGAAGCTGTACGGTTGGAACACGTCGGCGGACGAGAGGCTGAAGTATTTCGCGGGACGCGCCATGTACGAGAAGCGCTTCGATCCGGCCTCCGTCTGCGGCCCATGCGTTCTGGATCTGGGCGACGTGCGTGAGATCGCGAACGTCTGGGTGGACGGCAATTTCCTCGGCTGCCTGTGGGAGGCGCCGTACCGCGTGGAGCTGCCGCCCTCTCTGCTGGTGGGTGGCAAGGCGGTGACGCTGCGCGTTGAAGTGGTCAACACGTGGCCGAACCGACTGATTGGCGACGCGATCGCCCGCAAGAAGGGGGCGGCGGAGCCGAAAGGGACGCATGGCATGCCACAGTGGGTGCTGGACGACAGGCCAGACTCCGGAACGGGCATCTACACGTGGATGAACTGGATGAAGGGCTGGACGGCTGACGATGAGCCGCGCCCGGCAGGCCTGCTTGGCCCCGTGCGTCTCGTGGCGCCTTGAGATGAAAATCGCAAGTTGCAAAAAAAACCGTTTTGCCCTTGACTGTGAGGGCTAGATGAAGTATCATATTCGCATCAGCACTTTTCAGAAACAATCAAGGAGTCATGATGAATTTCACAATGAAAAAAGCTATTGTCGCATGCGCTTTCTCGGCGCTGTCGATTTCCGCTCTGGCCAATGCAGAGCTTGAGGCCGTTGAGAACGAGTCTCCGCGTGGTGGCGAACCGTTTGAATCGTATGGCTGGACGGCTCTGGCCGTTGGCCTTGCCACTCCGGTGCAGATTCCGTGGGGAATCAAGAAATGGGACGTGTTTGGCCTCGATTTCAATCTTGGCTATTCGGACGCGCCCAAGATGTACGGGTGGGAGATAGCCTTGGGCGGCAACACGGCCCGCAAGACGTTCATGGGTCTGCAGACCGCCGTCGGCTTCAACTTCTCCAACAAGGATGCCTATGGATTGGCGTTTTCATTGTTCAACATGAACAACGACAAGTTCTACGGGTTGTCCTTTGACGCGGCGGGCTACAACAGGAACGTCTACGGTCTCGAGCTCAACGTCCTCGGTTCCGCGATCGATGAGCAGATGGGCGGTCTTGAGGTGTCTGTTCTTGGCAACTTCGTCAGTGGCAGCCTCTATGGCGCGCAACTTGCCGCCGGCGCCAACCTTACGCGCAACATGAACGGCTTCCAGTGCGCCATCTACAACCAGACGGCGATGCTGTGGGGCCTTCAGCTTGGCCTTGTGAACTATGCCTCGGCATGTGATCATGGTCTGCAGATCGGTCTTGTCAATATCATAATGGACAATCAGATTCCTGTTCTGCCGATCGTGAACTGGTACTTCTGAGTTCGCTCGTCCTCTGCCGTCGTGGCAGGATAAGTTCCGCTGCGACTGTAGCTCAACTGGATAGAGCGTTGGCCTCCGAAGCCGAAGGTTGCTGGTTCGATCCCAGTCAGTCGCACCAATGAGAAAACGCCTGAAGACGGGCGTTTTCTTGTTTTTGAATTGTGAGGTTTTCACACTTCACGCGAGGCGGGGAAATTTGATATAATTGAAGCAATGTCCGCCCGAAAGGTGCGCCGCGTCAGGCGGCGTAGGCGGTGAAAAGTGTATCTTAAGCAATTAGACATAGTTGGTTTCAAGTCCTTCGCGGATCGCACTCGGCTCACGTTCGAGCCGGGCATGATCGCCATCGTCGGGCCGAACGGATGCGGCAAGTCGAATGTGTCCGACGCGATCCGCTGGGTGCTCGGCGAACAGCGCCCCACGGCCATACGTTGCTCTAAGCTTGTGGATGTCGTGTTCAACGGCACCGACACGCGCAAGCCGCTCGGCCTCGCCGAATGCACGATCCAGTTCGCCGACTGCGAAAAAGAACTCGGTACCGAGTATCACGAGGTGACTGTCACGCGCCGCGTATATAGAGACGGCAGCGGCGAATACTTCCTCAACAAGACGAAGTGCGGCCTTAAGGACATCAAGCGCCTGTTCATGGGCACGGGCATCGGCACGTCGTCGTATTCCGTGATGGCGCAGGGCCAGATCGACGCAATTCTCTCATCCAAGCCCGAAGATCGCCGCGCCGTGTTCGAGGAGGCCGCCGGCATCACCAAGTTCAAGGCGGACCGCAAGGAGGCTCTTCGCAAGATAGAGCAGACGGAGCAGAACCTCCAGCGCGAGGCGGACGTTCTGCGCGAGATGAAGCGTCAGATAGGCACGCTCCAGCGCCAGGTAGGCAAGGCGCAGAAATGCAAGGAACTTCGCGACGAGCTGCGCGGGCTTGACATCTATGTATCCAAGGGCAAGATACAGGCGTTCAATCTTGCTCTTGAGATGAACGCCAAGAACCGCGTCGAGAACGAAGCCGCGATCGCTGCGGCGGCAGAGGCCGTGAACGAGGCGGAGTTGCAGGCCCAGCAGATTCATGCCGACATGCATGCCCTCGAAGAGGCGCTCGCCGATCTCCAGACCCGTTGCGCGCAGGCCGACGGCGCGTATTCCCGCGCACGCGAGGTGATCTCCGTGAACGAGCAGCGCATCGCCGAATACAAGATGTTCTCGGATCGCGACGGGCGCGAGATAAACGCCACGCGCCAGCAGCTCGAGGAGATCGCGATGCAGACGGAATCTCTCGAGCAGAAGACGCAGCTTCTTGAGGACGGCGTCGCCGCGGCGCGCGAGGCGCTCGATCAGGCGGACGCCGCGTTCAGGGAGTCTTCTTCGAAGATAGATGCTTTGCGACAGACTCTTCAGGAGGCGCGCGCGCAGTCTGTGGCATGCGACCGTCGCGCCGCCGAGATACGCGATGGAATGGCCAAGCTGGACGCCGCAGCGCATGATGCGATTCTCAAGCGCGAACGCCTTTCGGCAGAGGAGGCGGGATTGAAGCGTTCGGCGGAATCCGCGGCGCAGGTCCTCGCCGACGTCGCGGCGCGTCTTGCCGCCGCCCGGACTGCCGAAGAGGATGCGGCCGCCCGTGCCGAGGCCGCGGCCGTTGCGCTTGAGACTTTGCGCACTGAGATAGCAGACGCCCGCGAGAATCTCGGCGAGATGCAGACAGCCGCGGCGACGAAAGAGGCCCAGCTTGAAATGCTCAAGGACGAGAGCGCGGCCAAGACTGTTCTTGAGAATGTGCTGCAGGACTCGGCAGGCGATGTCCGCATGGTGGCGATGGAGACCGGCAAGGAGGGCGCATCCATCGCCGAGGGCGACAGGCTTGTCGATCATCTCGCTCTTTCCGAGAATGACCGCGAGATGGCCGATCGCCTGCTCGGCGACGTAGTGCTTGTGGACGGAAAGAACGGCGCATGGTCGCCCTCGACGTCCGTTGCGCCGTCCTCCGGGCATCGTTCTCCGATAACGGAGGCGGAGGAGACTCTGGCGGAGCTTCGCGAGAAGATCGTGCGCGCCAAGGAGACGCTTGCCACCGGTGCGGAGCGCACGGCTGCGCTCGTGGAAGAGTCGCGCGCCGCAGACGCCAGGCTCGCGGAGGCGCGTCGCCTAGCAGCGCAGGCGGAGGGCGAGCACGCCACGGTGTCCCGCGACGCGGAGGCCGCGCGGGCGCGCCTTGCCGCCGTGCAGGCAGAACTCGCGCAGGTGGCCAGCGCGAATGCAGACGACGATGCCAAGAGGGCTTCGCTCGTCTCGGAGCTTGAAGACACCCTCGCCAGGCGCGATGCCTTGATGGAGCGCACCGCCGCCGAGCAGGATGAGCTTCAGCGCATGGAGATTTCCCACGGCGATGAAAGCCGCCGCCTCACCGAGAAGCGGATCACCGCCGCGCAGATGGAGAGCGAACTGCAGCTCGCCGCGCAGCAGAAGGCAGACTGCGCAAGGCGCGGCGAAGAGCTGAAGCGCATGATCGAGGGGCGCGAGGCCGGCATTCGCGGCTATGAGGATTCTATCCAGCGCTTGCGCGACGAGACAGCCGAACTGATGGGATCGCTCGAAGACCTGCGCGAGAGCGCCGTGGCGATACGCGGCGAGGCGGAGGAGCGCAGGCTTGAGCGCGGCACTCTCCAGGAAAAGCTCGCCAAGGCCGAAGGCGGCGTTTCCGCGCAGCGCGCGACGCTCGACAAGGCGCGCGATTTCAAGAGCCGCCTCGAGGTCGCCGCCGCAGAGGCTACGATGCGCAGGCAGAACATCTACGAGCATCTGAACTCCGAATATGGGCTTGACGCGCAAGGCGTGCTTCGCGAGGCCGATCCTGACTGGAAGGGCGGCGAACCGCCGCCTCAGGATGTGTTGGAGAAGCGCGTCAACGACCTTGCGGCGCAGATCGCCGCGTTGGGCCCCGTGAACATGATGGCCATAGAGGACTTCCGCGAACTCGAGGAGCGCTACACGCGCGAGAAGGCGCAGGAGGCGGATCTTCTCGCCGCGCGCGAGAAGATTCTCGCCCTCATCACGAATCTGAACGACACTTCGGGCGAGATGTTCCGGACCACGTTCGAGCAGGCGAACGCGAACTTCCAGAGGATGTTCACGAAGCTCTTCAACGGCGGCGAGGCGAGGCTCGTTCTCCTGGAGAATTCCGAGGATCCGCTCGAATGCGGCATCGACATAATCGCGCGTCCGCCCGGAAAGCGTCCGCAGAGCGTCACGCTTCTTTCAGGCGGCGAGCGCACGATGACCGCCGTCGCACTGCTCTTCGCGATCTTCATGATCAAGCCTGCGCCGTTCTGCATGCTCGACGAGCTGGACGCGGCCCTTGACGACGCGAACATCGGCCGTTTCGTGGAAGCTCTCAAGGAGTTCCTCGACCGTTCGCAGTTCCTGATCATAACCCACAACCAGCACACGATCGCCGGATCCGATCTCGTCTACGGCGTGAGCCAGCAGGAGAAGGGCGTCTCGCGCATCATCTCCATGCGCTTGGCCGACATCGGCGTGAAGAAGCAGGAAGGCTAGGCGCCGCGTGAAGAAGATAACGATGGATTATCGTGTGCCGTATGCGGACACCGACCAGATGGGCGTGGTCTATTACGGCAACTATCTTACGCTCTTCGAGCGCGCCCGCAACGAGTTGATGCGCGCCTGCGGCTACACGTACAAGCAGTGCGAGGCTGAAGGATGGACGC
>Ga0310786_10004596_pt1 | contig 19149 bp, 15 predicted proteins | sample AusTroGonzalo_MG_FD_203881 | JGI IMG/M metagenome (GOLD analysis project Ga0310786, IMG submission 203881) | Bovine rumen microbial communities from tropical cattle in Woodstock, Queensland, Australia - Gonzalo_03 (v2) (version 2) | ecosystem: Host-associated > Mammals > Digestive system >... | reverse complement strand
CTGTGGTCCCTCTTCCTGGTGTACATCCGAAGGCGCCTTCATGCCGATGCTGTAGTGCGGGCGGTCATCGTTGTAGAAGCGGATGAATCCCTCAATGCGTACCATAGCGTCCTGAAAGGTCTTGAAGTGTATGGGGCCAGAGCAGATGATCAGATATGCAGGGATTCTGCTGGATATCGCCGATGGTACTAAGAGGGATTTGACTTCCAGTCGAGTCTGCTCACGCTCGGCAGAGTCGATGCCAGCATCACTCTGCGCTCGCTCAAACGCAGACTTTGACGAGCTGATCCTGGAGAAGCGCGGCACGATCTATTGGATCCACTTCGCCGTCAGGCCGAAGGACAACCGCCGCAGGATTCTCTTCGATATGCGGTAATGATGATCAGGACACAACGGGGGAAGCCTTGTTGTGTTTTTTGATGGCTTGGGCAACGGTGTGGGCGGTAGTCCAGGCGGCCTGGAAGTTGAAGCCGCCAGTGATGCCGTCGATGTCGAGGACTTCGCCAGCGAAATAGAGGTGAGGCACATGACGGCTCTCGAGGGTGGCGGGGTTGACGGACGAGAGGGCGACGCCGCCGCAGGTGACGAACTCGTCCTTGAAAGGTGCACGGCCCGCTATCCGGTAGGTGTCGCCACCACTGAGGATGTTGGCCAGGCGGTTCAGTTCCTTGGCGTTCAGGCTGCCCCAGCGGATGCGGGCACGATCGCCAAGGCATTTTTCCGCGAGGTAGATCCAGAGGCGGGAGGGAAGAAGAGGGGAAGAGGTGACCTGTTTCTGCGGTGAGGAGAGCACCATGTCCTGAAGGACGGCCAGCACATCGACATCGCGCTGCTTCGTCCAGTTGACGGCGAGGGGCAGCTGGTAGTCGTGTTCCGCCAGATGACGGGCGGCATAGCTGGAGAGCTTCAGGATGGCTGGGCCGCTCACGCCCCAGTGGGTGATGAGCAGCGGCCCCTCTGCCCGCAGTTTCGTACCAGGAATCATCGCCACGGCATCCTCGACGACGGTACCCATCAGGGCATGGAGGCGTTCATCGTCGATGCGGAAGGTGAAGAGGCTGGGCACTGGCTCTACGATCTCGTGACCTTTCGCGGCGAGCCACTGAAGGCCCTCGGGCTTAGGAGAGCCGCCAGTGGTGACAGCAATGAAATCATAGTCGGCAAGGTCGTCGAGCGACGTTATTTTCGTCTCGGTGCGTATCTCCATACGATGGCGACGGGCTTCTGCAAGGAAACAGTTGATGATGGTGTGGGAGTCCTGTGAGGCAGGGAAGACGCACTCATCCTCCTGGGTGACCAGGCGCACGCCATGACGCTCGAACCACGCATAGGCATCCTCCTGAGAAAAGCCCTTCATCAGCCGTTTCATCAGCCGATGGCCGCGAGGATAGACGGCCTGCAAATCGCGGACACTGGCAAAAGTATTGGTGCAGTTGCAGCGTCCTCCGCCAGAGATCTCCACCTTCGCCAGCACACGTTTGGACTTCTCGAAGATGGTGACCTCCATCTCAGGCACCATCTCCTTGAGGTTGATGGCCAGGAAGAACCCAGCCGCCCCACCGCCCACGATTGCCGTCTTCATTGTCCGCCGAGTCTCTCGAAATAGGTCGCGACGTCATCCCAGGTCTTGAAGGTGTCGCTGCCAAACTGCAGGTGCGTCGCCATGCCTGACCACGAGTCCTCCATGCCGATGAAATAGTCGCCATAGAGCAGTCCGCGATAGACGGTAAAGACGGTATGCCCCCATGCGGGCACGTTGATATAGTCATAGAGCCACCCGTTCGTCTCGGCATAATAGACATCATCGGGGGGGGCTGCGGCCACGAAGAACACCTGATAGCGCTCGATCAGCCCCCTCACCGTCTTCTGGGCAGAACTCCTCGGCTCCCCGTCGGCATTGAAGAGGGTCTCCATGCCGATATACACGATGGGGCGCTCACGCTGCTCCTGACGGTCATCAATCCAGCGGATGACGGGCAGTACGGAGTGCATGAAGGACTTGTCGTTCATGCGGTGCTCGCCATGGAAGCGGATGGCTTTCGGATAGTGCTGGCGGAAGAGGTCATAGGTATTGACGGTGGTATCCTCGTCGCCGAAGAGGCCCCATACCCTGCCCTGCTCATCGGGCGATACAGCGGCGAAGCACTGTTCGGTGATCTCCTTATACTCCTTGACGAGGGCCTTGGTGACGATGAAATCCTGTACGCCGTCCTGACGGGGATTGGAGAAATGCTGGGCGCCGATCATGCCGTGGTCCTTCATCGTGTCGCCCATCGCGAAGGCAGGGTTCACGAGGATGCGGTCGTAGCCGCAGAGCATCTCGGCATACATACCGCCCATCGAGGTGCCGATGATGAGGTCAGGCTGCTCACGCTCACACGTCGCGCGCAGCAGGGCCAAGGCCTCCTGGGGATGCACTGGCAGGTCAGGCGCGATCACACGGGCACTGGGCAGCACTTCACGCAGGCGCGTCACCGTACCACTCTGTCCAGAAGAGCCGAAGCCGTGGACATAGAGGACGGTCTTACCCTTGAACAGCTCTGGGAATTGCTTGATATAGGGATTGATCATCACAATTATCAGTTATCAATTGTCAATTATCAATTAAAACTGCCAACGGCTGGGAAGTTGACGCTCTGGCCAGAGGTGCTTGGCGTATTGATAGTGGTAGAGTTCGTAGAGACGGGTGAAGGGCGTGAGGCGCTTGACGAAGTCGTCATACTGGCGGCGATCGGGCTGTGTCCATGCCACTTCGGCGAGGGCAGCCATACGCGGCAGTGCCTGGTATTCGACCATCCCCTCGGTGAAGATGTACTCCGTCCAGATATTGGCCTGTACGCCCAGGATGTGCTTGCCGGCCTCAGCTGAAAGGCCCTCGGAAACAGGATCAAGGCTATAGACCTTCTCAACGGGGATGAAGCCGCCGCAACGCGAAGGTTCGTGGGCAGCTTCCTCAGACTGGAGGTAGTCGAAGTAGCAATGCGAGGTGGGTGTCATCACCACATCGTGGCCTGCCTGGGCAGCCTTGGCACCAGGGGCAGAGCCGCGCCACGACATGATCATCGCATCCTGCGGACAACCATCGAGGATCTCGTCCCAGCCCAAGGCGCGACGATGATGGGCCGTGAGGAAATCGAAGACGCGCTGGGTGAAGCGGGCCTGGATCTTGTCCTTCGGCAGACCGAGCGCCTGGCACTTGGGGCATTGCTCCCACTTCTCGGTGGGTGTCTCGTCGCCGCCGATATGTATTACCTCCGAGGGGAAGATATCCATGATCTCAGAGAGCACGCCCTCGACGAACTCGAAGACCTTGGGATTGCCCACGCAGAGCACGTCCTTATAGACACCCCAGTAGTGGCCCACCTGATAGGGGCCGCCCGTACAGCCGAGTTCAGGATAGCAGGCGAGTGCGGCGAGCATGTGGCCTGGCATGTCGATCTCAGGCACGACGGTAATATGGCGCTCGGCAGCATAGCGGACGATCTCACGGGCCTGCTCCTGGGTGTAGAATCCACCGTGGGGGATATAGTCGTCGAGGTCGGAATTGGTGCCGAGGACGGTGCCTGACCGCTGGGAGCCAATCGTGGTGAGCTTGGGGTATTTCTTGATCTCGATGCGCCAGCCCTGATCGTCTGTCAGATGCCAGTGGAAGGTGTTCATGTTGTGCAGCGCCAGCAGGTCGATGAACTTCTTGGTGAACTCCACTGACCAGAAATGACGGGAGCAGTCGAGGTGCATGCCGCGCCAGGAGAACCGCGGAGCATCAGATATGACAATTGCTGACAGGGTTGTATTCGTTGTCTGAGTTGTCGTTAAACAAATACTCTTGCGGAGGGTCTGGATGCCGTAGAAGACTCCTGCTGCGGAACCGCCGCTGATGGTCACACCTTTCTTATTGACAGAGAGGGTATAGCCCTCAGGATTGGTGATCTTCGGCGAGACGGCCAGCTCGATGTAGCTCACCTTCTTCTCGCGCTTCTGGCTGATGGCAAGCTGAAGCTTCGTCAGGTCTTTCACATACGACTGCAGAAAAGCCGCCTCGGACTGCAAGTCGGCAGACGCAAGGATCTGCACCTGATCGTTCAACACAAACGGCTCGCCCTTCTGCATCTGGATGCTCTGCGGCAGCGGCACCACATCATACTGCGCCATTGCATGGCTAATGGATAATGGAAATAGGACAATGGCCAAATACAATAGTGGACTTCTGAATATCTTGGTAATCATCTATAAACTATAAACTATAAACTTTAAACTATAAACACTCACCTAAAACTTATATTCCACAAACGCCTCCATAGCCTCATAGCAGGCCAGTCCGAGGTTGTCGTAACATCTTGCCGTCGCACGGTTGCGGTCTTCAGCCCGCTGCCAGAAGAGACGGTCGTCATTGCCAAGGAAGGGGGCACCCTCCATCTGACTCTGGTGACGGAGGATGGAGTTTCGCTTCTCGCGCAGTTCCTCAGGCGACATGGGCACGCACATCTCGATATCGGCGACATCCCATTCTGCCCAGGCTCCGCGATACATCCATACCCTGCACTCCTTCAGCCACTCGGCTCCGCCATTCTTCTCCTCCTCGATGGCCGCAAGCACCACGTCCGTACACTTGCGGTGGGTGCCATGGGGGTCAGCCAAGTCGGCAGCGACATAGATCTGATGGGGCTGCACCTCGGCAATGAGCTGCTGCACGATGCGCACGTCACGCTCCGACACTGGCAGTTTCTCAATCTTGCCACTCTCGTAGAAGGGCAGGTCGAGGAAATGGATATGGTCTTTTGGGATGTGGTTGTAGCCACAGGCATTACGGGCCTCGCCACGGCGGATGAGTCCCTTCACGGTGAGGATGGCCTTATTGTCCCAGTCGCCCTCCTGCTTCTCCTTCAGGTAGGTCATAATCTCTCGGTAACGGATCTTGATGACCTCGTCGGAGCCGTTGGCAAAGAGCTGGTTGAAGCCGTTGATGAAGTGCATATAGAGCCTCACCTCCTCATCGGCCACAGCAATGTTGCCGCTGGTCTCGTAGGCGATATGCACATCATGGCCCTGCTGCTTCAGTCGCCTGACAGTGCCGCCCATAGAGATGACGTCATCATCAGGATGCGGAGAGAACACGATGACACGCTTCGGATAGGGCAAGGCACGCTCAGGGCGCGTAGAGTCGTCGGCATTGGGCTTGCCGCCTGGCCAGCCCGTGATGGTGTGCTGCAGTTCGTTGAACACCTCGATGTTCACGAGACCAGCCTGTCCGTTGAACTGCTCGACGAGATGTCCCAGACCGTTATCCACATAGTCCTTGGTGGAGAGTTTCAACAGGGGCTTCCCTGTCTTGTTACAAAGTTCGATGACCTGACGCCGCAATGTGTGCTCAGGCATCTTGATGGTTGCTGTTAGATTCAGATTCATTGTTGGCTTATTTTTTATTGTTTGTTTTACAGTTTGCGTAATACTGCTGCAAAGATACAACAAAAAAGTGAAAAGTGAATGGTGAAAAGTGAAAAATTTGCTGCCGCCCCTCTAAAATTTTCAATTATCAATTGTCAATTATCAATTAAATTAACTAACTTTGCACCCAATTACATAAAAACCATCATTGAAATGAAAAAGAAAACCCTCCTGACGACCCTCACAGCGACCTGCTGCGCCGCACTGGCCGTATCGTGCCAGTCGCAACAGCCGACAACTGTCAGCGATCAGCTGTCAACACCTGGCAACCCCTACATGCCCCTCTGGGAGCATATCCCTGACGGTGAGCCCTACGTCTTCGAAGACCCTGACCAGCCTGGCAAGCAGCGCGTCTATGTCTATGGTTCCCACGACGACCTGGTGACAGAATACTGCGGACGCGACCAGGTGGTGTGGTCGGCCTCCGTTGACAGCCTGAACAACTGGCGCTACGACGGCGTGATCCTCATCGTCGACAAGAATGCCAAGGGCGAGCCATTCGACTCTGCCGGCACAGCCGACGTGCTCTATGCACCTGACGTCACGCTGGTGACGGACTCGACGGGCAAGAAGACCTACTACCTCTTTCCCAACGACCAGACGGGCTTCCGCAACGGGCTCATCGCGAAGAGCGACCGTCCTGACGGCCCCTTCGAGGTGTGCAACTGGAATGCCGACAATCCCAACCTCGTGGACGGCGTGCTGAAGTTCGACCCTGCCGTATTCGTCGATGACGACGGACGCGTCTATGGCTACTGGGGCTTCGAGCGCTCCTACGCCGCTGAGTTCGACCCCACGACGATGGCCACGGTGAAGCCTGGCACGGAGATTGTGGAGGATATGGTCTCTGGCCGCTTCCAGGAAGGCCGCTTCAAATTCTTCGAGGCTTCCAGCATCCGGAAGATCAAGGATAAATATGTGTTCATCTACAGCCGCTTCACGGAGGAGGGCGAGTTCGGCCTGCCCTCTTCGAACTATACCCTCGCCTATTCCTACAGCGACAATCCGTTGGGCCCTTGGACCTACGGCGGCACCATCATCGACGGCAGGGCCCGCGAGAAGGACGAGCAGGGTAACGTGATCGCCTCGGCCACGCCCGACGGCAATACCCACGGCTCGATCTGCGAGATCAACGGCCAGTGGTATGTGTTCTATCACCGTCAGACGGGAACCAACGAGTATGCGCGTCAGGCGATGGTGGCCCCCATCGACGTGAAGGTAGAGGAAGGCGCTGGCGGCAAGGTGGAGATCAGCGAGGGCGAATACAACAGCAACGGCTTCGCCCTGAACGGCCTCGACCCCTTCGAGCGTCACTCGGCAGGTATCGCCTGCTGGTACACGGGTCCGAAGCCTGCCACCCACGAGTGGCCCAACAACACGTTCTACGGCTCGTATGTGGCTGCAAGCTACGGAGCCGAGACCAACCCTGCCACGAAGGAAGCCCTCACCACGTCGAAGAACTACGAGGCGCCCTACGACCTCAAGTATAACACGAACTTCGTGGTCAACAATACCGACGGTAGCATCGTGGGCTACAAGTACTTCAACTTCGATGCCGAGCGTCTGGCCAATGAGGACAATCTGATGCTCTGCCTGAACCTCATTCCTGAAGGCATCGACGGCACCATCGAAGTGATGATGGACCGTCCTTGGGCCTCGCAGGGCGGAAAGAAGATCGGCCAGGGAGAACTCAAAGCCGACATGGAGAAGAATACGCTGGCCCTGGCAATAGGCATCAGCAACGAGGCCAAGAACGACCTCGCAGGCCAGCACGCCATCTTCCTCGTCTTCAAGTCGGACACCAAGGAGAAGTCGCTCTGCACCCTCCAGGACCTCGTGTTCACATTTGCACCTAATAATAAATAAGGAAAAGATACTTAACCGACAAAATAAGCATGGAAAAGAAACTGAGAACGGCCTCGCTCTGCGTACAGGCAGGCTACAAGGCCAAGAACGGAGAACCGATAGAGTTGCCTATCATCCAGAGCACCACGTTTAAGTACGACGACTCTGACGAGATGGCAAAGTTGTTTGACTTGGAGAAGGAGGGCTATTTCTACACCCGTCTGCAGAACCCCACCAACGATGCCGTGGCCGCGAAGATCGCCACCCTCGAAGGCGGTGTGGGTGCCGTACTGACATCGTCAGGACAGGCCGCCAACTTCTACGCCATCTTCAACATCTGTCAGGCAGGCGACCACTTCATCACCTCCAACGAGATCTACGGTGGTACGTATAACCTCTTCGGCGTGACGCTGAAGAAACTGGGCATCGACTGTACGTTCATCTCACAGGAGGCATCCGACGAGGAGATACAGGCAGCCTTCCGTCCGAACACGAAGGCGATGTTCGGCGAGACCATCTCGAACCCTGGCTGCGCCGTCTTCGACATCGAGCGCTTTGCCAAAATCGCCCATAAGAACGGCGTGCCCCTGATCGTGGACAACACCTTCGCCACACCCGTGAACTGCCGCCCCTTCGAATGGGGTGCCGACATCGTCACCCACTCGACGACGAAGTATATGGACGGACTGGCCACACAGGTGGGCGGCGTCGTGGTGGACAGCGGCAACTTCGACTGGCTCGCCCATGCCGAGAAATTCCCTGGCCTCTGCACGCCCGACGAGAGCTATCACGGCCTGACCTACGTGAAGGCCTTCGGTAAGATGGGCTTCACCACGAAGCTGGTAGCCCAGCTGATGCGCGACCTCGGCTCGATACCTGCCCCACAGAACTCATTCCTGCTGAACCTCGGCCTGCAGACACTCCACCTGCGCATGGCACAGCACTGCAAGAACGCCCAGAAAGTGGCCGAGTTCCTGCACGACAACGAGAAGGTGGCCTGGGTACACTACTGCGGACTGCCTGACGACAAGAACTACGCGCTGGGACAGAAATACCTGCCCAACGGCTCGTGCGGCGTCATCGCCTTCGGACTGAAGGGAACCCGCGAGACAGCCATCAAGTGGATGGACTCCCTGGAGATGATCAACATCGTGACCCACGTGGCCGATGCCCGTACCTGCGTGCTGCATCCTGCCTCGCACACCCATCGCCAGCTGAGCGATGAGCAGCTGCTTGAAGCAGGTGTCGCTCCCGACCTGATCCGCCTCTCTGTAGGCATCGAGGACGTGGAAGATATACTCGATGACATCAAGCAGGCACTGGCCAAGATTTAACATATTGTAACTTAATTGGAAAAATAATCGGCACTTTCCTTGGAAGGTGCCGATATTTTTTCTATATTTGCACCATCAAAGTAACATAATGCAAACTTAAACAGAAAACTACTATGGAGGTTGAGAAGATTATGCAAGCCTTGGAGCGCAAGCATCCCGGCGAGTTGGAGTACTTACAGGCCGTAAGGGAAGTACTTGAATCAATTAAGGACGTCTACAACCAGCATCCTGAGTTTGAAAAGGCAAAGATCATAGAGCGCATCGTGGAGCCTGAGCGCATCACGACGTTCCGTGTACCCTGGGTCGACGACAAGGGCGAGGTACAAGTGAACATCGGCTACCGTGTGCAGTTCAACAGCGCCATCGGCCCCTACAAGGGCGGACTGCGCTTCCACCCGTCGGTGAACCTCTCGATCCTGAAGTTCCTCGGCTTCGAACAGACATTCAAGAACGCACTGACCACGCTGCCCATGGGCGGCGGCAAGGGCGGCGCAGACTTCTCGATTCGCGGCAAGAGCGACAATGAGGTGATGAAGTTCTGCCAGGCCTTTATGTGCGAACTGTATAAGGTGATCGGTCCGGATATGGACGTGCCGGCTGGCGACATCGGCGTCGGCGCACGTGAGATCGGCTACCTGTTCGGCTACTATAAGAAACTGACAAGCCAGTTCCACGGTGCCACGCTGACGGGCAAGGGCATGGAATGGGGCGGCTCGATACTCCGTCCGGAAGCCACTGGCTTCGGCGCCCTCTACTTCGTGAACCACATGATGAAGACGCACGGTCTCGACATCAAGGGTAAGACCGTCGCCCTCTCCGGCTTCGGCAACGTGGCCTGGGGTGCCGCCAAGAAGGCTACTGAACTGGGTGCAAAGGTAATCACCATCAGCGGCCCTGACGGCTACATCTACGATCCCGCCGGCCTCGATGCCGAGAAGATCGACTATCTGCTGGAGCTGAGAGCCTCGGGCAACGACATCTGCCAGCCCTACGAGGAGGAGTTCGATGGTGCACAGTTCTTCGAAAACAAGAAGCCCTGGGAACAGAAAGCAGACATCTACCTGCCCTGTGCCACCCAGAACGAACTGAACGGCGAGGATGCAGACAAGATTCTGGCACAGAAGCCGCTCTGCGTGGCCGAGGTGTCGAACATGGGCTGCACGGCAGAGGCCGTCAACAAGTTCATCGCCGCAGGGCAGCTCTTCGCACCAGGCAAGGCTGTGAATGCCGGCGGTGTGGCCACCAGCGGTCTGGAGATGACGCAGAACTCAATGCGTATGTCGTGGACGGCCGAGGAGGTCGATCAGCGACTGCACCAGATCATGTCTGGCATCCACGAGCAGTGCGTGAAGTACGGCAAGGAGCCCAGCGGCTACGTGAACTACGTGAAGGGTGCCAATGTGGCTGGCTTCATGAAGGTCGCCAAGGCCATGCTCGCACAAGGAATTGTGTAGTTGAACTGAGAACTGAGAGTTGAGAACTGAGAGGTATGATTACATTAGCCCAGCAAAAGAAAAAAGACCACGGCAGTCTCTGCCGATGGGTATTGCTGGCAGTTATCATAACTCTCAGTTCTCAGTTCTCAACTCTCAACTCTCAAGGCGTTCAGACGGGTAAGGCTTCGTTTTATGCCAAGAAGTTCACAGGACGGAAGACTGCCAGCGGAGAGCGGCTGCACCACGACTCGCTGACGTGTGCCCACAAGACCTATCCCTTCGGCACGATGCTGAAAGTGACGAACCCTGCCAACAACCAGAGCGTCATCGTGCGCGTCACTGACCGCGGACCATACGTAAGGGGGCGTATCATCGACCTCTCGGTACGTGCCGCCAGGGAAATCGGCATCATCTCGCAGGGCATCGCTCCAGTCATCGTAGAACGGTTTAGCCCGTCGATCGTTCCCTTCAAGCCGGATGACATCATCGACCTGCCGGAACTGGAGCTGAGTACCAACGAGGGTTCCGACAGCAAGCCTATCTGGCTCGAGATGAAGGAACAGCGGGAGCGCAGGGCCAGGGAAACGGAAATGGCCCTTAAGCTGCCAGAGCCTGAGCCTGCTGCTGTCACCACGACAAGTGTGCCTGAAACAGACATTCAGACGACTTCCAAACCAAAGAGAATGAATAAAGACGAGTTGGACGAAATCAACAAGAAACCCAACAACTCGAAGGCATATTTGAAACGGGCAGGTACCCCACAAAAAAGAAGCAAGCGGTAATTTACCGCTTGCTTGTTTTTAACGTAAACTCCTGAGACAGAGAACTGATCTCACTATTGGCCTGAACGATGCCGATGCGAATCACGGCTGTGCCATCACGCAGTCCGCTGTCGGCCTTGATGGAGGCGGTGTAACGGATGCCCTTGCCTGGCATGATGCTCTCGACCATCACATTCTGCGAGACGTGGACATGTCGGTTGCCAGACACCTCTGCCACCGTAGGCAGGACGCGATAGACAGGCTCCGAGGAGTTGTTGTAGATCTCAAATACCATACGGGCCTCCTCACCACGAACCAACACCCCATCGCGACTGGCATCGACGATGCGAGGATTACGGATCTCGAGACTCTGATGGGCCTCAGGAACCTTGGTGAGGTCCTCGCCGAAGCCGTACAAACGGTCGTCGCCGCTGTTCGAGCTGTCGAAACCGCTATCTGCATCAGGCGTACGGGTGTTCTCATAAGGATACTGGTATTCCTGCTGACGCTGAGCCTGCTGGGCACGCTCCATGCGTCGCTGGGCCTTGTAGTCTGCATACTTCTGCTGTTCGGCATTGTCAGCAGCGGCACCAATGGCCGCTCCAACGGCAGCACCGCCAGCCAAACCAATCAGGGAACCCACATCGCTGCCACGCCATCCACCAGTGATGCCGCCAATGGCAGAGCCGATGATTGAACCGAAGTAGCCGCCAGTGACAGCACCTGATTCAGTATAAGTCCCACAGCTGCTCAGAACGAGCAGTGCACTCACTGATAAAACCACAACTTTCTTCATATCCATCACATTTAAATTGTTTCACGGTGCAAAAATAGACATTTCCCCCGACATAGCAAAGAGGAAAAGCCCGAAAAATATATAGGGAAATCCCTAATAGTGATTTCTAATTGTGAAATCTCTTCATACCTACTTCTGTTATTAATCTCTCAAGCAACCTATTGGAATGACATATACACCATCTTGCCTTTGATATGCGTACTTTCCTACACCGATAATAACAGCCATGAACGATGGGGCTGGCATTTTTTCCGTATCAATAATGTTGGAAAGTTCTATCATGCTGGCAGCACCATCATTTATATGCTCTTCGCCTCCCAACTTTACTTCAAGAAGGGCATAACTACCATCCCTCCTATGAAGAACGGTGTCACATTCTAGCCCGTTACTGTCTCTATAATGGAATAGCTGACCATCCAAAGCCTCGGCATACACACGCAGGTCTCGCACTGCCATTTCTTCAAAGAAGAGACCAAATGATTCTAAGTCGTTGATTAAATCATTGGGGCCAAGTCCTAAAGCAGCAGTCCCGATACTTGGGTCAACAAAATGGCGCGTGTCGCTGGTTCTGATAGCGGCTTTACTTCGAAGGTTAGGATTCCATGCGGTAAGGTCCTCTATTACAAACAGCTTCTTCAAGGCTTTTATATAGTCAGCAACAGTATCTTCGTCTAATGTGCTTGCATCATTGGCAAGCATATCCTTACGAATGGTGGCGTACGAAACCTGTTGGGATATATTTCTTGCATACGAACGCAGGAGTAACCTTGTGCGTTCAGGACTTCTCTTCACTTTGTCCACACGCAGTATATCACGTTTAATCACAGAGTCAACATAGTCGAAAGCCTGGTCAAGAGCAACGTCTTTAGGAATCAATGTCGCCCATGGCCATCCGCCGCGACAAGTGAGATAGGCGATGTCGTCTATCTCCAATTCACATTGTTGTACCTCTGGCTTTTTACCATCAAATAATTCTTTTAGACTAATCGAACCTGTGGATTCGCCCGATTCATATAGGCTCATCGGGCGCATCAAGATATTTGCGAACCGTCCAGTGCCACTATGTATGGTCTCTTCAGCATCAGGCAAAACAGAAGACCCAGTGAGGATAAATTGAGATGGTTCCCCACGCTTATCTACTTCACTACGAATAGAATCCCAAATGGGTGGCAATGCCTGCCATTCGTCAATCAAACGTGGAGTCGTCCCTTCCAGTAGAGATTTTGGGCTTATTTCTATCATCTGAGTGCTTTGCTTCAACACTGATGCATCCCCAAGGTCAAGCACACTCTTTGCCAGTTGCTTTGCCGTGGTTGTTTTGCCACACCATTTCGGACCTTCAATAAGCACGGCGCCTTTTCCGAGAACCTTGCGTTCGAGAAGTCTGTCTGCGATTCGTTGTTTATACTTTACCATAACAATACTATTGGGGGTACAAAGGTACATATTTTATTGCAACCGACCAAATAAAACTGAAACTTTTCGGTGATTTGAGGTTGTTTTGCTCGGTGATTTGAGGTTGTTTTGTTCGGTGATTTAGGATTATTTGTTTGTCAAGGGAACAAGCAATATTTTCTCTTTTCTCATTTCCTCCATCGTAGTGATGGGGGCTCCAAGTGAACATACGCAACTCCAAGCTTTGGGCGACAACGGCACAACCGCCACATTCCCCTATAAGTTCCGTGTAAGATAAAATAACGGCATAGATCAACGGCAAGAATAATTGCAACTGCAGATACGTATCGAGTCGCTTAAGGATACGCTCAGTGCCAAGCAAACCGTTCATCTGACCATAGTGATACATTCGGCAGACAGCGACAAATCATGATGGATGATTTATTCCAAAAATGATTGCTTGACGACTTTTTATCCATGAAATTGGTATGAGTCCTTTTAATAATTCGTAAAAGTTGCGCCATGAGGCGTAACATTTGCCTGTATTTGTGTACTTTTGTTGAAAAAGAGATCAACAAAAGAATTGTTAAATGAGTTTAAAGCGTACTTAACATTTATTACTTTCCACGTTATAAGGATGTATGAAAGCAGAACTGTTTACATCTGTCGTTTCACGGCTCCGTCCTCGATTGCTGTCCATTGCCTCGTCTTTCGATACAGTCAATGCCGAGGATGCAGTGCAAGAAGCACTGATGCGGTTGTGGACGGCGTGGGAACGGTTGCCTGAACCCGCTGATGCTGAGCGACTGGCTGTCAGGTTGACGAAATATGCCTGTATCACCGATTATCGTCGCAGACAAAAGCAGCAGACGGTGGAACTGAAGGATGTGGCGGCGATGGAAACCACGGACACCACGGATGAAACTGTGATTCAATATGCCTTGGAGCAGGCTGTTGCCGCCCTGCCACCTGCCGAACGCCGTCTGTGGACGATGCATGCAGAGGCCCGGATGGGCATCGTACAGATAGCTGCTGCCTCTGGTATCAGTAGCCGTTCGGTGAGTACCATGCTCAGCTCGGCCCGCCATCATATTTGTGAAATATTGAAGAAAGGAGATCTATTATGAAGAAAGAAAAAGCAATGCTTATCGACCGCTATTTAGCCGGCGAAGCTCCCTTACATCCCGAACGCCTCGTACTGCCTACGGATGAGGAACTCAACGAGACCGAAATAGAATTCGACCAACTGATGGCCGAACGACTGCAAAATACCACCCCTGTAAGAAATGCCCGCATTATCAGCCTGTGGTCGTGGGCAGCTGCAGCTTGCGTCCTCATCATAATAGGTATAGGCATCATATTGTTATGGGACAAGCCATCACAGCCAGTAAAGATAGTGGCAAAGCAGAAACCTGCCAAAACAATAGTTGCACCGAACGCCCCTTCAGGGAATATGCTAACACCTATCGAGGATCACAGGGACAAGCCCATGAACCTGGCTAAAGTTAAACAATCCGTTCCCAAGACACCTTCTCGGGAGGAAGAACGTCTTGACATACCGGAGATAGACATCGCGGCAGAGGTCTCGGACATTCTTGCTAACATTGACCAGCTGGAACAACAGATAATAGTTACGAACCCTCAAAACAACAATTAAGCGTATGAAACGATTTCTTACAAAATGGGCCCTTGGCCTGTTGTTGCTGACACCAGCCTCAGCACAGAACTATAAGATACAGACTGATAGTATGGCTTGGGCAATGGTCAAAAAAAGCAGTGCAGAGCGTGAACGCCTGAAACCACGTTATCAGATTTGTGCCGACAGTCTGCTTAATTATATTCATCGTCATTACGGTGGCAGACCTGTTTGGAGTAGTTTGTCTTACCAAATTTCGGCCCCAGTCAGTGGCGATGATGACAAATTACGACAAATCACCTCTCATATCATCAACGAACTGTCACGTTTCCCATATCTTCAGCAATACAGCGAGCGTATCGATGACGGTACCTCACTCCGAGGACGTTACATCGTGAAACTGAAGCCAGAGGGAAAAGACACCTCTGCCTATGCTCTCCTGAAATACGACCGCAACCTGATTTTGTTCAAGCAAAGTCATAATGAACTCTTGAAGACTCCTTCCCGTACTGTTTCTGTCAGCAGTACGACAGTTGATGAAGAATTGTCGCTGTGGCGCGGGCTTATTGACAAGTTCTATTGGTACTGCATCAAGAACGATGTCAGTCTGCAAACGAAAATAATGCTCAGAGAATATCATGGAGGAAAGCAAATCGGATGCTTTGTTTCCAATCCGGCTCCTGAAATTGGTACACGGACAAAAGAAGAGTTAGTTCGCTTCGATGACAAGGATTCTACATGTTTCTATGGATTCTGCAAAGAAATGGAAATGGCTGGCAGGGAACAAGGCACTGTCTATGGCACTTTCCACAATCTTGACCAGACCTTCAGAAATGACAGTTGTGAATACCACTATGCCTGTCATACCTTATCCAATGGCTTAGTTGACTTTATTGGTGTCGCTCACGAAGACAGCATCACCTACCTTATTCGTGCGAGCAATGAGAATCCTGGCATTTGTATTGGTGGCTGGGGAAAATGGATTTGGATGTCTGAGAAGGAACAATGGGCAGAACTTGCCAAAACGAGAGCCATCCTCGGTGTATGGGTTCACGATGCATCTACTGACAAACTGCTGAATACGGCTAAGATTACAACAATGGATAAGAACGGAAAGGTCGTGGATGTATCAGAGCCTCGTGTCAATTCCATAACACGGGGAGGTGAGAAATATCGCTACTTCTGTTCCGTTCTGCGTCGCGACTACTACAAAATCAAAGTCGAGGCTGAAGGCTATGAGTCTGCCTACGGCGAGCTGTCCCTCCAGCCAGATGAACCAGAGAAGCAGATTCATATTTACCTAAAGCCCAAACAATAAATCTTCCCTTTGTCCGTTATTATTATAGATGAAACGGTTATTGTCTTTAGCGATTCTCATCACGATGGTTCTTAGCGTATTTGCACAGGAGAAAAAGGAGCGCCAGATTGAATTATGGGGACATGTGAAGAGTGCGTTTATAAAGCAGGGTATTCTCAATACGAAGATGACGCTGATGAACGAGGACTCCGTCGTGGTAGACACAATGACGGTATTCGAGGAGTGGAATGGCAGCAACAAGATTGAAGCAACCTACAAGTTCAAGATTCCTGCCATAAGGGCCACGTATATCATCAAGGCAGAGCACCCCGACTACGAAACGACGTATGTCCGCTGGAAGATGCCACCCATAGGCCGCAATACCTATTTCGATGCCCCCTGGCACTTCTTGAAACCGAAGAAGAAAGACTATGCGATGGAAGGGAGCATCGGCGAGGTGGTCATTCAGAAGACGCGCGTAAAAGTGTTCAGCCGAGGCGACACCCTCATCTATAATGCCGATGCTTTCAACCTACCAGAAGGCTCAATGCTCGACGATCTCATCAAACAGATGCCAGGAGCAGAGCTGAGAAACGACGGTCAGATATTCGTCAACGGCAAGAAAATAGAGGAACTGACGCTCAATGGCAAAGATTTCTTTGGCAACAATACAAAGGTAATGCTGGAAAACCTGCCGCTCTATACGGTCAATCAGCTGAAAGTCTACAACAAGTCTACTGACCGGAGTGAATGGTTGAATCGTGAGGTGGAACAGAAGAAGTATGTGATGGACGTAGTGCTGAAACAGCAATATAACGTGGGACTGACGAGCAATGCCACATTAGCAGGAGGTACTGACAACCTGTGGCTTGCACGCCTCTTTGGCCTGCGCTATACCGACAATTCGCGGCTGATGGTCTATGGCAGCAGTAACAATGTGAACGCTATGGCCAGGCCTGATAGCGACAATGGTAGCTGGTGGGAGTATGGTGATGGCCGCAACGGGCGCAATCAGGCCAGTAGTGCTGGCATCGACCTGATGATTGACGATAGGGAGAAACGCTATCGGGAAGAAATAGCATTTACCGCAGACTGGCAGAAGAACGACTTGGAGACGCAGACCAACAGCGAGCAGTATATGGCCAACGGCAGCAGCACCTTCAACCGAAACAGCAGTAACTCCGTAAACAAGAACTTCACTTTCAAGGCGAGCAACCGCTTCAAGACGGCTAATCCGCTCAAATCCTGGCACACCCATGCTAACATCGACCTTGACTTCTCCCAGCAGGATGGCCACAGCAACAGCCGCTCGGCACAGACCAATAGCGACCCAGAAGCCTGGGGCAGCACCCAAGAGATGCTTGACTCCGTATTTGTCCCAGAGCTGAATCCCAAGCTGCAAGCCATTCTCGTCAACCGTAGCCAAAGTCGGAGCATGTCAGACAGCCGCCGCATCGGTGCATCAGGCAACTTCGGTATCTGGCATAAGACCCCATGGGGTGATGACGGGGGCTTGAATTTCCGTCCGAGCGGTTCCCGTGAGAAACGGCATTCCTACAGCCAGCAGCGTATAGAATATATGCAAGGAACTGGGCAAAACGTCAACCAGTATCGTTATTCGCCCAGTGACCCGATAGAAAACTATAACATCGACATAGCGCCCTATTACAGTATCAACCTGCTGCACGGCTTAACGCTCTATACTGACTACACCTATAGCCAGACCTACAATTCGCAGAACAACGACACCTATCTGCTGGATCGTCTCACAGGTTACGATGCGATGGGTAACGAACTGGGAACGCTACCCTCTACCCGGGATTCGCTGCAGTTGGCCCTCGACGCCAACAACAGTAACCACCAGCGGAGTATGCGGCGCACTCATGCTCCTGCTGCCTCGCTGACTTACAAAAAGGAGTCCTTGTGGGCACGATTATATCTGACACTAAGGCATTTCAGCGATCAGCTGGACTATACCAGCGCACAGCTGGACACCTCACTGACACAGTATCGTCTAACGATAGAGCCGGACTTGAATATTGACTATGACAGGCCTGCGAAGAATGACAGCTCCTTCAAACATATCCTGTCTTTCCACTATAATATGACAGAAACACTTCCCTCATTGCTCAATCAGGTGAATGTGCGCAATGACAAAGACCCGTTGAACATCCGGCTTGGCAATCCGGATTTGAAAGGAACGGTGAGACACTCTGTTACTGCAGGGTATTACGCAAGACGCAATCAACCGCATTTCTATTGTTATGTCAGGACAAATGTCAATGTTATCCGGAATAGCATCTCTCAAGGCTATACCTACGAGCCTTCAACTGGCGTATACACCTATCGCCCGTTGAATGTCAATGGCAACTGGAACGCTAGCCTTGACTTCAATATGTATTTCAATCTGAATAAAAAGAAGACATTCAGTTACTCAGTCTCAGCCGGTAGCAATTATTTGCGCAATGTCGACTATGCCGCCTTGGCTGGCAGTGCTGGCTCAGAGCTGAGCCACGTCAACAACTGGACTCTTACCCAGAATCATTCGCTGACTTATAGCCAAAAGGGAAATTATGTTAGTCTCCAGAGCAATGTCAACTATCGTCATGCCAACCAGAAAGAGGGTACCATCGATAATGTGAATGCCATCAACTTCAGCTATGGTCTGACAGGACGGATACAATTGCTGAAGCAAGTATGGGTCATCACAAATCTCAACATGTACTCAAAACGTGGCTATAGTGACCCGTCGCTCAACCGCGACGAACTTATCTGGAATGCTTCAGCAGGGGTCTCTCTTATTAAGAACAAACTGGTATTGAATCTCCAAGCTTTCGACCTACTCCACCAGCTTTCTAACATTACCGTCAACATCAATGGCCAGGGGCGCACAGAAACTCTCTACAACACCCTGCCTCGCTATGTCATGCTCCACCTGACATACAAATTCCAGAAATATCCGAAGAACAAGCAGACAGAACGTGTTCCCAAATAAATCCAAAGACAAAGAGCAAATAAATCCAGAACAGACAAAGGGTGACGTAGCAGGTTGTATACATAAAATTTTGTGTTTGAGGTTGTCAGGTTGTCAAAATGCCCTACTGCAAAGGGTTTGCAACCTGTTTGAGGTTGTCAGAGGTTGTCAGAGGTTGACAGCATGTAGTAGAGGGCAATGTGATGGTTCTCTATGGGTTTAGGTAGGCC
>Ga0310786_10004595_pt1 | contig 19152 bp, 15 predicted proteins | sample AusTroGonzalo_MG_FD_203881 | JGI IMG/M metagenome (GOLD analysis project Ga0310786, IMG submission 203881) | Bovine rumen microbial communities from tropical cattle in Woodstock, Queensland, Australia - Gonzalo_03 (v2) (version 2) | ecosystem: Host-associated > Mammals > Digestive system >... | reverse complement strand
GAGGCGGAAGCAGATTTGATTATCGAGCTGTAACTCAGTGTACATTTTTTATTCTTAACTCTTAATTCTCAACTCTCAACTCTTAACTCTCAACTCTTAACTATTAACTCTCAACTATTAATCACGCCAGCATGGCTTCTACATCCTTCTCAAAGTCCTTCGGCTCTGTGGTGGGAGCGTAGCGCTTGACGGTCTCGCCGTCCTTGGAGATGAGGAACTTGGTGAAGTTCCAAAGGATGTCGCTATCCTTCTCCACGCTCTTGCTGAGCGTCTTCAAAAGTGCATGAGCGGCTTTGCCCTTCAGACCCTTATACTCCTCGGTGGGAGCCTGCGTCTTCAGGTACTCGAAGATAGGCTCTGCGGCAGGGCCGTTCACGTCGGTCTTCTTCATGATCTGGAAGCTCACGCCATAGTTCAACTGGCAGAAGCCTTCTATCTCGCTGTCGCTGCCGGGATCCTGCTCCTTGAACTGGTTGCAGGGGAAGCCGATGATGACCAGACCCTTGTCCTTATACTTCTGGTTCAGCTCCTCCAGTCCTGCGAACTGAGGGGTGAAACCGCACTTGCTAGCTGTGTTGACAATCAGCAGCACCTTACCTTCGAACTGAGCGAAATCCAGTTCCTTACCTTTGCTCGTGAGAGCCTTGAAATCATAAATCTTAGCCATACCTTATTATATTTTTATATTATTTAATTTGTTAATTATTTACTTGCTCAACTCTTTCTTTCGTTTGCGTTGGCAAAGGTATGAACAATTATTTATATCGCAAGCGATTTATCTAAAAAATTAAGCTTGTTTAACAATAGGTCGTGCGCGATATAAAGCAAGCTTACACTTGCTGCTTGAGCCACAGATCGAAGAAGCGGTCATAGACCCAGTAGCCTGTCGTGTCGCGATAGACGAGGTCTTTGTCGAGCAAGACGGTGAGAGCCGTCTTCACGCTGCTGGCGCCGGACAAATCGTATTGTTTGATGAATTCGCTTGCTTGTGGACTTTCTATGCGGTCTCTTTTGGCTATGGCTTTCAAGAGCGACATCTGGTTATTTGTCAGGAAGCCCACCAGCGCTTCGTACTGCATACTGTTTCGGTTAATGATGTGCAAAATCGCTTCGTTGACCTGTCGCTCGTTCTCCACATGCCGTTCTACTTCATATAGGCGGTTCAGGATCTGTTGAAGGTTTTGTGTGATGCCGTTGAACCGCTGATAGATAGACGTAAAAACCTCACGGGAAATGCTGCCACGTTTGGCCTCGAAAAACCTACAGGCAAAATCATAGTAGATTTCCTCGTGAAGCGGCAACAGACCCATCGAGGCTGTGCTCTGGTAAAAGGGGCGGTCTGGTGATTGGAACATCTGTGCCATCAGATGCTGCTTGCTGCCTGAAAAGATGAAATGGACATTGGGCGCGAACTGAATATAAGAACGCAGCAATGCCTCCAACCCTTGTTCAGGATAATAGGTAATCTGTTGGAACTCGTCGATGGCTATGTAAACGTTATTACGGTTTTGATTAAGGAACTCGAAAATACTCTTGAGGGACATGGCCGACTGTGACGGCTCTATACTCACCGAAATGGTTGGCACACCTGTCAGAGGGTCGGCGCTGAACACCGGCCGCCATGATCCGAAGAACTCCAATAACCGCTTAATAGCTTTCTGCTGGTACGACAACACGTGTTGTGCTATGGCAGTGCCGAGCGCCTGCACAAAGTCATGCTGATTCTTCGTGGCAAAGATGTCTATATAGATGCAAACAGCATCCTTATCGGCCTCTTTGATGTGATAAAAAGCATTCCGAATAAGGCCTGTTTTACCGATTCTTCGTGGAGAAATCAGCGTCGTATTGCGTCCATTTTGAAGATTTGCAATCAATTCTTCAGTCTCTTCCGTGCGGTCACAGAAATAATATGGACTCACATATCCCTGATAAATAAAGGGGTTCCCTATCTTTTCTACTTTCTTTTTTGCCATACCTTTATCTATTTTTCATCGCGTAAATTCCGTCACGGAACTTCCGTCACGGGTTTAACACGATGCAAAGGTATGGGTTTAAGCGTAAAATGCAAAAAGAAAGAGCGACAAAATGACCGACAACCTTTCAAAAAAATATTTTTTAACAGAATTCATGCGCACACCGCATTTTTGTGCGTAAAAGAAAGCCCGAGCAGCTTGATGGTTGCTCGGACTTTCATGATAATTACGCGACGGAGGCGCGGGGAATGACGTAGTAGCGGCGGGCTGCGGCGTTGCGATCCATCTGGAAGCCGCGGGCAGAGAGGGCGGTGCCGAGCTGTACTTTCGTGGCGTGAGTAGGCTCGATGAAGGGATATTGCGTGGCGACAATCTTTACCAGCGTGCTCATGGGCAGAGGCTCGCAGAGCTCATCGGCAGCGGGGTGGCGGAAACAGACATCCACCATCTGCTCCAGGTCGTGGGTGGACTGATAGGGCGCATTGGCACATTGCAGGCTTCGCGTCTCGGCTTCCGTGAGCCAGTAGCGTTCGTTTTTGCGCAGTTCCTGAAGCACCTGCGCGTAGAGCTGTTCGTAGTCGATGGGGGTCAGGTTGTCGATGAGACCGTTGGCAGCAATCTCGATGCACAGGAAGCGACGGCTGCCCGTGGGGTCGTGCAGGGGGTGCAGGTTGTTCGTGGTAGCCACAAACGAGGCATAGCGCTTCCTGTCGGCCTGCACCTTGGCATAGATCGTGCGTCCGTTGACATGACTTTTCGACAGCATCTGTTTCAGCTCGGCCTGTTGCGAGCGGCGCACCTGATCCAGCTCGTCGATGTTCACCAGCAAGTTGTTGGTCAGCGCCATCTCCTTGTCGAACTTATTGCTGAGGTTCACATGGTCGAGAAAGTATTCGCGCAGATGCTCGGGTAGCATTAGACGGCAGAACGTGCTCTTGCCGCAACCCTGCGCCCCGATGAGCGTCGGCACAATCTCGTTGCCGTGCAGCGCGTCCATCTGCAGCCAGTGAGCCACGACAGAGCGCAGCCACACAGAGAGCCAGTAGCGTTGCTCGCTGCGGAGGCCGGGCAGACGGTCGAAGAGCGCTCCCACATGGTTCTTGCCGTCCCACGCGGGCAGGCTCTGCAACCACTCGCGGATAGGGTCGTAGTCAGGCGTTTGGCGCGAATAAATCATGGTCGTCAGCTTCTTGCCCATTCCCTTCACGTCAGGCATCGCCTCTTCAGCGGCCATCGTCAGGCTGTTCAGGTCTTCAACGGTAAAGGGCAGCCACGTCTGCGATGCAACCTCGGCTTCGCCCAGTTCGCGGTACTCGATTTTGCCGCTCAGGAGATTGCGGCGGAAAGCATATCCCTCCTGGAGGAACTGCTTCATGATAGAATTAGGATTTTTCATTGTAGATTTTTTTGGTTGTTGTTTGTTTGAAAAAGTTTGTTTTAAAGTTGTGAATTTGTTAACACGTCAACGTGTCTTGAATAGCTATTCGGCTGCAAAGATACAACATTATTTTGGCTTTGTCAAGACTCCATCTTGAAAATCCAACTCGCAGAAATACAGCTGTTAATGTCGTGTATTTTATGTAAGATTACACGTTAAATCTCCTACGACTAAACATCCACGCTCGAAGGAGTAAACTTCCTTACATCCATTCACAAACATCCCATCACCTAAGAGCATACATATATTTTACCAAGTGATTTATATAATTCAACCAGTGATTTACATAAATCACAAGGTGGTTTGTAAAACTCACAGAGTGGTTTTAACAAGCTTTAAGGCTGTTCATTTGTTTATATCGGTAAGATGAGATATTTTTGCGCCGTCATTCAAAAGTTTACCTGTATATGCTGCAATACTACAAGCTTGAACAGCGCGATTCGTTCGACATGAAGAAGACGCGCACGGTGTATAAACTCAAGAAACGCTCAACGCTGTCGCCTGAGGCTTTCATCCACGAGGTGGCCAAACGGCGTGGCTTCAGCGAGACAGTCATTATGGCTGTCCTGACCGACGTGGCCGAGGAATTTGAATATCTGCTCGGACAGGGCTACGGCATCACGCTCCCCGGCATCGGCACCTTCACGCCAGGCGTCCGCCTGAAGGAAGAGCGCAAGGAACAACTGGAGGAAGAGCAGGAAGCCGCTGCCGAAGCCGAAGAAAGCGGAAAGAAACCTAAGAAAGTCACAGAACCCAACGCCCGCAATATCGAGCTCCACCACATCAACTACCGCAAAGACAAACAGATGTTCTCAGGAGTTGCCGCCCGTCTGCGCCGTCAGGAGAAAGAGCGTATCGGCGGGCGCGAGGGTGTGCGCATCACCATCGACGATATTCCACAGAGCAAGCGCATCGCCGCCGCCCACGAGTTCCTAAGCACACATTCCTTTATGCACGTCAGCGACTATGCCGACATCACGGGTCTTTCCCGCTCCAGCGCCCAGCGCGAACTGCGCGAACTGGAGAAATTCCCGTCCGCCGGCATCACCAGCCAAGGGCGAGGCAGTCACAAGGTCTATGTACTTAGAAACTAAACAAATGCGGTGTGCGCATGAATTTTGTTAAAAAATATTTTTTTGATGCTATTTCATGGAGAGGGAGATGCGGTTGCGACGGCGATCGACCTCTGTGACACGCACGCGGACGTGCTGATGGAGCTTGACGACGTCGGTGGGATGGCTGACATACTTGTTGGCCAGCTGTGAGATATGGACGAGGCCGTCCTGATGCACACCGATGTCCACGAAGGCTCCGAAGTTGGTGATGTTCGTGACGATGCCGGGGAGTTCCATGCCGGGGACGAGGTCGTCGATGGTACTGACGCGGCTGTCAAACTCAAACTCCTCAAGGGCTTCACGCGGATCGCGGCCCGGCTTCTCCAGCTCGCGCATGATATCGGTGAGCGTGGGAAGCCCCACCTCCGGAGTGACGTATTTATGAATGTCCACGCGCGTGCGGAGATCCTTCTGCTGAATGAGGTCAATGACTTTACAACCCTGGTCCTTAGCCATCTGTTCCACGAGGGCATAGCGCTCGGGGTGTACGGCGCTGTTGTCAAGCGGGTTCTTGGCATCGCTAATGCGCAGGAAGCCAGCACACTGCTCGAAGGCTGCAGGACCGAGTCGCGGAACCTTCTTCAGCTGGGCACGTGAGGTGAAGGCTCCGTTCTCACGACGATAATCGACGATATTCTTTGCCAAGGCCGGCCCCAGACCGCTGACATAGGTGAGCAGATGCACGGAGGCAGTATTGAGGTTCACGCCTACGCTGTTGACACAGCTCTCCACGGTCTGGTCGAGGCTATGCTTGAGCTTTGCCTGATCCACATCGTGCTGGTATTGCCCTACGCCGATGCTCTTGGGGTCGATCTTCACGAGCTCTGCCAGCGGGTCCATGAGTCGGCGCCCGATGCTGACGGCACCGCGCACGGTGACATCCTCATCGGGGAACTCTTCGCGTGCCACCTTGGAGGCGGAATAGACCGAAGCGCCGTCCTCGCTGACGACATAAAGACCCACCCCCAGACCCCTCCCGTGAGGGAGGGGAGCGGCTGGCGCATGGTTTTCGAGCGAAGCGAGGCTCTCCCCCTCACGGGGGAGCGGGGAGAGGGTCTGTAGTACCATTTCAACGAAGCCTTTGGTTTCGCGGCTGGCAGTGCCGTTGCCGATGGCGATGGCTTCCACCTTGTATTTCTTCAACATCTCAGATAACGCCTCGGCAGCCTCTGCAGGCTTGCGCACAGGAGGATGCGGGAAGATGGCTTCGTGGTGGAGAAGGTTGCCCTGTTCATCCAGACAGACCACCTTGCAGCCTGTGCGGAAACCCGGGTCAATGCCCATGACACGCTTCTGCCCGAGTGGTGCTCCGAGGAGCAACTGGCGTAAGTTCTCGGCGAAGACACGGATGGCTTCCTCGTCGGCGCGCTCCTTGCTGGAGGCCGCGAACTCATTCTCAATGGAGGGACAGAGCAGGCGTTTGTACCCATCGGCAACAGCATCAGAGACCCACCGCGCGCAGCCACTCCCCTCCCTCACGGGAGGGGTCAGGGGGTGGGTCTTCCATTGTTGCTGTAACTTTTCAACGGCTTCCTCGTCATCGATGGTGATGCTGACACGCAGGATGCCTTCGGCCTCGCCACGGCGCATGGCCAGCAGACGGTGGCTGGAGCAGCGCTTCAGGGGTTCGCTCCAGTCGAAATAGTCGGAGAACTTCTGCGCCTCATCCGTGTCGGCCTTGGCCTTGATGACCTTCGATGTGATGTATGCCGTGCGACGGAAGATGCCGCGGACGGTCTGACGAGAGCGTTCGTCCTCGCTCACCATCTCAGCGATGATATCCTGTGCGCCACGAAGAGCCTCCTCTACCGTGGCAACATCACCGCCGACGAAAGGCTGCGCCGCACGCTCCGGATAGCGCTCACCACGCAGCAACAGGAGGGCTAAAGGCTCAAGGCCCTGCTCTCGTGCCACCTGAGCACGCGTACGGCGTTTGGGCTTATAGGGGAGGTAGATATCCTCCAGCAAGGTGGCATCCCAACAGGCATCGATGCGTGCCTGCAGCTCGGGTGTCATCTTCCCCTGCTCGGTGATGGTGTTGACGACGGTCTCCTTGCGCTTGGCCAGTTCCTTCAGGCGTTCATAGTGTTCGGCGATGGCTGCAATCTGCACCTCGTCTAAAGCGCCGGTGCGTTCTTTACGGTAGCGGGCTATGAAAGGTATTGTGGCACCGTCGTCCAACAATGTCATCGTGCCCTCGACCTGCTTCTCGCGCAGCCCGAGGCGCTCGGCTATGAGCTTGACTTTCACGGAATGAGAGTCATTCATCTGCGTTGTTTCCATGATTCATTCTTCTCTTTTGGGGGATATTCCTTTTGCAAATGTAGTTAAAAAAAATGAATCCAATCATCATTTTTCATTTTTCATTTTTCTTTCTTATTTAATTATTGTGTATCTTTGCACCCGAAAAGGAAAACGAACGATTGAAAATACATCTAAAATTCACATTATAACCGCTTTTTGTAATGAGCAAACAAACAGAAAAAATCCAGGAGCTGATTGAGCTCCGCGCCAAAGCCCGTCTGGGCGGCGGCGAGAAAGCCATTGAGAAGCAGCACGAGCGCGGTAAGTACACCGCCCGCGAGCGCATTGCCATGCTGCTCGACGAAGGTAGCTTCGAAGAAATGGACATGTTCGTGACACATCGCTGCCACAACTTCGGTATGGAGAAGAAGCAGTACATGGGCGACGGCGTCGTGACCGGTTTCGGTACGGTGGCAGGTCGCCTTGTGTATGTGTTCGCACAGGACTTCACCGTCAATGCCGGTTCTCTATCTGAGACCATGGCCCAGAAGATCTGCAAGGTGATGGATCAGGCCATGAAGGTGGGAGCTCCCGTCATCGGCCTCAACGACTCCGGCGGTGCCCGCATCCAGGAGGGTATCAACGCCCTCGCCGGCTACTCGGAGATCTTCCAGCGCAACATCATGGCCAGCGGCGTGATTCCGCAGATCAGCGGTATCTTCGGCCCCTGCGCCGGCGGCGCTGTGTATAGCCCCGCGCTGACCGACTTCACGCTGATGATGGAAGGCACGAGCTATATGTTCCTCACTGGTCCCGCCGTCGTGAAGACCGTGCTGGGCGAGGTGGTGACACAGGAAGAGTTGGGCGGTGCCAGCGTACACTCGACCAAGAGCGGCGTGACCCACTTCACGGCTAAGACCGAGGAAGAAGCCATGGCCATGATCAAGCAGCTGCTGAGCTATATCCCGCAGAACAACCTGGAGAAGACACCGCGCGTGGAGTGCACCGACCCCATCGACCGCAAGGACGACTACCTCAACGAGATCATCCCCGACAATCCCAATATGCCTTACGACATGTACGAGGTCATCGCCTCGATCGTGGATGGCGGCGAGTTCTTCGAGGTGCAGCCCAACTTCGCCAAGAACATCATCGTGGGCTTCGCCCGCTTCAACGGTCAGAGCGTAGGCATCGTGGCCAACCAGCCCAAGCAACTGGCCGGCGTGCTCGACTGCAACGCCTCACGTAAGGGCGCCCGCTTCGTGCGCTTCTGCGACGCCTTCAATATCCCCATCGTCACCCTCGTGGATGTCCCCGGCTTCCTGCCCGGCACAGGTCAGGAGTACAACGCCGTCATCCTGCACGGTGCCAAGTTGCTCTACGCCTACGGCGAGTGCACGGTGCCCAAGGTGACCGTCACCCTGCGCAAGAGCTATGGCGGTTCTCACATCGTGATGAGCTGCAAGCAGCTGCGCGGTGACATGAACTACGCTTGGCCCAGCGCTGAGATTGCCGTGATGGGTGCTGCCGGCGCTGCCGCCGTTCTCTATGCCAAGGAGGCTAAGGCCATCAAGGAAGAGAAAGGTCCCGAGGCCGCCAAGGAGTTTATCGCCGAGAAGGAGGCTGAGTACACCAAGCTCTTCGCCAACCCCTACAATGCTGCCAAGTACGGCTACATCGATGATGTCATCGAGCCGCGCAACACGCGCTTCCGCGTCATCCGCGCCCTCGAGCAGCTCGCCGACAAGCGTATGCAGAATCCCGCCAAGAAGCACGGAAATATTCCATTGTAAAAATGCGGACCACTCAAGAATAACAAGCTAAAAATATGACACTTTTAACTATCGATTGGACTGCTGTGTGGTCGATGACGGGCATAGGCATCGGAACGGTCTTCGTGCTCCTGATAGTGCTCTTCTGCGTCCTGTCCGTGTTCAGCAAGGTGACGCGCAAGACACGTGACAAGGTGAAGGCCGGCGTCGTCGCCGTCAAGGAGGTCGTGGTGAAGGACGAGATTGCCGAGAACACGCGCAACGCCGCCATCGCTACCGCCGTCTATCTCTACATGCAGGGCCGCCACGATGACGAGAGCGGCATCCTCACCATCCGTCACACCAATTCCGCCTGGCATGCAGTGCTGAACAAAAGATTGTAGAAGACCCTCCCCTCACCCTCCCTGTGAGGGATGGAGTGGTCACCACTCAAGAATTGTAAACTAAAAAGAATGACCCTAAAAGCCCTTCTGAACTAAACATCTTACCTCCCCCATCACAGGGAGGGGCAGGGGGTGGGTCCACAATTATGAAGACATTCAAATTCAATATCGACGGCAAAGAGTTCAAGGCTACCGTAGAGCCCCAAGAGGACGGTAAGCTGGCCGTCACCCTCAACGACACCACATACGCTGTTGAGGTTCCCGAACTGATGAAGCAGGCTCCGCGTCCTGTTGTCAGCCACGCTGCTGCTCCTGCTCCCGTGGCCACCAAGCCCATCGCCGCCACTCCCGTGGCCTCCAATACTGTAGCTGCTCCCCTGCCCGGCACCATCACCAAGGTGCTCGTCAATGCCGGCGACAAGGTGAAGAAGGGCGACACGCTCCTCACCATGGAAGCCATGAAGATGGAGAACAGCATCACCGCCGAGGCCGACGGCATCGTGCGCAAGGTACATGTCGCCGTAGGCGCCAGCGTGAATCAGGGCGATGCCCTCGTGGATTTCGAGGGACTGGGCGTTCCGCAGACAGCACCTGCCGAGAAACCCGCAGAGGCTCCTAAGGCTGCTCCCGCCGCTGCCGCTGCGCCTGCTGCTGCCCCGAAGGCAGCTCCCGCTCCTGCCGCAGCTCCCGCTGCCGCTGCCCACAGCGTAGATGCTCCTCTCCCCGGCACCATCAAGCAGGTGTGTGTCAGCGTAGGTCAGGAGATTGCTGCCGGCGACACCGTCGTGGTCATGGAAGCCATGAAGATGGAGAACAACATCACCGCTGAGTTCGGCGGCAAGGTCACCGCCATCAACGTGGCTGTAGGCGACCAGGTGCAGAGCGGCCAGGTGCTGGTGGAGACAGCATAGCCCCCCGCCCCCTCCCGTAGGGAGGGAGGTTACATGACAAGACTTGTTATCAAATTCATTCATTGTATGAAACAACAAATTTTAGATATTTTACGAAAGGTGCAGCAACTCCCCTCCTTAACGGGAGGTGTCAGGGGGTGGGTCTTCCTCCTCTTGTTGATGCTGCCATTGGCTGCATCAGCTCAGGACATCAGCTTTAGCTCGGCCATGACGAAGTTCTGGGAAGACATGGCGCTGCGGAACTTCTTCGTGGGTGAGGGCTGGAAGTACGCCGTGATGATCTGCATCGCCTGCGTGCTCCTCTATCTGGCCATCAAGAAAGAGTACGAGCCTCTGCTGCTGCTGCCCATCGCCTTCGGAATGCTGCTTAGCAACATCCCCTCCGCCGGAATGTTCCACACAGAGCTGTGGAACAACGAGTTCCTGAATCCCGCCAGCCCCTATTTCCACAGCTACCGACATATCGTGGCTGAGGGCGGACTGCTCGACATCCTCTACATCGGTGTGAAGATGGGCGTCTATCCTTGCCTCATCTTCCTCGGCGTGGGTGCCATGACCGACTTCGGTCCCCTGATTGCCAACCCGAAGAGCCTGCTGCTCGGCGCTGCCGCACAGCTGGGTATCTTCGCCACCTTCATCGTCGCTCACCTGATGGGCTTCACCTCTCCTGAGGCTGCTTCCATCGGTATCATCGGCGGCGCCGACGGTCCCACCGCCATCTTCCTCACCTCGAAGCTGGCTCCTCATCTCCTGGGTCCCATTGCCGTGGCAGCTTACAGCTATATGGCTCTCGTGCCCGTCATCCAGCCGCCTATCATGCGGGCGCTGACGACCGAGGCAGAGCGTAAGATCCAGATGAAGCAGCTGCGCGTGGTGAGCAAGCGCGAGAAGATTCTCTTCCCCATCATCGTCGCCATCATCGTCAGCCTCATCCTGCCGAGCGCAGCCACACTGATCGGCTGTCTCATGCTGGGTAACCTGATGAAGGAGAGCGGTGTCGTAGATCGTCTGAGCAAGGCTGCTCAGAACGAGCTGAACAACATCGTGGTCATCTTCCTGGGCACCACCGTAGGTGCCACCGCCACCGCTGAAGCCTTCCTGAACCTCCAGACCATCGGCATCCTCGTCGTGGGCGTCGTAGCCTTTGGTGTCGGCAGTGCCGGCGGCGTGCTTCTGGCTAAGCTCATGAACCTCTTCGTGAAGGAGAAAATCAACCCGCTCATCGGCTCCGCAGGCGTCAGCGCCGTACCTATGGCCGCCCGCGTCTCGCAGGCCGAAGGTGCCAAGGCCAACCCGCGCAACTTCCTGCTCATGCACGCCATGGGTCCGAACGTGGCCGGTGTCATCGGCTCCGCCGTGGCTGCAGGTATCCTCCTCAGCCTCCTCGGCTAAACATTTCCTGAACTCTTATTCAGACAAACAATAACACAAAGTCTCATTTTAAAACATTCACCATTATGCGAGTAATCATTGAACCGGATTATGCGAATCTTTCGCGCTGGGCTGCTGACTACGTTGCAGCCCGCATCAACGAGGCAAAGCCTACGGCTGAGAAACCCTTCAAGCTCGGATGCCCCACAGGTTCCTCACCCCTGGGTCTTTACAAGAACCTGATTGAGCTGTACAAGGCTGGTAAGGTGAGCTTCCAGAACGTCATCACCTTCAACATGGATGAGTATGTAGGTCTGCCCGAAGAGCATCCCGAGAGCTACCATAGCTTCATGTGGACCAACTTCTTCTCGCACATCGACATCAAGAAGGAGAACGTTCATATCCTCAACGGCAACGCTCCCGACCTGGCTGCTGAATGTGCAGCTTACGAGCAGGCTATCAAGGATGCCGGCGGCATCGACCTCTTCATGGGCGGCATCGGTCCCGACGGCCACATCGCCTTCAACGAGCCCTTCAGTTCCCTGGCAAGCCGCACCCGCGTGAAGAGCCTGACCACCGACACCATCATCGCCAACAGCCGCTTCTTCGACAACGACGTGAACAAGGTTCCCAAGACCGCCCTCACTGTCGGCGTAGGCACCGTCATGGATGCCAAGGAAGTGCTCATCGTGGCCAACGGTCATAACAAGGCACGTGCCCTCGCACACGCCATCGAGTTTGGTGTCAGCCAGGAGTGGACCATCAGCGCCCTGCAGATGCACCCCCATGCAATCATCGTCTGCGACGAAGCCGCTACCGACGAGCTCAAGCACGGCACTTACAAGTACTTCAAGGACATCGAGAAGAACAACCTGTAAGCTCTGCCTTCGGTTTGCAGTATAGAACGGGGATGTACTGCGGTGCATCCCCGTTCTTCCCTTCAATGAACTTCCTATTACACAAAATAGAGCCCCCTTATATAACTAACTTACCTGACATGAAAGAACATCATTGGTTTGACAACATCCGAATCTATCACCTGCTGATAGACAGATTCAACGGAGGTTGGCAAGTGCCGCCAGCCAGCGAGAACGCCTTTTGCGGGGGCAACCTGCAAGGGGTCATAGACAAACTCGACTACATCAAGGCTCTTGGCTTCACGGCCATCATGCTCTCGCCCATCTACAAGACACAAAACTATCATGGCTATCACACCTTGAATTACGACGAGGTGGATCCGCACTTCGGTACCTGGGAAGACTATCAGCAGCTGTTGGATCAGGCTCACGACAAGGGGCTTCGGATTATCTGTGATTTTGTACCCAACCATTGCTGGTATCAGGCACCGCTTTTTACAGAAGCACTTCTCTCGAATGGCGGCAAACACCGTGACTGGTTCTTCTTTAAGGAAGGCACCGACGAGTTCGTCTCGTTCATGAACTTCGGCGACCTGCCTAAGTTCAATCTGACAAACCCCGACGTGGTCAGTTTCATGGTTGACAAAGCCGAGCGGCTTGCACGCATGGGAGTAGATGCCTTCCGCATCGACCATGCCATGGGACAGCCCTTCCCTTTCCTGCAACATTTTCGTGAACAGCTACAGGCCATCCGCAACGACATCGTGGTCTTCGGCGAGGTGTGGGCTCAGGGCGTCGGCAAGGAGTTAGCCGGTCAGCTGTATTTCAAGACAGAGAACAGGAAGAACGAGTTCCTGGCACAAGAGACCCGCCCTTTCAATCAGGACAGCCTGCAGACCGATTACGTGGGTGCGCTGGATGGCGTCCTGGACTTTGCCTATCGCGACATCCTGCTGGAAGAAATCCACGCAGGCCGACGTATCAAAGGGAATCAAACCTTACGGAAAAAGATTGAAGACCATTTCGCCAAGTATCCTACCGATTTCAAACTGATTCTGTTCCTGGATAATCATGACACCGACAGATTCATGTTCGATTGTCATGATGATGTAACCTTGCTACAAGAAGCCATCGATTTGACGATGGAACTGCAGAAACCGTTCTCTTTCCTTTATGGCACAGAGCAGTTGATGACCATCCAATCCACCATCTTCAATGCAGAACCATACGCCGATCTCCGTGTGCGCTGCCCGATGGACTGGTCGCGGCAGTACTCGGTGTTGAATCTGCACAAATAACGATTGATAGAACAACTGAAATCACAATGAATATAGAAAGTTATCAATTAAGTGAAAGGCTGGACTCTTTCAACTACCAGAAAGTGCAGGACGGCATTCTGGCTATTCTGGACAAAGGGTGCAGTGCGGTGCTCGATATGACGGCCTGTAAATACATCTCCAGTACGGGTTTGCGCGTTTTGCTCTATTCCAAACAAATGGCAGGCTCAAAAGGACTGAAGTTCTATCTGGTCGGCATGAATGAGGTGGTTCAGGACATCATGGATGTCACGGGCTTCAATACCTTCTTCGATTCTTTCAGTACCATGGAAGAATGCCTCCAGGAAGTGCAGAAAGAGGGCTGAAGAAAGAGGAATGAGGACCAACCAGCGACGAGTGAAGGATTAAAAAAGGTAAAAACGATGCATAGAGTCGATATATTTCCCACACATGAGTACCAGGGCCTGAAGCTGCGTCAGGGCCGTCCCTATCCTTTTGGCGCGACGGTCATTGGCAATATGGTTAACTTCTCTGTATATTCCCGCTATGCTACCGACTGCACGCTGGTGCTCTTCCACAACCGCGAAGAGAAACCGTTCGTCGAAATTCCTTTCTTCAAGGAGTTCCGAATGGGCAATGTGTTCTCGATGATTATCTTCGACCTGGATTATGAGAACATAGAATACGGTTTCCGGATGGACGGGCCTTTCCAGCCTGAAGAAGGACATCGCTTCGACAAGTCGAAAATCCTGCTCGACCCCTATGCCAAGCTAATTGTCGGTCGTGATGTGTGGGGACAACAGCCTAACTGGGACAGCCTCTACCAATATCGTGCCCGTGTGGTGTTCGACGACTTCGACTGGGAAGACGACCTGCCATTGGAAACGCCTGTCAACGACCTCATCGTCTATGAGATGCACGTGCGCAACTTCACGTGTGGTGCGGCCTCCGGCGTGAAGCATCGGGGAACATTTGCCGGCATCATCGAGAAAATACCCTACCTGAAGGAGCTGGGTGTGAACTGTGTGGAACTGATGCCTATCCATGAGTTCGATGAGTTTGAAAACAATCGCATCTCTCCTATCGATGGACACCAGCTTTACAACTTATGGGGTTACAGCAACGTAGGATTTTTTGCTCCCAAGGCCGCCTACGCCTCGTCGGGCAGGTTCGCCATGCAGGTGGATGAACTGAAGAATCTGGTGAAGCGGTTGCACGCCAACGGCATAGAGGTAATCCTCGACGTTGTCTTTAACCACACCGCTGAAGGCAACGAGCAAGGTCCTTATATCTCTTATCGCGGCATCGACAACAAGACCTATTACATGCTGACCCCGGACGGTCATTACTTTAACTTTAGCGGCTGTGGCAATACGCTGAACTGCAACAACCCCAATGTGCGCGATATGATTGTCGAGAGCCTGCGCTACTGGGTCACCAACTATCATATAGATGGGTTCCGCTTCGACCTGGCCGCAATCCTCGGGCGCGACCAGAACGGCAATCCCATGTCGAATCCGCCACTGCTTGAATCATTGGCACACGACCCGATACTCGGCAAGACAAAGCTCATCGCCGAGGCATGGGACGCTGGCGGACTCTATCAGGTGGGCTCGTTCCCGTCGTGGGGTCGCTGGGCCGAATGGAACGGTAAGTTCCGCGACAGCATACGCCGCTTCCTGAAGAGCGACGAGCAGGTGCTGGCCGACGTGAAGGAGCGCATCATCGGCTCTCCCGACCTCTACGCCTCACAAAAACGAGGCATCAAGGCCAGCGTGAACTTCGTCACAGCGCACGATGGCTTTACGCTGATGGACCTGGTGTCGTATAACAGCAAGCATAACGAGGCCAATGGCGAGGATAACCGCGACGGCGACAACAATAACAACAGTTGGAATTGCGGCTGCGAAGGAGAAAGCGATGATCCCGACATCAATCGTCTGCGCCACCAGCAAGTGAAGAATGCCATCACGCTTCTCATGGTGAGTCAGGGCATCCCCATGGTGCTGTCAGGTGATGAGATGGGTAACTCCCAAAAAGGCAATAACAACGCCTATTGTCAGGACAACGAAATAGCCTGGCTCGACTGGAACAATCTGGAGAAGAATGCCGATATCTTCCGCTACTTCAAGCAGATCATTAAGTTCCGCCGTCAGCATAAAGTGCTTCGCTATGAAGATCACCTCAGACATTGCGACTATCGTGACCTCGGCTACCCGGACTTCTCGTGGCACGGGGTGAAGGCTTGGCAACCCGAAAGCGGGCATAACAATCTCACGGCTGCATTCATGCTGAACGGACAATATGCCACAACCGACGGCACGCCCGACAACTTTATCTATGTGGCCATGAACATGCATTGGGAGATGCACGGCTTTGAGCCACCTCAGTTGCCCCAAGGAATGGCATGGCACATCTTTGCCAATACCGGAATGGCGGCTCCCGAAGACATCTTCACACCAGGAGAGGAACCCGCCATTGAGAATCAACATGGGATACTGGTGGGTCCACGTTCCATCATCATATTAGTGGGGAGGGAGAAGTCATGAGCAAATTCCATTTCCAACCCATCAAAGGACAGGGTCGAACCATCATCAAGGCTATCCTCAAGTCACCGGAAGTGTCCTCTTGCGGTCTGAAGGAAATATTGGTCCTCCGACTGGCATGTGAAGAAATCGTCACGAATGTGATTAAATATGCTTATCCCGAAGAAGTGGAGGGTTATTTAGGTATTGAAATCCACAAAACCGACCGCGTCGTCATCCGTTTCGAGGATGGTGGAGTGCCCTTCAACCCCTTGGAACAGAAAAAGCCCGACATCACGCTGAACTGGAAGAATCGCCCCATAGGCGGTCTTGGCATCCTGCTCATCACTAGCAAGATGGATGATGTCCGCTATGCATACGTAGATAACAAGAATATCTTAACCATCGAAAAGGTTATATCAACGAACAACTTCAAAATATAAAAGACATATGAGTAAGATTAAGACTATCGGTATTCTCACGTCGGGCGGCGATGCCCCCGGCATGAACGCGGCCATCCGTGCCGTGACACGTGCTGGCATTTATAATGATTTCACGATCAAAGGTATCTACCGCGGCTACGAAGGCCTCATCAACGATGAGGTGAAGACCTTCACCACCGAAGATGTCAGCGGCATCATCACCCGCGGCGGCACCATCCTGAAGACAGCTCGAAGCAAAGATTTTACGACTCTTGAGGGCCGTCAGAAAGCCTACGAGACGTGTCTGAAGGAGGAGATTGACGCGTTGGTTGTCATCGGTGGCAATGGTTCGCTGACTGGTGCGCGCGAATTTGCCATGGAACATGACTTCCCCGTCATCGGTCTGCCCGGCACCATCGACAACGACCTCTACGGCACCGATGCCACCATCGGCTACGATACCACGATGAACACCATCATGGAGTGTGTCGATCGCATCCGCGATACCGCCAACTCCCACGAACGTATCTTCTTCATTGAGGTGATGGGTCGTGATGCCGGTTTCCTGGCACAGAATTGTGCCATCGCCTGTGGTGCCGAGGCTGCCATCGTTCCTGAGGAAACAACCGATGTGGACCAATTGGCAGCATTCATGGGGCGTGGCATCCGCAAGTCGAAGAAATCGTGCATCGTCATTGTCTCGGAGAGTCCTAAATGCGGCGCCCTCTATTATGCAGACCGCGTGAAGAAGGAGTTTCCCGAGTTCGACGTGCGTGTGTCCATCCTCGGTCACTTGCAGCGCGGTGGCAGCCCTTCAGCCCGCGACCGCATCCTGGCCAGCTGCATGGGTGTGGGAGCCATCGAGGCCATCATGCAGGGACAGCGTAACGTCATGATCGGCTATCGCATGAGCGACATCGTCTATGTGCCGTTCAGCGAGTGCATCCGCACCGACAAGCGTTTCGACAAACGCCTCCTCACTGTGCTCGACGAACTGAGCATTTAGGAGAGTTGACGAATGAATATGAAGAAGCATTTGATGATGCTAGCAGTCATCGTGATGACTGCCATAGGAAGTGAGGTCTATGCCCAGCGCAGTCCTGTCGGCATCGTCAGCTCACAGGACTCTGTGAAGAGCATCCAGTTGGGATTGATCTCGTCCATCGCCACCGACGGCGGTCGCGGTCTGCAGTTGTCGGGTGTCTCGAACACATCGGCTCACCCCTTCAACGGCCTGCAGCTAAGTAGTGTCAGCAACATCGCTAACGGTATGAACCGCGGCTTGCAGCTATCCGGTATCCTAAATGTATCGTCATCTATGATGCGCGGTTGGCAGTGGGGTGCCGTCAACTATGCCGACTCGCTCAACGGTGCACAGATAGGTGTGTTCAATGTTGCGCGCAAACGTCCCAAAGGCTGGCAGATAGGACTTATCAACGTGTCGTACGACAGCATCGGTCATAAGGTCGGTTTGGTGAACGTCAGTCCAAAGACCGATATCGATTTGATGATCTACGGCGGTTCATCAACCAAGTCGAACATTGCTTTGCGCTACCGCAACCGTAGCACCTATAATATAATAGGTGTGGGAACGCACTTCATGGGACTCGACTCCAAATTCTCCGGAGCCTTGTTCTACCGCCTAGGACAATACCTGCAAATATCACCTAAATGGAGTCTGAGCGCTGATGTCGGTTTCTACCATGTGGAGACCTTCGAGAAACACAGCAGCGACAAGCCTCAACGCCTCTACTCCCTACAGGCCCGCATCAATGCCGACTACCAGATTAGCAACAAAATCGGTGCTTTTGCCTCTGTGGGTTGGGGCGAGACACGCTACTATAACAAAAACAAGCGCTATCGTAACCGTCCGCTGTTCGAATTAGGCGTGACCTACCAACAGCCCCGCGACAAACATGATACCTGGAAGCGCGCATGGGAAGAGAGGCGCGCAGCACTGGTGTTCTCCGACTCAACGATGGCACTGCCTGTGAAGAAGCGTTATTGGCAGGCTGCAGCCGAGGTGACAGGCATCAATATCGGAGTACAGCTGTTTGACCGATGGGCGCTCAAATCGGATTTCGCACAGACCAACTTCCGCACGCTGAAGCGTAACTTCACCGACGGCATGGTTTGGGACAACGACTTCTTCATCACCAATATGTTTGCCCACCCCTATCACGGCAACCTCTACTACAATGCAGCTCGCACCAACGGCTTGTCGTTCTGGGAGTCTGCGCCCTATGCCTTGGGCGGTTCACTCATGTGGGAGTTCCTGGGCGAGACGGAGCCACCAGCCATCAACGATGTGTTAGCTACGTCCATGGGTGGTATCGCCATCGGTGAAATGTCTCATCGCCTCAGCCACACGATGCTCGACGACCGCGACCGCGGTTTCCGACGCTTCCTGCGCGAGGCTGCTTCCGCCATCATCAACCCCATCCAGGGATTGCACCGCATCATCAGCGGCGATGCCTGGCGCGTACGCAAAGACCACTATCTCTATCACGACCACAACAAACTGCCCGTTGATATTTCCTTCTCTCTCGGCTGGCGCTATCTCGCCGACGATGGAGCTCTGTTCCGCGGCGTCCATGCTCCCAACCTCAACATGATATTGACCTACGGCACACCAGTAGATGGCGAACGCCACACCACACCCTACGACTTCTTTGACGTAGAAGCCAACGTAGGCTTAGGAGGCGGACAACCGCTGGTCAACTCACTCCAGATTGTAGGCCGTCTGTGGAGTATGTCCATTCTCGACAAGAAAGACATGGCAGGCGAGTTTGGTATCTATCAGCACTTCAACTACTACGATGCTAAACCCATCAAGGACGGCTCTGAACTCACACCCTACCGCA
>Ga0310786_10004592_pt1 | contig 19164 bp, 6 predicted proteins | sample AusTroGonzalo_MG_FD_203881 | JGI IMG/M metagenome (GOLD analysis project Ga0310786, IMG submission 203881) | Bovine rumen microbial communities from tropical cattle in Woodstock, Queensland, Australia - Gonzalo_03 (v2) (version 2) | ecosystem: Host-associated > Mammals > Digestive system >... | reverse complement strand
ACCTTGGTGCCGGCGGCATCCTTGCACTTGCCGAGGGAAGCGGTCGCGGTGGAGTTGTCCACGTCGCCGCCGAATTCCTTCAGGAAGGCCATCGTGCCGTCTTTGTAGGCGGAACGGTCCTCCCCGTTCTTGAACTCGGCGCGGCGGCGGAGCGCATTGACCGTGGCGATGGCCTCGGCGGAGCGGCCCATGCGCACCTGTGCCTCGGCCTTCACGAGATAGGTCTCGCCCGTACGTGCCATGATCACGTCGCGGTGGGCGTCGTTCTTCTCACCGGTGCGGGAACCGTCGTCGGTCTTGTTGATGCCACAGAAGAAGTTGGCCTGGGCCGGGTTGCCGGACACGCCGTAGTTGCGGTGCACATACGTGCCGCCAAGGTACAGCGGAATCACGTTCGGGACCCATTTGCCGGTCTCAGGATTGACGAAGGTGTGCGCGACGCCGCCACGGCCGAAGGTGCCGTAGGTGGATTCGTCCGCGAAGCGGGGGTCGTTCTTGGAATTGAGGATGAACATGATGCCTTCCTGGCCCAGCTCCGGCTCCGCGCCCTCCGGGCAGCCCACCTTATGCATGGCGTCCGGCGCGTAATAGTTGTTGTAGCCGTAGATGGTCTTGAAGGTCTTCCACATGCGGGAGTCGTTCACGTTGTCGAACACCGCGTAGGCGTACTCGTTCGGACGGCAGCGCTGGAAGTCCATGCCGCCGATGTACTGGCCGCGCTGGACATAGCCGCCGGAGAAGTTGGAGAACTGCGGGTTGAAGTAGTTGTAGGTGCGGTTGCCGTAGCGGCCCGCATAGGAATCCGTGTGCTGGGCGGACATCAGGATCTCGGGAAGGGACTCGTTGGCGCAGTCGATGCCGGTCCATTCCGCATAGAGCTGGTTGTAATCGGCGGCGAGCGGATGGGCGGCGATGACCTCGTCGCACAGGCTCACGACCTTCTGCAGGTCGGCGTCTTTGCCGTAGGAGGAGTTCCAGGAGGCGCAGCGCTCCGACTGGCGGAACAGGAGGGCCTTCGCCAGGAAGTGGGCGGCGGTATACTTGTTCCATCCACCGGTACCGCGGGAAGAGACCGCCGGAAGCATTTCGTAGGCGTTCTGCAGGTCGGAGATCACGTGGTTCAGGGTCTCTTCCTCAGTCGCCCGGGTGAAGGAGCGGACCACGCCCTCGGCCGGTTCGGTCTGGAGGACTACGGCGCCGTACTGGGCGAACAGCCGATAGTAGTTGTAGCCGCGGAGGAAGTAAGCCTCGCCCAGACAGGTGGTGCGGGTGGCCTCATTTTCGATCTTGTCGGCGGAGGCGATCAGGGTGTTCGCCGTGGAAATGCCGTAGTACATCTGGTCCCACAGGCCGGAGACGGGCGGGCAGTTCTTGTTGGCGGCGCCGAGGGCCGTCGTGCAGTCCATGGAATTCAGGCGGCTGTCATAGGTGTTCCAGGGCTCGGCCGTGAGGTCGGCGCCGTTGGTGAACTCGTCGCAGCCGTAGATGGTGATGCCGTAGGCCCACTCGTAACCGAAATGCCAGCGGATGTTGGCGTAAAGGGCGGTGGCCAGATCCAGGATGCCCTGCTCGGATTCGAAGTACTGGGTGGTATAGGCCGTCCGGTTGTCTTCGTCCAGGAATTCCTTGGAGCAGGAAGCGGTTCCCAGGATGAAAAGGATGGAGGTGGCCGCAATCAATATCGTGGAAAAGTACTTTTTCATAATGCTATATGTTTGAAGTGCCATGATGTATTAGAATCCGATCTGGACACCGAAGATGACACCGCGGTTGTAGTAAGTCGTACCCAGGTCGAGGTCAATGAAATCGACGGTGGTGTAGAGGTTGCCGAGGTTCTTGCCCTGGGCGTATATCTTGAGCGATGATATGCCCAGCGCTTCGCAGGCCTTACGCGTGAAGATATAGCCGAGGGAGATGTTGCGGAGTTTCAGGAAGGAAGCGTTTTTGAAGCCAAGCAGGGCGGCATACGTGTCACCGCCGGCCGTAGAATACACCGGCTTCTGCCACTCGGCGCCGGTATTGTCCGGACGCCAGTAATCGATTTTCCGCTGCGCGTACATACCCAACTGGCCTTCACCGCCCGTGCTGATCATGTAGCCCATGCGGCCGTACAGCTCCACGTTGAGTTCGAGGCCCTTCCAGTTGAAGGTATTGGTCCAGCCGCCGGTAATGCTCGGGCGCTTGCGGCCCAGGATCACACGGTCTTCGTCATCGATCTTGTAATCGCCGTTCTGGTCCACGGGTTTGACCGAGCCTTCGGAGAACTTGAAACCGTTTTCATTGAACTTCGCCATTTCGGCGGCGTCTTCCTTCTGCCAGAGACCGTCGTTCTGGTAGCCAAAGAAGACCTGGATGGGTTGTCCGATGAACCAGGCATTCGCAACGTTGTCCTGCTTGCCGTTCTGCAGCTCGACGATCTTATCCTTGGACCAGCCGAAATTCAGTGAACTTGTCCAGTTGAAGTCGCGTGTGCTCACAGGAACTACGTCGAGGCTGAAATCCACACCCACGTTGTGGGTCTTGCCCACGTTGGCCTTCGTCCGGGGGAAGCCGGTCAGGGTAGGGATGGTCATGTCCAGGAGCAGGTCGTTGGTGTCGGAGTGATAGAAGTCAAAACTACCGTTTACGCGGCCGCCGAAGAAGCGGTAATCGATACCGTAGTTGTACTGGGTGGTCTTCTCCCAGCCGAGGGCCTTGTTGGCCATCGCGACCTGGGAACCGGTGTAGTACGGTTCATTGGTGGCGTATGCCAGGACGGCCTCGCTGCCGAACGGCACGAAGAAGGACTGGATGTTGCCCAGGGTTCCATAGGCGCCCACGCCGGCGTTGCCGGTGACGCCGATACCGAAGCGGAGCTTGAGGAGGTCGATGGCGCGCACGTCCTTCAGGAAGCTCTCCTGGTCCAGTCTCCAACCAAGGGCGAAGGACGGGAAGAAAGCCCACTTGTGACCTTCCGCCAGCACGGAGGAGCCGTCATAACGGCCGGACACCGTGAGGAGGTACTTGTCGGCGTAATTGTAGTTCAGGCGGGCCATGTAGGAAACGAGCTGGGTCTCCGTGAGGCCGGAGCCCATCGAAGCCGGGTAGGTGGTGGCGTCGGTGATGTCGATACTGCCCAGGTTGTACCACAGGAAGTGCTCGTTCGGAATGTTCTGGCCGGTCTCGGAGGTGGATTCCGCGTTATATTTGGACGCGGTCTGCAGGAGGGTCAGGCCCACGGTGTGCTTGCCGAAGGTCTTGTTGTAGTTGATCTGGTTGTCAAGGGTCCAGGCCAACGCGCGTGTTGTGGAAAGGGAAGCGTAGTTCTTGCCGCCCACACGGTTTGCGCTCTGCGAGCTTAGGAAGATGCCCGTGCGGTTGTGCCGGAAGTCCGGGCCATAGGAGAAACGGTAGGTGAGGCCGCTGAGGGGCTCCCAGATCTTGCCGAAGTCCACCTGGGCGTAGAAACTGCCAAGGGCCCGGAAGGTCTGGCGGTTGTTGGTGGATTTCTTCCACTCGTCCACAACCGTGTATTGGTTCACCACGGAACCACCGGGCATATTGATGATGTCTCCCTTATCGTCGTAAGGGACGGTGTAGCGGAGGAGGGCTTTGGAGGCGGAATAGATATCGTTCGGGCCGGAGCTCGTACCGACTTGGCCGGTCCGGGAGAAACCATAGTCCTGGATGGCCCAGGAACCGTTGATGCTGCCGCCGAGCTTTGCCCAGGGCTTCGCCTGGATGTCCACGGAGAGTGTGAAGTTGTAGCGCTCGTATTCCTGTCCCTGCTGCGTGCCCTGGTTATCCAGGTAGCCGAAGGAAGCGAAGGCCTGCACGTTCTCGGTGCCTCCGCTCGCGCTGAGGGTATGCTCATGGGTGATACCGGTGCGGGTGACCATGGAGGCCCAGTCGGTGTTATCCACCTTGGAGCCATCCCAGGAGCCACCGACCCAACCCTTGTTCACGTTGGCCAGGGCGTAGGGGTCGCCGGCGAAGAAGGACTGGTCCTGCTCGTAATTGGGCTGGTTACCGGGCGTGTAGAGGTCGGGCGCGTTGTTGTAATAGGCCCAGCGGCGCCAGGTGATGTATTCATCGGCATCCATGGCCGGGCTCTTGTCCACGAGCTTTTCCAGGGTGACGGTGCCGGAATAGTTTAGGGCCATCTGGCCACTCTTGCCGCGCTTGGTGGTGACGAGGACGACACCATTCGCGCCCCTGGAACCGTAGATGGCGCAGGAAGAGGCGTCCTTGAGAATGTCGATGCTTTCGATGTCGCGAGGGTTGATGGCGTCGATACCGCCGCTCTGGAGCGGGACACCGTCCACCACATACAACGGACCTGTCTCAGCAGAGATGGAGCGCTGGCCGCGGATGTAGATGGATCCGAGGGTGCCCGGGCGCTCACTGGAGGTAATGTCCACGCCGGCCACCTTGCCCTGCAGGGCTTCGAACGCGTTGTTTACCGGCTTGATGTTGAGTTCTTCGGAACCCACGCGCGCCACAGCACCCGTTACGTCCGTTTTCTTTTGGACGCCGTAACCGACGACCACCACTTCATCGAGGAAGGTAGTGTCTTCTTTCAGGGTGACGGCCATGCCGTTTGTCGCGGGAAGCGTCTGCGTCGCGTAACCGATGCAGGAGAATTCAAGCTGGGTGCCGGTGGCGACCCGAATCTCGAAGGAGCCGTTCAGGTCGGTAATCGCGCCGGTAGTCGTACCAGGCACAATTACGGAAGCGCCGACGACCGGCTCTCCGTTCACGTCGGCCACCGTTCCCCGGATAATGGACTGCGCGTAAGCCGACAGCCCAGCCGCGAGGAAGGCAACCGTGGCCATGAGCGTCAGAAGCGCTTTCCGGCCGAAAATGAATGAGGCTTTCATAAAAAAGGTTGATGGTTATAAATTAAAGTTGGTATCGCTTATGTGGCAGGGCCGCCTCCGGGGCGGACCTCTGTGACAAAAATACCTTATAAAGGCTTCCATCAGGGACGGAAAATCGTTCATTTTGGGAATGCAAATCTTGCATGAATGATTTGTCCCTCATAATTTCAAGATTTTTGACTATCTTGCGTCAAAAGGAATCCAATCATGCCCAGAAGCCTTTTCCGCCTGTTCGTCCTTCTCCTGTTGGTACTGTCCGGCACTCGCCTCGCCGCCCAGGAGATTCCCCTCTCGAACCAGTTCGTGATGGGGATGGACATCGATGCCGATGGCCGGATTTGGGTTGCCACCGAGGAGGGCCTGAACTGTTATGACGGGATTAGAAACCGGGAATACCTCAAGTTCAATAGCGGCCTTTCCGCCAATTACCTCAATTATGTATACTGTGACCGGGAAGATCCATTTGTATGGATCGCCACCCGGAAGGCCGGTCTGGACCGACTGGACCGGCGTACGGGCGTCATCACCTCCTTCCGTCACGATGACGCGGCTCCCCAGTCCCTCGTTGCAGACGATTTGACCTATATCCAGCAGGACGAGCAGGGGCGCATCTGGGTAAGTTCTTTCCCGGACGGCATCGACCGGCTGGACAAGGAGACAGGGACCTTTACTCATTTCAACGCCTCTTCGGTGAAAGGGTTCCGCCAGGGACGCATCCGGCGCTTCCTGGTCCGGGACGACTTCCTTTATGTCGGCTATTTCGACGCCGGCCTGAGCATTGTGAACCTGAAGGACGGGACGGCGCTGGATTTCCGGCATGATCCGGCCGATCCGCGTTCCCTCCCTTCGGATGAGATTCGCGCCCTGTTCTTCGACCCGGCCGGCAACCTATGGATCGGCACGACTGCCGGGCTGGCCTTATACACCCGTACGGACAAGCGGTTCGTCGTATTCCGCAATCAGCCGGCAGATTCCCGATCCCTGCCGGAGGGGGGTGTCTATGACATCAACATAGCCCCGGACGGGCGCTTGCTAATCGGGACGGATGAAAGCGGGGTGGTTACGCTGGATCTCGGCGGCGCCTATTTCAATAGCGTCGAGACGGCTTTCCTTCCCCTGGAGACGGACTGGCCTTCGAATCGGTTCTCTGCCCGCGCCCTCCGTTACGACTCCTTCGGCAACTTGTGGATCGGCACTTACGGGAACGGGCTTATCGCCGCAAGCGGCGCCCCTTCAGGCATCCGGAGCCTCCGCTATCCGAACCAGTTGTCCGCTACCAGCGCCACCGCCTTGGGGCGCAGCCGGGAAGGGGACCTGCTGGTCGGCCACAATGCCGGGAGCATGGATGTGCTGGCGCAGGAATCCCTCAAGGGGCCGTCGAAGGACATCTCTCTGTCCGGAACTATCCGGGCCATCCAAACCGACCGGAACGGCACTCTCTGGGCCGGCAGCTCGGAAGACGGGCTTCTTTGTCTGGTCCCTGGCCGGCGGCCCGTCAAGTCGAACATGGACCAAGAGCATCTGGATGTCCGAACGTTCCTGGAGGAGCAGGACACCCTGTGGGTGGGGACCGCCACCGGACTGTACAAGCTTTCCCTCCGGGATGGAACCCTCCTCCGGCGATACACAGAGGAAGACGGCCTGTCGGACAATCTGATCCGGTCCCTGGCCCGTGATTCCGAAGGTCGGCTCTGGGTCGGGACCTATGGCCGTGGCATCGTGGTCCTGGGGCCGGGAATGGACTCTCTCGCCCGTTTCAGCACATCCAACTACCTGGATTCCGACCTGGTCAACGCCCTGCTCTGCGACGGAAATGGACGTATCTGGGCCGCTACCGGCGAAGGACTTGTCCTTTTCGATGGAGACAATATCGACACCCCGGCCGCCATCTATACCCGGCGGGAAGGCCTCGCCAACGACCACATCCGCGCGCTGGCTAACGATGTGGACGGGAATCTGTGGATGAGCACCCATACCGGTATCTCCTGCCTGACGGAGAAAGGCCGGATCCTCAATTTCGACCAGCGGGACGGCCTCCCCGGCGGGAACTTCAACAGCGGGGCAGTTATGGCGTCGCCCCGCGGGACCCTTTACTTCGGCAGCACCGAAGGCGTGGCCATCGTGGAGCCGTCTTTCCTGCTTGGAAAGAAAATGCTGCCGCCCGTCGTGTTCCGGACACATCCGGAGAGCCTGTCGGTGGATTACCGGCACGGACCGATGACCGTGGAGTTCTGTGTCCCGGATTACTTGTATTCGTCGCGTGTGGAGTATGCATGGCGGATTCCGAAGGTGGATCCCACCTGGCGGATATGTTCCAATGTACTCACGCTCAATCAACCTCCTTACGGCACCCATACCCTGGAGGTTCGGGCCCGTCTGCATGATCAAAACTGGGGAGAAGAGGTGTCTTCCATCCAGATGACAGTTCGTCCTCCTTTCTGGCTGAGTAGGTGGGCATATCTGTTGTATTTTATGCTCCTGATCGGGGCAGTACTCGGCATCATCTGGTGGCAGCGCATCCGCATGGAAAAACGATATGAACAGGACAATCTGATGCGCAACCAGCAGATTGCGGAGGAGCGTCTCCAGTTCTACACGAACATCACCCATGAGCTCCGAACCCCGCTCACGCTCATCATCAGTCCGCTGGAAGACCTGGCGGGAAACACGGAGATTCCCTTGGCTGCCCGGCAGCGGATTAAGAAAGTCAGCCAGAGCGCGAACCAGCTTCTAGCCCTAACGAACCAACTTCTGGAGTTCCGCAAGACCGAAACCGACAACAAGCGTCTTTCTGTCAGGTGGGGGAACCTTTCCACCTTCGTGGAGGAGCTCGTCGCCCGGTTCGATGAGATTTCGGACAACCGGCGGACCGCCTTCGTCCTGCAGGTGGAACCGGACATCCACCTGTGGTTCGATCCTACCGCCATGACCCTGATTCTGAACAACCTGCTGTCCAACGCCATCAAATACACGCCCGAAGGGAGGATAACGCTTGCCCTCCACCGGGAGGAGAACGGAGATGTGGCCATCGGCGTGGAGGATACCGGTTACGGCATCCCGGAAGAATCCATTTCCCGGATTTTCGACCGTTACTACCAGGCCGACGGTCCGCATCAGGCTTCGGGCACGGGAATCGGCCTGGCCCTGGTGAAGAGCCTGTGCCAGCTGCACAAGATCGCCATCCAGGTGACGAGCCGCACCGGGGCCGGCACCCGCTTCAACCTGACGATGGACAGCAAGGAGACGTATCCCGAGGCCGACCGCCTGGAGCCCGAGGCGGAGGAAGGCGGCGCCCCCGCCCCTCCGGCCGAGGCCCCGGCGCCGGAAAAGGACGACGCCCGCCCCCTCATCCTGGTAGTAGAGGACAACACTGGCATCTGCGACTATATCCGGGAATCCCTGTCGGACAGTTACCGGGTAACCATCGCGCACAACGGGAAGGAAGGCCTCGCCGAAGCCCTGCACCGGGTGCCGGACATCATCATCAGCGACATCATGATGCCCGTGATGGACGGCATCGCCTTGTGCAAGGCCGTCAAGAACGACATCGTCACCTCCCATATCCCGGTCATCCTCCTTACGGCGAAGAGTTCGACGGAATCCCGGAAGGAAGGTTATGATGTCGGGGCGGACAGCTACATCGTGAAACCGTTCAACCGGGACCTCCTGGTGAGCCGCATCCGGAACATTCTTCAGACCCGGAGCCGTTTGGCACGCCGACTGGCTCAAGGGGAAAGCCCCCAGGAGCTGTCCCCGGTGGACAATTCCTTTCTCCAGCGTTTCACCCGGGAAGTGGAAGCCTCGATTCAGACAGATACGGCCGACGTGGAGAACCTCGCTGCAGCCCTGTGCATGAGCCCGTCCACGCTGTACCGGAAAATCAAAGGCCTTGCCGGAATCTCACCCAACGAACTCATCCGCAACATCAAGTTGGACAAGGCGGCCAAGCTCCTGAAGACCACCGACCTCACGATCGCTCAGATCGCCTACCAATGCGGCATCGGAAGCCCCGTCTATTTCCGGACCATCTTCAAGGAACGTTTCGGCAAAACACCCAGCGAATTCCGGGTGTAACCCCAGCGGATACAGTTACTGTTTCAAGTATCCGGCCAGCGCGTAGTTATCGCATAGATATGTAATAACGCTTTTCCATACGGCGCAGCCATCACTTCTGTAAGGTGATGCCCATCAGTCCGATCACCACATCATTGCTGAGTGTGGTAAGCGTGATGCTCTTGAGCTGTTTCTGCGGGTTGAGGCGAAGGTCGAGCAACTGCCCTGCACCACCGTCAATCAGTCGGCCGTAGACGCCCTCGAGGTTCAGTTCCTGGCCCAGGTTACGGCTCACGGTGTCCGACATCAGGTGAAAGCGGTAGGGATGCTTACCTGTCACGCGGAAGGCATATTGGTCGTAGTAATAGTCTTGCTCAATGGGACACCAGTTGTCTGGGTTCACGAGGTCCATCATCTGTTGCGTGCCGTCGGTATACGCGATGGTGATACGTCCGTTCTCGATGCGGCTCTGCATATGGTTAGTCGTTCCTGCCATCAGCAGGTAGGCATGCGAGGCCTTACCCTGCAGGGGGATGGTCACACTGTCTGGGTAGTTGTCCCACAGACTGGTATAGACGATGTTCTGCCCCACTGCTCTCGAGCGGAAGGGGATCTGCTTGCCAATGTCTTTCAACTGTGCAGTATAAATACCATTCTTCACCAGTGTGCGGAACACGGAGTCGTTCGTCGAGGCGGTGAACGTCGGGTGGCACCACTCGCCAAAGCCGTTCTTAGGAATGCGGAGCGTGGTGTAGGGCGAGGCGGGCGAGACATATTCGTTTTGGAAGATGTCGGTCACGTTGGCGTTCATCTGCCGGTCGAAATTGACCGTAGTGAGCGACTTTTCGTCGATGTCGTCAAACTCGTTGCCCATGTCCTTTCCGGCATTCCCGCTTCGTGTCCAGGCGTACATGTCCACCTCCGGCTCCTGCGGATTGCCGACGGTGGGGAGTTCGATGTGCTGCGTGAGGTCGCTGTTGAAGACGGTCTCCTTAAAATGTCCATAACCTGTGTTTTGACGGATGACGAGTTGAAGCGGGCGGAGGAACCGCTGGGTGATGTCGTAGATTTCCTTGCCGTTCTCACGACGGAAGCTGAAGTCGATATATGAGGTATGCACGGAGGCACTGTCCCACTCGGTGGGGAAGCCCGGTCGGATGATAAGCTTGCCGTCGAGAGCCTGCGGACTGATGCCGTAGAGCCCTTCGATGACTACCTTGGCAGTGACAGCAATGTTGTCGGCAAAGTCACGATATGTCTCGCCACGAGCGGCGTCATAGTAGCTCACCTGTCCCATATTTCCAGGCGAGGCGCCAAGGTACATCTCATCAAGCAGCACACCCTTCATCAGGCGGTAAGCTTCGTTGGTTCGCCCGGCGTGAAAAAAAGCAAGCGCGGTATGCATCTCCTCGGCATGTGCCACGTTGTTGATGCTCCAATCGTAAGGCATCCAGTTGGTGGTGCTCAGGGTGTAGTATTTAGGTCTCTCTCCTGCAATGCGGATAGGGATATGCGGTGTATGGTTGTCCACCCACTTCGTGGCGGCGTAGGCCTGTTCGGGAGTACACGAATGGCTGTCTATCGGCGTGTAGATGGTCCATAGGGCAGCACTCTCGTGGCGACGCTGCAAGCCCATCAGGTCCTGATACTCCGCCCAGCAGCCCTTGTCCGCCATCCAGAGACGCTCGTTCATCGCCTTCAGGATCTTGTCAGCCTCGCGGCGATAGGGCGTCGGGTCTTCACCGATGATTTCAGCGATGCGGGAGGCCAACAAGTTGCCGCGATAGTTATAAGCCGAGGAGTGGGCCACGCCACCACTATTATAATATAGACCGTCTGAGGCCCAGATGCAGCAGTAGGCATCGTAGAGGCCGTCGTCGTTCGGGTCCCAGTTCATCTTCTCCCACGCGAGATGGCTCTTCAGTACGGGCCACATCTTCCGCATGTAGTCGGTGTTGGAATCAAACTGGAAGTGCCACAGCAACTCGTCAATGTAACTCAGGTTCATGTCATAATGGTGCATGATGTCGTTGCGGTGCGGCAGACGGCAGATGTAGCCGTTGGAGTACATTGGTGTTCCCCATGCATGGACAGCCCGACAGAGGTTGTTCAACGTGTCGGGCGTGGCATGGGGGATGGTGCAAGGCACATCTTTCACCTGACTTTCCGCGTAGGCGTCGAAATGATGGACGGCACGGTCCGGCCACCCGAGGAAATCGCCCATATAGCCCCCACGCCAACCTGCCAGAGGCACCCGCCAGACAACAGCCCCGTGCAGGAATGTGTCCTCATCCCAACAACCGTCGCCCGACGTGGCAAGCACACCACCCAAAGTATTAAAGTAAGGGTCGGGGGTCTTGAACACCACCCAGGATGCGAGTGCCTCGCGATAGGCCTCGGCCTGCTCATAGTCCGCCTGGTTCTTAGCCTGTGCCAGAGCATCGGTTGGAGTCGATATTGCAAGCGTCTGGTTCTCTACGGTGGCGTAGGTCGTGTTGTTGGTTGCATCCCATGTCTTGGTCTGCAACTGTTTCGGGTTCGCGGGTGCGTCGAGCGAGCCGGGCACCTCGGCCCCCATGTCGCCCCAACGCTTCAGGTTCTGTATCTGTATCTCACAGACGCGGCAGGTCAGTTCCGTTTTTCCCATAAAGCCCTCTGTCGAGATCTGCCAGATGCCGCCCTGACGGTCGGGATAAGCCAGCACAGACATTTTCACCCTTCCTTGTCCCCAGCGGTGGTCCGTCAGCATATAATTGCGGCGACCTGCCATATAGCGGGCCTCGCAACGGTCGGCATCCACCAGGTCTATGGTTGTACCGCCTGTGGTCAGCAGGAAACTGATGTTGCGGCTGTCACGGGGCTTGTAGGTTACGAACACGGGACGGTCGCTGGTCTCCACACGGTCTTCTTTGTGACTGCCATAGAGGGCCCGCGTGTACTTATTATTCCCGTTCACACACACGAAGTCCTGCCCATCCGGTCGGTATTGCCAATGCCTCACGGCATCGGGATCATTCAACCTAATCTCCATTGTCTTGATGTGGTCGGCCAGTGTCGCAGCGTTCTGCGCATTGGCGGTGAGTGTCGCTGCCATCAGCATCGCGCCCAGGATGATACCAGTATTCGTAACTGCTGTTTTAATCAAACAAAAAGCAAACAGACTCACTCTTTTCATCTTCTATTTCAGGTTATATTATTCAATACGTCATTTTTGACGGTCAAATTCTGAATCCTATCCAATAATAGGGCTTTTATTTTCAATAATATGAAAAAAAAAGAATAATACAAACTTTTGGCCTGATTGTGAATAATCCCGTGTATTCTCTGCGATATCTGATTTCAAGTCAATCTGCATAAATGCTATAATGCTTAATTATCTATAAATAAGACTGTTTAGCACTATTATTCGCTTGGAAAAATGCGGACAATAACTGATTATTCGTTCAGAAAAATGTGCTATCCGATGTCTTGAATGTGCCGTTCCCGCATTCCTGCCACGCACTGGCATACAATATTGACTGTCAGAAAGAATTCATCGGGCTGGTGTCCATGTATTGCGAAAGGTATTTGCGATAATTAAAGTGAACAAACTCTGATGTTTTTTAATTATGTTTAGTATAGTCAACATAATTGATTAGATTTGGGTGAAGTGCATGAAATCGCAGAAGTAATTGTGAACGGTAAAAGTGTCCGCACACTTTGGAAAGCCCCTTACCGCGTTGACATTTCAGATTATGTGATACCGGGAGACAATACGTTAGAGATCAAGGTAACTTCCCTCTGGCCGAACCGTCTCATCCGCGACGCACAACTTCCGGAGGAAAAAGACTCACACACATTACCTATCCTTTCTACGGTCCCGATGATTCGCTCCAACCTGCCGGTCTGATTCGTCCTGTAATCTTATCCGCGAGCGATTAATTCAAGTAATCACCTCCTATGAAATGTGATATGGGAAATGTTGTACTTCCCAAGTTGTTACGTACATATTTGCCAATTGTGACAAGTGACAAATCAACGTTTTTCTCGAGTTTTTGCGGTGGAAAAATGAGAGAAAAAGGGCAAGAGAATGGTACTAGTATAGTATTCCAAACATGTATCAGGCTACTGTACAGCTCAAATGCGAAATGTGGGGCAGAAGTACCATTCTTAAACCATGCATTAGCCGTCTTAACTTTCCAAAAACATTTCATAAAACAACGGGATTTGTAACATTTAGGGGTTTTTACCCCAAAAATCTGTCACAATCTGTCACATTGTGACGAGGATTGTGACAAAAACGCTCCAAACCGACCAAAACTGAAACGATAAGTGTTATAAGGAGACTCGCCGAAACTTATCATGGGCGTATTAAGTTTCAGCGAGTTATGAAGACTAATTATAGTTTCAGCTAGTTACGGCTAGTTTGACCTAGTTTGAGCTATTTGCCGATGCAGAAAATCACCTACTTTCCAATGAGACTCGTAGGGTTTTTAATGGGGTGTGATTATCAGTGAGTTAAGCAGTTCGTTTGTCACAATTGTGACAGAATCGGCGTTTTCTGTGACAAGTATTGTGACAGATTCAGTCCTCTACTCGAAGAGTCTTCATCGATAAGTCTAAAAAAGCTCGGGTAAAAGAGAAAATAGGCCTGTTTTCAGTCATCTTGAGACATGTCAAGAAAATGTAACATGATTGACATGAAAACACGCCTGTTCTAATCTTAAATTATTCCAGATAAGAACTCGGTTTTCTTATGCAGACGAGAGAAACAATGCCCCTCATTAGTGTCTAGAAATATAGTTGTTTAGTCTAATTGGTATATCTATTACATGATTGGACTATACTGGCACTTCTGCGAAACCATCCTTTTTCTTTTACCCGAATCGTTTCTTATGCTCATTTCGGTCTTTGGGTATTCTCTGAGACCTCCTAGAGCCACTTGCTGAAAGTTATGCATTAGCAGTGGCAGAGCTTTTTACCGGCCATTTTGCACACTCCGAAAGGTGTCTGTTCGCACAAGTGAAAAAGACCGTTATAAGTTAGACCAGGAGGACGAATATAAAATGGATTCTCATACTTACATCTTTCGATATATCATCTTTTGATATATCAAATATTGTTATTATTTTTGCGCAAACAATAGATGCCTTATGAAAACCCCCTTCGTATTCGGCAGACTTGCCAAGGAAAACAACTTTACGGACAGAAAAGAAGAGACGGCGCATCTCGTGACCAACTTCATGTCTCTTATCAATACCATTCTTATCTCTCCCAGACGATGGGGGAAGAGTTCCCTTGTTTTCAAGGCTGCCGACATTGCCATGAAAGAAGACAGAGACTTGAGGGTATGTCGGGTCGATCTCTTTAATGTACGTTCAGAAGAGCAGTTCTACACAGCATTGGCTCAAAGCGTCATTAAATCCACCGCGACCAAATGGGAGGAAGCCGTCGCGAATGCGACCCGGTTCCTTTCCCGCTTTGTCCCCAAAGTGTCCTTCGGTGGCGACTCGATGAGCGAACTTACGGTAGAACTCAATATGGAAGAACTCCGGAGGAGTCCCGACGAAATTCTGGACCTTGCAGAAAAAATCGCCGGAGAGAAAAAACTGCGCATCGTCGTCTGTATCGATGAATTCCAGAACATTGCCACATTTGACGATTCGCTCGCGTTCCAGAAAAAGCTTCGGTCCCATTTCCAGCAACACGAGAACGTGGCTTATTGCCTATATGGCAGCAAGCGACACATGATGCTTGAAGTGTTCACGGATTATTCTATGCCTTTTTACAAGTTCGGCGACATCATGTTTCTGGAGAAAATCAAGACTCCGGACTGGATCAAATTCATCAGAGATACGTTTGAAAGGACGGGCAAATCCATCGCTGATAACGTTTGTGAGGAGATAGTCGTGCGCGTCCAGAATCATCCGTACTATGTCCAGCAGCTTGCCCAGCAAGTATGGCTACGCACCGATAAGGTTGCTACACTTGATGCCGTTGATGAAGCACATTCCACGATAACGGCACAGCTCAGCCTGATGTTTGACACGATGACCCAAACGCTTACCAATCAGCAGATGTGTCTTCTCCGAGCCATGTCCGCCGGTGAGAAGAACCTTACATCAAAGGCCGTCATGGACAAATATAAGCTCTCATCTCCTACGATGATTTCTCGTGCGAGAAAAGCGCTCGTTGAAAAGGACATTCTTGACAACATTGCAGGCGTATATTCTTTCCAAGACCCCGTGTATGCTTATTGGCTGAAGCATCATTACTTTTTGCTATAATTCGCCCAAATCTGTGTTCGAGACCTATAACGGCATATACTTGTCCAGATACTTATCAATGGCCATAATCCACTGTTTCTGGATTCTGCTGTCGTTCTGGAGACCGTGTCCGGAGTGAGGCATTTCAAAGTATCTGAAGTCCACTCCGTTCTTCTCCAATGCCGCTTTCAGGCGGAGGGAAGCCTTGAATGACTGCACTCGGTCATACGTTCCGTAAGCCACTACGGTAGGAGGAGCATCCGGTGTAATCCATTCCATGGCCGAGATAGGCTTCATCATTTCCAGATAGGACCCATCCTTGACCCGCTCGATGGGAATCAGTTCTCCCAACATGGCGCTGAACATGGCCATCGTTATCTGGTAACTCTGCTCGTCTTCTCCGGTCATTCCGTAGCAGTCCCAGTCTTCCCTGTAGAAACAGGACGGGCCTACGGCGCCGAAGGTAAACACCACGGGAACGGGAGCTTCTTTCGCATCGCGATAGGAGTAAATCATAGCCAGGGCATGACCGGCCGATCCGCCGGCAATAGTCATCTTGTCGATGGGATAACCGGCAGCTGCGGCAGCCTTGATTACTTCAGGAATAGCGGCCTTGATTTCATTGGACTGCGTGTAGACACTGGCGCCATTGGAGGATACGCCGCCAAGGTCCCTTGCCAAGGTGTAATTGATTCCGGCTGCTACATAACCCTTCTTGCAAAGCCAGGCAAGCATATCGCGGTCGTCGGACTTATCTCCGGATGTGAATCCACCGGCGTGAAGATAAACGGCTAGACCATAGGCCTCCCGGGAATTGTCCTTGGGCAGGTACAGGTCGAACTTTTGCTCATCACCTTCGCCATAGGGAAGGTCCGTGGTAAGCGTGCCGATTTCGTCGCTCCACTTGGCAGAATACTCCTTCGCCCACGAGGGCTGGATGGCGAATTTGGAAACGGCGCCTGCGATAAAGGCTACGAGGAAAACAAGGATTCCGAGCCACACGGGGATGATTCTTTGACGCTTGCTCATAAGATATTCCCTCCGAATAAAGTACCGCCAAGAAGCATGTTCAAAAAGGCCCTTACCGCAAGTCGCCCGAGAACAAATCCAATCATTACGATAACTGCCAATACTATAGCTTTTTTCTTATTTCGTTCCATACCGATTGTAATTCTGAATTGTCAACTGTTAAGACCATCTCATCAATATCCTTTATCGAGTGATTCCGGGCATATCTGCCCAGTTCTTCCACCACCTCGTCCTGATAGACCTTCAGCGATCCATAAGCAGCATCGTCTATTCCCCCGTGGGCAGGGAGTTGGATGCTGCGGCCAGCATAACGCTCAAGAAGAAGGCGCACCTTTCCAGGGCGAAGCAGTTCAGTTGAAGCCAGTGAACGTGTGACCATATCTTTCAGATACGGTATCATATCAACCGCCCCTTGAGGATTGCCGTTGTTGTGGCTGCTGTAACTCTCTACGGGGCCGTCGTCCGACACATTGATGTTGAAAGGTCTGGCGGCATCATATGAGGCCGGGAGCATTTCTCCCACGGGAACGGGTTTAAAACTCTCGACGCGGGTAAGCGAAGGATCCAGGAGCTCGTCCAATGCCTTCCCTAGGATGCCGGGGTTGGAAGCATCCAACCGGGTGGAGAATTTCTTCGGCATACTGTCGCTATTCTTCTCGTAGGTATACTTCCGGGTAGTCTGGTCGATGGGGACCAGGAGGTCCGACGTGCAGTGATAGATGATGAACGGATTGGAATAACAGTCGGCAAGACCGATGGGAGAAAGGGCAGCCCAACGGTCATAGTCTTCCTTGTCCGGGAAGTTGTCCTGGATGGGTTTGAACATACCCGAAACCATACCGGCGAAAGGCAGGGGTATCTCCATCATGGCTTCCATGAATGCCTGCATTTTTTCTTCATCGGTTCCCTTCGTAAGCTTTCCTGCGTGTTTCAGCATGACCTTCAGAAGCGAGCCGCCGTTAAGTTCATCGGCCGCATTGAAATGCTGATAGAAGTTGAAATAAACGTTTTCGACAGGGGCGTTGGCCACGCTGGCACAGATGCCCATCTGAAGACCGGCGAGCATCATGGACATATAGCCGCCGGCGCTGCCTCCCACCATCAGGATACGCTGAGGGTCAAAATCCGTAGTATGGCGGACGGTGTACAGGGCAGCGTTGTTGAACACCAGATCGTCATCGGTAAGCTGGCCGTTGTAGGCGTTGTCAAAGTCCGTGGGAGAAACCACCGCCCATCCTTCGGCAAGATATTGGCGGAGTTCCAGGGCGTCGTCCTTCATCTCGTAGTGGGGAATGTATACAACAGGCATGGGCTTTTTAGCCGTCTGCGGGATAAACATATGCACCGGTCGCACGGACACCGTGTCGCCTTTGGTGATGAAGGGGATTTCTACGCGTCGCTGCTCAATGTCCACGAGCGGAGGAAGGGAGTCGGTGAGCTGGGCCTGCATCGCCAGCAGTTTGGCCAAATCGGCGCCTTTTTGCGCATTGGCGTTCTGGGCATTCGAGCCGCCGCCACAAGCGGATAGCAGTGTGGTGACAAGGGCGAGACTGAGAAGGATTCGTTTCATGGTTTTTGTTTTTCTTTTGCAAAGATGGGGATTATTTCCCGCGTGTGTGATTCAATCTGTCCATTTTCTTCGCCGATTCATCCAAAACGCCAGTTTGGACGAATTGAATACATAATTGTACGACGCGGGGAGTGCGTGCGCGTGAAGGCAAGTATCTTTGCCATAGAAACAATAGCCAATGAAAACAAAACTCGCAATACTCCTTCTTCCGCTGCTGGTTGCAGCTTGCGCACCCAAGGAAGATTTCTCCGCAGGATGGTCTTTCTGGTCAGATACGGCCCCGGAGCCCAAAACCGTGACGCTGCCGCACGATGCAGAAAATCACATACTTCCCAAGGGATGCCGATGGGTTTTCAATGAAGTTTGATTATCAGTGAGTTACGCAGTCCGTTTGTCACAATTGTGACAGAATCTGCGTTTTTTTGTGACAAGCACTGTGACAGAATCCGGCGGTATCTCGAAGAGTCACCATTTGAGACACTTGAATATCTCGGGTAGAAAAGAAAATTAGCTTGTTTTTCGACTCTTCGAGGCATGTCAAGAATGTGTAACAAATTCCGACAGGAAAAGAGGTGTCTTTAATCTTGAATCTTTCCAGATAAGATCTTGCTTTTCCTACGTCGATTCGAGAAGAAATGCCACTCATCAGTGTATAGAGATATGGTTGTATAGTTAGATTGGTATATCTAATACATGACTGGACTATACCGGCAGATTCCTGGGATACTCTTTTTTCTTCTACCAGAATAAATACAAAAAACTGACAAAGGACATTAGGATTCACCAGTCTCCCTTGTCAATGCTGTTTCAAAGCTGTGCATTAGCAGTGGCAAAACCGTTTTCCGGCTGTTTTGTACATTTAGAGAAGTCAAGTTTCGGACCTTCGAAAAAGACCGTTATAAGTTTACCGCTGGATGACGGCTGCGGCAGTGGTACTCTGACATCCCGCAGGGCATGGTGACTAGAATAATCCCTAAAAGTTGGGATTGCCCAAAAGACTGAAAAGGTCTACCTTTGCAGCGGAAAAAGGAACATTGTTCCCTATGCAGACGCTCAAGACAGACACACGCAAACGGATTCTCAATGTCTCGAAGAGGCTCTTCCTGAAGAAGGGCTTCCGGGAGACGACCACGCGTGGCATCGCCCGTGAAGCGGGAATCAACCTGAGCAACCTGTACCACTATTTCACCTCCAAGGACGAACTGTTCAGCCAGCTGTTGAAGCCGGCGACGGATACGCTGGAAGCCATGCTGAACGAACACCACGGAATCAAGGGCGAGGACATCCTGAGCATGCAGGAAGAAGGATATGTGGAGGCGACGCTGGAGGAGTATATGGGAGCCATCAAAAAAAACAAGAGTCTGCTGAAACTGCTGCTCTTCAAATCGCAGGGCTCATCGCTTGAAGG
>Ga0310786_10004591_pt1 | contig 19164 bp, 8 predicted proteins | sample AusTroGonzalo_MG_FD_203881 | JGI IMG/M metagenome (GOLD analysis project Ga0310786, IMG submission 203881) | Bovine rumen microbial communities from tropical cattle in Woodstock, Queensland, Australia - Gonzalo_03 (v2) (version 2) | ecosystem: Host-associated > Mammals > Digestive system >... | reverse complement strand
GGAGTACTACTATTTCCTGAAGGATGCGCAGCGCTTGGACGTTCCTGCCGCGAAGGTGTTTACGGAGAACGACTTCGACGCCGACTTCGCCATCTCCATGGGCGGCGACGGCACGTTCCTGAAGACGGCGAACAGGGTAGGTCAGCGCAACATCCCCATCCTCGGCGTGAACATGGGTCGCTTAGGGTTCCTGGCCGATGTTGTGCCCGACGACATTGAGCCGTTCCTGCGCGCACTCTATACCGACGACTACGTGGTCGAGGACCGTGCGGTCATCGAGGTGACACCCGGCGACTTCGCCCTGAACGACGTGGCGATCCTGAAGCGCGACTCGGCCTCGATGATTTCCATACGCGTACATATTAATGATGAATACCTGACGACCTACCAGGCCGACGGTCTCATCGTCTCGACGCCGACGGGCTCTACGGCCTACTCGCTCAGCAACGGCGGTCCCATCATCGTGCCCGGCACGGGCGTGCTGCTGATGACGGCTGTGGCTCCCCACTCGCTGAACATCAGGCCCATCGTCATCCCCGACACTGCCGAGATAACGCTCGACGTGGAGAGCCGTTCGCACTCGTTCCTCGTGGCTGTCGACGGCCGTTCTGAGAAGTGCCGCGAGGGTTCGCGCGTCACCTTGCGCCGCGCGCCTTATAATATTAAGGTGGTGAAGCGTCGCAACAACCGCTACTTCGGTACGCTGCGCGAGAAGATGATGTGGGGAGCGGACGGAAGGTGAGTTTGAAGTTTGAAGTTTGAAATTTGAAATTTGAAGTTTGTAGTTTGAAGTTTGAAATTTGAAATTTGAGTATGGAGTGATGTTGAAGAAACTAAAGGACATACTGCTCAATCCTGAGAGCAAATACACGATTATGCAGCTTCTGCGCTGGCTGTGGCATGCCTTGCGCGGCAACCGTGTGCAGGCCGTGCTCAACGCGGTCATCGGCCTGCTCGGTGTGGTGGCCAGTCTGCTCATGGTGTGGGCCATGCAACGAGCCATCGATATTGCCTCCGGCTCGCGCGAGGGTTCGCTCTACTGGGCGGTGGCCCTGATGGGAGCGCTCATTTTGGGCGAGTTCGGACTGAACATGGCCCGTGTGTGGATTAAGAACATTCTCGGCGTGCGTGCCCAGAACCGTATGCAGCAGCAGATGCTCGACCGTCTGTTGCGCTCGGAGTGGCGCAGCAAGGCCTCCTATCATAGTGGCGACATCATCAACCGCCTGGAGCAGGACGTCCAGACGGTGGTGACGTTCCTCACCGAGACGCTGCCCAGCACGCTATCGACGGTGGCCATGTTCGTCGGTGCCTTCTTCTACCTGTTCCAGATGGACACGTGGTTAGCCATCATCACCGTCGGCATCCTGCCGCTGTTCATCGCCGTCAGCCGTATCTATGTGGCTCAGATGCGCAAGTACACGCGGCGGGTACGCACCAGCGACAGTCAGATACAGTCCATCCTTCAGGAGACGGTGCAGCACCGTATGCTCATCAAGACCTTGGAGGCCAATGGAGCCATGATCGACCGCTTGGACGACTCACAGGTAGAGCTGCGTCACCATGTGCGCCAGCGCACGAAGTTCAGCATTGCCTCGAACCTTTTCGTCAACGGCGGTTTTTCGTTAGGCTATCTCATCGCCTTCCTTTGGGGCGCCGTCCGTATGCACGCTCACTCCATCACCTTTGGTCAGATGACTGCGTTCCTGCAGTTGGTCTACCGCATTCAGGGTCCGGCTCGCGACCTGACCCGTCTGGCACCGGCCTTCGTCGGTGTGTTCACGGCTGCCGAACGTTTGATGGAATTGGAAGAAGTGCCGCAAGAGGAGCAGGGTGATGCCCTCATATTGGAACCGCCGTGCGGTGTCCGTCTGAACGACGTCACCTATATCTATGACGACGGTACCGAGCCGGTCATCAGTCAGTTGTCCTTCGATTTCCGTCCCGGTTCCTGTACGGCCATACTTGGCGAGACAGGTGCCGGCAAGACCACCCTCGTGCGGCTTATCCTGGCGTTGCTCCGGCCCAAGAAAGGTGCCGTCGAGATCTATTCCGCCGACGGACAGTCGCAGGTCATCTCGCCTCTCCACCGTTGCAACTTCGTCTATGTGCCCCAGGGCAACACCCTGCTCAGTGGCACTATCCGCGACAACCTGCTGTTGGGAAATCCGACGGCCACCGACCAGCAGCTGCAAGAAGCTCTCCGATTGGCATGTGCTGACTTCGTCAACCAACTGCCGCAAGGTCTCGACACCGTGTGTAGCGAGGCCGGCGGCGGACTCTCCGAGGGTCAGGCCCAGCGCATTGCCATTGCCCGCGCCCTGTTGCGCGACCGCAGCATCATGCTCTTCGACGAGGCCACGTCAGCCCTCGATCCCGACACCGAGCGCCAGCTGTTGCAAAACATCCTCTCCGAACAGAAGAAGACCGTCATCTTCATCACCCACCGTCCCGCCGTCGTCGACTATTGCGACCAGACTCTGCGTGTGGAGTAATGTCACTGCCGTTAAATCTTACGAAAGACGGTCGGTACCGCAAGCTTTAAAGTCCCTTTATACAAGAACAATGTGGCTGGGGCGCTTCTTGGGTTCGAAGTAATCCACTTCGCTTGCTCCAATCATCTGCCGGACTACGGAATTGATGGTAGTGCTGCCGCTCTTGAGATTCTCAATGTATGTTTGGAGCTTTTCGCGTGCTTCGTTGCTGAGAACGGGAATGAGGACATTCTTTGCATCGGCCTCGCAGATTTCTGCCAGTCCGTCGGAGCCTCTTGCGAAGGAGCGGAGCTGCACTGCCCATCCCTCGCTGTTCATGTAAGCCAGCAGATCGGTGAGATATTGCTGTTTGTCGGGCTTGATGCGACAGCGGAAACAGCCGTTGGTTACGAGGGATTTGTAATCCGTTCAGCTGGATTTGGAATCCAGCTGCTTCGAATATTGGGATTTGTAATCCCTAACAATAGATGTCAACATATTCACACGTACACGCGCGCCCATACATTGACACACAGTAGGTGACACCCAGCACACCCGGCACTTAACTCGCTGACTGTCAGGGCAGTTGTCTTTGGAGTTGGTCGCACCCAAGGTGACACCCAAGGTCGCACCCGTTCGGTCGGATTTCCCCTGCCGAACTGAAATCCAGCCGAACAGAAAAGTCCGTGGAAGTCCGTGAAGTCCGATGCAAAAAATTTGTCCCACGGCCTGGGACAATTCTGGCGAGGCCTCCCATCGGCACGGCGAGGCCTCCCATCCGGACGGGAGGCCTTCCCATCCGGACGCCGAGGCTTCCCATTGGGATGGTAGTGGGTGAAGCTTCCAAGCTTTGCAACAAGAGCACGGATGCAAAGCTTGGAAGCTTCACCCACTATGCTGCAAAACTAAAAGTCCCGTTGGGACGGAGAGACTTCGTTACTCAACCTGGGTGCGACCTTGGGTGTGGGTAAAAACGGGTAGGTGACACCCAGAATGGCTATTGAGTATCAGGTAGTTAAGTGTTGGGTGTGCTGGGTGTTACCAATGTCTTTTGTGGCGTGGTAAACTGACGAATTTGACTTGAATGTTGTCTTCTACATCAAAATTTGCGTTAAAATCGCTCACTTTAGCCAATATTTGTCCAAAATTCTGTAATTTTGCAAGCTAAATGGCGGAGCAGCGAGTGCAAAGCTATGCTTGCATAGGTTTTGCCGAGTTGTGACGGAAGAAGACTAAATGTCAAATTTGCAAAACGATATGCGACAGAAACTACACCATATTATTATAATCATAGCATCCATTCTGATGGCGGGCTGCACTGGCAAGGGCTCCCTCCCTTTGGGGAAGGGTGTGGGGAGAGGCCATGTGCCGCAGGCCAGTGATACACTCTATACCGAGAAGGCGGCGATGGATGTGTATGACAGGCAGCCAGAACGGGCATTGGTGATTATCGACTCTGCAAAGATTGTGGGCAACCTGACGGATGACCGTGCCGATTTGCTCCGTGCCAAGGTGTATAGCTGTGCCTACGAGGCCACGCGCCAGGACACGGCCATCGTGATTGGCGAGCGGCTGCTCAATGGGAAGACGGCACAGGAGGATGTGGCTTTCCGTCAGAGCGTGTTGGAGGTGCTGGTCTATTCAGCACGTCAGTTAGAGGATTACGAACTGCAACTCTCATATAGCACTGAGTTGGCTGATGCCTACAGTCAACAGGGCGACAAAGTGGAGTCTCTGCGCACGGAGGCAGAGATTGGTGCGGTGCTCGTCCGTTTGGGAAAGGCCGAGGAGGGATTGGCAAAGCTGGATAGTGTCATCAACAGCTTGACCCATGTACGCCAGTTCAACGAACTCGACGCCAGCATCATTGCCATGAAGCGTAAGATGGGTGTCATACGCGATTACCCTCAGATTGCAGCCACAGCACAGGCCATCCTTGACCGGCTGGCCGACTACGAACAGCATCCTGCCGACTTCCACGACGGCTCCGAACGCGAACCTGCCAACGAGGATCGTCCTGGCTATATTGCTTTCTACCGCTCACAGGCTTGGTCTTATCTTGCAGCAGCGTATGCCCATTTAAGTGAAAAGGGAAAAGTGAAGAGTGAAAAATTTGCTGCCGCACAAAAAGCCCGCGAGTATGTTGCTTTGTTCGAACAGAGTAATTTCGGTCAGACCTTCACAGGTAAGAAGATGATAGCCCCGACCCTGTGTTTGCTTGGCCAGTACGACAAGATGGAAGCCTTCTATCAGGAAATGGAAGCTGTCTTCATGGAACGTGGCGATACGCTCACCCTCGACTATGCCCAGTTACTCCTCGACCGTGCCAAGGCTGCCGAGGCACAGGGACGATTGAAGGAAAGCACTGCTCTCTGGCAGCGTCATGGTGAGGCGCTGTTGAAGGCCGAGGAAGGTCTGCTTCGCAGCAAGGCCAACCTCTACGCCGCCCGCTACCATGCTCAGGAGCAGCAGCGGGAAATAGAGCGCAAAGATGCCGAGGCCTCGCGCAACGCCATCCTTGCGTGGCTTGTGGCCGTGATAGCTCTGCTGCTGGCCTGCTTTTCCGTCTATTATTATTTGCGGCATCGTGAGGAGAGCCGCAAGAACCACATTCTGGCACAGCAGATTACAGAGGCGGTAAAATACAAGGAGAAGTACAGGAGCCTCACCCCCGACCCCTCTCCCAAAGAGGGGGGAGTTGATAGTCCTGCCACAGAAAAAACAGATAGCAAAGGTAACCACTCTCATCTCTTGGGGAGAGGGGTCGGGGGTGAGGCTCCTTCTCTTTTCGCCAACATCAGCCAGGCCATCGTCAGGGATCAGTTGTTCCTCGACCCCACATTCGACCGTCAGGCCGCCATCGACCGTTTCCACTTGTCGAAGGAACGCATAGGTGCCGCCTTCGCTCAGGGCAGCGACTACGCCTCCATTACCGACTTCATCAACGAGTGCCGCTTGGAGTACGCCGTCACTCTGTTGCGTAACCAGTCCTCCCTCCCCATTACACAGGTGGCTCAGGCCAGCGGCTTCTCCGATGCCAACTATTTCGGTCGCAAGTTCAAGGCCCGTTTCGGTCTCTCGCCGACCGAGTTTCGAAAGCAGTGAGCGTAGAGCTAAGCTTGCAAAAGCTATACCGAGTCGCGTCCGAAATCGCTAAAGGCAATATCGTGCTGGTAACTCGTAAAACCTGAATTTTGAGAATTTAGGGAAAAACATTCATATAAATTTTGAGGAAACAGTAAAAATCATTATCTTTGCATCCGAAAGTTAGGAAAAGTGTAGTGAATATACACAAAATCGAACTTTGTGATGTAACTTATGAGAATAGAAAGAGACATTATCGATCAGTTCAAAGCATGGAAAGAGGCTCCCGACAGAAAGCCAATCCTGCTGAAAGGTGCCCGTCAGACAGGCAAGACGTGGGCGATGGAGACATTCGGCAAAGAGTGTTTCAAATACTGTGTTAAGTTTGATTTTGACCGACATCCTGAATTGAGGTCGGTTTTTCAGGTGTCCAAAGACCCTCAGCGACTCATCAAGGAACTGACGCTCTATTGTGATCAACCGATAATAGCAGGCGAGACATTGATGATCTTCGACGAGATACAAGAGTGCGAAGAAGCGCTGAACAGTCTGAAATACTTCCGCGAAGAAGTTCCTCAGTATCATATCATTGCCGCAGGCTCGCTATTGGGTGTGGCAGTCAAGAGACGCAGGATGACGGTTCCTGTAGGAAATGTGAAGATTATCAACATGTTCCCCGTCACCTTCCGCGAATTCCTTCGTGCCAGCGATGTGCGCACATACGAATACATAGAATCTTTGGATGAAATCCGCCATCTGCCCGAAATCATCATGAACAAGCTGCGTACTGAGTACCGACGCTATCAGGTGTCTGGTGGCATGCCAGAGGCCATTGTGGCACTGCTTGAAGACAGAGGGGTCGGCGAGGTGGAGTCAACACTTCAGGATATTCTCGACCTCTACGAACTTGACTTCGCCAAATACGCTGAGCCACGCGAGATTCCCCGCATTCATGCCATCTGGCACTCATTGCCGGCCCAACTGTCGAAGGAGAACCGTAAATTTATCTATAAGGTCATCAAGAGCGGTGCCCGTTCGAAGGACTATGAAGATGCTTTGATGTGGTTGGAGGACGCGGGAATGATTTATCGTATTCTCAGTATCAGCAAGCCTGGCATGCCATTATCTGCATACGAGGAAACCGATGCCTTTAAGGTATATGCCTGTGACTGTGGATTGCTTCGCCGTTTGGCTCATCTGCCTGCAACGGTGGTTACCGATCCCATAGCGAACTATACGGAGTTCAAGGGCGCTATGGCCGAGAATGCAGTCTTGCAGTCCATCATGCCATTCATGGATGACCAGAAGCCCTATTATTGGACATCCGCAGGAACGGCAGAAGTGGAGTTCGTCATACAATGGGTCGATGAGGTCATCCCCGTGGAGGTCAAGGCCGAGGAGAATATCAGCGGCAGCAGCCTCTCTGTCTATTTCAAGACATACAGTCCCCGCTATCGCATGCGTTTTTCTATGTTGAACCTCCAATACAATTGTGGTCTGCTAAGCAGTCCTGCCCCATTGGCAGGATGGCTTGATAAATGGATGGCACTTATAAATAATGTAACCTGTAAATCAGTACTGGCCCACCCGTAAATTGGTCTGGCCACTCGTAAATCTGTCTGAAAACACTCGTAAATTTGTCTGAACTATTGTGCGGGTACAAGAATTGATGTATCTTTGTGCCAAAATATTTTAAAACGCAAAGATTATGCAAACATCCCCAATCATCCTTATGCTCATCGGTATCGTAGCGGTGCTGATGGCAGTAGTCGTCGTTCTGCTCTGGCTGATACACCGCAAGGACGAGGACATCAAGCTGAAGAACGATGTCATCATCCACGAGGTGCGCCGCAACCAGACGCTCATCGACAAGGCTGTGCAGAATGGTGTTAGCCGTGCTGCCCTGCTATAGTCAATTCATCGGATAAACCAAGTTTTTATTAAACTAACCCTTATAATTATGAAAAAGATTTTAGTAATGATCGCAGCCGCCATGATGGCTGCAGCAAGTGCCAACGCACAGAGTGAGAACCTACGCCACGAGATCAGCCTCTCATACGGCATCGGCAGTATAGCACAGCTCGGCGAAGGAATTGGCGAAGGCCTCGCATCGATATTCTCCGACACGGAGTATGACGACGGCTTCATCCTCGGCCCCATCTCGGCAGAGTATTTCTACCACTTCAACAACCCGCGGCTCGCCGTCGGCGCCCTTGCCTCCTATTCAAAGTGGGACAGCGACATCCAGAAGAAGAGCGGCAGCCAAGAGAAGGTGGGTGAGCGCAAACGTAACTACTGGGCCGTCATGCCCGCCATCAAGTGGTACTGGCTCAACAAGAACACCGTCGGACTCTACTCCAAGGCAGCAGCAGGCCCTGCATTCCTCAGCAGCACAGAGAAAGACCTCAAAACCAGTACCTCTAAGGATGACAGCAGTACCTACTTCCTCTTCCAGCTCTCATTCTTCGGCGTAGAGTTCGGCAAGCAGTTCCGCGGCTTTGCCGAAGCCGGTTTCGGCGAGCAGGGCTTCCTGCAGGCCGGCGTCCGCTACAAGTTCTGATTTTTCCCATTTAAAAGCCACAGCGTCAGTGCGGTTGTCTCAGGTCGCTCCCCCAGTATTCATTCAAATAAACATCTTTATGAAGGCTAAAAGAATGCACAATGCACAAAGCACAATGCACAAATTACTGTTGATGTCCGCCCTGTTGACGGCAACGTTCGCACTGCCACTATCTGCTCAGGACTTTAAGCTTTTCTATGCCAAGAACGTGACCGACGTGACGGAATTCAGGAATCTGGCCGCACTGGACAAACAGCTGAGTTGGCGCGAGGTCAGCAATGGGGCTATTGACGGCAACCTGGACGATGTCCGCCAAGTGAAGGATATGCTGGCCGAAACCCGCATGAAGGGACTGGAGGACCAGCAGCTATTTTGGCGGATGCGCGACGAGATGCTGCTGTGCTTCCGCATCGACGACACGAGCAACACCGGCGGCAGTTTCCGTGTGGAGGTTGTCTATGGCCAGGACGAGGACGGCAAAGACATCAAGAAGACGCTGACCACGCGCAAATATTTCTTTGCCAACATGCCTCTGGCGTGCGACGAGATATCCATCAATGTCTGGCGCGTCAAGGATCCTACGCAACGCATCAACTTCCGCTATTGGGTGTATGACTGGGACGATGACAATGTATATATCTTCCAGCTCGACCAGAAACGGCAGGCAACGGGTGACACCTACAAGATGGAGTATGTCACGTCGTATATGGACTCGGAGGGCGACATCCACTCGCAGTCGAACGTCCTGGAACTGAAGGAAACCAAGTTCCAGAGCTTCTACGTCCCCGAGGGCCAGTCGCTGACTGACGTTTACTTCCTGGCTGGCAACAAGGGGGAGGGTGACGTCAAGTTGCGCATGGACATGGACGAGATTCACCCCAACATTGACATCGACCACCAGTTGGAGGTTCCAAGTCTCTTGGCCACCTTCAAGCTCTCGAAGCACGAGAACCGCGAACTGATGAACTTCAACTGGGTGGGTACAGGACTTTTCGAGAAGTACGACACACTCTACATCAAGCTGTTCAATGAAAAGGGCAAGGCCGTCACCGGTGCCAACATGAAAGTCTATCGCGTGGACGAGGACGGCAACAAGGTGGAACCCCTGAAATACATAGGCTACGACAGCCACGACCACCAGTACAAGGTGCTCACCATGGGTCACCCCGCCTACGTGGAGATCCTGCACAAGGACTACCTGCCGCTGATCTACCGCTACAAGGGCGCAGCCGATGCCACCTCGAAGATAGTCAGCGCCGACCTTTGCTCGGCTAAGATCACTCTGAAGAGTGGCACTGCGGACAAGAGCAGCATCGCCGTCAGCGACCTGTACTTCCGCTTCATGAAGGACGAGTCGATAGTCATCACCCGCGATGACAAGGAATACGCGCTGATGACCCTTGACGAGCAGAACATCTCGGGCAAGGCCGCTTCCGACTTGGTGACGTTCATGGATAACGGTGGCAACGACTACCTGAAGTTGCTCCACAACCAGCCTGTAGAAAAGTTTGCTCAGCTCGAGGTGGCGTTCTCGGCTCCACCGGGCGGCGAAAACCCGCAATGCAAACTGGTGGTCAAGGAGAAGAAGAACCAGAAGACCCATGAAGCCACGGCCATAGAGACCCGTGTTATCTCGGCGGCAGAGTTCCCCGCCTTCTCCCGCGACTACTACTTTGCACGCTACGACATGGCCGAGGCACTGCCCCGCAACGAGCAGTGCAACGTGACCCTCAACACGTCGAAAGCCTCCTACGACAAGTTTCCCATGTTCCTCAACAGATATATAGACAACGAGAAGGAAAAGGAAGAGGCCGAGAAGAAAGCCACGGAGATGACCTCGCCCCCTGACGGTCGTAAGAACAGCGCTGGTCTGCTGGGCGATACAGACATGGGTATCAAGATTCCCTTGGACTTAAAGTTCTCGGGCGGTATATTTACCATCCAGGCTGGTGCCACCTTCGACTTCCTGAAACAAACGAATAACATTTACATTAACGGCTACGTTGGAAAAAATTTCAGAGAGGGCACCGATGCGAACAAGGAAAGGCTGAAGGGTGTCCGCGACAATGCGAAGCAGTTGCAGAACTGGCGATATGCCGAAAAGACGTGGGGATCTGATGAGCAGAACAACAAGAAGACGCTCAACACATCGGTGTCCAATCCCTCACTCAAGTTCGATGAGTGGGTAGTGAACGAACTGGAAGACGTCTTCAAGGTGCAGTCCAAACACGTGGGATGGTACATCCAGGGGGGACTGAAGGTGGCATTCAAGACACCCCTCACCTTGACCGATTTCCAGTTGACCGAGGTAACTGGGTGGGCGCAGATTGGATATGGTATGTTCTTCTCTCCCGACATGGGAACGGGCAAGTTGAAGGAAATCAACGACTTTATCAAAAAATATACAGCCTTCGAACTCGACCTCGGTGCACAGTTTGACCTCAGCGGTCGTCTCGATGTCGGTATGAAGTCGTACGGAAAGAAGAACGAGTACGAGTGGAGCACGGAGGACAAAGGCTTCTATTGCAATTTAACCTTTACGGGATTGGTTGCGGCATGGCTGAACGTCAAGTCGCCTTCATTCCCCATATTCAACATTGACGCCGGCCTGCGCGCCGGAGTGAAGCTCCAGGCTGTCGGGGGTATCGTTAAGTCGTTCAGCGACTATCCACTATGCTTGGGAGCGCGCCTGATGGGTGTTCTCGGCATACAGGCACACCTTGACGTCAACTCGTTCCTCTTCGATACGTCGTGTCGCTGGGGATTCCACGCAGGCGTACAGGGCCTGTTTCCCGATGACAACACCAATCCCTTCCACAAGAAGTTCCCCTATTGGCTGCCCGACAAGGCCAAGAGTAGGAGCGACATCATCGCGGGCACCTTCAGCGCACAGCCCGTCCCCGTGGCCAACAGCTTAGGACGTCCGTTGGCAAGCAACGTCTTCTACAATGCCAACCCACACTTCCTGGGCGAACGTCACGTGGTGTACAACGACCGGGGCAATGCCGCCGACCATAATGACGACAACGTCGTGCTGGCCACCTTCAACGAGGATACCGTAACCAGCAGCGAGACACTCTCCATGCCCGGCACCTCTGCCGGCCAGCATGCACGCTCACAGCGCGGTGACAAGGAGGTGGTGGTCTACCAGCAGACCACAAAGGCCATCGACAATGCCGCCGTCACCGAAGAGACAACCCTGGCGTTGGATGCCGCCATGCAGGAGCATTCGCAGATCAAGGCCGCCTTCCGTCAGGATGACGGCACATGGAGACAGACTGTGGTGACGCCCGACGATGGCTTCATCGACAAGAATCCTATGGTCTCCGTTCAGGAAGACGGCAAGGCTGCTGTTCTCTACCAGCATGGCAAGATAAAGGTTATCGACCCGTCGGCCCCCGCCGACTCCGTCAGCAACCAGAAGTTTGAGGGTGAGTTGCTGCTGCGCACCTACGACCCCGCCACCGGCTGGAGTGAGCCGAAGAATATGTGGTATTACAGTGACATCTCCTGGCCCTTGAAGTACGACCTCATCATGCGCAACGACTCGGTGCTGGTGGCAGCTATGTTGGAGGAACCCGGCAACCCCCTCATCGGTGCCTTTGCCGGCAAGTACACCCGTTACGGCTGGACTACCACGAAAATGGATCAGGTGTTCTATTCCCATGAAGACCTGCATGCCGTTGACTTCTGCCTGAGCCGCGTCGGCGAACACGGGGTCATGACAGTACTCTACGAGCGCCCTGACTCCACCCGCGAGATATACGTCAAGACCCTGAACATGGACGGCAGCGACGATGGTCTGGCTGGCAGCGACCTGGGCATTGGCCGTTGCATGCCCAACAAGGTGAAGATTATCAGTGACCGTGACGATAACAACACCGACGACTTTGCCGTGCTTTGGACCGAGGCCAGTACTACTGTTCGCGATGCTGAGAACGGCAACACCACATTGAAGGACTATGCCACCGTCATCAATGCCTCGCGCATACACCTGTCAGACGCTCCACAGATCACGTATCCCCTCACGGTGGGTGCCGAACGCGACAGTCTGCAACTGGGCGATTTCGACGGCTATTTAGACGATGCCAGTATCAATGTCGTCTACGTGCTGACCGACAAAAACACCCATGCCTCCTTTATCATGCACAACGAGAAGGAGTTCACCAACAGTTTCGAGAGTGACGTCACCTACAGCCGCGAGGCACTGCTCGGCAGCAGTACCCTGCCCGTCAACGTAGACATCATCAACACGGGTACATCGGCCATCAAGGCGGCTACGGTGACCATCAACGGTGAGCCCATAGCCATCCCCAATGTCCTCGTGCAACCCCTGCAACAGGAGCGCTACGTGGTGCAATACCCCGTCCCAGATGACTTCGACGGCTACATGCAGAGCAGCGTGGAGGTGGAATATGCCAATGTCTTCAAGGCCCGCCAGCAGCTTGGCCGTCGTGCTGCCCCGCGCAACCTGCTGCGTCAGAGCAGGGCCTTCGGACGTAACCGTGTCGCTGCTGGCAACATCGACTGCAACGTCATCAACCATAGCGTGGAGGATGGTGTCAACAAGTTTGTCGTCGAGGTCATCGACCGCTCGTCACGCGGCCTGACACCCGGTACTGCCGTACAGGTGGGTGCCTACGTACACCCCAGTGCCATGGAGACCGTCAGCAGCGAGTCGAATACGCTGGTGCAGGCTGAGGACTTCACCTGGATGGGCGGTGTGCGCAAGGCATACGCAGAAGTCACCGTCTCTGGCATTACGGAAGAGATAGACGGCTACATTGCCGCCCACATCGTTGACCTGAATGTCGATGATGAAGCCGACGAAGAGGACAAGCGCATCACCAATACCTGTCCCACCTCTGGACCCTCGTATGTCGTGTTCCATCCTACGGGTGACAACACCGGCATCGACAATCCGACAGCCGCGTGCCCCAAGGCCCACCGTGTCAGCATCACCGTCCAGGACAACGGCGTGCTGCTTGGCAATCTGGAGCCCGGCGAGGACATCCGACTCTTCTCATCTGCCGGATGGACCGTCTATATGGATCATGCTGTCTCTACGACACACTTTGTTCCCTTGAAGCGCCACGATGTCTATATCATCAGTGCTGGCCATGAAGTGTTTAAATTCACCTACTAAAAAGTGAAGAGTGAAGAGTGAAGAATGAAGAGTGAAGAGTGAAGAATGAAAAGTGAAATAATATGAAGACGATAAAATCACAATGGGTACGAAGGATGGTGATGGGTGTTTTGCCTTTTTACCTTTTTATCCTTATACCTTTAAACGTTTACGCAGAGACTCCCAACGGATTCTCAGGGCCTACATGGTATGACTATCGCGACCAGACGTTCAGCGTCGACGGCAAGGGTACTTTCGATAACCCCGTTGTCATCAACACCCCCGAGCAGTTAGCACAGCTGTCGTGGCTCGTCAACGAGCAGGGCATCCATTTCAGCGAGAAGGTGGTCATGCTGGGTGCCGACATCGACCTTGGGAAGACGGTTGATGGTAAACCTGTGTCGTGGGTACCCATCGGCAAGAGTCCTGAGCGCAGTTTTTATGGTCTGTTCTTCGGGGTAAACCCTCAGGAAGAAGGCTGGGAGCAACGTCCACCGCACAAGATTTCCAACCTGTATCTGTCGGCCACGAAGTCCACCTATACCGACTTCTATGGCCTGTTTGGCTACTGCCGCGGTTCATTATGCTATCTTGTCATGGATCATGTAACCATCAATGTCACCGGCAACGGCTCAGGCACTGTCGGCAGTCTGTGTGGCACTATGAGTTCATGGGATTATATTATGCATGCATACGAATCATGGAAATCTTTCAAAGTGCCTACAGCCATCTTTTCCGTTTCTGTGACCGACGCTAAACTGACTATAAACTCCCTGGCCGAGGTTGGCGGCCTTGTGGGCTGGAACAGTTCCCGGGGCGTGGCACGCAGTTCGTTTGAGGGCGACATCACCGCCACTTCCGTCACCTGCGCAGGAGGTATCGCCGGAAATATAAACACAGACATCACCGACTGTGCCGCAAAAGTCAACATCAAGGGTGGTGCCATTATAGGCGGCATCGTAGGTCATACGAATGAAAGAAATGAAATCAACACTTGCGTGTCGACGGGCTCCCTGACGGGCGGCTCCAATGTGGGCGGCATTTGTGGGCAAATCATAAGGAACGCGAAGATTATATGTTGCAGCAGTGCCGCGAGCGTTTCGGGTAGTGCCCGCGTGGGTGGCATCGTCGGATGGGTTGGCGATTCCGATACAGAGGCCCCCCTCACATACGCCGAGGTAAGCCGTTGCATCTTCACCGGCCACGTGCGCCCAACGGGCAGCAACTACTGCGCCGGCGGCATCTGCGGCGTCCTGCAATGGATTGAAAACGAGCACATCAGCCGCTGTCTCTTCGCAGGCCGAATCGACGACCCGGCCGACAGGAAGAAGACGGAAAACTTCGGCCTCATATTAGGCAAGAACAGCAAGCCCAACAATGTTGTCGGACCGTGCTACATCGACAAGTCCATCGCAGGCACCGGCAAGATGTCAGGTACAGTAGAAACCCTCGTCGACACCGAATTCCTGACCACACGGCAACTGATTACCGGCGACCCGAAGGAAGCCCCGTATCTCTCTACACAGTATGACGGCAGAATAGGATTCCACTATCAGGCAGGCTTCTATCCGAGGCCCTTTGACCTGGACAAATGGTCGGGGGATTCGGATTTCAGTGCCTACAACTGTAGTGAGACCTGCCAGAAACTGTTCGACTACGACTGTCTGCTAAAGGGCGACTGCGTCAGTTTGGCCCAATCGTGGCTCTGCAGCGTACCCATCGTCATCCGCAAGGGCGACTGCGCCACGGACTTCGTGTCGACCGCCGAGGTCAAGCGAGCCAGCACCACCTTTGAACTGGGTAACAACAAGTTGAAACTGAGACTTAACTGCCTGTACCCTGAGACCCCGTGTATTGATGTCAAGGACGATGTCGTTTCAGCCCGCCAGAGCGGCCAGTGCATGATTACCCTTATCACTTCGCAAGATGTGGCGTCGCGCTTCGACATCCCGAGGGTTCCCCAGGCCGTCAACGGGCTTCAACTCGATGTCAACCTCAACCCGTGGGACGGCACCATAGCCACTGCCTGTGCAGCCGGCACAGGTACTGCCGACGACCCCTACATCATCAAGAACGGTGGGCAGTTGGCCTACGCCGTGCAGAACAACAAGGAGTACGAGTTCTATGAGCAGATCTGCGACATCACGCTTGTTGAGGATCTCCAAGCCAACCCCTCCATGCCATACGACCCCAATGACCGTTTATGGATTGCGTCCAACTGGAAAAACAAGAATCCGATATGGAAAGCCAACTATGACGGAACGGGACATTACATCAAGGGAGCCTACGTCGAAAAGGATGGTTGCGGATTCTTTGGTCAGATCTCTGCGACGGGCAGCGTAGCCAACCTCGCCATCATCGACTCCCGCGGTCCCTATCAGGGCGGCCTGTTTGCAGGCGTCATGGAGGGTACCATCACCAACTGCATTGCCCAAGGCCAGGTGAGCGGCATAAACCTCACCAAACAGCCATATTTCAAGGCCGGCGGCTTCTGTTCCATAGTAGGACGGGATAACCCCGCCGCCCTTATCGAAGACTGCATCACAGCCGTCAGCAGTGGTTATTTCACCTACGCCGACTATTCACCCTTCGTCATGCTCTCCAACGAGAACAAGGGTACGGTGCGCAACTGTCTGGCCGTCACGCCCATCACCCATCTGGATGCCAACTACAAGAACAGCGGCATCACGGCTTCTGGCAAGAGCTACATCAAGGACTGCTACTGGCTGAAGGGCTATGAGGAGGTTCCTACTGGTTACACCCTGGAGCAAATCACCGAGAAGTTAGGCAAGCGTGAGCGGTGGCAGACCACCTTAGGCTACTTCCCCACGCTGAAGACCTTTGCCGAGACCGACATAGCCAAGCTGCTGATGGTGCCCTTCCGTACCGATGTCGACTACTCGTACGACAACGACAATGAGGAGTCCTTCAACTACCTCCTCGCCATTGGCCGTCAGATACTTTTCGAACCGGGATCAGCCGTCTGGACCAACAGCGACGTCGCAGGCACTTACCTTGAGGTCGATACCGACATGGGCGTTGTCGTGCCATTGCGTGAGGGCTATAACCCGAAAACAAAGGATGAGTTTGACCGTATCATGCCTGGAACGGTATTTCTCACCGGCCGTCTGGGTAATGCCAAGATCCATGTTCCGGTCAGGGCGCGCAGGGGTGCCGTCAATGCCGGCTTCACCTTCGAGGACGAGAACGCCCGTCAAGCCTGTCTCGATGCCTTCGATACCGACAAGGACAATGTGCTGATACTGTCTGAACTGAAGGCAGCCACCAACGAACTGACGCTCACCGCCTTCCAGACGGAAACCGCCCGCAAGATCAAGAAGTTCCCCGAGTTCCGCTTCTTCAAGAACGTCACCAGGCTCACCTCACAACTCAACGGACTCAGCCACTTGGAGAAGGTGAATCTGCCATACGCTCTGCAGACTATTGACAGCGAGGCCTTCGCCGGTTGCTCAGTGTTGAAGGAAGTTACCCTTCCTTCCAAGCTGACCACAGTCACCCCCGGCGCCTTCTACCGTTCGTCGGTAAAGGACATCTTCGTCGACCCCTTCAACGAGAGCTTCATCTCACGCGATGGCGTGCTGTTCACGAAGGGAAACGAGCTTGTGGTCTATCCCAACGGGCGTACCGGCGAGGAGGCCACCGTTGCCGGCACCATCAGTAGCATTGCCCCGGGTGCCTTCTACAAAGTACCTGACCTCAGGAAACTCTTCTTCGACACCACCGACTACACCACGGTGCCTGAACCGGCAGAGGGATCGCTGATGACTGAAGACGGCACGCTCATGGATGTCTATGTCAGCGACGCTACCTACGACCACGTGCTGCTCGACGGATACTTGGAAGAACCGTCGTGGGCACCATACGTCAAGGCCAAGAAACTGCACCAGTATTTCCCGCTGAAGATTACTTCCGACGTCATCGTGTCCGACGCATCTCCGTCGGAAGAGCGCTTCGTCGGAACCTTCTACATCGGCTTCCCCACACAGTTGCCACAGGAGCTGACACCCTTCGTCGTCAACAGCATCAAGGAGTACGAATACAAGGCCTACTACCACGACAAAAGCCGACTGGTGCCCGCCTTGCAACCAGTCATTGTGATAGCCCACGAGCCTGGCACCTACCGCCTGACGCCTGTCGAGGGTGAGTTGGAACGCTGGCCTGTCTTCGCCAACCAACTGATTGGTGTCGGCCGAGACGGTATGCTTGTCAACCAGGGCAACTCGGAACAGGGTAGCATCATGACGCTCCAGATGAATGGCGACGGCAATGCTGCCTTCCTCTACGAGAAGAAGAGCGAGATAGAGCCCTACCACTGCTACCTGCCCTTCCCCACCATCGACCGACCTGCCGAACTCGTCAAGAATGCCCACTACGACCTGGTGTTTGCCGCCAACACACCTCCTGAGATGGTCGAAGAGGATGGTTTCACGTTCCAAGTCAAGACACTGCTGCCCGACGAAGAACGCTATGCCACACTGTGGTCATACTCAGGCTCCGGTGGCAACATCAAAGTTCCCGGTATGTTGGATGACGGAACCCCCGTCACCCAGATCAACGCCAATGCCTTCTCTGGAACGAAAAGTGCCATAACGAACATTGACATGACCGAAATGGACAACCTTGAGGCTTTCGACAGCGACCGCAATGATAACGAAAACAAACCCTTTACTGGTCTCAACAGTGACGCATACGTTTACCTGCAGACGGGCAAGGCCACACCCGGTGTGAACACCATCTTGGGTGATCAATGCAGCCACCTGCAACTCCGCGAGGGCTGGGACTTCTGCCCGCCATACGACTTCCATGCCGACCAGGTCAACTACGACCGCGTGCTGCGTGCCACCCAAAATGCTGACGGCTCATGGACCAGCAAGGCCTATACTGTTTGCCTGCCCTACAATGCCTACCTCGTCAAAGATGATGATGAGGCCGGCAATGTGGCTCTCTATCAACTCCAGGCCGTCACCGATGACTACGAGTTTGTCTTCCGCAACAACTTCAACTTCATCAATGCCGGCGTTCCTGCCGTGGTGGTTGTCAACAATGGCGAGTACCACCTGGACGTGGCAGACACCGACGTCATTGCCGAACCAATCACTGAGGAAGACATGAACGTCGTCTACGACACCTTCGAGGGTGCCTTGGATCTCACTGGCTCACAGGTTGGCTGGTGGCGAGGCACCTTCCGCACGATCAGTAATGATGAAGGCTCAGAGCGACACGTCTTCGGCATGTATGGCGCAAACTGGAAGATAATTCGCAACGACACAGAAACCTACCGAAAAGGATATATCCCTGCTTTCCGTGCTTTCTATGAGCCATCGGAATTTATTGGCAACTGGGTTTATAGCTCCAAATACATCTACATTGAGAATGGAGAAAACGATGACCTCACCATGCAGGACTTCCCTGCCGATACATACGATAGCGATCTGCCCGATTATGGCGATGACGATCCGTCGGCCATCCGTCCTGTCATTCATACCATCGACCGCGACGGCACAGACCGTTATTTCGACTTGCAGGGTCGTCCTCTTAATGGCAAGCCTGACAAGGGTGTATATATATATAAAGGTAAAAAAGTAATCAAGTAACAGTATATTATGAAAAGAAAATATCAAAGACCAACGATGCTAGTCGTTCTTTTGAAGCACCAGCCACACCTGCTTCAAACATCAGGAGGTGGAGACGGCCCTAGTGGTGCCCGCCGCTACAACTCCGACTTCGAGGACTAATTATAGTAGGAAACACTTCCAAGCGTTACAATTATGTGTATTTTTATAATCTTACACGAAATCTTAGTCGTGGGGACAGGCATCTGAGTCATACCCAAGTACCTGTCCCAGTGACTATGATTGCTATGGGATATGAAACGCTATTACGAAAGATTTTATAATAGT
>Ga0310786_10004590_pt1 | contig 19171 bp, 31 predicted proteins | sample AusTroGonzalo_MG_FD_203881 | JGI IMG/M metagenome (GOLD analysis project Ga0310786, IMG submission 203881) | Bovine rumen microbial communities from tropical cattle in Woodstock, Queensland, Australia - Gonzalo_03 (v2) (version 2) | ecosystem: Host-associated > Mammals > Digestive system >... | reverse complement strand
CGCCCAGAAGTGATGCAGCGGTGGCGATGGGGGTCTTGCCGAGGCCGTTGGCATCGATGCCGAGAAAGTCGGTGGTGTTGCTCTGGGTTGAGAGCAATCCAGGTAACAGAGCCTTGAAGACTCCCATTAGGTCGGCGCGGCTGATCTTACCGTTCGGAGTGCCGTCGTTGGCATAGAGCTGAATCAGGTCGGTAGATGCAAAGCCTGTGCTGTCGGTCTTGGCGGTTAGTCCGCTGATGACAGACTTCTGACGTGTGGCGTTCAACGCGGCTGCATCATCCTCGGTCTTGTTATAGACTTCGCCTTTGTTGTAGTAGTTGGCCAGGGCGGTGGTAACGGCGGTGCTGACGATGGTGCCCACCTGTGCGGTGGTGCTGTAGCTGGCGAGGGCCGTGGTGAGTGCTGCGCTGATGGCATCGTCGGTCTGACTCTTTGTGTAGTAGTTGCTCAGATTGACTGATGTCGATCCGATGCACTCCCACGAGTAGGTGGTCACGTCGCTCTCGGTTACGGCCAGAGTGATGTACTCGTCCTTCACGTTCTGAGCCTGCGGGTCGCTCGATGGCACCAGGTAGATTTTGTTCATGGTGCTGGCGCTGGCTGTTGGCAGTGTCTGCACGCTCACGTAGGTGAACTGCTTAACGGCTGCTATCAACTGATCTACCTCGGCAGCGCTGTAGGTCTCGCTCTTCAGATAGTAGTACACGAGGTTCTGCGTGCTGGCGGTGATGAATGATGCCAGTGCTGCCTGGAGCTCGGCGGTGAGGTCAGTCGATGGTATGCCCGTCTGTGGCTTCTGGTAGGCGGTTGCGCCTGCTGATGCGCCGCTACGGATGGTAGAGAGGTCGTCGATGGTGTTCTGCTTGCCTGCGAATAGGGTTGTCAGTTCGCTGTTTGTTGGCAGGGCGATGAGCTTGGCCACCAGTCCGCTGGTGATGCCTGAGTTCAGCGCATCCCATTGTGCTTGGGTGAAGCCCGAGTTGTTCAGGGTGTACTCGAACTCCCACGCGGTGCCGTCGAACTTATAGCGGTCTACGCTGGCGATGACCGTTGGCGTTGATGCGTCGGCGGGCACTTGCACGAAGCAGTAGTCGTTGTTGTCGGCTGTAGCAATGGCCGATGCCAGGGCGGTGGCCACCTGTGCATGGGTAGCACTCAGTGTCAAGCTGAGGTCGCTCACAAGATTATATGAGCCGCGATAGGTGGCGGTGGCGGTGCCGATGGATGAGTTCACAAACTGTTTGTCGGCGAGCTGGTTCTGTGCCGATGCCTGTGTTGGCACAAGTGCCTCCAGCGCGTCGATGTCTCCTGCGTTGGCTTCCTCAGCGGCCTTGGCGCGGGTCTCCTCGTCGCCGATGAGTCCGTCAACCTCAGTCTTGGTGTAAGTGGTGCTCTGCGGTGCTGCGTTTTCGGCCTTCTGTAGCGACGACTGCACGCCGCTGGTCATGTCGGTCGATGGAATGCCGCCTGATGGTTTCTGATAGGCGGTGGCACCGGCTGATGCGCCGCTGCGGATGGTAGATAGGTCGTTGATGGTGTTCTGCTTGCCTGCCAACAGGGTTGTCAGTTCGCTGTTTGTTGGCAGGGCGATGAGCTTGGCCACCAGTCCGCTGGTGATGCCTGAGTTCAGCGCATCCCATTGTGCTTGGGTGAAGCCCGAGTTGTTCAGGGTGTACTCGAACTCCCACGCGGTGCCGTCAAACTTATAGCGGTCTACGCTGGCGATGACAGTTGGTGTTGATACATCGGCGGGCACTTGCACGAAGCAGTAGTCGTTGTTGTCGGCTGTGGCAATGGCCGATGCAAGGGCGGTGGCCACCTGCGCATGTGTAGCGCTCAGTGTCAAACTGAGATCGCTCACAAGATTATATGAGCCGCGATAGGTGGCGGTGGCTGTGCCGATGGATGAGTTAACAAACTGCTTGTCGGCGAGCTGGTTCTGTGCCGATGCCTGTGTCGGCACAAGTGCCTCCAGCGCGTCGATGTCGCCGGCATTGGCCTGCTCAGCTGCACGGGCGCGGGTCTCCTCGTCGCCGATGAGTCCATCCACCTCAGTCTTGGTGTAAGTGGTGCTCTGCGGTGCTGCGTTGTCGGCCTTCTGTAGCGACGACTGCACGCCGCTTGTCATGTCGGTCGATGGAATGCCGCCTGATGGTTTCTGATAGGCGGTGGCACCGGCTGATGCGCCACTGCGGATGGTCGAGAGGTCGTCGATGGTGTTCTGCTTGCCTGCCAACAGGGTTGTCAGTTCGCTGTTGGTGGGCAGGGCGGTGAGCTTGGCCACCAGTCCGCTGGTGATGGCCGAGTTAATGGCATCCCACTGATCGGCGGTGAAGCCTGAGTTGTTCAGGGTGTACTCGTAGGCCCAGGCGCTTCCGTTGTACTTATAGCGCTCCACGCGGGCAATCTCGGTTGGTGTGCCTGCGTCGGTTGGTATCTGTACGAATGCGTAGTCGTTGTTGTCGGCTGTGGCTATGGTGCCGGCCAGTGCGGTGGCTATCTCGGCGCGGGAGGCTGCTGGTGTCAGACTCAGGTCGCTCACCTCGTTGAACGAGCCGCGATAAGTGGCGGTGGCGGTGGCCACGCTGCTATTCACAAACTCCTTGTCGGCCAATTTGTTCTGAGCCGAAGCCTGCGATGGTATGAGCGCTTCGAGTGCGTCGATGTCGCCGGCATTGGCCTGCTCAGCTGCACGGGCGCGGGTCTCCTCGTCGCCGACGAGTCCGTCTACCTCCGTCTTAGTATATGTGGTGCTCTGTGGAGCCTTGGTAGCCAGCAGGTTGTCGGTCTCGGTCTTGGTGTAGGTGGTGCTCTTGTCGGCCTTACCGTTCAGCATGGTGTTCAGATCGGCATTGGTGGGCAGGGCTTGCAACTTACCAACAAGCCCGCTGGTGATGCCTGAGTTCAGCGCCTCCCATTGTGCAGCGGTGAAGCCTGAGTTGTTCAGTGCATACTCGAAGGCCCACGCCGTGCCATCGAACTTGTAACGCTCTATCGAGGCGATCTCGGTTGGTGTGGCGGTGGCGGTTGGTATCTGCACAAATGCGTAGTCGTTGTTGTCGGCTGTGGCTATGGTGCCGGCCAAGGCGGTGGCGATGGCGGCGCGGGTGGCTCCCACACTCAGATGCAAATCAGTCACCAGATTGTAGGTGCCTCGGAATGTGGCGCTGGCAGTAGCGATGCTGCTGTTTACGAAATCCTTGTCGGCCAACTTATTGCTCGACGATGCCTGTGCGGGTATCTTCTCTTCGATAGCGTCGATGTCGCCGGCATTGGCCTGCTCAGCTGCACGGGCGCGGGTCTCCTCGTCGCTGATAGCCTGCTGAAGTTCGCCGTCGGCCTGCTGACGGGCTCGTTCTTCGGCATCTATGTTGTCCTGTAGGGTGCCCTCGGCTCCCTGTGCGCGTTCTACTTCGGCCTCCAGCGAGGTCTGTGGTGTGGCGGTGTTCAGTATCTCCTGTACCTGCTCGCCTGTCTGCTCCAATACATATCCAGTCTGTGCCATAATCGTTTATCTGTTGTTTGCGGGGTTGTTACTCTTGTTTACCAATATTATATCGAGGTCGCTTGTAAGCAGTATGCGCTGCTCTGAGTCCATCAGGAAGTCGTAGCGGTCGGCAATGCTCGATTCCATCTCGCGGGTGTATGTCACGGGGCGGTCGCCGCTTACCGATGGGCACACTATCAGCTGTGGATCGGGCGTGTCGGCCACGAATGCCAGATACTGTCGGTCGGTCTCCACGCGATAGCCCTCTTCGAAGTCGGTGTCTGGCACGTGCCAGGTGCACTCCACTTCTATACGACCGATAATGCCATCTGTTGGGAATGTGAAGTACCACGCACCGCCCGAGTCTTCGAGCATGTCGGCCTTCTCGATTTTCACTTCCTTGCGGCGATAGCAGTATATCAGCTTCAAGCCAAAGTAGTTGGCCTCTTGATCAAAGTCCTTGATGGCTACCTTGAACTTCGCCTCTTCGCCCTGTTGCAATATTCTTGTCTTGTCCATAGTTTTACAATTTCATATAGGGTTTAACTAAAATATCGAAGCCGTAGGGCACGGCATACATCTGCTGCGGGGTTGATGGCGATCGGTGGGTGTAGCTGTTGTCCACCAGCAGCAGCCCTGCCTGATAGATGGGGGCTGGTATCTTGCCGTACTGTTCGGTCAAACTCTCCACCAGCTCGTCGGCATCATTGCCTCGGCCGAGTATCTGCGCCATCGTTTCTTCGGCAGCGTCGGCATACATTTCGAGCAGGTCGTCCTCGCAGTCGAAGTCGATGCGGGAGTGCTTCTTGATAAATTCGAGTGATAGAAACTTCATATCTTCATTCTGTTTTTCTTATCGCGCGATTCTCGGCCACAGGTTTACTTGACGTATGGGCACAAAAAAAAAGGGGAGGCCGCTGCCTCCCCGTAATAAATACCTCAATAACTAAAAACCTAAAACTATAAATATTACTATTAACCTTATATCTTATTCAGCGAATCGGGCGGCCTCCCAGATGCGACGGGTTACGAGTCCGCCCAGCTTTTTGCCTCCGGCGTTCACCCAGCGCAGGAACTGCTCCTGAATCTCCCAGGTGGCCTTGCCGCGTTCGATGTATTGTTTCAAAGTCGATTTGTCGAAGTTGCCTATGCCGCAGTTATACATAAAGTCCACCACCGCGTCGAATCGGCCCTGGGTGGTCAGTCGTTTCACTCGGCTGGCTGCTGCTTCATACTTGGCGAGGTCTTCCTTCAGGAATTGCTCGGCCTGATATTGGGTTATCTTGTCGCCCGCTTTCACGCCTGCGGTATGGCCGTAACCAATCGTCCATACGCCTGCGCTGTCCTTATATGCCGATAGCACGCAAGCCTCGAATTTCTTCAGCTTGTCTATCAATGTCTGCGATGCCTTCATCATTCACAAGTCTTCATTAGAGGGTTCTATTTCCTGTTGCTTTCTCTCCAGATTCTGTAAATCCTTATCGAGAATTTCAGCGTCGATGTCAAAGTGCCTCGCTGTCTTGTCTATCAGCACCTTGGCCAGCAGCTTCCACACTCGGGCGTGCTTGTCGCCTGGCAGTCGGCAGCTCGCCTTGTTCTCGGCTATGCTCAGCATCTGCTCGGCGCACACTATGCCGGCTACGATGTATGAGATGGGCACGTTGATGTGCACAAACACCCACCTTTCGACGCAGTAGGCCAGCAGAATGATGACGAACCGCTCGCTCAGTGTGGGTATCACCTGACGGAACTTATACGACATGAACTTAGCCTTATCGCGTTTTCTCTTCGGGTACATGATATGCACGCGCTTGTCAAGCTCGTAGGCGCTCCAAGCGTCGTACAGCACAAACATCGTGGCGATGATCATCAGGGGGAAGGCAGGCTCAAACCTGCCAACCACCCATCCTATCAGTCCGCCGAATGTCAGCGATAGCCATTCGAAAACCTTCTCCATCGTCATGCTGTCAACTCATCGAAGTGTTTCTTTACTGTTGGCAGAGCCAAGATTCCGTTAACCAGGCAGCCGGCTGCTATGGGGTATGCGCCCTCATATATGCCGTAGCCCACGCCTCCGATGGTGCCGAGCACCCACAGGCAGATAACTGCGAAATTCAATACTTTTTTCATTTTTCCGTTCAATTTTTAGGGGTTATTATTTTTAATATGGTCGATTCTTGGCCGTGGGTTTACTTAGGCCACAGCCGCCATTGTGCGCCAATGCCCACGTAGATGTCGGGCTGTCGGCTGAACACTCCCACGCCTGCGCCGGCCTGTATGCCGAGCGATAGGCGAGGGGCGGGCTTTACTATCGTCTTGGTGACGGTCTCGGTTATCGTCGGCAGTCTGAGATTGATGCTGTCGAGGTTCGGTTCAAATCCGCTCACCCATGCCGTGTAGAGCGAGTCGTCGTAGCGCTTCTGGATGATGGGTATGGGCACGTCGATGGAGTCGTGGATGGTGTCGCGACCCGATGGCACGGGGTAGGGGATGCGCAGATACACCGTCTTGCCGATGTCTACCGTCTCGGCCGGCACAGGCTTGTAGATTGTGGTGTCGCGCCACACCGTGTCGCGCTCTATCACCACCGTCGGCTCAGGCTCGGGCCTACTCAAAAAATAGATGTTCGTTACGAAACTGAGTGCGATGAGCCCCACCAGAGCCCACCAGCACCCTCTCATTGATTTTTCTTCGCTATTCATTTTTCTGTCGATTAAATATTGTCGTCGTTATGACCTAAATAAACGTCAAACTTTGGGAAATTCTCGCGCACTTTCTTGTCGAGCAATTCCATCTCATATTTCAAAAACTTGTGCCATTTCTGCTGTGGAGAGACGCGACGCAGGAAGAAGGCATACTCTTCAATAACCGTCTTCTGCTGATTGCACTTGACCATAAGGTCGTTTTGAAAACTAACGTCATTCTTCACCACTTCTTGCAAGCGTTCAATCTCGCTGCCGTTGTAGTGATAACTTCCCGTGTTCTGGTCGGTGACGTAGATTACATCTTCGACCTCGGTAAATGTTACGGTAGGATATTCCCGTCGGCTGACAGGCACACCATCGTGGAAACTCACTACCTCGCGCGGCTCATGGTTGTACGTCACGATGACCTCTCCTTTCTCTTTGTCGAATGAGCATCCGATGGTCTCACGCTCGTTAATCATGTGAGGCCCTTTGGTTGTTTCGATAATAATCATAGTTCTGGATAATCTTTTGCTTTGTGATGTTTTTTGTCGATGGCGCATTGGTGATACTTTACCTTTACGCAGTTGTGGCGGTTGCCCTTACACTCCAGCGAGTCGCCGTGAAACGACTTGCACTCACAGCCCACCTTGCCCGTGGCGTACTCCTCGTAGTACGGGCATCGGTCGCCGTACTTATTGGCAGGCTTGTCGGTGTTGTGCCTTGGTTTCCCTTTGCTCATAGTTTTTTAATATTATCGACCGTGGTCAATCTTATAGTTGACCGCGTTGAATTGTCAAACTGACCACGTTGAGTTTGCAAACTCAATGCGATGAGTTTTTATGCTTTCTTCTGATAAATCTTCTTACTAACGATTTCCATCACGGCATTTTCGATGTCGTTGGTGTGAGCCGTTATCGCGTCGCTCACCATATTGGGGTAGATGCTAAAATCGTGAATGAGGTCGGTGATGAGAAAGCGCAACTTCTCTTTGAACTTGTCGAGACTTTCGGTCTCTCCCTTGGCTATTCGTGCGTCATACTCAGCCTGTGTCTCTTCGCGTCTCTTGAATATACGAACGTATTGGTCATAACCGCCACCGTTGCCGTAGTAGTCTTCTTCTCGTTCGTAGGAGTCGATGCGAATATCCACATCGTCGGGCGAATGTTCGGGATGCTTTTTCAGCCATTCAACGAATATCTTTGCCGCTTGATTTTCAGCAGGGTAGCAGTTGAGCGATTCTGAGTGCAGAATGTCGTCAACTTGCATCTTGTATCGTGTAATCATACGCTATTTCATTTTTGAAAGTTTGTGAAGATAGTACATTAACACCGCATTCAGCGAAAACGTGAAAGTGTGGATGATGAATCGCACATCGAATCCATCAATAAAAGCAATGGGTAGTGAAAACACAGCAAGCACTATGCACACCCACATCAGGATATATATGAATCGTCTCATACTTCGCCCTCCTTCTTTTCGTCATTATCCACACGTTGCTCGAATCGCTCACATTTTGCACGATAGATGTCTATCACGTCACCTGTACCGAATATATGTTGGAGTTCCTTCAAAGCCAGCATCACGTCCGCAATTTCCTCTTGCACCGCTTTTGCTTCGACACGTTTACGCCTGTAGTGGTTGATTGCCACAATCAGTTCGCCCATTTCTTCAATGGCGAGGTCTATCAGGTAGTTGTCGCCATACACTTTTCGCGCCTTGGTTAGTGCGCTTAATAATTTGAAATCTATTGCCATAGTTCCTTTTATTTATGATACTTCTTTTCCAGTTTCTGCTCAGTATTCACCCCGTCGATGTATGACTTCTTGCTGATTTCTCCGAGTATGTCACGCAAGACGGGGCGATAGTTGTCCATGTCGGTACAATGGCAGAGGATGTCTTCTGTCACTCGGTCGAGCCATTTATGCAATGGCTCGTCCTTTTGTCGTTGTAGGTTTCGTTTCATGGTTCCTTATTCGTATTGTTTTATAAGTTTTAACAACTCTCGCCTTGCGATTCTTCAAACGATGGCGGTTGCGGTTCAGTTTCTTTTCTGATTGTGATTTTGTCAGGCACGGGCATATCCATGCAATGAGCCGCATGAACGATGTTGCGAGCCTTGCGGATATTCTGCTGTGTCTCTTCGTCAATGCCGAGAGCCTTCATCGCAAGGTCGGTATCTTTCACCACCTTTGCCGCTCCCTCGATAAAGTTCTCCAGACACTTCTCACGCATTTCTCGTTGTCCTTCCTGCTTGCCCATCTCTCGGATAGCAGCACAAGCGACATACACTAACAATGAAATAAGTGCGGCCTTGTAGTCGGCCAATGCCCACATAAATGCAGCCAATATAATCATGGCTACGATGTGGAGTGTAATACTAAGTTTTGTTTCTTTTTTTCATTTCTTGCCTTTCTTCTTTGGTGATACATAAAGATTCCAAGTGCCGACCTTTTCTTCAGCGTTGGCACCATAGATGCGCTTTGTCACCTCATAATGATGATGTGCGCCCTTGTCCCAGATAATCATGTACTCGCCAACGTCTGGAACGCTGCAAGTCCAAAGGTCGGTGATAATGTCGCCGTCCTCGTCATCATGGAATACATAGACGTGCTGTAACTTTTTCTCGTCGCGGTTTGTACCATCTACAACAAAATCCATCAGCAACATGTATTCCTCGTCATTGATTGCCTGCTCTTCCGATAAGATGAGCCACGAATTGCAATGATTCAGCAATTCGATTGCTTTTCTCTGTTTGTCTGTCATAGTTCCTTATAAATCCGTGAAATTCGTGTTCTATTTGTCTGCCGATGCTGTTTGTGGTTCAACATACGATACTGGCTCGTAGAGTCCTACACCTGTCAGCAGAATAGGCCCTACAACAGTCTCAGCCGTCAGGATGCTCCAAACAAGATTGCCAGCGCACACCTCATACTGCACCCCGTCAATTTTGTAGTCGTTCTTGTCCATCCATCCGTAAGGCTGTGCCGTGAACTCCGTGCCGTCGGCCTTCTTGAAGGTCTTTCTGTCGGCACAACTACTCAATACCATTGCAGCGATTGCTGCGAAAATCATAATCTTTTTCATAATTCCTTTTGTTTTATTTGGTTAAACATTTCTCTTTTGAAAAATCCCCTCGGATGAGTGGCCGAGGGGGTGGAGGTCTTTCCCTCCCGCCAAAGTACTGGCCGCACTTTTGATCACTGGCGGGCCAATGTGACTAAATAAGGGTATAATAACAGCGTTCGCAATTTATTCGCAGTCCATCTGAAGCCTTGGTCTCTTAGAGTCGCCCTGCCCGAATGATAGCCGTTGCGCATTAAGTGGGATTCGCACCCACGAGAATGCATTTTCATCCTCTTTTTTGTTAATAATACGAAGCGTTGTTCATAAATTGAAAACTCACTCATGGGCGATTGCTCGCCCGCTGCTTCTGCGCCGCTGCGCATAGTGGAATGGGATGGAGTCGAACCACCGCTCACCTGGGCACTTTAACCGCCTGCCGATTGCACCACTTTGTCGGCTTTCCATTCCGGGATAAAAAAGCGCCGCGATGTGGCCGAAGCCTGACATCGCGACTTGCGAGAGCGCTAACTCGCCATTAGTTCTTTGGTCGGATGCTGTGGCGCGGTCTACTGCTCCACCCGTCCTTCGTCCAAATCAAACAGATACACGGCATCCATCAGCGCATGTATCGGGTCTATCTTGTGCGAGGGTGCGGGGCCGCCCTTGGTGATGCGGCGCAGGTTGGTGGAGTCGTTGACCTCCACGGCGCAGTTGCCGAAGCACCAGGGCCACAGGGGACTCTCACTGAATGAGATAAACGGGTCGTTGCGCTTGATCATCTCTTCGATTTCCAATATGCGCGGGTTCTGCACCATCATGGTCTGAGGCACGGGCACCACCATCTTTTGTATGGTCTTGGCGATTTCAGCCGCCGACACGTCCTTGCGCTTCTGGAAGAGCGTCTGAAGCCACGCTTTGAGTTGGTTGATGGGCTGGATGCTCTGTGCGGGGTCGTAGCCGAAGGACACGATGTTGATGCCTTGCTCCACGATGGCCGCGAGTTCGTTGATGGCGTGCATCGAGTCGAACACCTCACCGGGGGCGACGCGCAGCCAGCCTTGCTCAATCCACTGCTCGTACAGCGGCAGGTTGGGGCTGTCCTTCATCACGTCCTCCAGCCCCCACGCGATGGTGTCGGCAAAGAAGATGTCGCTCGATGTCTGCGCCTTGTAGTTGACCGCGAGGAATGTCATGGCAAAGAGGTCGTCGCCGTGCGAGAAGTCGAGTCCGCAATACACCTTCTGCCAGCCATCCATCATCTTGCAATCGGTGATGCGGCGGGCTATCTGTAGCGGCCTTATTCTGTCGCCCTTCATCCACGTCGTAATCCTGCCCGTCTGCCACATATTGAAGTCCTTCGTCAGCACCTCCTGCTTGGTGTCCTCGGTGCCGGTGGCGGCTTCGTGCAGTCGCTCGCGGTAGTAGGTGGGCTGGACGGTGGTGCCGATCGAGCGGTTCACCTTCTTGAAGAGTTCGGGGTCGTCGAGCTTCGTCAGGTCGTCGGTCAGCTCCCACTTGTCGAGCTGGAGCAGGAAGGCGCACCAGTAGTCGTCAGGCGTGCGGATGCGCTGGCCGAGGGGGTACTGCATCTCGCCCAGCAGCGATGCTTCCACCTGCTCAATCTTCGTCTTGTACGGGCCTTCCTTGATGCGGCCTGCCGTGGTGGTGTGGAGCAGCAGCTTTTCACGACGCGGACCGGTTGAGCCCCAACACGTATCGACTGCCGCCTGCATGTCGGAGTGGGCGTTGACGTAGCCCGCCTGACCGTGCTCGTCGGCGTGAACCACCGAGGCGTAGAGTCCGTCCTTCGAGGTCTTGCCCGCCGCCATGCACTTGATTTCGCCCTTCATGGGGTGACCGGGCTGCCAGTTCAGTCCGTTGCGGGTCATGCGGAAGTATTTGCCGCCCATGCGGTTCGAGCACGTGGGATCGACTTGCATGGCAAACTCGCGGATGGCTTTGTAGGCTATCTGGCTCTGTTCGCTGGAGTTGGTGCAGATGAGTGCCTGCCCGTTCACGTCGCCCAGGAATCCCACCTCGGTGAAGTCCACCGCGCCGCCCAGCTCCGTCTTGCCGCTCTTTCGGGTGAGGAACCAGTGCGCCTCCTGCGTCAGCCGTCGCGTGTCCCACACCATGCCGTCCCGCACCCATTCGGTAGGCAGCAGCATGTCGCCGTCGTGGTATTCGCGCTCCATGCTCACGTCCACCTTGAAGGCGTAAATCTCGAAGATGAGCCACGCCTGGAAGGGCATAAGCCGCACGTGCTGCGAGCCGCGAGGGGTGGAGAACTTCAGTCCGCCCTTCACGTGTCGCCCGTCACGCCACTGTCCCTCAATGGCCCGCAGCGACCGCTTCACCCGTTCGGGGTCGAGGTCGTAGGAGTCCATCAGTCGCATTTCCTTGCGGATGCCCAGCAGCTCATAGAGGTTGGCGTGCGACCCCTCGTTGCTGATTGCATCTTCGATGTAAATCATTAAACGCTCGTCGCACTTGTTCAGCCTATTGGCATAAAGGGGCAGTGCATCCCGAATGTCCGAGATGCACTGCGCTTTAGTTTGTTTAAGTTCGTCGAAGTCTTGCATAAATTAGAATAATGTTAGTTGCGCCTGCTCATTTCCTCGACGAGAGCCTGCGCCGTTTCTTGCGATACATGGGTAGATATTGTTGCGCCTTTCGTGACGAACTCAATCTTAACTTTGCCGCTATTCCGACGTGGCTTACGTTCTGGAATGGTGAGCGATACCTGCTGAACCATTTCGGGATTGTCGTGGATGTTGCCGACCACCTTGAAGCGATAACTGTCGAAGTCGCCCATTCCCGACATACACAATCCGAGCACCTGCTTTGTCAATGAGCGGAACGTCCAACTTGTCACGGAGTCCGATGTCACAATATGGCGAGTCATCACCCGCTTTCGCATCTTTTCGGGAGTGCGCATCATTTCAACAAGGTCGCCCTCGTAGATGTCGCGTCCGTCCTTGTCGTGAAGTCCTGTAAACTGACCGATGGTGCCGACTCTCACGTCTTCCATCATCCAACCGCTTTCGGGGTCTTCGTACTGGATTGCCCAGCCGTCGCCCGTCTGCCCGTTAGTCCGCAGCAGGTCACCCGCAATCCATTCGCCTTTCAGCGTCTTGCCTCTGAATAGGATTTCTCTCATATCTCCATCCCCCATTCAAGTCCGTGCTTCGTCAGGAAATCGTCTAACTCCGTGAGCGACTTCTTGCCGCCGTTGCGGAACCTGAGCCAGTCCGTTTTATTCAGTCGGCAGATGTCCGCGATTGTGTCGATGCCGTTCCCCTTCAGCAGATTGCGAGTGCGCACAGACAAATCAAGTTCCTCTACCTTCTGACTCAGCAGCGCAGTCATTTCGGGCGACAGCTTTTTCCGGTTCTCTGCACGCTCTGCGTCGCGCTTCATGTTCTCGCGGACGGTTGCAAGTGCCAACTCCACCATCTCCACCGACTTCATGTTGTCGAATACGAGATAGATTTGCGGGTCATGCAGCCGTTGGTCTTCTGGTGTCTCTCCGACCTTACCGCCATTATAAAACTCGGCCAGCGTTATGCCGTGCCTTTCGATTCCGTCTCTGCCCGTGAATCTCACCACATCGACGAAAATCTTACCTCCAAAGCGTGCCTCGGCCTTGCCGTAGATGCCGCTTTCGTACTTTGGTTTCTCTTCTGCCATAGTTCCTTATTCCGAATATTGAAAAAATAGCAGCACGGCAGGGAGTCGAACCCAAGCCGTGCTGTGTGGTTATTTATCGCGGACAGATTTAAAGTCTGTCTCGATTTGTCGGTAAGTGGCCCGAAAGCGATTTGCCTTTAAGTGTGAGCTGTCCGCGATGCCGTAAAAGAGTATGCGTCGGCACCCGTCGGAGCGTAATCTGAGGTGTAATCGTTTCTGAGGTTCATCGTTTCGGACTTATCGTTAGGCCACATATAGGATACAAGTGTCATGCTAATCTCGCCCATCGGTGTCAGGGCTGAGTAAGCATCGACGACCTGTGCAGACGGCTGGCTGACCTCTATGTTCAGCATTACGGGAGTCTGCAAGTCCACGATGTTCCACTGTGAATCGAACGAAACGACGGCCTGGCCGTCCACTGAGAGGGTTGCTACGAGTTCGTAGCCGATGTCTTGCTCAGGCGGGCTGTAGGCCTTCATCTGAGCCGTTGCCGACGCGACCATTGCGATCATCATCAGCACTGCGCAACAAAGAAACTTCTTCATTTGCCTTTCATTTATTTAACGTTAAACTTGTGAGGGGCTCGCACCCTCTTTGCCTTCAATAACGCAGGGCGGTGGCTACCGCTGTCAATTTTCCGAGCTTGGTTACTCGCAGACCTTACAGCTTTAGCGTTCGCAGTCTTGATCCCGCTGCACCGTCGTAGCCTTCACCGCCCCGAAATCTTTGGTCGGACTATCCCTCCAGCTCGCCCGGATTGCCGCCGCCTCCATTGTTGTCGCCGCCATTGTCGTCGTCGCCATTGTCGTCGCCGTTGGCAGGTGTCTCGGTGCCCTCCTTCTCGTCCTTCTCCGTAGCCCATGAGAGGGTGGCACCCTTGATGGCCTGGTTGATCTCGTCGCTGGGCTGGTAGGTCGCCTTCGGAGTCATGTCGGTCAGGGCGAGCTCGTCAGCGTCCTGCCGCCACGGACCCGTGACGCTGGGGTAGAGCGTTCCGAGCGGTCCGAGGTCGACGATGTAACCCTCTTTCAGTCGGTCACGGATGCCGTCCAGCAGCAAGTTGGCTGCCAGCGTTGCCTCGGCCTCGTGCAGAGTGGTGTTCCTTGCCGACTCCTTGGCCACCTCCTCGAAGGTCTTTTTGCCGGTCGATACCACGCGGCCATAGAAGCCCGTCACCTTCACGCCCTCGATTTTGCGAACCATTTTCGCCTTTTTCACTTTAATTTTCAGTGCTGTCATAACCTTTATTTTTTAATTGATGAAAAACTATCGGCTTTTGCCAATTTCAAATCGGCTTTTGCCAATTTCAAAATGGCTTTTGCCAATTTCAAAATGGCTTTTGCCGATACATATATCGGGTGTTTTGCGGTTGTGGGTTTACTCGTCAGCGAAGAGCGACATCTGCTTGATGATGCCTCCGTCTTTGGTGACGATTTCGCCCTTGCACTCTCGGTTGAAACGCTCGCAACCATCGGCAAAGAATTTCGCGTCTATCTCACAGCCAACATAATCAAAGCCGAGTTTGTACGCTGCTATTCGTGACGACTGACTGCCCATCATGGGGTCAAAGATGCGGTCGCCCTCCTTTGCGTACTTCCTCAGCAGGTAGGCATAGAGTTCGACGGGTTTCTGCGTCGGGTGTATCTTGTCGCCCGTCCGATTGTCGAAGCGGAACAACTGCGCTGGCGATTCAAACGAAGTCCAAGCGTATTCGACTTGCGAGAAGTTCTCCCACGGCTGAACCTTGTCCCAGCAGATGAAGCACCGCGTGGGCGGTAGGTCGAAGTAGTTGCCTCCCCAGATGATGACGTTCTCGGCTACCCGTCGCAGTTCGTCGAAGAAAGCCTTGTCGGGTGCCTTGTCCCATCTGTCAATGTAGCCGTTATTGAACACCCTGCCTTTCAGTTTGCCGCTGCCGCCCGTCTGCCCTCCTGCGTCTCTTATGCCGTAGGGTGGGTCAGCGATTGCGAGTGCAAACGCTTTGTCGGGTTGGTCTCGCATGAAGTCCATGCAATCCACGTTAAATACTTCGCTTGTCATTGTTCGTATGGTGGGTTTGCAATCACGGCTTTCTCGTCCATCGTGTCAGCCAATACCTCAATCGGTGTGAAGTACACCGGCTCAACCTTTCCTAACTTCTCCAGCCATTCGCCGAGAAATCCTTTTATCTTTGCCATCTTCTTTCGGGATTATAATGTGATACTTCAATAATTCGCGGAGTTTCGCTTTTACTTGTTCGGTCATGCTTTGCCCTCCGTCTTTAAGTTGTCGAGTAGTTCAAGTGCCCGATTCAGTTTCTTTCGGTTCGTCACGTTGGCTTGGTATAGTCCGTGCTTCACTCGGTCGATGTGCTTCGAGTGGTTCAAGTTCACTTTGACCTCCGACACGTTAATCTCCAAACTATCACGGTGCGGTATGCGTCGCATGTCGAGGTACTTGATGATGTTCTTCGGGTTCACATGGTCAAGCATCTCGAAGAAGTCCTCCTCGTCGATGTTGATATACACCCGTCTGCCTTTCCGCTGGTTGTCCGTCGGCTTAGGCTCTTGCATCTCCACGTCGGCGATGCAACAATGATTCAATGTTAATCTCATACTTTCCTACGTTATGGGTTAAAAAAGAGAGGCAGGCCGTGGTGGTCTGTCTCTCCGACTTATCTGTTCGTCCTATCAAGTAGGCTGTGGTAGAGCTTATCCTTCCAGTTCGCCACCGCCCTGCTGGGTGCCGCCGTTGTTGTCGCCAGTGTTACCACCCTGTGCCGGTTCGTCGTCGTTGGGGATGGCCGTGTCGGTTGCTACCATCTTAACCTTCTGCGCCTGCTTGCTCAGTGCAAACTGCTTGCTGAACTTCACGCCGATTGTGGCACCAAGCACCCAATTAAGGCGGTCGGTAGTCAGGTCGCTTTCCTCGGCACGGGTGCGGACGGGAACGCTTGGGTCAGCTGTGTGGGCTGCTGTGGTCTCGCGCTCGATGTCGGCATCACTCACGCTGCCGTTCACCTTCGGGTAGATGCTAACCATCTTTGTGCCCGTGTGGTCGGCAAGGCTGATTCGGTTGCTCTCCAACACCTCCTCGCTGATAATGTCAGCGATGACAGCGATGACCGTTGTCACCTCGTAGGCCTTTACACCAGTACGAGTTGGCGAGGCTGGTGCTTGGCCTTGATTTCTTGTACTGTCACAGTTCCTTTGGGTTAATTGGGTTTATATCTGTGCGGGCAGTCTTTCGGACACTCGCCTTTTATCGCTTTCTCCTGATAGAAGCACCAATCCAGCGTTTCCCATCCCTTATCTTCGCAAGGTGTCAGCGTCATGGTGCCGCGATGCCTACAATTATCTGCCATTATTGCCTCCCTTCGTATTCGTTGGTGTAGTTAATCATTATCTTGTAGTGCTCAGCGAGGAATTGCATACCTTTGGGACTGACGCTGTATCCGTAATCGTTCGGCTTGCGTCGGTCAATAGCAAAGCCAGCCACTACCAATTCATCCCACAACTCGTCGGGCTTGTCGTACCATGAGCCGTTGCGGTAGGCTTCATAAAACTGGCTCTTATCGGGATGCTTGTTGTCGAGTCCGATAGCGTGTGCCATCTTTGCGATGTGCGCATCAGTCGGCACGAATGTCCGAATCGTGAACGTCAGCCACAACTGATTGCGTCGTGCGCTGATTTTGTACTCGTCGGCATCGAATCGCTCTTTCCATTGTCTGAGCAATTCTTCTGTGTAGTCGTACTTGGTGCCTACCTGAATCACTACGGCAAAACCCGTGGTCTCGCCCGTCTTCATGTTTACCATCGGTGGCATTTCCCAATCCTTGATGACACCTTTGGCATACTCTTCTTGCATCGCCTTGATAACACTCGCGGCGTGCTCTACTGTCTTCTTCTCGTTCATAGTTCCTTTTTCTTCTGGGTTAATAAAAGAGAGCCAGCCTTTCGACTGACCCTCTGTTGTCGGAGGCCCCACGGCTTGCACGGGAACTTCGGGTGCGCTGCCCGATATGATGTTTAGCGGAGCTTACCCGCCTGTTTCACTAAGCCTCTAAGTTCTTTCCTTTTACGGCTCCAGCCCCCCGCCCGTTCTTCCAACTGTTGCCGCTCTACCATTTCCTTATAGGCTTGCACTTCTTCCTCAGATTGAGCCACAAGTTTTTCCGCAGCCTTATTGATTTCTTCAGCGTCGGCACCAATCATGGCCTTCGCCGCTATTCTTCCGATAACTCCTGGTGCTGGCATAGTCAATCCTCCTTTGCTAATATTAGTTTCACTTTGTCGCCTGCCTCTAATCCACTGGCCGATGCGTAATAGCACATCGGAACACCTTTAGGGTCGTTGTAATGAATAGCCGCCAATCCATCGCCATCAAAGCGATGCACGACACCATCCACGGCATCCTTCGTCAGCCCGTCAGAAATAACAATAGCCACGTCCAACACTCGCTCTACTTTCAGCTCGTTGGTGCTCGTTTCTGCGAACAGAATGTCCGCAATCTTTCTCGCAAAATCCGTCAGCCCTCTCTTTGGCTGCGGAATGTCTGGTGCTTTTACTTCTCCCATAGTTATTCTTTTGTTCCTAATAGTTCCTTAAATCTGCTCGCTATCTCTTCATCGTCCATCTGATGAGTGATGCACGAACTTGTATATCCCGACTTGCTTTTGATGATGTAGGTCTCGCCACAATTCGGGCAATTCACCGACTCTTGATAGTAGTAATAGTGCGTGCCACCGATACGACCATTTGCATCGCTATTGTGTTGCTTCATTACGTCTTTGTCCGTGTACTCGAACTTACACTGACATTTCGCGCAGACATGCTCAGTAGTCGGCAATGGGTTTGGATTCTCAATAATTCGCATAGTTCCTTCAATTAAAGAGGGGCACCCTTTCGGATGTCCCTCGGTTCTCACATTTCAGACACGGATAAGCGTCCGTCAGCCTTCCAACTCGCCTGGAGGGTTGTTGTTGTTGCCGCCGTTGTTGTCGCCAGAGTTACCACCTTGTGCGGGTTCGTCGTCGTTGGGGATGGCAGTGTCGGTTGCCACCATCTTAACCTTCTGCGCCTGCTTGCTCAGCGCAAACTGCTTGCTGAAGGTTTAGCTCGGCGGCCCGAAGGGGAAAGCCAACTTCACGCCGATTGTGGCACCAAGCACCCAATTAAGGCGGTCGGTAGTCAGGTCGCTTTCCTCTGCCACTGTGCGGACGGGAACGCTTGGGTCAGCCGTGTGGGCTGCTGTGGTCTATCTTATCCCCTCGAAATACTCACCCAGCGGATCATCCTTCACGTCGTGGGTCTTGGGGCTCTCCATCTTCTTGCTCGATTTGTTCGTCAGTCCCAGGTGCTCACGTTGCATACCGATGGAGCGTTGCAACTCCTTCAGGTGCACATAAAGCGGATTGCTCTCCTTGTAGGGCATTCGGTTCTTGTCCCACTTCTCCAGCAGTCGGCCCTCCGTCATAATGTCCTGTTGCATGCCGTCGCGGTCGGCCATCATCGTGGCGGTCTCGCTGATAAGCAACTCCTGCCACTGCTCAGGTTCCTCGGTGTTGAAGCGGGCACACACGTCGCGCCGCAACTGCTCCTCATAATCGGCCACCGTGCGCCCTTGCGTCAGCAACTCCCACGCCCACATCGCACCCTTCACAAACTGCGTTTCCGGTCGTGTCGGAGCCTTCTTCTTCAGCATCGCCTTGGCAGCGTCTTTCGCCTCCAGTTCAAAATCTTCCTGTTTCATTTCTTCGGTTCTCTTGGTTTTCTAAAATTGAAAGCCAACTGCTGACGGCCCTCATACGGTAGCCGGCAGAAGCGGTAGCCTTCCTTGGATATTTGCACGGTGTGGTCGGGCGTGGAGGTGTACCACGTCTCCCAGCGGTCCTCACAGATGCGGTGCTTGATGTGCCCCGTCTTTTTGCGTTTGTCCTCCACGTCCACGCCGATGCCCTTCGATGTCAATGGCTCATACGGCCATACACCGAGGCAGCAATACGACTGGCGCAACCCAGCCACGCGCTGCTCCTTGGGGATGATGCCTATCAACGGACACCGCTCGCAAGACTCAGGCGGTTGCGGTGAGTGAAGTCTTATTTTTACTGTATTCGCCATTGTTCAGAAAATAAAAAATTTATTATTCGTCAATCGGGGTATAACTCGCAATTCCCGTTATATCCTTGCGGTCGCCTATCCTGATACCATTATTTATCGGGCTTTTTACCCTAACATTTTGGAAATCTCCTGTGTGGATAAAAGAG
>Ga0310786_10004588_pt1 | contig 19181 bp, 18 predicted proteins | sample AusTroGonzalo_MG_FD_203881 | JGI IMG/M metagenome (GOLD analysis project Ga0310786, IMG submission 203881) | Bovine rumen microbial communities from tropical cattle in Woodstock, Queensland, Australia - Gonzalo_03 (v2) (version 2) | ecosystem: Host-associated > Mammals > Digestive system >... | reverse complement strand
CCAACTCAAGATGCTGTCCGTCGTAGACAGTCACAATGGGGGCTCCTACACAGCTCCACCATTTTGGCAAGGGCTGGCCTACTTTGATTTGCTCCTCGTCAATCTCGTAATGCTCTCTTGGGCATCTACTAACCGTTGCTCCACGGTCAATACTACTATTGTAGACATTAATGTAACATGCTGTTGCCATAAAGATATCATTTTTAATCAAACATAACTCTTGGATTCAATTCGTGAGGCGACTGCCAGAGAATTCCCCGTTCGCTTAGAACCTGTTTCAAAGTGTTCCAATAGGCGAAGCAGAACCCCATGCCGCGAGGAGTATCGCCCAGCCTGCGGTCGCACTCCTGCTCTACCTCATAATAGTTTTGCTCCCACTGGAGTGTGCGCTCAATGGGAGCCGACTTCAAATGGCGATGGTATTTTTCCATGAACTCGCCATCGCTGACACGTTCTGTGTCAATATAATCTTCCAAACGCTGAATATCTGATTGCACTTCCTCAACGGTGGGATAACGGTCAGGATTATGCTCATCAGACTGTTCTACCAGTTCGAGTTTATAGCGCAAGATGCTGAGTAAAAAACGCGGCACATCATATTCTGGTAACTGCTGGATGATGGCCTCGCAGGCCAACGCCTTACCCATAGGTGTCTCCTCTGGGTCATCGATAGACTTCAGCAAAGCAACACACTCCTTTGCCATCGGGATGTTCTTCCACATCCGCATGTCCTGTGAGTTCTCACGCATCTCGTTGACCAATGCGATAAGACGCTCTGTCTTTTTCTCTGATTCAGTCATACTAACAATCGTTTTTCAATTATCTATGCCCATGCATCGAACCTTCCATCATCTTCATCTTTGATAATGAGCAGTCCACCACAATGGTTGTTTATCTCTTTATATGTAGCCGCCAAGTCATCCATAGTCTTAAAACTATGGCAGTCATGAAGCCTGTCTTGCATACAGATGATAATAGGACCTCTGACCTCTACACCTTGATCATAGAGTTGTGTGCCTATTGGGTTGTCAGTCAGATTCTTAGCTTGTGCATCACGATCAACAAACATTACCAAGTCCATATCCAAGTCAGCCGCCTCTCCGACGGATTGTAACAATGGTGAGTAGTGTACTGCATCTAACGAGTCGGCACCGATAAGCTTTTGTCCCATCTCGCGATATGTTTTCATCTGATAGACGTCGGCTTGCTCTAAATCCATATGTCCGGTTGGCCAAATAATGATAACCATGGGATCGATGGGCGTCTTCTGTTTCTTCGTATTGGACGAGGGAACCGCAGGACAGGATTTGAGAGGAAACAATGGTTTCCAATAGTGTTCCAACTCCTCTTTATGTTTTAACAGGAAAGCTGGATCGCTAACATGTTGCAGGTTATAGAGGGCATCCTCATCGTGGGGAGAATAGCGGGCAGCACGAAGCCAGAGCTCTCCCACTTCAGCAGGTGTCAATGCCATATCTCCAGGAAGGTCGCCATCGTCGGCAAGTTCAGCCAGTTGTTCTATACAAAAGACATCTGCCAACTGTACGCCACGTTGTAAATAGGCCATAGCCTTATTGACATTTTTCTCGTAACCCAAGCCACCATAATAGTGATTCAACCAAAGATAGAAGGCACAAATGCCATCGCCCATCTTCAGTCCACTGCGCAAACGCTTATCAACGTCATTGTGCAGGCTCTGTCGCTCTTCCTCTGACAACTCATCATAATCTTCTTCCTTCATGTCGGCCCTGTAAGCCATGCAAGCAACAGCCCCCTTTCTACAGCCCTCTTCCATGTAGGAATCGGACAGAGCCATATTGCCTCGTCGTCGGTAGATATCAGCCAGATAGACATAGGCGTCCAACTCACCCAAGGATATGGCCTGCTCGTATTGATTAAGAGCATCATCCCGTCGTTCTAATTCCAAGTAAGCATGCCCTAAAAGTGTATGCCAATATGGGTCGCCATTAGACTCAGAATCCAACCGTTGTTCAATCCGGAGAGCCACTTCCTGAGGATTGGGCTCACAATGATTTCCAAACATTAGATGTCGAGCCTGATGGACAGCAGCCAAGACACTTCCTTGACCAACAGCCTGCTGAATCAAATTTGTACTCTCTTCTATGTCTATTGAAGAAGGATGGTATTTCTCTGTCTCGCCATAGCGCAACATCTGTGCATAGGCTGCCAAAGCCTCAGGGAGAGTTTGTTTTGCAGCAAAAAACAGTTCCTCCGCCTGGCGCATAGAATCAGTTTCGGGATTACAGAAATATAGCCATCGGCCATAGCCATACTGAGCATATGCATCACCTGAACTAGCTGCTTTTCGTAACTCTTCTATTGCATCTTTGGAAAGATGCATCACCCGTTCCTTTGTACGGAACATACGCAAGAAAATCTCATCGTGGGTTATATGAAAACGTTCTGCCATTATAACAAATATCTGATATCTTTCCTGATTTTCCTCTATCTGACGATTCATAACTGTGAGATAATCCACAGCTACAACATTGTATCCGTGCGTCCTCAATTTATTGACGAGCTCGTCTTTATTGAACCCTTCATGAGGTACTTTGTCGTGCTTGTGCATTGAATATTGAGGATTGGTGATATAATCACAAATAAACAGTTTGCCATCTTTGTTCAAAAGCATCTTTGTCTGTTCCAGTTCCGTATCGACATCTTCAATATGATGGAGCGACATGAAATAATAAGCTAAGTCAAAAGTATCTTCTAAATCAGCAGATCGCATACATCTGACCTCTACGTTCTTGTGTTCAGACATGTGTGTTTTTGTTTGCTGGACAGCCTTCTCATCAATATCAATGAGCAAAAGACGTTTTGCTTTTTGATACATGAAAGATGCCGCCATGCCTTTGCCACACCCAATCTCTATCATACAAGGATTCGGATGAGAGCAATGTTGACTTACATATTGACAAAACGCTTCTGCAATTGATGATTCTCTCTCCTTCATATGCGCTAAACAATGCCTGCATTAATGTGGATATTCTCGCCTGTAATACAATGACTGTCATCACTCACAAGATAATCAATAATGCTCACTATGGACTGCGTATCGACAAGTTTACGCATGGCTGTCATTGATTTCAGGTTGTCTGTCAGACGTTCATTGACTGTGCTCCTCATACCAATCTCCAAGAGACCTGCAACCACGGTATTGGACCGTATTCCAAAGCGCCCGTATTCATAGGCGGTATCTCGTGAGAAAGCTTCTATGGCAGCCTTTGTGGCTCCCATCATGGAAAGACCATTAAATGCTCTATGAGCACATATAGATGACATGTGTATTATACATCCTGGCTTCTTGAAACGTAAGAAGTTGTTGACAATCATTTTTGTGAGAATGATAGGGATGACAGTATTGATGCAGAACATATGACTTAACTCTTTCCCCCTGATTTTGTGAATCAGATCTTTATAGAGGATGGCTGCATTGTCAATAAACACATCTATCGAAACTTTATCCAAGTCAACAACATGCTTGATGGATTCTTCGTCTTGGCAGAGTCTCTCCAAATCAAACTGATGCCATTCAAGTAATTCCGGGTACTTGTCAATGAGGCGACCAAGTGCCTCACTCTTTGTACGACTCAAACCTATGACTTTGTATCCTTTTTCTAAGAAATGTCGGGTTAGCTCCAAGCCCAAGCCTCTTGATATACCTGTAATAAAAAACGTTTTCATCATACACACTACTCCTCAAAATGATATATACTCCCTAGTTCCTTACCAAATCGTTTTTCGCAACCTGCCTCCATGCGTTCCAAAAGCGTTCGACGAACCAATTCCCTCGTAAATATGCAAACCTCCTCCAAATAGTCTTCGCTATACAAATCGTTGGGACACATACAGCCCCCACCACAATGCCATTTGGCATAACAGTCGTTGCATTTCTCGAAAGAATACACGTCAACATGGTGAATTGCGTCAAACTTTTTTTCATCTAGTTTCACGATGCCTTCTGACACAACACCATAAACACGTTCGGTGTATTTCTTCTCCTTTGGTGATGACTTACAATAACAGATAGAAATATCGCCCTGTGGAGTTAATGTGAACTTACTAGGACAGCCACGCTCCAAAAGCGAATCAACATTTTTATAAATTCTGCAGGTAATATAGCGTCCATTTTGGGCTGCTATTCTCTTGGCATTAAAGAAATGGTCTAAATATTTTTCGTAGAAAACATGCAGTTCTGCTGGCGTCTTGAATACCTCATCAGATACCACTGGCTCAAACACCATATTCTGTATGGCGGGGAAACGCTTCGCCATAAATACCACCATCTCTTCCATTCGTTCAACCGTATCTGGTGTTATGGTAGCATTGATTGAAGGTACCAACTGATGTTGGCATAGCATATCAATGGTTTGGCACACAAGACTGAAATGGCGGCGATTCTTGTTTTGAGCATCCTCCAACACGTCAAATGAAACATCGGGCAGTAAATGATAGTGCTTTAAGGTGTCGACAATCTCTTCATTCATGATAGAGCCGTTAGTAATCAGTGTCATCAGCAGGGAGAAACCATGTTTCTCTGCTAACTCAGAGGCATATTCGATACCATATTTCACTAAATTCCATGACAACAAAGGCTCTCCGCCGCCAATAAACGAAATACTAAGATGACGCTCTTTTAGCCTTTTCGGATCAATGAAATACTCAAGACCAGCCTTCAGTTTCTCCTTATCAAGAACAGTATTACTACGTCCTTTGGCAGAATAACAATACGAGCAGTTGAAATTGCAGGTATGATTAGGAAGGATGGCCATCTTCTGTATTTCATCCATTCGCTTTACCTTGCTGAGAAAACGAGAAATATCACCATCTGTCCTTAAAGGCTTCAACTGCTCATCACTTATGCTCTGAAGTCCTGTTTCATCAGCGAGTAACATGCTACCGGCAAATGGCGCATAGAGCATCGTGATTGATTCTGGTTTCTTTCCAAAATAATCACCAACTGGTATCTTGAATATATTGTCCTCAAAAACGTATCTACTGTTGTTCATTGTGTTGAGCCTTTTTAAAACGTATGTAACACTTCTTTACGTCTTCCTCGTTTTGGGTCGATTGTCTACTCATCAGTAGGAATGCATTCCTATCTGACATATCCACCGCTTTCAAATTGAGACTGTCGAGCAGTGGTTTGAAGAAATACCAATATAATCGCAGTTTTCTTGATGGTTTATCTGTAGCCTCACCAGGTTCATAACTACCACTCACCACCATAATACTATTCAAATCTTTGCCGATAAACTCTTCAACAAAAATCTCCAGACACCTAATCGCCAATTGTTTCATATTGACGGTGTAGCCTTCATGGCTGGTGAAACGTTGGAAACATTTGCTGTCATCGGCAAACATACGTGGGAAAATATCTGTGATGTATAGATGATTCTCAAATTTATACAGCCGATAAATATAATCTAAGATATCTGTGCGATTGGTACACGGAACCTTCAGGCTGTAGTCGATGATTTCACCAAACAGCCCGCCGTCAGCCCTCCGTTCTTCAAAATGATAATCAATTCTTTCCATTTGCTTCCTGTCTTTTTGCTGCAGCAATCTGCCTTTCTAGTATCTCTTGCGTGAACTGACGAGTCCATTCACATATTATGTCAAGCTGATCACTCGCATATATCATTGACTGTGCCAGACAGCCGCCACCGCAATGCCATTTAACAAAGCATTCCTGGCACTTGGGTTGCATCTTTATATCATGGCTGATAAGTTTTCTGAATTTCTCATCATCGAACAAAACCTCTCCTTCTTCTGTTACACGACCGTAAACAATATCCTGGTATTGCTTCTCCTTTGGCGATGAAAAGCGATGGCACACAGTGATAGTCCCTTCTGGGTTTAAGCACATTTCGCCACCACAATAGTGTTCTATCAGCATATCGATATATTTCGAGGCAAGTACATATACATCTATACCCAAATCGAAACCTGTTTTCTGGGCGTCGAAGAAATACTTTGAAAACTGCAAATAAAAATTGCGCATCACATCCCTGTTACTAAAGATTACAGGATCTTCTACTATCTGTAGCTTGTATTTTTTTACTTTAGGAAATAGGATGTGGAGTTGTTTCACCATATCATTAAGCCGAGACACGTTCTTTGGTGTGATGATAGATTTCACCATAATATCCACCCCATCGTCCATATACTGGCGAACAACTTTTACAACCTTGTCATAGTTCTGTCTTTGTTCCTCTTGTATATCCTTCAAGACCTCAAATGAAACACCAAGATAAACATCATTAGTCACCATTATTTCTGACAATCGCTCATCGTATATCGAGCCATTCGTCGTCAGTCCGATACCTAATGAAAAACCTTGCTCCTTTGCACGTTCTCTGGCTTTTAAGATAATCTCGCCTGTCAGCTGAGGCGACATGAAAGGTTCTCCTCCACCCAAAATTGCAAGCCAGAGGTCATGAAGTGAAGTGCGGTTGCGGCTAATGAAAAAGTCGATAGCTGCCATAGCCTTTTCTTTAGAAAGCGTTTTTCGCTCTCTTCCCTGAGCTGAGTAGCAATAGCTGCACTTGAAGTTACATTGATAAGTAGGTAAAATGGTCAACTTATGCAATTCGCTGACATTCCGTTTCACCGGAATGGTGCGCTTATCGCTGCGTTCCTTTCTAATACTCTCAAGCAGATGGGCAGCCTCATCGTCTTCTTTGTTCTCTCCGGCTAGCCACTTCTCCAGTCTCTCTACATCATCTTTTACAAGATGGAACATGGAGCCAGACAATGGGGCATAGACTAAGAAGCCGGACCCCGATGGCAATGGGTAGATTTCGTTTTCGTGTAAATATCTAAAGTCCATATTACTTTATCATATATTCAGACAATAATCTGTCAATGCCCTGATGATGTTGCTCTTTATATGCTGTATCAAGTTTTGCTAACAGAATAGTGCCAATCATTTTTTCAGTAAAGCGACATACAGCGAGAAATTTTTTTTCATCATAATTACGCTTGTACATCATGCAACCACCTGCGCAGTGCCATCTGGCAATGCATGTCTCACAGTTTGGCAACAGGATATGATTCACGTCTATAAGCTGATGGAACTTCTGTTCGTCGAATACAGGCCCATCAGCGGTTAATTTCCCATAGATATAATCATCATAAGCTATTTCTTGGGGTGAAGATATGGTGTGGCAGATAGATATATCGCCATTGGGAACCAGACAGAGTTTTCCCTGGCAATAGCGAGGAAATAACTTCTCTGCTCTACGTACCACATTGCAGTCGAGTGTGATATGGTGTTCCCCGCTAAGTTTCTTTGCCTTAAAAAAGTGATCAATAAAACGCTGATAGAATACATCGAGCAACACTTCATCAGCGAACAGTTCATTGCTCATGGCTGGGTCGAAATTCAGATGACGTATACCCGGGAAGTCGTTAATGACAACTCGTACCATCTCTTCCATTCGGTATACGTTTTGAGGTGTAATAACAGAACTGATGGAGGGACTCAAACCTCTCTCAAGCATCATCAGGATGTTGGCCTTTACCCGTTCATATTTGCCACGCTGGGTCTGCTGTATCTCAGGCAGTATCTCAAAAGAAACGCCCACCTGTACCTGATGCTCTTTCAGGAAGTCAACGATTTCTGGTGTTATCAACGAGCCGTTTGTCATCAACAGCAGCTCAAGATCAAAACCCTGCTCTGCAGCCCTTGCTTTGCCATATTCCACAATATATCTCACTCTGTCCCATGATATCACGGGTTCGCCTCCTCCAGAAATAAAGATGGTGAGTTTTTTGTCGTCAACACGCTGGTTGTCAATAAAATAGTTGAGCATCAGGCGAAGCTGGTCCTGTGTTATTTCCGATTTCGAACGTCCCTTTGCCGAATAGCAATAGGTACATGCGAAGTTGCAAATCAGGTTAGGAAGTATGGAGAGCTTGGTATATTTTGACGGAGAGGTGACTATACGGCTCCCTACATCAGCCTCTGACGTATCGAGCAACTGGTTTATGAGTCCTGCGAAGGCTTCGTCACGACTTTGTGGTTCTTTCTGCAGCTCTTCCTCAAGCTTTGAAATATTGTCCGAATCAGCAAGAAAGGACACCCCGGCCAACGGAGCATAGACCAAGAACAACTGTCCTACCCTGATATGAGGGTAAAAATTGCAAAGGTCGGCAATCTGTATGTTATGATGATTCAGACAGGATGTGTTCATGGTTGACTCAATACGTTTGTTCCTTTGATGTCGTTCAATAGTGATACCAGTGAGAATCGCCTCTGGAAATGGCACATCTCATTCAGCATAGCTGGAGAATAAGAATGAGTATGATACAAGCACCCACCACCACAATGCCAGCGTATAAAACAGTTACGACAGTTCTCTTGTCTGTTGGAACTGAAATCCACCAGGCTACGGAATTTTTCACGGTCCAGCTCCAGTCTGCCATCATGAACACGTCCATAGACAAAGTCATTGTAGAGTGCCTCCTTGGGCGATGACACAAAGAAGCACATGCTCAACTCACCTGTCGGTGTAAGGTCGAAGCCGCCTTGACAGGCCCTTGTCTTCAGCAGACTCAGATTATGGTGCTTTATACTACTCACGCTGATGCCATATTGCGAGCCCAGTGTTCGTGCCTTAAAGAAATGATAGGTATAGTCCTTGTAGAACCGCTCTAGCTTTTCCGGCTCGTCAAATAGCTTTCCATCCACCACATAGTCGAAACTCAATCTTTTCAGTTTGGGGAAACGTCGATGTATCTCTTCCACCATATCGCATTGAAGTTCCACATTAAGAGGAGTTATCACCGAGTTGATGGTGGGTGTTATGTCGTGAGCCAGCAATATGTCCAACGTCTGGCACACCTGCTGGTAGTTCTTCCTTTGCAAGGCCTGAATGTTTTCGAGGATGTCAAACGACACATTCACCTTTATATGATATTGATGAATGGCAGCCAGTATCTCGTCATTCATCACCGACCCGTTCGATGCATAGGAATAGTGAATGTCGAAGCCATTCCGCTCTGCCAAGTCATGACTATATTCTATGGCATACTTCACCTTATTCCACGACAACAGCGGCTCACCTCCTCCACCAAAAGATATATAGAGGTCTTTCCTCTTTATTCTGTTGGGGTCGATAAAGAAGTCTATGACGGTCTTCAACGTCTCCTTCGACAACTCATCCTTTCCATGTCCCTTTGCTGCATAGCAATAGGAGCAGGAGAAATTACATATATTATTGGGCAAAATGGTCAGCGCAAATACATCGTCAGGCTTAGTAACATAGTTAGGTGCAGGTATTCTGGCTTCGTCTATGAATTGCTGCTGTAAGTCATCATTGTCCAGCCTGCCATTGAGCAGCAGTTGCTGTTCCAACTCTTTCAGTTCCTGCTCATTCAGAATAATAAGGGCATGCGACAATGGTGAATAGAGCACATAGCCTTCACCGGCCTCTGGCAGATAGTCAGAGATACGAACAGGAAACAACTGTCTATTGATGAATAGCTGCTGATTAATCATCATTGAAGTGGTTTTGTACCAGTTCTTTCAGGGTGATGCCATACTTCTGCTGATACTCTTTATTCAGGTTTCTCAGCAACATGCGCTTGGTGAAATTACGGGTGTATTCACAGATTTCCTCTCTGATGGTCTCGTCATAGGTGTATTTATGAATCATGCAGCCGCCAGCGCAATGCCATTTGGCAGGACAGTCCTGACACTTCTCATAATAATGTACGTTAAGACCAATGAGATGGTCAAACTTCTTACGGTCTATCTCCATCGTACCATCAGCATGAATATGTGCATAGATGCTGTCGCTATAGCCCACATCATCAGGAGCTCCGATACGACTACACACGCTGATGCCTCCATCGGGTGTCAACGTATTATCGCCAGGACAGAAACGCTGAATCAGCATATTAAAGTTACGATAGGCCGAACAGTCGAGCAGCAGACCATGCTCTGCAGCATAGTCATGAGCCTCGAAGAAATTATCCAAATACTGACGGTAGAACTCCTTCACCTGCTGAGCATCCGTTAGCCTTTCCGGGTCAGTCACATACTCCATCATCACCTCGCGGGTTCCAGGGAAACGATTAAGCACCTCTTCTATCATACGTTTCATCAGATGAAGGTTGTCGAGGGTGATGCAAGCCCTGAGTTGCGGGCGTATGCCTTCTGAGATAATCCAGTCTATATTCTTGCACACCTTCTCATAATGGCCACGTTGCAGGTTCTGAATCTCCTCAAGTATCTCGAACGATATTGACACTGGCACCTTGTATTTCTTGATAGTGTCAATCATCTCTTGAGTAAACACCGATCCATTGGTCACGATATTGATGTCCATACCGGCAAAGCCCATCTCAGCCGAACGCTCATTACCATATTCTATGATAAACTTCACCAAATCCCACGACAACATTGGCTCACCTCCGCCAAGAATGGAAATGGCCAGTTTGTTTTCCTTATCTACACGCTTGTTGTCAATGAACTGATTAAGACTAGCCTTCAGAACATCCTTCGAGATGACCTTTCCAGAACGTCCATGGGCAGAATAGCAATAACTGCACTTGAAGTTGCACACATTATTAGGAAGAATGGCCATTCGGGTATATTTCGTCGGGTCCAGATTCAGCGGTGCCGTCTTCTTTCTGTTCTCAAAGTCGGTAAGGGCAGCAATCACCCCGGCAATATCGTCGGCAGATCTTTCATCAGGATGAGCCATGGCCTGTTCTATTTTTAAAACATAGTCCTCTGTCATCAACAATGCTCTGTCGGTAAATGGAGAATACAAGATGTTTATCTTCTCGTTTTCCTTTCCGAATTCCTCACCTACAGGAATCGGGAATATTTCACTCTTGTTAAGATTGGGGTATTTCATAGGTCTGATGGTATTTACAATTTAAGGGGAGAAGCACACTGTTTATGGTGTGCTCCTCCTCGGACTTTTTTTAGTTGTTGCACTGGCAACCACCGCACTGGTCGCAGCAGCCGTAAGCATTAACCTTAGTGTCCTTTACTTTGAAAACTTCAGTAATCATGGTTAATAATACATTAGGTTTTCTCTCTACTCTATTCTGGCTTTTCGAGTTCCGCCATTAGGTAAACTTTTAGTTAGTCAGCGGCAAATATACGAAGATTTTGGGAATAAACAAAGAAAAACAAAGAAAAAAAACGAATTATACACCAAATGTTTCTTTATCCGTTGCTCTGTTACAACGAATAATATGGGGAAGAAAGATGTCCGTTATTTTCGGAACTTTCTGGTGACGAGACCGTCATAAGTGTTGACGCTGAGCCAAACGGAGTCGGCGGCAACACCTGTGAGAGGTATGCTGAAATAGGCGCGCTGGGAATAGTATTGGGGCACGCCGCCCTGATCATGATAGAAGGTGAGGCGAAGTGTGGTAGTGCCATCGGCATTGTGCATGAGGGTATCGCGCCTACATCCTAAGATCTGCTTGAGACTGGAGGACTGAGTGGTGCCCGTCATGAGATAAACGCCCATATTGAGATACTTGGCCGACTTGCCTATCCACATGCTCTCCAGACGCACGGGGTCGGTCTTCATGTCCTTGATAGCCTTTGGCGTGACCACAAGGACATTCCCCAAGGTGATGGGCTGCGCCTTTTCACCAGCCATCTTATAATAAAAGGACACGCGATAGGTGGTGTCGGCCTTGGCGATGAAGCTGGCGGTGACGGCTTCGCTGAGCACAAGGTGCTGACCCTCGTCAGTATCTACATAGTCGATGTACTTATGGGCATCCACATGGGCATCGGCCAACTCTGCCATCATCTGCGAATAGTCGCCCTCGCCCTTGTCGTAGGTATCCTGGGTGCAGGAGCACAAACACAGAAGGGCCACGACAAAAAGGGTGGAACGCAAGAAGGGGGTATGGTGACGGGGGAGGGTCATTGAGCAGCTAATTTATTCTTGACAGGATTGGCATACATCTCCAGCATCTTCTGACGCAGGAACGCCTCGTCCTTATTGGGTATCTTGATCTTGTCAAGCTGTCCCTTCAGATATTTTTCGAAACGCTCCACATCAGCTGCAGTATAATTTGAGGCTTGAGACTTATCATAATTCTCCATTCTCCATTCTCCATTCTCAACTAACATATCCAGTGCGATATAGTTACAGGGATAGAGGGTATAGCCACGATGAATCTCACGGTCCATGCGCTGGGCCAGCTGCGCGAAGAACTCATTCTTGGGCAGTTCTGCAATCTCGTCAATCCAAGCGTTGATGGGTGTGCCGCAATGATAGGTGACGCGTCCCTTATAGCCCAGGATACCCGTCTTCATATTGTCCAGGTCGTCCTGCTTGCTCTTCTTGAAACCAGGAATGTCGCGTTTCTGCTGGAACTCCTGCGCCTTGAGGTAGTCGCAAGGGTCATACTCGTAACTGATGGTCAGCGGCACGATGTTCAGCTCCTTGAGGTCGCCCCCCATCGCCATCATCTTCAGCACCGACTCCTGAGTGCGGTCGTCGGAGTCCTTGGCCCTACCCTCTCGCTGGGCAATCCAGATATTCTCGCGCTTCTTGGTAACAGCGAAATGGATATACTGACTCATCAATTGACTTGATGCAAACATCTCCTTGGGTGTCAGTCCACGACGCACGGTGAAGGCTTTATTCATGCGCACCAACCGCTTAATCCAAGGATAGATAAGCAGATTGTCGCCAATGCCAATCTCGACAGTTGTAGGATACCCCGCCTCAATGAGTTTCAAGTCGAGAAAAGCCGAATCGAGTACGATGTCACGATGATTGGATACAAACGTATAGCGCGGTGTCTGCTTGTCGGCCAACAACTGGTCATGTTGGAACACACAACCGTCTGTATGCTTACGGATGATATATCTAACCACAGGCTTCATGAAACGCATCTGGAAATCCAGGGGCGACTTCACACCCATGAAGGCCAGTCGCAGCAGTCCATTGCGAAGGAACTTTGGCAGCCAAGGGGCAAAGCCCTTCATAATGAGGTTAAACTGGCGGTCGTTCAACAAGTCATTGAACGCCTGCTTCATTTCCTCAGGCTCGTATGGACGAATATCTTTGAATTCGTCCAATTGAGAATTGAGAGTTGAGAATTGAGAATTATGATTAGACTCTTCCATAGACATCAATTGATAATTTTTTGCTTCATTGTCTTTATTATTTTCGTAAGAATACAAATGAGTTCCTCATTATCATCATGCATAGATTCATAACCTTTCTGAGTAATATATCCGCCGCTGTACAGCTTTTTTAGCCAATATTCAGTTTCATCAGACTCTTTGAGCGCTATATTCAATTTATTGATGAAATCCTTGCCGCCTTGAGCATTCCTACTTTCAGAAACATTTGCACCAATACTCGTCCCACTTCGTAATATCTGTTTGGAAATAATCATCTCATGCTTTTCCTCTGTCAGAAACTTATATAGTTTAAGAACTCTGTCAGAAAAAGCATCTGCCTTTTTCATTATGACATTCTCTTTCCTCGGCAGCATCTCAAGCAGCAGAACTAATCATAATTCTCAATTCCGAATTCTCAATTCTCAATTGTTTAGAATTGATTTTCCACAATATCCGTCAGCACATCCTTCATGTCCAGACCGGCGGCACGCACCTGCTGGGGGATGAAGCTGGTGGGCGTCATACCTGGTGTCGTATTGACCTCGAGCATCGAGATCTGCTGGTCTTTCGAGATGATATAGTCAATGCGGATGATGCCATTGCAATGCAAGATATCGTAGATATGACTGGTAATCTCGGCCACACGCTTGGCAGTGTCCTCAGGGATACGGGCTGGCGTAATCTCCTTCACCTGACCATTATACTTGGCATCGTAGTCGAAGAAATCGTTCTCGCTGACCACCTCAGTAGCAGGGAACACCACCGACTTATTCTTCGTCTTATAGCAACCGATAGAGATCTCAGTACCCTCGAGGAACTGCTCAATCATCACCTCGTCGCTCTCCAGGCTGGCCTTGCGTATAGCAGCAGCCAACTGGTCGGGCTTCACCACCTTCGACACACCGAACGAGCTACCGTCGTTGGCAGGCTTCACGAAGCAAGGCATACCAACGATATCTATAATCTCCTTCTTGCTGATCTTCTTCTCCTGACCGCGACGCACCAACACGCTGTCGGCCACCTTTACGCCAAAGCCACGCAGGTAGTTGTTGAGCACGAACTTGTCGAAGGTCATAGCCTCAACCAGCACGCCACTGGTGCTGTAGGGGATGTGCAGGATCTCGAGGAAGCCCTGCAGGATGCCGTTCTCACCTGGTGTGCCGTGAATAGTGATATAGACATAGTCAAAGGTCTGTTTCTTTCCATTCTCCTTAAACGAGAAGTCATGAACGGTCATACGAGTGGTAGTGCCGTCGTGCAGGAACACCTGCCAGTCGGTACCTTTCATTTCCACCACATAGACGTTATAGCGCTCCTTGTCAAAAAAAGAATAGAGCCCTTGTGCGGAGCGCAATGATACATCGTGCTCCGATGAGTCGCCACCACAGACGATGGCAATAGTACGTTTTGTAAATTTCATTGTATCTTAATCTTTAATTTTTATTCTTTTCCTGTCACCCTTCACCAGTCACCCTTCACCAGTCACCTTCAACCTATTCCTCCACTTCTCCACAACGGCATTCAGGTCGTCGGGCAGCGGACTAGTAAAGTCCATCTGTTCGCCCGTCTTGGGATGAACGAACCCCAAGGTGCGAGCATGAAGGGCTTGATGCGGACAGAGCTTGAAGCAGTTCTGGATATAGGCCTTATAGCTGGCCGTACGCTCGCCCCTCAGTATCTGGTCGCCGCCATAACGCTCATCGGCAAACAGCGGGTGTCCTATATGCTTCATGTGAGCTCGTATCTGATGGGTGCGCCCCGTCTCGAGCACACACTCCACCAAGGTAGTATAGCCAAAGCGCTCCAACACCTTATAATGGGTGACGGCGGGCTTTCCTATCTCTGAGCCGGGTGGGAACACAGCCATGCGCAGACGGTCTTTGGGGTCGCGCCCTATGTTACCTTCTATGCGTCCCTCGTCTTCCACGAAGTTACCCCACACCAAGGCGTTATAGCTGCGGTGGGTGTTGTGGTGGAAGAACTGTTTTCCCAGGTTCGACTTCGCCTCTGGGGTCTTTGCCACCACCAGCAGTCCGCTGGTGTCCTTGTCAATACGGTGCACCAGTCCCACCTGCGGGTCGTTGGGGTCGTAGGTTGGCAGGTTACGCAGATGCCAGGCAATGGCATGTACCAACGTGCCGTGGAAATTGCCACAGCCAGGATGCACCACCATCCCTGCAGGTTTGTATATCACCATCAGCTCGTCGTCCTCGTAGCGCACATCCAAGGGGATATCCTCTGGCTCGATAGTGGTGTCGAAATGCGGACGGTCGAGCATCAGGGTGATGATGTCGCCTGCGCGTACCTTATAATTACTCTTGACGGGACGGTCGTTCACAAACAGGAAGCCAGCGTCGGCAGCCTGCTGAATACGGTTGCGTGAGGCGTGCTGCGTGTGTTCGGTCAGATATTTATCGATGCGCAGGGGCACCTGTCCGCGATCTACTTCCAATCGCAGGTGCTCATACAGCTCCTGACCGCCTTCTTCAGCAGCGTCCTCCTCTTCCAGGAGGTCATCCTCTATGTAATCCTCGTCAATCAATATGCGTGACTTTTTTATTCCTCTACCTCCAAGAAATCATCCACCTCATCTACACCGAAGTCCGACAGGCCGCTCTCGTCAATCTCGTCGCCATAGTCCTCCAGTTCCATCTCGTCGCCGGCAGAACCATTGCCGATGACCAGGGTCAGCTCTGACTCGCGAGGCACATCATCGCCTGCCACCAGATTACGACCACGATACTGGATGCCATAGACCCAGTCTTTCTCGCCGTCAATCAATTTCGGCGTCAGGAGCACGAAGCCCAGCGACTTCAGACGAGCCTCAGCCTCACGATAGCTGCAGTTGTCTATCAGGTCGGGGATACGCTCACAGGGCATCGTCAGCGAGTTGATGGTCACATAGATAACGCGACCGCTCTTCACCTCCTGACCAGCCTTGGGCAATTGTGAGATGATAGCGCCTGCAGGCATTCCTTCTATGTAGGAAGAGTCGTTAACCACCAGCAACAGACCCATAGCATCGAGTGTTGCAAAGGCTTTCGACTGAGGGATACCATACAAATCGGGCACTTCAATACCCTCGCCATGATGGGTATAGGACGACAGCCACCACTTCACGCCGAAGCACAGCAACACCACGACCACAAGCATGGCCAAGAGGTTGCCCCAGACCATTGGTGCAGTCAGTTTCTTGAAAAATTCTTTTGCATTCATTGCTCAAATATGCTTTCTGTGTGCAAAAGTAATAAAAATATCTTATCCTGCAAAAGTTTTTGGCGAAAATATCCTAAAATAAACGGGATGAAGCAAAAAGCTTCATCCCGCCTATTGGTTCGATTGCCAACGAACGGCTTACTTTCCGTGATGCTCGTCAGATACGGTCAACTTCTTGCGGCCCTTTGCACGGCGAGAAGCCAGGACGCGACGGCCATTCTTGGTGGCCATGCGCTCGCGGAAACCATGCTTGTTCACGCGGCGGCGATTGTGCGGCTGAAATGTTCTTTTCATTGCTTTATTCTTAATTTATTTACTATTATTCACCATCAAATGTGACCCTAAATCCACATTTCGGGCTGCAAAATTACGCATTTATTTCGAAATACACAAGTTTATTGCGAAATTTTTCACTTTTCACTTTCCACTTTTCACTTTTTTTTGTACCTTTGCACCCGAAATAACAAGTAACACATTATTTTTATATGATTAATTCACAAGACATTAAGAAGGGTACCGCCATTCGCATGGACGGCGCCATTTGGGTTTGCATCGACTTCCAGCACCGCAAGCCAGGTAAGGGTAACACCATCATGATCATCAAGTTGAAGAACGTTAGCGACGGTCGCGTTTTGGAGCGCCGCTTCAACATCGGCGAGAAGCTCGAGGACGTTATCATCGAGCGTCGTCCTTATCAGTATCTGTATGAGGACCAGTCTGGCCGTATCTTCATGAATCAGGAGACCTTCGAGCAGATTCCCATCGACAACGAGCTGGTTATCGGCCACGAGTACATGAAGGAGAGCGACATCGTGGAGGTTGTCTCTGACACCACCGACGGTACTATCCTCTATGCTGAGATGCCCGTGAAGACCATCCTGCGCGTCACTCACTCTGAGCCCGGCATCAAGGGTGACACCGCTACCAACACCCTGAAGCCCGCTACTCTGGAGACTGGTGTTGAGGTTCGCGTGCCCCTGTTCATCAACGAGGGCGACCTGATTCAGGTTGACACCCGCGACGGCTCTTACCTCGCTCGCGCCAAGGAGTAATTCCAATGTAGAGTTTAGAGTGTAGAATGTAGAGTTTGCTACCGCCGCAGAAAAACCTGCACTCCCATCAATGGCGGCAGCAAACTCTACACTCTACACTCTACATTCTAAACTTGATGAATATGAAATATTCATTCATAGTCCCTGTCTTCAATCGTCCTGATGAAGTAGACGAACTCCTTGAGAGCCTCTGCCATCAGGAAGTGAAGGACTTTGAGGTCATCATCGTAGAAGACGGATCGAAGAAACCATGCAAGGATGTCTGCGACAAATACGCAGGCATCCTTGATTTGCATTATTACTATAAGGACAACAGCGGTCCTGGCCAGAGCCGTAACTACGGTGCCGAGCGCGCCAAGGGCGAATGGCTCATCGTGCTCGACAGCGACGTCGTCCTGCCACCAGACTATCTTTTTAATGTAGAACGGAGAACGGAGAATGTAGAGTTTGCTACCGCCGCAGATGAGAGTGCAGGTTTTTCTGCGGCGGCAGCAAACTCTAAACTCTACACTCTAAACTCTAAATTCGATGCATTCGGCGGTCCCGATGCCTCGCATCCTTCGTTCACCCCTATTCAGAAGGCCATCTCTTATAGCATGACCTCGTTCTTTACCACGGGTGGTATTCGTGGCGGCAAGGGCAAGAAGCTTGACAAGTTCTTTCCCCGCTCCTATAACATGGGCATCCGTCGTGAGGTCTATCAGGAGTTGGGAGGCTTCACCAAGATGCGTTTCGGTGAGGATATCGACTTCTCCTATCGCATCGTCGAGGCAGGCTATCAGACGGCTCTTATCCCTGAGGCGTGGGTGTGGCACAAGCGTCGTACGGACTTCCGTAAGTTCTTCCGTCAGGTTTACAACAGCGGCATTGCCCGTATTAACCTCGAGAAGCGCCATCCTGGCACCCTGAAGCTCGTCCACCTCCTGCCCACCGTCTTCACCCTGGGTGTCATCACCCTGCTCCTCGCCGCCCTCATCACTATCCTCCTTCCACCTTTCACCTTTCACCTTTCACCTTTCACCTTCCTCTGTATATCACCTATTATATTATATAGTGGTATCATCTTCATCGATTCTTCGTTGAAGAACAAGAGTATGTGGGTAGGTCTGCTCAGTATCCCAGCTGCCTTTGTTCAGCTCATGGGCTACGGTTTCGGCTTTATTGAGTCGTGGTGGAAACGCTGTGTACTGAAGCAGGATGAATTCACGGCATTCGAAAAGAATTTTTACAAATGAGCGATAAACTCAATATCAACCAATGGGCAGCGGAAGACCGTCCTCGTGAAAAGATGGAGCGACTGGGGCCTCAGGCGCTGAGCGATGCTGAGCTGCTGGCTATCCTCATTGGTTCCGGCTCGCCCCAAGAAGATGCTGTATCGTTGATGAAACGCATCCTCAATAGCTGCAACAACAACCTGAACACGCTGGGAAAGATGAGCATCCACGACCTGTGCCAGTATAACGGTGTGGGACCCGCCAAGGCCATCACCATCATGGCTGCCTGTGAGCTGGGCAAGCGTCGCCAGCAGACAGAGCCCGAGGAGCGTCCCTGTCTCAGCACCGCCACCAGGATTTACAACCATATGCATCCCGTGATGCAGGATATGGATACCGAGGAGTTCTGGGTGCTGCTGATGAACCAGGACCAACGCCTCATCAAGAAGCTCTGCATTGCCCACGGCGGCATCAGCGAGGTCAGCGTCGATATCCGCATCATCATCCGCGAGGCCGTTCTCTGCAATGCCACCATCATCGCCGCCTGTCATAACC
>Ga0310786_10004587_pt1 | contig 19183 bp, 10 predicted proteins | sample AusTroGonzalo_MG_FD_203881 | JGI IMG/M metagenome (GOLD analysis project Ga0310786, IMG submission 203881) | Bovine rumen microbial communities from tropical cattle in Woodstock, Queensland, Australia - Gonzalo_03 (v2) (version 2) | ecosystem: Host-associated > Mammals > Digestive system >... | reverse complement strand
CAATGTACAAGTTAGTCATCGGATCTTTATACCATCAGATCAACGTAAAGTCATCCCTGGACAAACCGGCATTTGTGGAAGCGGCAGACCGGGTACTGGGGAGCACCCGCCTGATCCTTTCGAAGGACGAAACGGTTTCCTGGGCTGAGGCACAGGGAGAGGTAAACGAGGGAAAGACCATGGCTTCCATTCTGCCGGTGCTGTTTCTGGCTATTGCAGTGCTGACAATGGTGACGACAATGCACAGAATCTGCGCCAGCGAGAAAACACAGATCGGCACTTTCAAGGCACTGGGGTTCAAAAACAGGCGAATTCTGATTCATTATTCCGCCTACGCATTGATTATCGGCCTGCTCGGTACGATTCCGGGCATCGGAATCGGATACGGACTCGGCTGGTTCATTATGAACCCGGACGGAGCCATGGCAACCTATATCGACATGCCTTCCTGGACGCTGCACGCGCCGGTCTTTACCTGGATCGTCATTATCGGGATTATCGCATTTCTGACGTTTATCGGGTTTCTGTCTGTACGAAAGATGCTGCAGGGGACAGCGGCGGATGCTCTGCGCCCTTATTCTCCAAAGCGCATGAAACATTTGCGGTTTGAAGAGACAAGGCAGTTCAAACGGCTTGGCTTCGGAACAAAATGGAATCTGCGAGATTGCGTACGGCACAAGGCCCGGAGCATGATGACGCTTTTCGGCATCATCGGCTGTATGGTGCTGCTGGTCGGAGGACTCGGCATGAAGGATACGATGGACGCTTTTCTGGATGTTTTCTATGAAAAGTCGATTAACTATACGACCAGGGTCAATCTGGATGAGGATCATATGACAGCGGCGGAGGGAAAAGAACTGGCCGAATCCCTGAACGGCGACTGGGCTGCTTCCCGCGCGGTCCGGATCGGGGATAAAGGTTATTCTCTTGAAATTTATTCCATTACCCACGATAAGGTTCGCTTTGCTGATAATGATATGAAGATCATTCCGCTGACGGATGACGGAGTATATATCTGTTCACGGATTGCCCGGGAATACAATCTGAAGGCGGGAGATGAACTGTCTTTCTCACCGTATGACAGCAACGAGGATTATACCGTAACGATTTCCGGCATACTGGATTCCATGACTGAAGGGGTTTTCATGACGGACGTCTATGCAGACAAAATCGGTATCACCTATCACGTATCTTCTGTATTTACAGACGCTACCGAGATTCCGGACAATCCGCATATCCTGAACAAGCAGAGCAAGCAGTCGATCATGGATTCCTTTGATGTTTTTATGGATCTGATGAATAAAATGATCTGGCTTTTGGTCATCGCGGCTGTAATCCTCGGTATTGTGGTACTGTATAACCTTGGCGTGATGAGCTATACAGAACGCTATCGGGAAATGGCAACGCTGAAGGTGGTCGGCTTCAAAGATTCCAAAATCGGCCGTCTGCTGATCAGTCAGAACCTGTGGCTGACTGTACTGGGCATCCTGATCGGGATTCCTGCCGGTATCGGTGTGCTTCAGTATCTACTGACGGCGCTGGCTTCCGAATATGAACTGAAACTTGTTTTAGGCCTTCCAACATGGCTGGTCAGCATTCTGCTGACCTTCGGGGTTTCGCTGATCGTCGGCCTGATGGTTGCCCGAAAAAACAGGCATATCGATATGGTTGCCGCGTTAAAAACGGCGGAATAACATAAAACCTCCCATGCCCGGAATACATTAGGCATGGGAGGCTCTTCGGGCCGGACCGTCCGAATGAAAACCGGAGGTCCGATTATCCGAATCAACGATTATTCAGCTTCATAAGGTTGGATGGAAGCCAGGATGATGTTGGCGGCCAGCATCTCTTCTTCAGTCGTCACAGGCGCGACGATCGCTTCAAGAATATAACCGGCCTGGGTTGCGAAAGCGACGTTGAAGCTTTTGTTCGCAGGAACCTGGTAGGTTACGCAGGGGAGACCGTTGAGGGTGCCGGCTTCGATTTCGGTAGCACCGTAATCCGGCAGAAGGCCGGCATAGGTTTCCAGATCCATTCCGTCCACGTTCACATACTGAAGCGCCACAGCAGAACCGTCTTCCGCGGCAAAGTATCCGATGTAGTTCTCACCGGGCAGTTCGGAATTGACCAGTCCATCGGGGATATAGATGGCGGCGGCGATGTCGTCGAAGGTGTACCAGTTCCCGGTGATGCCGGCATCTTCCACGAGAGCGGAAACCTGCTCCCATGTAACGTCGTTATCAGCCAGGGCAGTGCAGCCGCACAGCAGGCACAGGGACAGAATCAAGGCAAACAGCTTCTTCATATTTTTTCCTCTTTCTTTCAGGGATCCCCCTGATTGTTTTTGTCGTGCGATTGCACAACAGAAGAGATTATATGCAAAGGTTTTTACAAAGTCAAGAGAAACAGGAACGGTTAAATCGCCACAGGACCGGATCGCTACCGGAAAGAGGGCTTTCAGGAACCAAGGCAAACCGGTTTGAAGACAAAAAGGTACGTCAGATTCCTCTGAACGAGAACTCAAATCCCAGCGGCTTCGAGATATCCGGGAGGTATTCGGGATGGGTCCGGGCACCCCAGCTGTCATCCCCGCCGACGCCCATCTGGATCGCGCTCATCTTCAGGACCGTATAGGAAACCGGAGGCAATTCGTATCCGTGGGCGGCGTTCTCAATCTCGTGCGGGGTCCAGGGCAGGGCGGAGAACTCGCCGCTGTTCAGCCACAGTTTCAACCCCTGTCCCTTTGCGTCGGTTATTTCCGCCCAGCGGACGCCTGTGCGGTTGCCGCATTCCTGGGGAAGGAGATAAGGCGTCATATTATCCGCTACGCAGTAATCCCAGATTCCGAGACGAGCGCCTTCCCGCCGGTCGATGTAGTTTTCCTCCGGACCGAGACCGTAAAAGCGCACCCGGTTATAATCCGCGTCCAACTTCGTGATCATGCCGAACTCCGGCATGACGCTGAGCCCTTCCACAGGATCATAGTCAAGACGAACGTCCACCCTGCCGCAGGGACGGACGCGGTAAGAAACGGCGCAGGAAGCTGCCGGGACGGTCGGCAAGCCGTAGATCAGGGTAAAAGCGACGCTGCCGTCCGCTTCCCTGACGGGCCGGGCGGCCGCGTTCCGCTTCATCGTTTCCGAGTCAAGGGCCGTAGACGCATACAGGGACGCAATCTTCCACTGGGCATAGCGCTGAGGCATTCTGTTTCCATAGTCGTTGTTGATCGGCGCACGCCAGAAGTTCGGCAGCAGCGGCGTTTTCAGCATTTCCTTGTTTCCCCAGCGATAGGAGGTCAGGGCTCCGGTAAGCCTGGAAGCCTGGACGCTGAAATGCTCCCCGCGAACGGAGATATTCCACGGGCTCGCCATAAAGGACAGATCCCCGGACGGGCGACGGCAGGCTTTTTCTTCCGCGATCTTCCACACACCCTGACCGAATGCTGTTTCATAGCCTGACTGTGCCCAGGGGGTATCTTCCTTCAGACGGAAGGAGACGGTGACGGCATACTCGCCGGGTTCCGTCTGCACACCGAAAGGCAGCGGAAGCACCGCGGAGGAAAGCGGCGGAACATCGGTCGCAATCTCCCGGCGGTCGATCTCTTTTCCGTCCTTTTCCAGCAGGGCTACGCAGCGGAAGGCAGAGGTGGAGGTAAACATATGGCGGTTAACGATTTCCATCTTTTCCGCATCCGGCCGAACGACGATATTCTGATAGTTGTATTTCACTTCCTGGAGCTTCGGAGTTTCCCGGCCGTCGGCAAAGACGATACCGTTGCCGCAGAAAATCCCGTCCGTCGGCCGGTCGTCCCAGTCTCCGCCGTAGGTCAGGGTCTTATGGCCGAAACGGTCCCTGGCGACCAGCGCCTGGTCGATAAAGTCCCAGATAAAGCCACCTTGGTACAGTTCCTCCTCATAGGCCATTTCCGTATACTTGTGCATGGCGCCGTTGGAGTTGCCCATGGAATGGGTGTATTCACAGAGAATGAAGGGCTTTTCCCGGTGAGTCTTCAGGTATTCCCGGATCCGGTCCGCCGGGGTGTACATTTCTGACTCGATATCCGTGATCTCCCGGAGGCGCAGCTCCGGATACAAGGCGTCCACCTGGTGGTCTCCTTCATAATGCACCGGACGGGAGGGATCGAGACGTTTGAACTCCCGGCTCATCTCCAGGATCACGGTGCCGGTCAGGCTCTCATTGCCGCAGGACCAGATGACAACGGACGGATGATTCCGATCCCGGCCAACGACGGAGCGGATCCGGTCCAGGAGGAGGGGCTCCCATTCCTTCTGACAGCCGGGGAACATTTCATCCTTCCCGATATATCCCTGCCAGAGCATGTCCCACATCCCGTGACTTTCCATGTTGTTTTCATCAATGACGTACAGGCCAAGTTCGTCGCACAGGCGGTAAAGCATGCTTGAGTTCGGATAATGGCTGGTGCGAATCGCGTTGATATTGTTACGCTTCATCAGAAGCAGATCCCGGCGGAGCTTTTCCTCCGTCACGGCGCGGCCCGTTTCACCGCAGAAATCATGCCGGTTTACGCCCTTGAAAACCACGCGCACGCCGTTGATGAGGATCACGCTGTCCCGGATCTCGATCTTCCGGAAGCCGACACGCTGCAGAGCAGTTTCCTCCGATCCGTCCGGAGCGATCAGAATCACCTCCAGATCATACAAATACGGGTCTTCGGAGGACCAGAGGCGGGGACGATCCGCGGTGATGATCCCGGAAAGCACGGCTTTTCCGGACGATGTGCTTTTTCCGTCAAGGACGGTTTCAGATTCTGCGAGTACCGCCTTTCCGTCTTTCAGGCGGAGCCTCAGAATCGTCCCCTCCGGCGCGGATATCCCGGCCTTCCATCGCAGAACACCTTTGGCGAAGGATTCATCCGGCTCCGCGGTGACGTTCAGATCCCACAGATGGGCGGCAGGGATCGCGTAGAGATAGACATCCCGGTAAAGACCGGAAAAACGCAGGAAATCCTGATCTTCCAGCCAACTGCCGGCACACCAGCGGTACACGCGGCAGGCCAGTTTGTTTTCCCCCACGCACAGGGCATCGGTCAGCTCGAACTCGTGCGGCGTAAAGCTGTCCGAGGAGAAACCGATATATGTCCCGTTCAGCCAGACAGCAACGCAGCTCTCCGCCCCCTGAAAGGAGATGAAAACGCGTTTCCCCGCCATTTCTTCCGGAAGGCGAAAATGTTTCACATAGCAGGCAACCGGGTTATAGCTCTCCGGCAACTGACCAGGACGAATCTCTTCCAGCCCGTCCCAGGGGTATTCGGTGTTGCAGTACTGGGCATGACCCCAGCCTTCCAGCTGGATATGGGCAGGCACATGGATGTCATCCCAGCTGCGGCAGTCAAAACCCGGCTGCTCAAAACCAGGGATGATCTGCGCCGGATTCTTCGCATGGAAGAACTTCCAAAGCCCGTTCAGCGACAGGCGGTATGACGGCCTGCACTCATGATCGGAATGGGGGTCGAGACGGTTCTCACGGAAGTAACCCGGATCCTTCAGTCGGTTATCATCAAACATAACTATCCCGCCTTTGATTTGTTTTTCTTATATCCATACTATATCACAGAAGGGAAGGGATTGACTATTATTTCTTTCTGAACTTTCTGATTCCCGCAGCGATCGCCAGCAATGCCAGGGCAAGCAGCAGGTACGGCCAGACGACGAGCAGGAAATCTCCCATGTCCGCAAAGAAACCGCTGAGTCCGGAGCGCTCTGCCGAAACCGGCGCAGACGCTTCGAATGCAGGTTTCTCCGCTGCGGGAACCGCCGACGCGGATACCGCTTCGGGCATTTCGACTGCAGGTGTCTCCGCCTCAGGAGCTGCCGACGCAAATACCGTTTCGGGCGCTTCTTCAGCCATTTCCATCTCGGGGGCCTCTTCAGCGTAATCCGCTTCTTCGGCCCTCTTTGTCATGACAGTCTGATTGGCGACTTTCCGCTCAGGCGCTTCAGCGGCTGATTCCATGGCGGAGTCCGTGACGGCATAGTCCGCTTCTTCAGCATAATCCGCCTCTTCGACCGTTTCCGTCATGGCAGCCTGATTGTCAGCTTTCCGTTCAGGCGCTTCAGCGGCTGATTCCATGGCGGAGTTCATGACCAGGCTGCCTGCCTCTCCGGCAGCACCCATGGCGGCATAGTCCGCCTTTCCGGCATCGTTTGCTTCTTCGGCATCACCTGCCGCATTGAGGGAACCGTTCTTTTCCGTTTCCAACACGGTGACGGCCGGTTTGCTTTGCGGCAGGATGGTTTTCCGGGAAGAACGGTACACGAATGTTCCGCCGATCAGGAACACAAACACCGCGGCCAGGCTAAGCAGCTTCGGCCACAGGGAAACGGGAGCGACGACAGGCGTTTCCGGCTGTTTCTCTTCCGGTTTTCCTGCCTGTGTGCGCACCGCGCTTACCCACTTCCCATGGAAGTCAGCAGGCATCGGGGGCACATCTTCCGCCATATCCGCCAGCAGCTGATCCAGATTCAGTTCTGCCCGACTCATGTCCGCGACCTCCTTTCATCTTTTTTGACGCCGGAGGGAGAAGAAAGTTCCTGCCCGGACGACAATATCTCTTTCAGTCTTGCTTTTGCCCGGTTAACACGGCTTTTGAGGGTGCCCTCCGAGACATCCAGCATCCGGGCTGCCTCCTCGTAGGTCACACGCTCGAGCTGCGTCAGGACCAGGGCATCCCGCTGATCCTCCGGCAACAGGGCGATTGCTTCCCGCAGGCGGCGGCGCTCGTCCATCGCGATGACTCGGTCCTCTGTCCCCGGGGAAGTATCCGCAGGGTCAAAACCCTGGTCTCTCATCGGTTCCATCGAAATACTCCTGTCTCTCTTTTTCTTTCGCAGCCAGTCCAAACAGCAATTGGCGGCAATACGGTAAACCCAGCTTTCAAAAGCGCAGTCTTCCCGATAGCTTTCCAGACCGCGCCAGACACGGATCATCGCTTCCTGACCGCAGTCTGAAGCGGTTTCCCGATCCCCGGTATAGTGCCAGCAGACCCGCCAGATCAGCTGCTCCAACGGTTTCATCAACTGTTCGAATGCCTCCGGATCACCACGCTGAGCACGGCGAAGCAGCAATTCATCCATGCACATTCCTCCTGATTTTCTTGCAATCCGCTTTCCTATATGATAGCATAGCTTTGGGTTTTTCGCCAATATTCCGCGCGCGTTTTCGTCCGGCGGAGGATAAAAAATCAGGCCGGGAGCTGCTATGATCCAGACAGAGAATACCGCTATTGTGCTGCGGTATGTCAATTACCGGGATAATGACCGGATGGTCACGCTGCTGTCCCCTTCCAGGGGGCGTGTCGACGCGATTATCCGCGGCTGCCGGAAACCCAGGTCCCATAACCTCAACGCAGGCGAACTCTTTGCCCTGGGCGACTACATGATGCACGAAAACGGAGGGCATATCACCATAACCTCCGTCCGCCTGATCGAAACCTTTTACCCACTGCGAAACGACTATGACCGGCTGACGTGCGGCATTTACCTGCTGAACCTTGCCGAAGCCGTGAGCGAACCGGAGCAGCCGGAACAGGAGCTGTTTATGCTGCTGCTGCACACGCTGAGCCGCCTGACGTTCTCGGAACAGGAGCGGAAGCCGTTGCTGGCCGGGTTCCTGCTGCATTTCTCCGCCTGCCAGGGCTTTAAGCCCCGGCTGAACCACTGCGTTTGCTGCGGAAAGCGGATGGAAGAAGGAGAGCCGGCCTTCTTCGACAGCGAGGAAGGAGGCATCCTGTGCGGGGCGTGTCGCTGCCGGAAGGACCAGACACCGGTGACCCTGGAACAGCTTCGGTGGATGCGCATGGCGCTGGAAACCGGCTCTGCCGGCTGGGTGAACACGCCGGAAGCCACGGCGCCTTTTTCACTTCTGCGAAAATACGTGGAAGAGCGGCTCGGCCGACGGATCCGCAGCGCAACCATGCTGCCGGACTAACGGAAAAACCAGGAAGCGTATCGGAAGAATCATGAGGAGGAACGAAAAATGAAGCGCTTTTTAATGCTGATCACAGCCATGACTTTATTCCTGACGGCCGCCTGCACCGCAACGGCGGACGGGGTAACGTTCAAAACGGCTTACTTCACCATGCAGATGCCGGAAGGATGGGAGATCGACACTGACGATCTGGAGAAAAAAGAAGGGGAAGAAACCCTCGGATTCTTCGGCGTTGAACTGCCGGAAGGAATGCTGATCGGGGGCGCCTATCTGGTCTATTACGAGCAGTTGAAGGATATCGCCCTGTGGAACTCCAGCGAGGAAGAACTGAAGGAATATACGGAGGCGCTGCTGGATGAATTTGCAGACAATAATCCCGAACTGATCGGAACCGTAATGGCGGGGCGGATTCCCCTGGTGCTGATCAAAGGAGCTGACGCGGACGGCGAATTTCTGTACGCGGATACAATGACAAACGGATATGCCGTCGAATTTGAGTTTTTCGTAACGGATGCGGAAGGCGAGAAACAGCTTCCGCTGACGGAGAGACACATCGAACAGGTGAAGACGCTGCTGGCGACGTTTCAGCCTGCCGCCTGACGCCGGAAGAGGACAGGCTGACGCTGCCCGGGGAGGGATCTGAAGTGAAAAAACCGTTCTGTCTGCTGCTGACTGCCGTGCTGCTCGGCTTTCTGTTTCCGCGGATTCTGCCGACCGGGCGGGCAGAGGAAAGCGAACTGACGATCCTGGCCTATATCTGCGGATCAGATCTGGAAAGCAGGAGCGGCGAGGCCAGTGCTGACATCCGGGAAATGGTTTCTTCCGGGATCGGTAACATCGGCGAAGTAACGGTTTTGCTGGCAACCGGCGGCGCGTCTCAGTGGAACGGATATGATATTTCTTCCCGGAACGTCCAGTATTACAGGCTGGAAAAAAACGGTCCCGCCCTGCTGAAAGACGCAGGACGGATGAGCATGGGAGACGCAAAGACCCTGAGTTCGTTCCTCTCATTCGGCCTCTCGGCGGCTCCCGCGAAGCGCTACATTATGGTGTTGTGGGATCACGGCGGAGGACCCGTATTCGGCCTGTGCAACGACGAAAACTACCGGGATGAAAGCCTTTCCCTGGCTGAACTGAAAACCGGCCTTTCGGACGGACTGAAGGGAAAGAAACTGGACATCATCGGCTTTGACTGCTGCCTGATGAACTGCGTGGATCTGTGTTCGGATCTGTACGGCCTGGCGGATTATTCCGTGCTGAGCCAGGAAATTGTCAGCGGAACGGGACTGGATTACGACGGCTGGATGAAACCGATCAAAGAGGAGCCGACCCTTTCGTCCGAAAAAATCGCGATGCTGATGGCCGAAACCTATGTGGCGGAGAATTCCAGGGGACGGGAGACGTCAACAGCTACCATGACGGTGGTCGACAACGAAAAAATGCCCGCGGTGATGCAGGCGACCAACAGGTTCAGCGACGCGCTTGCCGTCCTGGCGGAGAACAGGCTGGCCGACGTGGTCCGGCTACGCGGGCAGCTGACTTCCTTCGGGGAGTTTATGGACGAGGACGCATCCGACCTTGTGGATGTGGCCGATCTGTGCGACGCTTTTTCGGCGCTGCTGCCCCAGGAAAGCGCGGAGCTGAAACAGGCGGCGCAGCAGGCGGTCTGCTACAACTGCACGACGGGGGATATCGCCGAGTATGCGCACGGGCTGTCTTTTTTCCTGCCTTATCAGACCGTGACCAAAGACAGGAAGGAAATCCTGGCCCATTACAGCGGACAGACCGATTCGTACGCCGCGCTGGCAACTGCCATGACCAGCCAGATCGCTTCCTCCGGCTACGCCATGACAGCGTCTTCCTATTCGCCCAACAACCTTTACAGCAGCAACAACAATACCTGTTCGGGTTCCTTCTGTGACATCTGGGACGGGTATTACGGAGACTACTGCAGTTTTGAAGACGCTTACAGCGCATGCGGAGGGAACATCTGGAGCGGACTGAACACTTCCGGCGGTTCGATCTGGGACGGTCTTGCCCAGGCCGGCGGCATCTGGAACGGCTTTGAACAAACGGAGCCGGACACAACCCTTTCGGTAAGCGGCATCTGGAGCGGCTATGAACAGGCGGAACCGGACGCAACGCCTTCCGTGGGCAGCATCTGGAGCAGCCCGGATGAGACGGGGAACGAACCCGCGGCAACGGAGCCTCCGCTCCAGGCCGTAGCGTCCACTGCGCTGAACAATATCTGGGCCGGACTGCTGAACCAGGGGAACGATTACTACCAGCCCGGCGAAGAAAACCAGAACGTAGTGGCAGGCGTCAGCGAGGGAGTGACCGTCGAAAACGTGATGGAAACGGCCGGCAGCTACTTTTCCTCGGTTCCGATGACCGCACAGATGATCTATTCCATCCAGCTGAACAAGGAGGATCTGAACCAGCTGTCCACCGCCAGCGGCGTTCTGACCAAAGAAGAGGGAGAGGAAACGATCCGGCTGGGGAACATGGGGAAGACGACCATCGACTGGTCAACGGGCCTGATCCTTTCCATGTTTGACGGTTCCTGGCCGATGCTCGGAGGGCAGATGGTCCGGGCGGAATACCTTTACGGCGAGGAAAACGGGGAAGTGCGCTTCGTCGTTCCCGCCCTGATCAACAACCTCAAAATGTACCTGCTGTGCAACCTGACCGCTGACGGAAAGACGGAGCTGATCGGTGCGACCCAGGGCTATGACGCGAACGGATTCGCAATCCGCGGATCGATTCCGCTGGAAGCGGGTACGACGGTTTATCCGCTGTTTACGGCCGTATCCGCAGACGGAAGCGAACGGGAATACCGGGGAAACGCAATCATCATTCCCGAAGAAGGGATCGAACTGAGCTGGGAGAAAATCCCGGAAGGAAGTTACAGGTACTGCTTCGGACTGACAGACCTGTCCGGACAGGTTCACTATACGGAAAGCGTCACGCTGGATTTCTGAGCAGACCGGACACCGGAAAAGGCGGACGGGCGATGAAGGCAAACTGTGTGATTGCTTTTTATATGCCCCTGTGCTGCCTGTTTTTGACTTTATAGCGGTACATTCTCTCATCGGTTTCACTCAGCGCGTTATCCAGGCTGATTTTTCTGCAGTCGCTGAATACGGCGCAGCCGATACTGGCCGAAAGCGGGTACGGTTTTCCCGCACTTTCCGACGCTTTCGCAACCGCTTCCCTGAATTCCATGGCTCTGGCTGCTTCATCCTCTCTGGTATACGACCCGATACCGATCAGGAAAAATTCATCGCCGCCGCTCCGGACACAGATTTCATTGCTTTTCGCAACGGACATCAGAACGTTGCACACGGTGATAATCCCGAAGTCTCCTTCCGCATGGCCAAAGGTATCATTCACATACTTCAGTCCGTCCATATCCACCACGCTCACGAACAGGGAATCCGATTCCCCTGCTTCCGAGAGCATGGATTTGTACATTTCGTACATGCCCCTGCGGTTATAGGCCCCCGTCATCGCGTCCCGGACAGAAAGAATCTCCAGCCGATCCTTGGACCGAGCCATTTCCAGGGCATTATTGATATACCTGAGCCAGTTCCGATAGACTACGTTGATTACGGGCTGGGAACAAAGCTCCCGCTGCAGGACGGTAAACCCCAGCAGCGCACCGTCAAAATGCACCGGCGAGAAATAAAAGACAGAAGCTTTGTCTTCCGACCTCTCCAGGCAGGGCAACATTTTCCCGGTACGGAAGGTTACAGCATCCTGCTCCCTGCAGAACGCGGTATCACCCACCCGGGAACTGGCGACACAGAGCTGCATCTTTTCGGGATATCCTTCATAGAGTTCATCATCCATGTCCTTCCAGTTTTCCTTGAGGCAAAGGTAGAAATTCCGGTAAGGCCTGAGCAGATCAGCATAATTATAGATGTGCTGAATACATTCTCCCGGTGATTTCGCAGCGGTAAATCCCTCCATGACGTAGCTTTCCATAAAGGTTCCGAGCCCTACCCGGTCGTTCTGCTCTTCATCCGCCTTGTTATAAGTGCTGATATAGAGAGAATTCCGGAAATTCATGATCATATAGGCCGGATCGGTCCGGCACCCGCAGCTTGCGCCTGCATGAAATCTCGCGGAAGCATCCCGGATATAAGGGATCAGCTCCGCTTCCGGATCTATGGCGGCTCGAAGGTAGTCCACCGCGTTTGCCCCCATTTCCACGTCCGCCGGCTCAAAAGACGCCACAGTCGTCAGATTAATAGCCCCTTCATCCGAGGAATCAAAGCCGATGACAAGCACATCTTCCGGAACGCGAACCCCCAGGCGGTCCAGCCGATCGACCAGGCCCATTGCCATATAATCGCTTGCGCAGATGACGGCATCCGGGCAGGATATCTCGTGCCCCGCGATTTTTTTTGCCAGAGCATCACCGCTGAAGTAATAGAAATCACCATAGACAATATGTTCCGGCAGAACTTCCAGACCGTGCTTCCCAATCTCGTCGAGATAGAGGGCGAGCCTCGACTCCGCAATCTCATTTCCTTCCGGCCCTGTGAGGATGCAGAGCCTGGTCCGCCCGTGCACCTCAATCGCATGTCTGCACTGCTCCCGGATTGATTCCTCGTTATTGTTCGGGATCAGCGGGATGCCTTCCACGGGATATTCCAAAGTGCATACGGGGAGCTTTTCACAGCGGGCAAGCCGGGAAGCCAGCTTCTTCAGCGTCCTGTTTTCCGGATCCCCAGTCAGGGAAACGCTGTCCAGGATTATGCCGTCGAGTTCATCGAAATTGGCTAGCTGATAGATGTTCGCTTCTCCCTGAACATAACGATCATGAGGGAAAGAAAGATGCACGCTGGAAGCAAACACAAAAAGATCATAATTATACCGTTCACACTGACACATGACGCCTTCAAGAATTCTCCGCGCATGCGTCGTTTCCGGATACGCAGTAAAGAGTCCGATCCGTTTCCGTCTGTTCATCCCATTCTCCTCCGTCTGCATGGTTTTCCGCGGGTCCGGTCATGTTTCTGCCAAAGGAACAAACTGAAAGCCATGCCCGTCGGCAATTGCGCTGTACAGACAATCCGTATGCTTTCCGATCCGCAGATAATGCGCCATTACGTGTTCGGCTGTCAGGGGCATATCATAATTCATGATATCCGTTTCAGCCACCCATCTGCATTTGCCTTCCTTTGATCTGAGGTGATCATAATGTTCAGGCCTGAGATTCGCGAAAAAATAATAATTCTGCCGGATTTCGCCATCGACATTCCGCAAACCGATATACCGTAGCTTCAGATCAGTCAGATCCTCTTCACGGAGATTAAGCTCCTCCCGCAGTTCGCGAAGAACGCAGGCTTTCGGATCATTGAGTTCATCCTTCTCAAAATGCCCTCCGGCTGAGGCAATCCACTGGTTGGAAACAACCCTTCCTCCCCGGCGGTACAGCAGAAGCATCTGCCCGTTGCATGAAAGGTAGATGCCTGTCATGTTTCTCAGCTTCATCAGACAGTCCCCTCCGGTTTGCCGAATTCGCAAAAGCCTTGACGTCCATGAATGCGCTGCCCGGTATGTTAACGGCTTTGCCGATCATGATTCATGCACAGACCGGCCGCATTCCATCCAGGCAGGCCGCAGCGTGTCGTCTTTCTCAAGGATACCACAAATTGCCTTTGAAAACAAACAGGCGCATGGTATAATCAACCTATCTATTCCCCGGTTGAAAGAGGGTTGAACCGTGCCGAAATTCAATGCATCCCAGGCGGAAGCGATCAGGGCCAGGAACCGGAATATCCTGGTTTCCGCGGCTGCCGGTTCAGGAAAGACCACTGTCATGGTGGAGAAGATCAAAGAGACGCTGATCCGGGATCCGGAGGCGTCCATTTCCCAGTTCCTTGTGATTACCTTCACCAGGGACGCGGCCCGGAACATGAAGGACAAACTGCGGGAGTTGCTGGAGAAAGCGGCACAGGAAGGAATCAGTCAGGCATCCAAAGCGCTGAGCGAGATCGAGACCGCGACCATCAGTACCATCCACTCCTTCTGTACCCAGCTGCTGAAGGAATATAACGACAACGCCGGGGCTACCATGAATCCCCGGGTATTGAAGGACGCGGAGAAGAAGCACATCATGGACGAATGCTTCTCCGACGCCGCGGAACAGATTTTCAGCAACAGGGATAAATACAACTCCGCGGACAGACAGGCTGTGGGTTTCCTGATGACCGCGTTCAGCCCCGACGAGATTCAGAAGATGGTCCAGGATCTGTACAACGTCCTGACGGGCATTCCGGATCCCTTTGATTTCCTTGAAAAGATCGTCCGAGAACCTCCGTATGAACTTTGGAACCGGGAGATCATGACTTCGATTGATCTGGATGTGCTGGGACTGGAAGAATGCCTGTGGCAGGAGCAGGAACTCCTGAAAGAGCCGCAGGCCATGGATTCCTGCTGCGATACGGCACAGGCGGACGCCGACCTGATTGATGCCTTCCTGGAGACGTATGATCACACGGAAGGAATTCAGGAAAAAAGAGCATTGCTTCAGAGTACCGGCGGCGCGTTTGCGAAAGCGCCGACCGTACCCCGCGGGTCAGACGACGAAACCAAAGCCTGGAAGAAACGGTTTGACGGCGTCCGCAACAGCATGAAAGGGTCCGGCGGCATATTCTCCACGGCGGTCAAACGCATTGACGCCATGCTTGACGAAAAAAACGAACGCCTGAACAGGATCATTCAGAAGGAACTGCGGGGACTGGAACTGCTGCTGAGAGAGACCGCCGATCAGTATGAGCAGCAGAAGCTGGAGGCCGGGGCGATTGATTACGCCGATATGGAGCAGACCGCATACCGCATCATGTCCGATCCGGACAAGCGGAACGAACTTCTGGCCAAATACAGGTACATCTACGTGGACGAATGCCAGGACGTTTCCGGTATTCAGTATGCCATCATCAAAGCCCTGACCGGCCCCGGGCACCAGTTCTTCATGGTCGGGGACATCAAGCAGTCCATCTACGGATTCCGCCACGCCGAACCGGGTCTGTTCGAGCATGAACGGCGAACCTATTCGGACGACGCCGACGCGACAGCGCGCCGGATCTTCTTCATGGACAACTACCGCTCCTGCAAAAGCGTCGTGGATGCCGTGAATGAGGTATTTACGGAAGCCATGGACGAGCGGATCACGGACATGAACTACATGCCGGAAGACAACCTGCGATGCAACATCGGGGGAGACTTCGGACCGGTAGAAGTCTTCCTTGTCCAAAAAGGCGATGAGGACGCGGACAAACTGGAAGCCCAGTGCGAAGCAGCGGGCCGGTACATCCGGAGCCTGATTACCCCCTCGGCTGAAACGAGCAGCAGGGAGCATTACCGGTACAGGGATATCGTCATTCTGGTGAAAGTTGCCAGGGGTACGGCTTCCGCCATTGCGGAGCACCTGAAAAAGATGCATATCCCGGCCATGTATGAAGGTGCGGCGGACTTCTTCGGAATTGCTGAAGTAAAGGCTTTCCTGAGCCTGCTGACCGTGATCGACAACCTGCACAACGACGACGCCCTGGTCGGAACACTGATTCATACACCTTTTCTGTTCACGGAAAGCGACCTGGCGGATATCCGGCTGGAGAAGAATGAAGCCGTTCCGTTCTACGAAGCCTTTGAGCTGTGCGCGGAACGGAACGAGAAACCGGTGGACATCCGCTGCAGGCAGGCCGCCGACCAGCTGAATGCATGGAAAAAGATCAGCGAAGGCATGCCGGTTCCGGATTTCATCTGGTGGCTGATGCGGGAAACCGGCATATATGCCGCCCGCGGAGCCTGGCCGGACGGGAAAGCGCGGCAGGCAAACCTGGATGCGCTGTATCAGAGAGCACTGGACGGGCAGAAAGCCGGAAACATGCGCCTGTCAGACTTTATCAACAGCCTGCGCGAAGCCAGTGAAACAAAGCAGAGCGACAGCGACGATCATCCCGCGATGGGCGCCGGGGACAACTTTGTGCGCATCATGACCATGCACAAAAGCAAAGGCCTTGAGTTCCCGGTGGTCATCCTCATGGACCTTCAAAAGAGCATCCGCAGAAAGCGGAATGACGAAAAGCTACGCATCAGCGTTTCTTCTTCCGGCGGCGCGTTGGGCCTTTACCTTCCCGCCATTCAGCGCAGGAAACACAGCATCATGGATTCCCAGGGCAAGGATGCCTTTGACATCCAGGCCCTGCGGAAGAATATTTCAGAAGGCACGAGACTCCTGTACGTAGCCATGACCCGGGCGATGCAGAAGCTTTGCCTGATCGCTTCCTACAGGGAAGGAGACGAAAAAAGGTGGATGAGTCAGAGCCGGGCTGTCCGAATCCGGAAGACAGACAGCATGCTGGATATGATCATGCCTGCCGTACTTCAGAGAGTGAAGCTGCCGGACGTCGACGAAACCAACGAGGACGATCTCTGGCGGGTTTCCTGCGTCTCCGGAAAAGTTATTGAAGAGGCTGAGGAAATCGCGGATACCGTGGACTCCCGGATTGAAAGCGTCCTCGAAAACGATGAACCCATGCTGCTGTTCACGCCGGAACACGCGGAACCCGCACCGCTGAAGACCAGCGTTACAACCCTCACCCGGCATGTGCTCCCCCTGAGTGACGCGGACAGCGAAGAAACGCTCGAGGACAAACGGAAAACAGAAGAAGCGGTCCGGACGTTCCGGCTCAGCTCCGTCGCTTCCAGACCGGCATTTCTGGAGGACGAGCAGGAAAACGCCGAGGCAGTCAGCATCGGAACCGCGACCCACCGCTTTATCCGGCTGATTAACCTGGAGGAGCTACGGAAAGAAGGCGCCGACGTTCATCAGGTAATCCGCGACGAGATGACGCGGATGAGAACAGCGCGCATCCTGACAGAAGACGAAGCAAAAATGATCCGATTGAACGGAGTCGTCGCTTTTTTCCGGAGCGATCTCGGGAAGCGGATGCTGCAAAGCAGCGAGATCAAACGGGAAGCCGCATTCACCATGCGGATTGATCCGCACGGCTCCACCATGGTTCAGGGAATTATTGACTGCGTCTTCAGGGAGAACGGCGAATGGATTCTGATCGACTATAAAACCGACCACGATACCGCTCCGGAAACCTTTGTTCCCAGGCACGAGATGCAGATGAACTGGTATCGGGCAGCCATTGAGCGGCTTACCCGGGTGAAGGTAAAGGAAATGTGGCTGTTTGCGCTTCGCGCAGGCAAAGCATGGCCCGTCGAAAGGAGGGATGTCTGATGGCGTTTATCCGCGTTGTTACGACCCGGGCGCCCGGACTGATCCCGAGCCTGATCAAGGAAATAGACAAGGCCTCCAATCCGGTGGTTCTGATTCCGGAATCCTTTACGCTTGCCTGCGAAACGGAAATCGTGAACCGGAGCCGCGACGGAGGCATCTTCGACCTGAAGATCTTCTCTCCGAGCTCCCTGATCCGTGAAGTCCGGGAACTGACCGGACGCGGAGACAGGAAACCCATCTCCGGCGACGGACAGAACATGATCATTTCCCGGATTCTGCATCATCACCGGGAGGACCTGCAATATTACCGGGATGCCGTGGCACAGCCGACCCTGGCCGCAAAGATCGCCGGACAGATCGACGATTTCACCCGGGCCAAACTGACGCCCGAATTTCTGAGACAGTACAAGCCCGCCAGCCGCCGCACGGAAGCAAAACTGGAAGATGTCGCACGGATCTGGCGTGAATATCAGCAGATCCTCGAAAGGGGATTTGAGGATACGGTCGGCCAGTGGATGTCGGCGGTCGGGATGATTCGCCAAAGCGGGATTGTTCAGCACAGTCAGCTGCTGATCTACGGGTTCGACTATATTACGCACGATATCCTGAATCTTGTGGAAGCCGCCTCCACGGATGACGGTTACGGCGCTGATGAGATCGTGATCGGGCTGATCAGCGACGATACAGGTCCTGACCGCGGAATTTTCAAAGCAGCCAATGATTCTGTCCGGGCCCTGACCTTTTTCCTGAAACGGAAAGGTACGAAATACTCCGTTCAGCGGGAAAAAATCACGGTGCAGAAAGATGCGGGCATCGCCTACGCAGCGAAGAACATCTATGCGCTTGGCGCCTTCGGCAGCGCGAGAATCTATCAGGACGGGGGGAGGCCGTACGTTATCCGGGAAGATCCGGGCACGGTTCAGAAAGCAGCCATGGCTGAGCTGGCCAGGACCTGGGTTCCGGATCTGTCCCATGTCCGCCTGTACTACGCGAAAAACTCCTATCTGGAATGCCAGCATGCCTGTCAGACCCTGATCGACTGGCATCAGGCCGGCATTCCCTGGGGTGATATGGCGATCGCAGTCTGCGAACAGAACACGCTTCCTTCCCTGCTGCCGCTGACGCTCTCCGCATCCGGGATTCCATTCAACGCAAAACAGGACCAGCCGATCCTGATGAGCGGATACGCGCAGTATTTCCTGTCCCTGCTGAGGATTCTGCGGCTGAATTTCTGCCGGGAAGACGTGCTGCGTCTCATCAAGACCGGTTTTACGGACATGACCCCCAAAGAAATCATGGACATGGAAAACTATGCCCGGGAGAACGGCATCCATCGCGGCAGGTGGCTGAAACCGTTCCATATTCCCGAAACAGAAAGCAGGAAAGAAAAAGTACAACGGCTGGAGGATCTCCGGCAAAAGCTGATTGATCCCATTGCGGAACTGAAAAAGAATCTGTCCCGGAAAGGCTGCAGCGGCAAACAGGCCGCAACCCTGCTTTTTGCGTTTATTACGGAGGCCAAAATCTATGACCGCCTTCAGGCGCAGGAGGACGTTCTGGCTTCCGAGGGCGACGATCCGGGGATCGACAGAAACCGGCAGGTATGGACCGCCGTCAATGAGTTGCTCGATACGGCGGCGACATTTATCGGCGACGAGCCGATTCCGCTGCATGACCTATGCGCGATGCTTGAGGCATCCATGGCGTCGGGAAAGATCAAATCCCTGCCGCAGCTTTCCGGCGCAGTTATGGTCGCGCCCCCGCAGATGTTCTTTTCATCCGGGATCGACTGTATGATCGTTATGGGCCTGCAGGAGAATGAGATTACCACCGGCGCGAGCATTCTCTCCGAACATGAGCGCAGCCGGCTGGAAGCATTCATTGAAGAAGCAAACCGGCAGTACTACAAAGCGTTGAAAACCGAAGATTACGACGAGCCGGAAAGGGGAG
>Ga0310786_10004583_pt1 | contig 19198 bp, 23 predicted proteins | sample AusTroGonzalo_MG_FD_203881 | JGI IMG/M metagenome (GOLD analysis project Ga0310786, IMG submission 203881) | Bovine rumen microbial communities from tropical cattle in Woodstock, Queensland, Australia - Gonzalo_03 (v2) (version 2) | ecosystem: Host-associated > Mammals > Digestive system >... | reverse complement strand
GTGTTTTTCTTCAAATTCTTGGCGAAGGGTGTCAATTTCGTTTTTTTCTTCGGTAATTTCTTCATTCAGTTTTAAAGCCAGAGGGGCTAAAATTTGTAAAAACAATCGATTGCGTTTTTGCGCATCGGTGATTGTATCAAAATCAACAGGCAGAGATTCTAAAAAGATAGGCGGATATTGCCAACCGGGCATATACATATAATCGTGATAGTCGTAATCGTCATAAATGGTTTGTAATTGGGCTAAGTTGATATTATTAAGATAGATGCCATCGTATTGAAATTCGACTTTTTGCTCTTGGGCATAAGTTGTCAGGCTGTAAAATAAAACAAATAAATATGTGAGCGTTTTTTTTATCATTTTTTCTCGCTGATATTTTTTACGGCTTTAATTTCGGGGATATAGGTTTGCAAAATTTTTTCAACGCCATCTTTCAGGGTGCGTGCGGCGTATGGACAGCCGGAACAGTTTCCGAGCATTTCAACATAAACAATGCCGTCTTTAAACGAGTGAAAACGGATATCGCCGCCGTCTTTGTGAACAGCCGGACGAATACGGGCGTTCAGTAAACTGATGATGGATTGTAAAATATTATCTTCCGATTGGCTTTCAGGACGATTAATGATGATTTCCTGACCGGAAGCGAGAAAATCCATAATTTCGGCTAAAATTTGAGGTTTTAAATTTTTCCAATCTGCATCTTTTTCTTTTGTGACGGATATCATATCGGTTGTTATCAAAACAGACTTAATTCCTCCTAAATCAAACAGATTTTCGGCCAGCGGGGAGCGGCGCAAAGATTTGCTGTCGACAAATTCAAATTGATTATCGGCAAGCAGTTTTTGCGGTGGAAAGAAATTTAAAATGTCAAGGTCAGGCGTGCTTTGGGTTTCAATAATCATTGTTTTTCCTTAGGAAGCAAAGGTTTTTCAAAACTGTCGGCAATCTTGCCGAGGAGGTTTTGAGCTTTGAGAATAGAGTTGTTTAAATAAGCCAGATGATTAGGCGCAAATGAACTGCTTAAAGAGGCATTACGGATTATCCAAGGGTCAATTTGACATGCGGTTTCTAATGTTTTAGTTAAGCTTATCCAATTTGAATACTGGTTATAATCAACAATCATCTGTTTATAATCATACCCCAGAGCTTTTACCAGCATGCTATAAGCATAAAGTTTACCTTGGTTGTAATAAAATATGTCATCGGCTTTGAAATCAAAAAGTGTGGAACTGTTTTCGCGGATGGAAGCATTAAGCTGATTGGCGCTTTGTTGCAGAGTTTGCTTTATTTTTCTCAGCATAAAAGATAAATCTTCAGGTTTTTTATCAAATACGATTTTTCCGCTACCGAGAGCTTGATTATATTTGTTTAATAGACGGCGCGCTTTACGATATTGTATTGCGGCGGAAGGCATCGGTTTAATTTTGTTGTGCGGATCAAACATCCAAATGGTTCCGGGATAACGCAAAAGTGCTGCAGCACGATATAATTTACTGTTGTTTTCTTTATTTGGCAGGTGGCGATCAACACATTTTTCAAAAGCAGTGGCAAGTTTGGACAGACCGTTCATTATTCCGAGTTGATAATTAGGCATATTGTCTAAAATTGAGGCAGGAAAGAAAAAAGGCAGATTTGGCGTCCAAATCTTTTCATTGACTTCTTGATCGACCAAGTAAGCCAACATATCGACGGTTTGTGATTGTTGAGGCGGAACAGGCGTTATCTCAAGGTCAACGTGACGATCAATGCGATGAGTTAACAAAGCCCCAAGTATGTAATATAAAAATAAGAAACCGGCGAGACAAATAAGAATAATATCAAGATTGGTACTTGAAAAATTATTGCTGCGTGCGCGCAAATATTCGCGATATATATTAAATTTGGTTTTAAGAACGGCAAGGATAGTAATGATTTTATGACGCAACATCGGCTTTTCCTTTTCTTCTTAATAATCTGATTAATTCGTGCAGATTTGTAGTTTTTGTCAGCGTGGCAATAATGAGAAAACTTATGCCGCCCAAAATACATAATCCGCCGAAGATGAATATTTTGGCAATCAAGGAATAGGTTAACCAATCCACACCCGATAAAGTCAGAATGTTTTGCATTATATACAGCAAAAGTCCCATCACGGCGGAACAAAAGGTTATTTTTAATAATTTGAACAGCAAGGTGCGTGAAAATTGCCAATATTTTCTTTTTTTCAAACCGTGAATATACTGGTACAGAGATACATAGGCGGCAATAGAGGTGGCACAGGCAATTCCTAAATGTCCGAATTTTTGCATTAGAATCAAACTGCAAATTAAATTGGCGACAAATACGACAATACTATATTTTACAGGTGTTTTGGTGTTACCGCGGGCAAAAAAGTTCGGTGTCAGAGCTTTGACCAAAACATAAGCCGGAAGCCCTAAAGAATAGGCCATAACCGCCCATGCAGTCATTTGGGAATCGAAAGATGTAAATCTGCCTCGTTCAAATAAAATATTGATGATAGGGTGTGCGAGAGCAATTAAAGCGGCAGCGGCCGGTATGGATAATAAAGCGCCATATTCGACAGCTTTGTTTTGGGTTTGCTCTGCTTCAACTGTATTTTCAGATTTAAGGGCTTTTGATAAAATGGGTAATAAGGCAACGCTGATGGCTGCACCGACAACACCTAACGGTAATTGTTGTAATCGGTTGGCATAATATAACCAAGAAATAGCACCGGTACCGACAAGAGAAACCAAAATGGTATCAACAACCATATTAATCTGATAAATACCTGCACCTAACACACCGGGAGCAATGCGGCGAAAGAGCGTTTTAATGTCATCTAACTTCAAAAGTTGCCAAATGTTTGGTTGCGGAGTTAAGCGAATATCTTGTTTGCGGATAAAGTAATGCAACCAGAGAATCTCTAAAATACCGGCTAAAGTTATTCCGCAGGCTAAACCGTGAGCTCTTGTCGTTCCGATATTTCCAAATAAAAATGCGGCGGTAATCATTGTCAGGTTTAAGATAATCGGCGCACAAGCCGGTGCCGCGAATTTATTCAAAGAATTTAAAATTCCCGATTGGAAAGAAACAATTGAAATAAATAAGAGAAAAGGGAAGGTAATGCGAGATAATTCCGTGGCTAATTTTATTTTTCCGCTGTCGCCGGCAAATCCGGGGGCTAAAACCTCAACCACCCATGGCATAAAACATTCCATTAACAAAACAAAAAGGGCTAAGAAAAACGCTAAAACGCTGATGGCGCGAGAGGCAAACAAGACAGCATCTTTTTTGCTGTCCACGAGTTTTCCTGATAATATCGGAACAAAAGCGGCGGTAAAGGCACCTTCGGCAAACAGACTGCGAAATAAGTTAGGCAGTTTAAATGAGACAAAAAAAGCATCGGAAACCATTCCCGCGCCTAAAAAGTTGGCAATAACCATATCGCGGGCAAAACCGGTGAATCGACTGATTAATGTAAAACCGCCGAAAGTGGCTATGGATTTTAATAATGACATTTTATCCCTTATTATTTGCTTGTTAAGGATATGTTATTGATTTTTGAGTTACTATAGCCTATAAAATATAAAAAGATAAGTGGAAAAGTGCGTTTTTGCGCTTATTTTATTAAAATTAACAGTTGACAGATTGAAATAAAATTGCGATAATAGACAAAAGAGATAAAAAATAAAAATAAAAAATATTCTAAGGAGAAGAAAAATGAGTGATATTAAACATAAAGAAAGTAAAAAGTTTTTTGATAAAGGCGGCGTTAATTCAATAGCCAAAAACAGTTTTCAGATTGCCTCAAAAGAGCAGATTGATGCGCTTAAAAGGGGTGCTGCAATATATCCGATTATTCGAGATGTTACCGTATTACAAGCAGAAGGTAATACGCGAGAGACCAATGAAAATAAGTTTGAAATCGTTAAAATGGCAGAAAAAGAAATAGCATCAAATCAAATTCTTAAGACACAAATGAACCAAAGCCAACGTGCTTAATTTCAATTTCTTCTCCTTAAAAGAATTTTAAACCCGACGTTAAGTCGGGTTTTTTTATCGAAAAATTAAGAGTTTTAGATTATTAAAATAAGATGAATTAATAATTTTTGTATGGTGTTGATATGGTAAATGATGCAACGGTTTATGATGTTGTCGGAATCGGTAATGCTATTGTTGATGTTTTGGCAAAAGTCGGTGACGGTTTTTTAAGTGAGCGCGGTTTGGCTAAAGGAGATATGACACTTGTCGAGGCAAAGACCGCCGGTGAAATTTATGCCGACATTATTCCCGAACGGGAAGTTTCCGGTGGATCGGCGGCCAATACGGTGGCGGCGATTGCTTCATTGGGCGGAACACCGGCATTTATCGGGAAAGTTCATGATGATGAATTAGGACAAGAATTTCGCCGTGATATCGGTGCTGCCGGTGTTGATTTTTTTACCGAATCTTTGATGCAGGGACCATCAACGGCACGCAGTATCGTGTTGGTAACACCTGATGCGCAACGTTCAATGTTTACATATCTCGGCGCTTCAACGCATTTGACGGTTAACGATATTGACGAGAAAATTATCAGTATGGCTAAAATTATTTATTTAGAGGCTTATTTGTTTGATAATGAAAAGTCAACCGAAGCGCTCAAAAAAGCCGCAGATTTGGCACATCAATATCATCGACAGGTTGCTTTTACGCTATCTGATAAAAACTGCATTGCGCGTCATCGTCAGGAGTTTTTGGATTTTATTCATTCTAGTGTGGATATTTTGTTTGCCAATGAAGATGAAATTAAATTCTTGTTTGAAAAAGACGATTTTTATGAAACTTTGGATTTGATTAAACCGGAAGTTGAAATTGCCGCTTTAACGCGCGGTGATAAAGGGTCTGTTGTGGTCAATAATCGAATTAAAATTTTTGTGGAAGCAGAAACGGTTGATAATGTTGTTGATACAACAGGTGCCGGTGATGCTTATGCCGCAGGCTTTTTGTATGGTTTGACGCATGATCGTACTCTCGGAACATGTGCTTTAATCGGTAACATTGCGGCATCGGAAATTATATCTCATTATGGTGCGCGCGCAGAAGTTTCTTTACGCGGATATGCTCGTAATATCTTGCGACATTACGGAAAAACTTTGTCTTAGGCCAAGTAAAATAGCATTAACTGCCGGAAGGAACGCATTCACCGTTGTTATATGTGTGGTTTTGTTTGCAACGCGTATAACGGGCATATTCCGAAGTAACGGTTGTGTTGTCATAGCGTGTTTCTTTGCAATATTCGCATTCGCCTTTACTGGGATCGCAAGAGGTTAATCCATACTGTTGGCAGTAATCCAACAATAATACTTTATCCGTATCAAAAGGACAACGAATAACGCGCCGCCCTTCTATGTATTTAAAGACATATCCCAACTCTTCACAGGTGGGGAGTTTAACACAGTATTTAGCGTTAACGGAAGATGCAGCAAAACAAGCAATCATTGCACAACAAATAATACGGAGAAGTCTAGACATAACACACCTCAAAACTCTTTAATATAATTAAAGGATACCATATAAAAATTATAAATTCAATATTTCTGTGATAAAAAGTCCTGATAATTCAATCGGGACTTTTTATTTAGATTTTATTGTCTTAATTTACCGCCGCATTTATTTTCAACTGCAACGATAACTTTTTGCATTAGAACTTCAAGCTCTTTGTCCGTAAAAGATTTTTCGCTCGGTTGATATGTGACGGTAATTGCCAGAGATTTTTTATCTTCGGGCAAATTGTCGCCTTCGTAAATATCAAACAGACGGACATCTGTAATGGTTTCTCTGTCTGCCGTTTTGGCGGCAGTTAATACATCAATAGCCTTAACTTTTTTATCAACGACAAAGGCCAAATCTTTATCGACAGCCTGTAATGGTGATAATTCGAGCTTTTTGCGCGCTTTACCGGCTGAAGTACGCGGTAAAGGAATATTATCCAAAAAGATTTCAAACGCGTAGGCGCGTTGTTTTAAGCCGAATTTTTTGGTAACACTCGGATGTAATTCTCCGAAATAAGCCAAAACATTTTTGCCTAAACGTAAAACGCCGCTGCGTCCCGGGTGATAATAACTCGGTGCATCAGTAGTGATTTGCGCATTGTCGACAGGGCCGTTGGCCGCGGCGATGGCGGCTAAAGCATCGGCTTTAACGTCATAGATGTCAATCGGGCGCTCATTGTGAGACCAATGTTTGTTGTTGGTTAATCCATAACGAAGACCGGCTGCCACTAACGTTTGTTCTGTCGGTTTGCGACCGTAAAATTGCGGACCGACCTCAAACAAAGCGACGTTTTCTTGTCCTCGTGCAACATTGTTTTTAGCCGCAAGCAATAAGTTTGGAACAATAGACGGACGCATTTCGTTTAAGTCTGTGGCAATCGGATTAATTAAAGTCAAATGATCAGGTTGCATACGGAACATATCCGCTAAATTCTCGTCCATAAAACTCCATGTGACCGTTTCGAGCATACCACGGTCAGCCAATTGGTGTTTGACAATCATGGCGTTATGTTGTTTGGGAGATAGCGTGACTTTCGGAAGTTTGTCATGCGGTAAAGAAACAGCCGGAATATTATCGAGACCAATCATACGGACGACCTCTTCAACCAAATCGTGTTCTCCTTCAATATCACCGCGCCAGGTTGGTGAAACAGCTTTGATTTTGCCATTTTCCATTGAGCAGGAAAAGCCGAGGTGGGTCAAAATTTCAATGATTTTATCGGCGCTGACTTCCATACCGATAAAATCTTTCAGGCGTGACGGACGAATATAGGCAGCTTGCGGTTCAAAATTTTCATCACCGGCAATAACCGGTTCGGAAACTTCACCGCCGCAAATATCAACAATCATTTGTGTTGCATAGTCAGAGCCGAGAATATTTGATTTCGGATCAACCCAACGTTCATAACGATAGCGGGAATCCGAATCAATCTGGAATTTACGTCCGGTGCGGGCAATATTTTCAGGCGTGAATAGAGCGCATTCCACGAAAACGTTTTTTGTGTCTTCGGAACAACCTTTTTCTGTACCACCCATAATACCACCGAGGCATTGAATGCCTTCATCATCGCAAATACCCAAGGATTTATTATCGAGAGCGTATTCTTTGTCTTCAAGAGAGATGAATTTTTCGCCGTCATGAGCCATACGGACACAAATATTACCTTTTAATTTATCAGCATCAAAAACGTGCAATGGGCGAGCCATATCATAGTTTATATAGTTGGTGACATCAACTAACGGAGAAATTGAGCGCAAGCCGATAGCTGTTAATCTGTCTTGCATCCACTTCGGGGTTTGAGCTTTGTTGTTAACCCCTTTAATGTAGCGACCGACGTATGTATTACAAGCTTCCGGGGCTTGAATTTCAACCTTAATCGGACTGGCATAGGTGCCGCTGATTTTGCGGATATTCAAAGGTTTTAAAGTGCCCAAACCGGCGGCTGCCAAATCACGTGCAACACCCCGAACGCCTAAACATTCGGCTCGATTAGGGGTGATGGAAATTTCAATCACCGGATCAATCGGTAAAACTTGTGCGGCAGGCAAACCGATTTCGGTATCCGCAGGTAATTCAATAATACCGGTATGATCAGTCCCAACACCTAATTCTTTTTCGGAACACATCATACCGAAGCTTTCAACACCGCGAATTTTACCGACTTTCAAAACTTCATTATAGCATGGAATTAAAGTGCCGACAGGGGCGAAAATTCCTTTCAGACCTTGATGGCAGTTTGGGGCGCCGCAAACAACCTGCAATTTTTCTTTGCCGGTATTGACGGTTAATAAACCTAAGTGGTCAGAATCCGGATGACGCTCATAAGTTTCGACAACAGCTGTGATAAAACCTTGTAATTGAGCAGCCGGATTAATAACCTCTTCAACCTCTAAGCCGATTTTAGTCAATGTTTCTGAAATTTCATCAACAGAGGCGTTAGTATCTAAGTGTTCTTTTAACCAAGAAAGTGTAAATTTCATCTGTTTTTTCCTCCTTATCTGGCTTGTCCGCCGGTGTTGCTTAAACCGCTTGTCATTGAAGAAAAGTCAAGCGGTGTGAAACCATAGTGTTTTAACCAACGGGTGTCGGATTCAAAGAAAGTACGGAGATCAGGTATACCGTATTTTAGCATTGCTAAACGGTCAATTCCCATACCGAAAGCAAAACCTTGATATTCGTCAGGGTCTATTCCGCCGGCGCGCAAAACATTCGGATGTACCATACCGCAACCTAAAATTTCGAGCCAATCTGTTCCGGCGCCGACTTTAAGTTCGGTTTTGGTTTTCAGGCAACCGATATCCATTTCGGCTGACGGTTCGGTGAACGGAAAGTATGACGGACGATAACGAACGGGCAAATCGTCCAATTCAAAGAATGCTTTGACAAAATCATACAAGCAACCTTTCAGATGTGCCATGGTGATGTTTTTATCAATGACTAAGCCCTCAAGTTGGTGGAACATCGGTGTATGAGTCGCATCCCAATCAGAACGATATGTTCTACCGGGGGCAATAATCCGAATGGGTGGCTGTTGTTTTTCCATGGTACGAATTTGAATACCTGAAGTTTGTGTCCGCACAACAAAGCTGTCATCAAAATCATCGCTATCCATATTTTTGATATAGAAGGTATCCTGCATTTGGCGGGCAGGGTGATTTGCCGGCATATTCAAGGCATTGAAGTTGTGAAATTGGTCTTCAATATCCGGCCCCTCGGCAATATCAAAGCCCATTTGTCCGAAAATAGCGACAACTTCTTCAAAAATTTTAGAAACAGGGTGAATGCGTCCTTGATGTTCATCGCGAATAGGAAGCGTCACATCTAAAGTTTCTTGAGAGAGTTTGGCATTAAGCTCTTTTTCTGCCAAAATAGCTTTTTTAGCCCCTAATTTATCTTCAATTTGTTTTTTGGCAATATTGAGTTCTGCCCCAAAATCTTTTTTTTGCTCAACAGGCAGCGTTCCGAGAATTTTTCCCAGCTGTGTGAAACTTCCGTTTTTGCCCAAAACGGTAACGCGTGCGTTTTCGACGGCAACGGAATCTTCTGCTTGCTCTATGGCTTGTAATGCTTGAGACAGCATCGTGTCGATATTTTCAAATTTTCCCATAATCATTCCTAATGTTTTGTTGGATAAAATAAAAAGGATTAACCCGAAAACAGGGTTAACCCTTTTATACGAAATTAAAAATTGTTCTTAAAACGAATTCTTATTTCAAAGCTGATTTTGCTGCTTCAACCAATTTAGCGAAGTTAGCAGGCTCTTTCAAAGCGATATCAGCAAGGACTTTTCGGTCGAGTTCGATGCCGGCTTTGTTAAGCCCGCTCATAAATCGAGAGTAAGTCATATCGTGCATACGCGTTGCAGCATTGATTCTTTGAATCCAAAGAGAACGGAAACTTCTCTTTTTTGCTTTGCGATCGCGGTATGCGTATTGTAATGCTTTTTCAACTTTTTCAACAGCTACGCGGAAGACGTTTTTATTGCGTCCGCGATAACCTTTCGCCATATCTAAAATTTTTTTATGGCGTGCGTGTGCGATAACACCTCTTTTAACACGAGACATTCTTCAATCCTCCTACAAATACGGTAAAAACTTTTTGACAATAACAACGTCAGACTCATCCAATAAAGTAGAGCCGCGAGCTTGTCTTTTCATTTTTTGGGTTTTGCAGAAGAGGCAGTGTCTCTTTTTTGCAAAATTTCTTTTTAATTTGCCAGTGCCGGTAACGCTGAAACGTTTTTTAGCGGCACTCTTTGTTTTTAATTTAGGCATTTTAATCCCTTTCTTAATATCAATGATTTGGATTTTAACGAACTCTCAGGCATGCCAATTCGCCTCAAGCGTTCAGTGCAAACAGTTTATACACTTTTATTTTTAAGAATGCAAGGTTTTTTTTAGGCGCGGCCGATTGTTTCAAAATTCATCGGGTAGAGGGCTTGACGCGGGTTCATTCCTTTTGTCAGAACAACATTAAAAATAGGATACATGCGTTCGCATTCTTTAACGGCAATGTCAACCAATTGAGAAATTTTTCCCGCAAATTCATTCTCGGTATCCGTAATAATCATAGAATGTTTGAAAACAGGCATATTTTGCTCTGTCCAGTAAGAAAAATGTCCGACCCACAGTTCTTCATTAATCAGCGCTAACAATTCAAAAATTTTGCTACGGTCTTCAATTTTGCTCTCAATGTCCATTAAGCAGGACATATGTAAACAACGCATATTTTCTTCCCAAGCAAAAAACAGCAGCATATTGTTCCATTTGCCCTGAATTTCGACAGCCACTTCGTTGATATTGCGGCGGTCAAATTCGTATTTCTGGGTAGCGAAAATAGTTTCGATGGTATCAATCGGATTATAATATTCGCTGTTGTAATTCTTTGCCAAATTCATAGGATATTCTCTCCGCTAAATTTCTGTTTTTTTGTTCTGGAATCAGAATGCCATCGCGAGTCGCGCAACTCAAATTAATTTATAAAGTTTTCCACTCCCTTGTTTTCGTTTTCTGTGGATTATTTTTATTATCATTAATTTTCAATGTGTTAGAAATGCGACTCGGAGGTTTTTTTATTTTAGATGTGGATATGTTTTTTATATTAAGATATTGTTTACAAATAATTTGAGCAAAAGGATATATGACAATGACAGGATTAAACTATCCGGATATTTCGCCGATTATTTTTTCTATCGGTCCGTTAGATGTCCGTTGGTACTCAATGGCGTATTTAATCGGGATTATCAGTGCTTGGTTATTGGTTAAACGTCAGGTCAGATTGTATGATATTCCGTTAACCAAAGAAAATCTTGAAGATTTGGTTTTTGATGTCACTTTAGGAATTATTTTAGGCGGACGCTTAGGTTATGTTTTGTTTTACGGAACGTCTGTATTTTGGGAGCATCCTTTGCAAATTTTAGCAATTTGGAACGGCGGTATGTCTTTTCATGGCGGAATTATCGGGGTTATTTTGGCGATATGTTATTTTTGCCATCAGGTCAAAATGCCTTTTTTAAGAGTAACGGATTTGGTTGTTTTATATGTTCCTATCGGAATTTTTTTAGGGCGATTGGCTAATTTTATAAATGATGAATTATGGGGCAGAGTAACCGATGTGGCTTGGGCTGTTCGTTTTCCCAACGGCGGATATTTGCCGCGTCATCCTTCGCAGATTTATGAGGCTTTGGCAGAAGGTGTTTTTATGTTTGTTATCCTTAATATTCTGTGGCGTTTTAAGTGGGTGAGAGAAAAAACGGGTTTTGTGTCGGGAATGTTTGCCGTTTTGTATGCGCTGATGAGAATGAGTATGGAACAATTTCGTGAGCCGGATATGCAACTCGGTTTCTTTTTTGAGACGATAACAATGGGACAAATGTTGTCGTTGCCGTTTTTATTTGTTGGTTTATGGGTTATATGGCGTGCTGTTCGGAAAACTAAGCCTTTGAAATAAGATTTTGAGTAAATTGATAAGTTTTTTGTAAAGTGCGATGGGCGCGAACCAAAACTTCCGCGGCGTTGGCGTCGCTGCGTTTTTTTTCGGAAACGCACCCGGAAATGGTCAGTTTAATCCCTTTGGTGTGAGGTGAAAACATAAATTCGGAGGCAGCTATTTCTCGGCGGATGATATCGAGTTTTTCAAAACTTTGTTTTAAAGTGTCGTTTTTGAAAATCAGAATAAATTCATCGCTTGAATATCGGTACAACGGATTATCCGGTTCCAACTCACTCAGTCGTCCGGCAAGCATTTTCAGAAGATTTTGCGTTTTAAGGCGTCCGAATATTTTATAAAGATGCTCATAGTTGTCCAAACAGATAATTGCCAAACTGTATTTCATCGGAAATTTTGAGGATTCTTTCAGATAAGCATTGCGACTGGCAAGGCCGGTCAGAGAATCGTAATTAATGTCGTAACGGATATCTTTAATCAATCCGGTCAATATCGTTAATGCTGCGGCACTGAAAAAGATACTTAAGGCTGTTGAACTCGCCGAATAGTAAAAACCGGCAAAAATATTTAATCCGCTGAAAAATAAAGAGGTATCTTCAATCCAGCCGCTGATGCCGCATTTAATAAATGCCGCGAGTAAAAATGCCAAAAACAGCAAAACACTCAATGAATTTAAATTAATACCATCTACCGGCGTGTTAAAACTGATGGTGATATTAGCGGTGTTCAAATGTTCGCCGATGGTAAATTCGGAAAAAATAAAAATCAGCCACCAGATGTTTTTCGTCATTAATAATTTTGATGAGTTTAAAAAATAAAAGAGACTTAAATTTAAAGGAACGAAAAAACACAGATTGATGTAACTCGGTGTGCTTAAATAATCAAGGCTGTATTTGCGTTTTAAGCAATTAATCAAGACGTAACTCAGTATTGTTATCAGCGTGAAAAAAATAGGTTTGCGACGATTGAAATAACTTAAAATTCCCAAAACCGACAAATTGGAAAGCCAAAATATTAAATGCAAATTACGACGGGCTAACGGCGAAATTTCACCATATAAAAAGTATCCTAAAAAAGCGCATGCAAAAATAAGTGCAGGAAGCAGAGAGTTTTTTATCTGCGGAACGATTAACTTAAAATTTTTGAAAAATCTCAACACGCCGTATTTGCCTCAGTTGATAAACTGTTCGTGATTATAGCGTAGAAACATTTAAATTTTGTTTACGCACTTCAAAAACGAGCTGTCTCCATAAGAATAAAATCGGTATCCGTGGGTCATAGCGTAACGATAAGCTTTTTTCATTTGTTCCGTTCCGGCAATGGCGCAAATCAGCATAAACAGGGTTGATTTAGGCAGGTGAAAGTTTGTGATAATATCGTCGATTATCTTAAATTTATAGCCCGGCGTGATAAAAATATCGGTTTCTCCGGTAAACGGGTGTAATATTCCTTTATCATCGGCGGCGGTTTCTAATAAACGCAAAGAAGTTGTGCCGACGGCGACGATTTTTTTGCCTTGTTGTTTGGCGGTATTGATTATATCGCAGGTTTGTTGCGGAATAATGCCATATTCGGCGTGCATCTTATGATTTTCGGTATCTTCCACTTTAACCGGTAAAAAAGTACCGGCGCCGACGTGGAGTGTTAAAAATACTTTTTTGATACCTTTTTGTTCTAATACTTTAAATACTCTGTCGGTAAAATGCAAACCGGCAGTCGGTGCGGCAACAGCGCCCTCATATTTGGCATAAATGGTCTGATAATTTTCTTTGTCGGAATATCTGCTCCACAAAGAAGTATTTCCGTCGGTTGATGGTTTTTCTCTTTTAATATAAGGTGGTAAAGGCATAGAGCCGTATTTTTCCAGCTGTTTTCCTAAATCTTGCGGTTGACAGTTAAATTTTAAGCGAATACCGTCATCGGCTTTTTTCTCAAGAATTTGTGCGGTGAAATCGGATTTTTCGGGAGCAATTTCATCTGTATAAAAGGTTATTTGATCATTAATGCGTAAGCGCTTTGAATTTTTGACAAAAGCCCACCATTCAATTCCGTCAACGGGGTGATAAAGTGTGACTTCTACTTCGGCCTGACCGCGACGAGCGTATAATTTTGCAGGAATAACTTTTGTGTCATTGAAGACCAGAACATCGCCTTCATCAAGCAGTTCGGGAAGCTCGTAGAAAATACGATCACGGATATTGTCGGGATTACTTAAATCCAGCAGTTTACAAGTATCACGAGGTTCTGCCGGTTGGTTGGCAATCAGCGTTTTATCCATTTCAAAGTCAAAAATATCTACTTTCATTGTCTATATCCTTCGATTTTCGATGTTATAGTATAGAGCAGAATGAATTGCAAGATTTTATTGAAAAAAGCGTATTTCAAAATATCGGAAACGAAAAGGCTTGAGATAAAAAAACTATTGTCAGATGGTTAAAAATGTGATATATTTTAAATTGTTCCTAGGGGCAATTTTTAGGAATCGTTTTATTCTCCTTTTATATGAACGAAAGCGGAAACAGCGTTTCGGGTGTTTCCGCTTTTATTGTGTCGGATATTTTAAATTTTTTCCAAATTATGTATGGATTTATCTATTAATAGCGAAATATCGTTGTCGCGCAGTTTGTTTTGAATGATTTTGCGCACGGCCTTGAGGCTCAGATTGCTGGCTAATGAGGCAATTTCCTGAGAAGCTTTATGTTTTGCTTCAATGAGTTTATCTGCCGTTTCTTTTTCTTTAGCCTTCATTTCTTGTTCCATCCGACTTAAAGAAGCTTTGCGCAGATAATCAATTTCGTTTTGTGATTTTTTGAGAATGTCGGCGGCTTCCTGATTAACATGACGGAACTTTCTTTCATAAGAAGCAAGAAGATTTTCGGCATCATTTTGTAATTGTTCGGCGTTTTCCAAACGACGACGAATATATTCGATACGCTGTGTCGTCATTGCGCGTATGGCTTTATAAATCGGGCGACTGAGGAGCAATATTGTTAAGACAAATGCTACGGCAACCCAAAATTCGGCACCGAGATAAAAAATTTCGTGTTCCGTTTCAGTAATGACTTGATGTTCTTCAAGAATGTTGGATACATTTTCGGCAGCTTCGATAACGGCATTTTGAGTCGCATCCAGCAGTTCTTTTCCGGTATTAATTTTTTCCATCGTCATGGTTATTCAGCCTCGCGATCAATAATTGTTTTAATTTCGGCAGCTTTAATATCTTTAATATTCAGTTTTTGCAAAATATCAGCGGTCAGTTCGGCAGACAGATTTTTGATTTCTTTTAAGGCCGCTTCTTTGCTTGCGGAAATTTCCTGTTCACCGAGTTCAATCTGTTTTTTTAATTTTTTATCAAGTTCCGATTGTTTTTGAGCAATCATTTTATTCAGGTCATTTTTGGTTTTTTGAAGTGATTGAGTGGCTTTTTGAGATGCTTTACTCAAAGCTTCTTCATATTTTATAATGGCATTTTCCGTATTTTGCTGAAATTCTTCTGCCTTTTGCAGATAACCGTCAATTTTGTTATCCCGTTGTTGTCGAATGTCTGAAATTTTCGGAATAATGAATTTTGACATAAGAAACATCAGGCTGAAAAAGCAGATTAACAGCCAGAAGATTTGTGACGCATAACTTGACGGATCTAATTGCGGCATAGAAAACTCCTTAATTGATTCATCTCTTCGGGCAGGGGGGTATTGATGCATCCCCTGCCGATAAAGAGACAAGATTATTTACCCGTGAGCATAACTAATGCGATAACCAAGGCGTACAAAGCAATAGCTTCAACAGCAGCAAAACCTGCCCAGCCATAGATATCAACATCTTTTTTAACCTGCGGGTTACGACCGACGGTATTAATGATGGTTGTCCATACTTGAGACACACCCCAAGCAGAGGTCATCATTGCCAGAGCGCACATACCGGCGCCGAGATAAGCCATAGGTTCCATATTCTTTTCTCCTTAATATTATTAGTGTTACAACATATCAGTGACTGTGTAATGCGTCACCCAAGTATATACAGCTTAACACTGTATATATAAACGCTTGCAACAGAGCAATGAAAATTTCAAAGACAATGATGCAGCCGTCAAACGACAACGGAACGATGCCCCCGATAATGCCGAGAGGGACAACGAACCCGCCGATAATCTTTAACATAATATGTCCGACCGTCATATTGGCAACCAAACGGACTGTCAAGCTGAACGGTTTGGATAAAAATGAAATTGTTTCAATCGGAATAATCAGCGGTGCTAAGGCTAAAGGTATGCCTTTGGGCAAAAATGTTCTGAGCCAGCCGATTTTCTTTTTGCGAATACCGATGCAAATATTAAAAGCCAATGCTATTAAAGATAATCCTCCTACTGCCGCTAAATGCGAAGTATATGTAAATGCATACGGAAACAATCCTAACAAATTTCCGAAAGCGACAAACAGAAAAATACAAAAAATCAATGAGAAATATTTTAACCCTTCAGCGCCGATATTTTCTTTTATTAAAGAGGCAATAAAACCATAAGCCGCTTCGGGGATACATTGGGCTTTTGTCGGAATGATTTTTCGATTGTGCAAACATAATGAAAACAGCGTGGTAATGCCGATAACCGATAAGACCATAAACAACGAAGAATTTGTAAATGAAATGTCATAACCGCCGATTTCCAAAGGAATAAGCGGTTTGACCGAAAATTGTTCCATAGGATTCGACATTGATTAGTCCTTTCGGTTTTCCTGCTGTTTGACAAAGCGGTAGATGTTCAAAAATCCTGCGGCACTGCCGAGAATGGTAAAAATAATCAGCATAATCGGTGCCGAATTAAACATCTTGTCTAATAAATATCCCAAGCCGATGCCGACCAATACTCCGGAAACAAGTTCCGTTCCAATTCGTGCGCCGATTTGGTATGCGTAAACAAATTTTGTCTCAGTCGGATCTTTCTGTACCTTTTTTTCAAACGATTTAAATTTTTGAATGCGTTTGCCGATATGTTGTACATCTTGAGGTATTTTTTTCATATGGGACATTCCTTTAGCTGACTAGTGAATGATTTTAGATTGCAGATAAGCCTTAAATGTATTGTAATCAGGGGCGCCGTACAGCATTTCTCTCTTTCCGTTTTGAACAACCAAAAAGGCAGGAGTACCCTTGATGTTAAGGCGGTCTAAGCCTTGTTGCCGCACCTCGAGTAAATCTTTGGCTAAGTTATCATTTGTTAAGCATTCTTTGGCTTGAGCTTCGGTTAGGCCGTTAAGCATGGCATAGCGAATTAAAACTTGTTCGGGATTGCGAGCCAACATCCATTCGCGTTGTTTTTTAAACAAAGTTTTGATGAAAGAATCATAATTTTGTTCCGGTACGCATTCGGTCAGCATTGCCGCTTTCATTGATTTTCGATCCAGCGGGAAATTTGTGAAAATAAATTTAACATGACCGCTGTCGACAAACTCTTTTTTTAATAACGGAAGAACGGATAGATGGAAACTTGAGCAATGGCTGCAATTTAATGATGAAAATTCATAAATCGTAATCGGGGCAGAATCGTTTCCGAGAATCGGACCTGCGGGTAAAGATAAAGCTACGCTCTTATCAATCGGTTCGGCGAGCGTATTAATATCAACAGCAGCATTTGCCTGTTTTACCAACACGATATTTCCATCGGGTTGCATAACGAATCCTTTACTGCTCAGATAAAATCCCGCGCACAAAAGATAAATAACGATAAATGCACCTATCTGACTGATTTTTCTTATTATATTTTCAAATTTCATAGCTTTTTCTTCTCTTTTTTATGGTTATCTGCGAATATACTATGCCCTAACTTTATTAAAATTTCTTTTAGATTTTCATTATTTATATCATTACTGATATTTTTTATTTGTTCGGCCTCTGCTTCAGAAATCGGGCTTAATTGTTGTGATTTGGTGTTTTGCACACGGTAATCGTTAATATTTAACTCGTGATTTTGAATAATTTTTAAAGAAGACACAGCATTGTATCCGAAGTAACAATTAATTTTTTCCAGTATGTATTTCTCACGATGTTGTATTTCAACGGCAAAAGCGCCTGAAGAAACGGCTAAGTGTAAACAACCGTCATTCCTTTTGTCTTTCTGAAAAACAATTTTTTGCGGAAAACTGTATTGAGCGAGTTGTCGGCCGATAATCTCTTCCCAGTTGGTCAAAATATCAGTCTCAACAAAACCGTTTTTTCCCAAAATATTTTGCGCCAAAGGCAACAGAGCTTGCCCCAGCGATTGTAAATCTTTTGTTTTTCGGTCGCTTATATCATCTTTATTGTTCATAGGTTAGCTGTAGCATATTGCTATTTAAAAAACAATAATATATCGTTGTTTTGTGATAAGTCGTGAGGATATAACAATGGATTTACTGCTTTTTGCACAGGCACTGTTGTCTTTGGTTTTTGTTTTAGGTTTGGTCTTTGTTGTGTTTTGGCTTCTGAAAGTTGCCGAGCAAAAAGGTTGGAAATCTCCTTTTTTTAAAAAACTCTCAGTCACAGGACGGTTAAGCATTGTCGAATCAAAACGTTTAGATGCCCGAAACACTTTGGTATTAGCGCGTTGCGATAAAGAAGAATATCTTTTGTTGTTGGGAAATACCCAAAGTTTAATCTTAAATACTAAGAAAGCAGATAAAAATGCCTAAAAAAATATTTTTTGTTTTTTGTCTTTTGTTATGTTTATTTGCCGCAATTAGCCCGGTTGAGGCGCAAACGCTTTCTTTGAGCATGAGTGAAGCATCAGGCGGCGGGTCGGCAACCGCCCGTATTTTTAACGTTATTTTGCTTATTACGGTGTTGTCGATTGCCCCGAGTATTTTGGTTATGATGACTTCTTTTACCCGGTTGGTTGTTGTCTTTTCTCTGACACGCAGCGCTTTGGCAACCAACGCAACTCCGCCGAATACAGTTTTGATTTCATTAGCCTTATTCTTAACCGTTTTTATTATGGCACCGACTTTTGAACAATCGTGGGAACAGGGTATTAAACCGATGTTTGATGAAAAAGTGGAAGTGATGGACGGACTTGAAAAGGCTTCTTTGCCTCTTAAAGATTTTATGGTGCGCAATACGCGCGAAAAAGATTTGCTTTTGTTTACAGATTTGGCAAAAGAAAAACCGGTTACCGAAATTAAAGACGTTCCTCTGAAAATAGCCGTCCCCGCTTTTATGATAAGCGAATTGCGTCGCGCCTTTGAAATCGGTTTTTTGATTTTTGTTCCGTTTTTGATTATTGATATGGTGATCGCTTCCATTTTAATGTCAATGGGTATGATGATGTTACCGCCTTCCGTTTTATCTCTTCCTTTTAAAGTTATTTTCTTTGTTTTAATTGATGGTTGGTATGTATTGGCTGGGTCGTTGGTTCAATCCTTTAAGTAAAAAACGGCGGATAATGGGTTATTAGTTCGTCGTTTGCGGACTGAAAAAAGCTCACGTACCTTTATGTACGCTGCGCTTTTTCTTCTCTAAAATCTTATTACTAGCCGCATTCTCCGCCGTTTTTTGAAAAATGCGCTCTTTGTGTTTCTAGTGCAGATTTTGCGGATATTTTGCTCGGTCACGTACTTCTATGTACGCTCCCTCACAAAATTCCTTAAATCTTACTATAAACAGCAAATATCGCATTTTTAGGAAAAGTCTTTTAGGAAAAATCTATATTCTTTGCGCTCTTTGTGTTTCTAGTGCAGATTTTGTAAAAATATGTGCAAATGAA
>Ga0310786_10004582_pt1 | contig 19199 bp, 7 predicted proteins | sample AusTroGonzalo_MG_FD_203881 | JGI IMG/M metagenome (GOLD analysis project Ga0310786, IMG submission 203881) | Bovine rumen microbial communities from tropical cattle in Woodstock, Queensland, Australia - Gonzalo_03 (v2) (version 2) | ecosystem: Host-associated > Mammals > Digestive system >... | reverse complement strand
TGACCGTGGGATTTGGGAGCGCACCCACCTCTATTTCCAACTCTACCAGTTCTTCCATATTTTAGGCAATAAGTCGGACTTTTATCCCGAGCTATTCAAGGCATTTCGCGATGATCCGATGGTACACACAGGCAACACATTCATCTCCGCCACTGATGACTACCTGAAGTTCTACAAGAAGTGTTGCTCCGTCAGTGGTTACGACCTCACCGAGTTCTTCCAAGCATATGGATTCTTCGTCATTCCTACGCTCACCAGCTATACGCTCAACGATGTTACCAACGATGCATATCAAGTAGAAGACTATGGTAATTATTATCTTTCCATCACTCAAGAGGAGATAGACGCTGTCAAAGCTGAGGTCGCTGCCATGAACCTCCCCAAAGCCAATATCATTTTCATTGAAGACCGTATCACAGCTCCTGACGCCACTTACGAAGGTGCACCCTCTGGAGCAAAGAAGACAGCCTTCTCTAATGAATATCCTATTGGTCAGGCTGGTGAGACAGGTCAATACACCGACTTCGGCGCTACCAGCTCTGCATATAAATATAATGTAATAGGCAACAAGGTCATTATGGCCGGGTCCGGTGCCGTAGGCTTCAAAGTATATGACAGCACCGGCAACCTGCGCGGACTCTACAACACCTATAGCTTTACCCTTCCCGATGGTATCGGTACGGGCTATACCGTCAAGGTCGCCTCAGGCAATGGTACTGATACTGCGGCTACGTTCGATGCGACGCTGGGAACAATCGTGTCAGATGTAACAGACACAAAGAATGCCACTGCTACTGTGACTGCAGGCGCTCAGATTACGGCTGAAAGTCAGCTCGTCAGCGGACAATTGTACCTTATATATTATGTGGGCAATGACAATAACCAATCAGCCTACGTCAAAGATACAGGCTCTAGCTATACAGGTAAGGCGGATTTCAATGCCACTCAGAATGCCGTCTATCGCCTCACCAGCAATGGCGATGGCACTTGGAAGATTCAGAACTACGCCACTGGCAAGTACTGGGGAACACCGACTGCCAACGCCAATGCCTATATGGGTTCCGACACCCCTGGCAGTTGGGCCTTGAACTTCCAAAGCAATAACAATATTGCTCCGAGCTGCAATGGACATAGCTTAAACCGCAGCGGAACTAATATTCACCCGTGGAGCACTGGCACAGAGAATGTCAACCAACTCAAGATAGAAGCCGTAACGCCCGCTACACCAGAAGTGGAAGACTTCACCGACAAAGACATTAACGTCATCTCAGAGGCTGCTGCCACCCTGCAGACCGGTCAGTGGTACGTTATGTTCGACCGCGGCGCTAATCACGGCTACCTCTACGAGAACAGTGAGAACAAGCTCTACAACACTGCCACGGTTCCCTCTGGCTCAGCGAGCGACAATGCCAAATACCTGGTCCGCGTCGTGGGCTGGAACAACGAATATTACCTCCAAACTGGTCTCGGCAACTTCTTTGGAGATATCCAGCAGAGCATAAATGTTCCCACAACAACCACAGCCACCGAGCCGATCACGCTGAAGAAGATTGCCAGCACCGACGGGCACTACTATCTCGCTTCGACCTTCGGTACAGTCCTCGATGCCAACAGCCTGGAATTGGGCGATGCCACCGTCGTAGGCTGGGGCGACTCTGCTCCCACCTCCACAGGCGGCAACAACGACTGGGCTTTCTTCCCCGTAGAGATCGTTGAATCAGATCCCGCGAACCAACTCATCAACACGCTCACGCCACTGAGCGATGTTCCTACAGGAGAAGGCTGGTATGCACTCTTCATCAAATCTGGAACTTATGCAGGCTATGCCGTCTATGCTCCAGAGAACGAAATAGCTTATCAGACGAATCGTAACTATTCGCTAACGTTTAATAATACTCAGCCAACAATCAGCAATACGGCCTATTACACCCGCATTGTCAAGACTGATAACGGTTATTATTGGCAGTTGCCAAACGGACGCTACCTGTACAAAAACTCCAACAACTATTTCCCCACCAGTACGGCTGATATCGTGGAGAATGTCAACATCACCTATACCAATAATGGTATGCAGTTCATTCATGGAGGATACAAAGCTGTACCATACTATTTAGGAGAGAAATATTTCATCGGCGAGACAAGTGGTACTGGAGGTTATTTCGACGTCTATCCCATCAGTCTCGATGATGCAGGCCTCACAGCTTGGCAAGTGACCATCGCCGGTACTGGCAGTGAGACCATTACATGCAATACTACAGGCGTGAACGGACTGAATACGGTTTACAACAATGGTTTCTTCTTCCTGCCGGAAGAGACAACGCCTCAGACCTCCGACTTCGCCATTAACGGTTCAGACGAAGAAGGATGGATTTTCAAAATTAACAGTTCGGAAAAAACGATTCTGGCCTACACTCCAACAAGTATCAACCTGACCACAGAGAAAGTGGCTATCATCCAAGGTAACCAAACCACAGGACAGGGCAACACCATGCAAGCGCTGCTGCGTATGAAGGTAACACCGTCTGCAAGCGTAACGCCAACCAGCGTCAGCATTACCCTTACGGGAGCCGAACTATTGGATAAAGTCGCTGTCTATACAACTGCCATTGACGAAATCAGAGCTGCAGGCGCAAGCCCCGTGAAGATAGGCGAAGCAACGGTCACGGGATCTTCTGTCACCATTACAACGAATGACGCTACCGCTCTCCAGAGTGGAAGGGCAACTTATCTGTGGATTACAGCCGACGTGAAGAGTGATGCAACAGAATTAGAGACCATCGATGCAGCTATCACTTCACTAACCTATAATAATTTATTAGATGAAACTCAGGCACTCGACCTTACTTCTGTTGGCAACCCCGACGGAGAGATGAAGATCTATAAGGTACAGAGCTATCCTTGGACGGCCAGCCAGAGTATATCGAAATACTACCGCATACCGACCATCATCACTACTGCCGACGGGGGCATCATTGCTTTCACCGATGACCGCTTCAGCAGCTCTGAAGACCTGGGCAAACCCGCATCAGGACATAAGATCGACGTGGTGATGCGAAAGAGTACGGACAATGGCCTCACATGGGACGAGGCAAAAGTGATTGCAGAGGGCGACGGCTCGACAGATGCAGGATATGGGTATGGCGATATTGCCATTGCACGTACCAAGAGCGGAAAGCTCATCGGTCTTATGGCTGCCGGTAGGAATAGCTATCCCACAGGCATGCTGCACACTGGCTATATTGAAAGTAACGATAACGGTGCCACATGGAGTGAGGTGACAGACATCTACGACGCCATCAATAAGAGTGGCATCACCTTCCAGAGTGCTTTCGTCACTGCTGGCAAGGGCGTGACATTCAGCAATGGGCGCGTAGCTTTCGCCATGAACGGCAAGGTCAGCGGCACCACCAACGAGTACGTCATCTATTCCGACGACGAAGGTGCAAGCTGGACTGTCTCTCCCACCGTGGCCTTCGCCGGTGCCGACGAGTCGAAGCTCGAAATCATGAACGACAACTCGCTGCTCATGTCCATCCGCCGAGGCGGCTGGAACACGATGGCCAACCGTGGCTACAACCGCACCACGGGTGATGCCAGCGGCAGTGGTATTGACGACTGGGGCACTCAGGGCATCTGGGGTGACGAGACGAATGCCAACGGCTGCAACGCCGACATTCTCTATTATAACCGCGACACAGAGGATGCCAGCCGTCCGGATGTAATCTTCCACACCCTCACCAAGAACTACCAGACCCACCGCAAGGATCTCCGTCTCTACATGAGCTTCGACCAAGGCGCGACATGGCTGGAAGCCTTCCAGCTACAGCCTGGCTACGCCGCCTACAGTTCCATGCAGAAGCTGGCCAACGGCGACCTCGCCATCATCTTCGAGGATGGATCCATCGGTGCTCAGGACAAGCAGGACTGCTTCGCCATCAACTATCTCGTCCTCAGCAGCGAGACCATCAACGCCAAGATTGATGAGTTGTATAAGAGTCAAGTTGATAAATATGAAACAGAAGATGTGAAGATCGTCTATGGAACAACAGGATACAATACATATGGTAATTATTCCGGCGGTTGGATTTCTGACTGGGAGTCCAATGCCGACAGTGGTAAAGCAGGGCTCAAGATGTCAGCCACTAGCAGCATCTTCAATTCTTATTCATCTTGGCAGGGCTATTATAACATCTGTATCCGTCCCACATTGGCAAATACCGACTACACCATTACTCTCAACGCCCCCGATGGCTATGTCATCAAAGGCTATTCTCTTCTAGCTCGCTTAGGTTCTAGTGGTTTAGGACAATATGCTACAATGACGGCTGCAGATGGTACAACATTCCAGCCGACAGCAAGCGCACATACCGCATTCAACGTATCTAATGTTAATGCCACGGAAACGACATTCACTATTACTTCCACACAAGCAGGCAAAGACTTTAATGTGGCTAACTTTACTGTTACATTGGCCAAGCCACTCCCGCTCAATGTCGTTGGTGATGCCAGCTATGCGACCCTCTATCTGCCGTTCGATGTGACAACAACTGGTGCTACGAAGGCTTATTACATTGAGACAGCCTACAACGGATATGCACAGTTGACAGCTACGGGCAACGAAGGTACGGAGATTCCCGCCTACACCGCTGTGGTACTCGTCAATGAGGATGCAGATGACAGCACAATCTTGAATATGACGACTGGACTCAGCTCCGTGGTCAACAAGGATGACAATCTGTTGAAGGGAACACTGGTATCCATGAGCCTCGATCTCAGCGAAGCCACGAGCTACTACTCCCTCGGCAAGTTAAATAACGAGATTGGCTTCTACAAGTTTACTGGCGGCACCATCACCCTCGGAGCCAACAAGGCATACCTCGACACGCCTACATCAGGCGGCGCTGTCAAGGGCTTCAGATTCGGCTTTGGTGATGAGGACGGCATCGATGCCATTAAGAATACACAATCAACAATGGAAAATGCCAACATTTACAACGTTGCCGGTCAGCGCTTGAGCAAGCCTGTCAAGGGTATCAACATCATCAATGGTAAGAAAGTAATCATTAAATAAACCTATTAGGGTATCATCGTTATAAATTTCCATACATACAATCACATCAAAAGACATACAACAATGAAAACTTATATTCAACCTGAAATTTGCATCATATCCCTCGCAACTCACGGGATGCTACTTATCAATTCCATAGAGGTGAATAGCACCGACAAGGTCGAAAGCAGTTCAGACATTGGCTTTGTGAAAGAACAAAAGTCAAGAAACTACGATGTCTGGAATGAAGACTGGTCCAAGTAACATTCAATGAACGTGAGACATTTAAAACAAACACTAAAAATAAAAATGAAACAATCCAAAGTTATTAAACGGACTTGGATGATGACCCTGTTAGCCCTGCTCACCATAGGTGTGCAGGCGCAGGTCATTATCGAGGCACCGCACAACCGTACGGTGGGTAACACGGAGCGCACGATGTATTATGACATCACAGCCAAGAATGCCGGGACGCTCTCGGCTGCCGTCTCCAGCGATGCCACGGCTTGGCTCTCGGCCTCATTCTCTGGCACACGCCTGACAATCCATGTGACCAAGAACTCCACGGCCTCCACCCGTTATGGCAATGTCACTATCTCCGGCTCTGACGATGCCAGCGTGACGCAAGTCTTCACTATTGCCCAAAATGGGGATGAGTACAATGGTGCTGCACTTGATACTTACGCTGAGACAAAGCTCACTATTACGGGTGGTAGTGCAGTGAATGGCAACAACCAAAGTACACAATATGGTTCAGATGCCTTTTCCAGATCTTACGATGGCAACACGAGCACCATTTACCATAGTGCCAGCCAAGCTATCACCAACACGGGTAGTGTGACGATGACCTGGAACCTCGCATCCTCCCAGCGCATTGACTACCTGACCTACGTACCGCGTAGCGATGGTAGTAGCAACGGAAACTTGGGTAGTGTCCGTATTCAGTATTCTACGAACAATAGCTCTTGGACTACTTATGGTGATTTTGACTTCCAGATGAGTTCCTCGGCTTCTACCATTAACTTTGGCAGTAGTGGCATCACTGCCCGCTATGTTCGCATCATAGCCTATAGCGGATCTGGTGGTCATGCCAGCGTGGCAGAGTTGATTCTTGGCCAGAAGAATGCCGCCGCAACGACCGTGGGTAACACCTATTTTGAGGATGACCTTTGGACTACGCTCAAAAGCAGTGTGAATCAAACAACAATCAATAGCATCAGCAATAGCTTCATTAAGACGCTGGCACAGGCCATCTACGACGGCGGTTACAGCACCAAGTATCGTGTCCACACCGCCAAGTGCCTCAAGTCGCCGCAAACCATCAGCGATGAGTGGAACGCCCCGGGCAAATATTACGACCGCTTCGGCAATGTGACGGGTATCAGCGTGAAGAAGAACTCGAAGATAGCGATTTTGATTCCGAGCATTCCCTCCGGTGCCACGCTCGGTCTGACCATCGTTTCGTGGTTCCCTGGAAAGTACCCCGGTGACACCTCTGGTACCTACCTCAACGATGGCAGCTTCGACCCGATTATTACCTCCTACGGTCTGCACGAGGGAATGAACATCATCGAATATGCCCCTGCCACGCCCTCCGGTGCTACGGCCTCTGCCGTTTCCGACGGTTTAGCATACGTCACCTATTTTGCCGACACGGATGATCAATATGCCGAGGTGCCGATGCACTTCCTCAACGGTATTGAGAACGGCTACCTCAGCCTCGCCCTCACCAACGATGAGATGCACAACCTCTGTAAGAATGCGCCCAATATGCACATGGATGTCGTGACTGATCACGCCCACATGATATGGGAAGCCAACGGCCTGTATAACTACTGCCGCACCACCACCAAGAGCGGCGGCTTATTCTCCTCTACAGGAACATCCAAGGGCTACCGCCAATATATTCGTGCCATAGAATACATCATCGGTTCCGAGCATGAGGCGCTTGGTTTGCAGAAGTATAACCGTGTACCGAAAACCCGCGCTCTGGCTTATGTAAACTACAAGTACTTCATGTTCCAGGGCGATCTTGGCGTGAGCTTCTGCTACGATGTGCAGGAAGAGTGCCTCGACCTCTACCAAATGCTCAAAGCCAGCGGTGCCAGTGTCTGGGGTATCAGTCACGAGTGGGGTCACCAGCACCAGATGCGTCCCTACTTCAACTGGGCTGGCTGCGACGAAGCCACGAACAACTACAACTCCTACTGGAACACCGTGCGCTTCGGCCTTACCGACACCGGCCACGGCTGTCATCCGGGATTTGGCACAACGCTTTATAATGGTGTGGTAGCAGACGGGCTTACAGCAAACGACAAGACCGTCTATACGACTATTGCCAACACTCGCGACAAGGCCTATTCCGATAGGTCCAATGTCAGTTGGAACAGTTACTTCACCACGTTGGTGAACAATACCTACAACAATCACCGCGACTGGACGGCAGAAACGACGCAGAGCGTCTATTCCTTCGACTTCACGAACTATTGTACGGCACGTCCGTTCATCGCCATCTCTTTCTATGCAATCAGCACGCTCAACAAGCCCGACTTCAGCTATGACCTCTTTGAGGCCCTGCGCCAGACGGACCGTACCAGCGGCAATACCATCGTAGGCTCTAGCATCGAAAAGAACACGGGCGTAGATAAATATGAGTTGTTGGCCGCCGCACAAAACGGCAACACCACTGCCTGCAGCACATTCCGCTCCACCTACAGCAGCAGCGTATGGACGACGAAGAACTACATCAACTCCAGCCATCTCGGATGGAGCGTCAACTCTGTGCCGTTCATCCTGAACTATATCCGCAAGGCCAGCCGCCTCAGCGGGTACAACCTCTTCCCCTACTTCGAGAAGTGCGGTATGCTGCGTCAGGTGGCCTACTGCACTTTCGGTGGCGCGTGGTATCTGATGACAGCCGATATGTATACTGAGTTCCAGAACGACATGAACGCGCTCGGTCTTGCTACCTGCGACGACAATCGCGTAAAGGCTATCCTTCAAGTGGCAAATCCAAGCTGGACATTGCCCTCATCCATTAATAACGACTAAAGCAAGGAGGACACAACGATGAAAAAGATATTTTCCATATTCATTCTCGCCGTTGCAGGCATCCTTGCTGCACAGGCTTCGCAAACCTTTACTGTAACATCGGTCAATAACTCGCAGACTATCTACTTCCGCATCAATAAGACCAGCGGTAGCGTTACGAGAAGCAAAACAACATCCAATGGTTCTGGTGGCACGGTCTCTTTGACTGTGAACGATACCTATTGGCAGACATTCGCGGTTACTACAGGTAGTAACGACTATAAGACCATCACGTTCACCCTGCCGGATGATGTGACCTATCTTGAGGTTTATAACAACAAGACAAACGTAGCTGGAATCAATGTTAGCGGCATGGCCTCTCATTTGGCTTCGCTCAACCTGAGTGGTTGTACCAATCTCACTTCGCTAACCCTCGGCACAATGTCTGCACTGACAGATATTGACGTATCGAACACTAGTGCAGCTGTGGCCAATGCCATTACGGCTGTGAAGTGCCCGGCCTTGGAGAACCTCAACGTGGCCAACTGTAGTCTGACGAGTCTTGCCTACACGGGTACGACCCTCTACTCCCTCGACGTGACGGGCAACAGCATCTCCTCGCTCGACCTCTCCGGCAATAGCAACCTCGATATGGTGCGCTGCGAGAGCAACAGCATGACATCGCTGACGACATCTGCTGCCGTCACCACGATTTCGGCACAGAGTAACAGTCTGACAACTTTGACCGGTTACGGCGAATCCATCCAGGTACTCGACGTGGCCAGCAACGGTCTGAACACCCTTAGCATGGACGGCTTAGACGGCTTGACCGACCTCGACATCTCATCGAATCACCTCACGTTCCGTTCCTTCCCCTCTGCCGAATTCAAACCGGCACGTATACTCTATTCGGATAACGACGGACAATATGATTTCTCTGGTTCGATGAAGGCTGCTTTCGGTAGCTACAGCTATCCCTTGCAGTCTAAGTTGCCCAGCTATTCTTCGCGTAATGAATCGACTTATACCATTGATCTGACAGAAGCTCGCCTGGATGGTCACGGTGTGCAAAGCGTCGTACCTGTGGTGAATAGCTACAACGGCACGACAGACACGCCGCTGACGCTTGCTACCAGCGACGTGGATGGCAACGACTACGCCAAGAGCACCGACGGAAACCTCTATGGCTTCATGCAGCCTCAGAGCCGCGTGCGCTTCAGCTTCACCAACGCCAACTATCCCGGGTTGACACTCTACTCCAATGAGTTCACCGTGCCTGATGGTGTGACGGGAACATTGCAGATTGTGGATGAGGACGGCACTGAACTGTATTCTATTGCCAACGCCTTCTTCTCCGATGCCACAGACGGTATTCCTGAGGAAGCTATACGCGAATATACAAAATATACCATTCCTGCCATGCCGACCACGGCTGGACAGACCTGGAGGATTACTGCTGGTCCCTCCGATGATGCACCTTTCGCTTGGGCCAAGACTTATGGCTCTGCCACATGGTACTATATGAGCTTGGGTATCGGGACCAACAAGTGGGCAACAGCAGGCGAATCCAATGGTAGTGCTGGTACACCCTACGGCGGACATGCCCTGAAGAGTAGCTACAGCACGAGCGACAACTACTACCAATGGGCCTTCGTCGGTAATCAGTACGATGGCTTCAAGATCTACAACAAAGGTTGTGGCAACGGACAGACCCTCCAGGACTATAGTGGCTATTCTGCACCTTATTCCGGTGGCGCCTATCCCACTATGAGGAATGGCACATCACTGACATGGATTGTCCGCACCAACTCCTCCGGCACAGGCTTCTCCTTAGAGAATAAAGGTGGCGGTACAGATGGTGGCGTAAGTGCCCCCTGCTACCTAAACAACTGGAGCGGCAACGGCTACATGAACTACTGGATTACCAAAGACTACGATGCCCAGAACGATGCAGGCAGCCGCTTCACCGTTGAGAAAGCCAGCGATCCCATTTCAGCCTCTGTCAAGTGGGTCATCGTTGATGCCAGCAACAATCCAATCTATAGTATCATTCAAGATGTGACAAGCGGTACTACCATCAGCAGTTATCCTACGGAGCTGACAACGATGGCATCTCAGCGTTTCGTAACCCTGCCCACACTGACCTCCTTCACTGCAGGCAGCGGCCAGACGGTCAAGAACGTAAGCTACACTTGGACCGGTCCGTTCCAGATCTCCACAACAGGAAACGAGCATCACTATCAGCTGAAGATCCGCAATGCGTTGTACATCACGTCCAACACCATGTCCGGCGGACAGCTTGACTGTACGACAAGTTCAGACGTGACGAACGACCAACGCTGGATGTTCTTCGGCGATCCGTTCAATGGGTTCATCCTTCGCAACTATGCCAAGAACAATCAGGCGCTTGCAGCTGCGAATGGTACAGCAACCAACGGATCTTCCTATCCGACCTTCGAAAGCGAAGGTACACGCTGGATTATTACCACCTGCACGCAGGCTGGTTACACCAATCCGTTCAGCGTTGCTCCTGCCGGCACAACAGGTGTTTATTGGAACCAGTACGGTGGAGTAGGTAACAACCAAGGCCTGAAATATTGGAGTGCCAACGGAACGAGCGACGGCGGTGCAGCTGTACAAGCCATCTTAATCGAGGATGTGATAACCGAAGTGCCTATCACTTGGACGGTAGTAGATGGTAATGGCAACGAGATGATCTCCACCACCGTGAACCACACCGTTGGCTCCACTGTCAGCAGCTATCCTTCTGCACTGACCGACTACGAGAACCGTTTCGTGAGTTATCCCGACTTGTCGCCGTTCACAGCCAACACGCCAAGAGAGATCGAGGTTCCCTACACTTGGACGGGACCGTTCCAGTTGACCACGGATGTGGACAATCCGCACCTCTACTTCTTTAAGTCAACGCGCTACGGCTATTACGCATACGCACCCAACAGTTCTAATGGGACAACAAAACAAACTACTCAGACCAAGAACTGGGTTACACCGCGTGGCCGCTGGTTCTTCACAGGCAATCCCTTCACGGGTATAGAAATCCGTCCTTACGCTTATCCTGAAACAGGTTTAGTGAACAGTACGCTTTCTACCACCCCGACGAAGTACATCCCGAAAACCAATCCCGACATCACGACGAACAATAGTGGGGCAGACCTGCCCAGTGCAGCCATCTCCTTTGTTCTCCCGAACAATCCATCAAACTGCCTTGCTGAACAGTTGGGCACTTGGAGTTCAGCCTCCATCAATAGTGACAAGGGCTTGAGTTTCGTGGTGGAAGAGGCCGACGATATCTCCATGCTCGTGGAGCCTGGCTACTATCAGGTTCGTTGCATGGGCAGCGGCCTCACGACGAAGTACTGGAAGCTCGGCAGTGATCATAAGCTGTATAACAATGGAGCGACGAACGATCCGAGCTCTGTCTTCCGCATCGAGGAGAATGTGAATGCCAGCAATAATCTGCCTGAGTCATACTATATCGCCGGCTTCGACGGTGACAATGCATGGTATTTTGATAATTCCCGCGACAGCTATTCTCAACAGTTCACGACCACGCAAACGGAAGCAAACTATGTACCTGCGCAAATCATATATAATGCCAAGTCAGGTGACATTCCGTACTACGCCATCAAATTGAGTACTCAGAGCTCATATTCGGGTTATAGTTATGCCAATACCAACAACAATGGCAATACAGTGGTGACTTGGAGCTATACCGACGGCACAGCCGACGGCTCCGCCTGGGCACTTGAACCTATAGTGCGTGTAGCACTCAATGCTGTAGGTGACAAGTCGTATGCTACGTTCTATTTCAACCGTGATGTACAAACTGACGCGAATACGAAGGCCTACTACATCACAACGGCCACAGGTAGCTATGCTACGCTTACCGAAGTGGCCAATGAGGGACGTAACATCCCTGCTAACACCGCTGTAGTGCTCATCAATAGTGGACAGGCGTCCTCTGCCATTTTCAACGTTACAAGCGGGCTTAGTCCTGTAGTCAGTGAGGATGACAATCTGTTGAAGGGAACGCTGGTATCCATGAGCCTCGATCTCAGTGACGAAACGCCCTACTACTCATTGGGTAGAAAAGACGACATCATTGGTTTCTACAAGTTCCAAAATGGTAACACGACCACCATTACCCTCGGCGCCAACAAGGCATACCTCGACACGCCTACATCAGGCGGCGCTGTCAAGGGCTTCAGATTCGGCTTTGATGATGAGGACGGCATTGATGCCATTGAGAATGGACAATCGGAAATGGACCATGTTCAAATCTACAACCTCGCTGGTCAACGCATGAACAAGCCTGTCAAGGGTATCAACATCATCAATGGAAAGAAAGTATTGATAAAATAATATCCATACAATTATGAAAAAGAACTATTTAATACCAAGTCTTGAGATCATTGTCATTTGCGAGGCAGGGATGATTGCCCAATCGATGAAGATTGGCGGTACCGCCGACAGTGAAAAGGTCAGCACCAGCTCGGACATCGGCTTTGTGAAAGAACAAAAGTCAAGAGGTTACGATGTCTGGAATGAAGACTGGTCAAAATAAGGTGTTCATATGAAGACAAAATCATATCTCACTTTGCTGTTCCTGCTCATGGCAGGAACAGCTTTTGCTACCGTCACGTCAGGCTACTACTACCTCAAAAGTAATTATAATAATTACATGACCGAGAATGTAAGCACCCACGCTCTCACATGTAATAGCCTTAGCGCTGACAACTATGCTCAAGTATGGTACTTGGACGTTTCCGGCAGCAATGTGACCATCAAGAACGCCTTGACACAACGGTATATCCAAGGGCAAGGCACGCTATCCGCTCCTTACTCGACAGGTAAAGGAAGTGTGGACTTCGGTTTGGCAGAGACTGATGGTCAAGTCACTTTTGCCAGCAATGGTACGGCCGCTGGTCTCCACTGCGATGCTTCGTACAACATTGTGCGATGGTGGGTCAGCGGGAATGACAGCGACTACTCCAAGTGGTCCATCGAATCCGTAGCTGTTGACAACGATGCTCTCGCTGCGGCACAGGCCAACTACAACCTTGCCCTCAGTTCCGGCTACTACCGCATCAAAAGCAACATCTATGCTAACAGGTACATTGCCGAGAACATCAGCAGTAAGACCTTGACCACAAGTGGCAACATTGGCAGCCTCTCACAGGTGTGGTACGTCAATGTAGACGCTGATGAACACACGGCCACTTTCAAGAATGTGCTGACCGACGACTACATCCAGACACAAGGCACCACTTCGGCGCAATATACGGCAGGCTCCACAGCCAAGGTGTTTGCCGTATCAGAGACGAAAGGCGCCACCAATACATACGCATTCACCGATACGGGAGGGAGAGGGCTCCACTGCTCAGCCTCCCAGTCCTACTATGTCGTGAGCTGGAATTCTTCTGCAGATGCATCTATCTGGCAGCTTGAAGCTGTAGAGGCTCCCTCTGAGGAAACTATTGCAGCAGAAAAAGATGCCCTCATAGAAGTTTCAAATGTGAATTTGGGCTACTTCTTCACAACAACAGCTTGTACGGCACTCAAAGATGATTATATGGGCCATACCGATGACGAGCTCCGTTATGCAATGACTAATATGGGACTTCCCACATCCGTTCAGGATATGGCCGTCAAGGTGAAGAACAACAGCTGGACAACCTATGGTACGTGGGATAAGAACGAACGGACGTTCCGCATTGCCGACTACAAGGCATACAGCAACGGCGACCGCTGGACCAATATCCTGCGCTACCAACATCGTTTCGGCCGTCTGAGTAATCCTACGGGTATTTGGGCCACGGCGGGAGATGTCCTCCATGTCTATGTCGGTGAAATACCTGCCGGGCAGACCGTGAAGCTGGAAGTAGCAGGCTATGGCGATGCATCCGGAACTACCTACAATCTGCATGAAGGAATGAACAGCCTTCTCATGGCCACCTCCGGCAACTGCTTTGTGTTCTATGAAGTGGATAACACCAACAACGGCTCCACACCTTATACACCCCTCTCCTCCTATGCCGATGTGACAGTCCATATCGAGGGCGGTACTGTGCAGGGCTATTTCGATGTAACAAAAGGTGACACCAACGCAGACTGGGTGCAGTTGGAGACGCACCTGATGAGCCAGGGAAACGTATGTCTGAAGAGCACCACACACGTGATGAATCTCAATCGCGACCTGCTCGTCAATGCGCTCGGTGTGGATAAGAAGGTCGTGGAAATGATTGATGTCTGGACACACGTAGCCAATCAGCAAGAAGAACTGACTGCGCGTGGTGACTTCGATGACTACTGCAACAATATTTACAGTGTTACCTCCCAGCCTGGCAGTGGCAACCCGCACGCTACCACGTATGGTACAAATTATTATGAGGCTGCCCATGCGAGTATCTTTAACGCTGATAACCTTCTCTCCCAACTGGGAACGCTTTGGACCATAGCCCATGAGCAAGGACATAGTCACCAGAAAATCATCCAGCTCGCTGGAACCACGGAGATTTCCAACAATATGTTCTCGAACGCCGCCATCGACTGGCAAGGCCATTTTACGGCGCGCGTCAATAACATTCAGCAAACCTTCGAGCGCTACCAGCAAGGACTTTCGTGGTTGCAGCGCGTAGCTCAAGACGGCACATGGGAGTGCCTGCATATGTACGTTCAACTCTATCAGTACTTCCATCAGGCCGGATATGACACCGAGTTCTATCCTAACCTGTGCCGTGCTTTGCGAAGCTCACCATTGACGCTCAATCCCGGGACACCAGTACCCGCCAGTGAAGACTATCTGAAGTTCTACAAGACCTGCTGCCAAGTCAGCGGCCTTGACCTTACAGACTTCTTCACTGCGTATGGTTTCTTCCTCCTGCCGACACAAAAGACTGCCCAGACCATCAATGGTGTCAATACAGGTGAGTACTACCAAGAGATTGGCGACTATTCTACGTATTACATCTATGTCAATCAGGCAATGATTGATGAGACCAAGGCTGCTGTGGCTGCCATGAACCTCCCCAAATGTAACCTCGTCTTCATTGAAGATCGCGTGACTGCTCCGCTTGCCACTTACGAAGGACACGCTTCCGGTGAACTGCGACAACTTTCCATGCAAGACAATGTCACCGCCTTTGGCCAAGTAGGTGAGACCGGACAATACACCGACTTTGACAAACTATGTTCGTCATACGCCTATAATGTAGTAGATGGAGTCGTCACGATGGACGGCACCGGGGCCGTAGGGTTTATCCTCTATGACAACAGCGACAACATCGTCGGGTTCTACAACACCAACACCTTCCACCTGCCTAACGGACTCACCGACTATACCATCAAAGCTGCAGCCGGCAACGGCACGCTGGTAGGAGCCACCCAGGATGAAAGCATCGTGGTCAGCGAGGCCTTCCCCAAGACTACGATGTGGTACACCTTCTGCGCTACATTGCGTGGCAATCGATATGTACAATGTAACGGCGCAGGCCAAAACATTACGGGAACGACATCCGATATGGATGAACTCAACCAATGGAAGTTTGTACTGCGTGACAACGAGAGGGAGTCCTATGACATCATTAGCCGTTATGATGGTTCTTACCTGAACCCTGTAGCCGAATGGAATTCACCGATACAGACGACCGACACACGTCCCGAAACAGGATGGAAGTTGAGTCCTGCTGAAACGAGCGGAATGTATATCATCTACAGCGGTTCAACGCAGTTGAATCAGGCGAATTATTCTCCGTATAATATCCTTAACTGGGGAAGTGGAAGCAACACCAATGACACGGGTTGCCAATACGCTATCCAGGAAGTGGAATACATCACCCAAACATCAGTCTCTACAACGGCCCTGCCCGAACTAAATGGCTGGGATGTTAGTTTTACTCCGTCAGCTGTGACGGCTCTCGAGACTGGCAAGTGGTATGTTATGTACGACCGTGGCGCCAATCACGGCTTCCTGCATCTAACGGTTTACATAATGTGAGCGGCGGTCCCAGTGGCTCTGCCACTGAACAATGCAAATACCTGGTTCGTCTTGTGGATGCAAGCAATGGTAAGTACTACATCCAGACGGGTTACGGCAACTACTTCGGCAACATCACAGCAAGTACCCCTGTTCCTGTTGTAGCCACAAAGAGCGCCCCTGTCACCATCGGGACTATCGACGGCAACGCAGGCCATTTCTATGTGCAGTCTGCAGCAGGGGTTATCCTCGATGCCAATGACTATAATAGCGGGGAAGCTGCTGCCACGGTTGTAGGTTGGGGCACAAATGTTCCTACGAGCATAAACGGCAACAACGACTGGGCATTCTACCCCGTCACTCTGTCCCGCACATATAGTCTAAATACCGTTGGGAGCAAGTCTTATGCTACCTTCTATTTCAATCAGGATATGCAGACAGATGCCGCCACAAAAGCCTACTACATCCTAACGGTAGATGACGGCTATGCACAACTCACGGAAACATCCAATAGTGGTCGCGACATTCCCGCCCGTACTGCCGTCGTGCTTATCAGCGATGAAGCCGCCACAACGGCGACACTCTCTCAGGCCAGCAATCTCAGCACAGTTGTCAGTGAAGATGACAATTTCCTGAAAGGTACGCTTCGTTCTATGTCCCTCGACTTAAGCGATGCTACTCCCTACTACTCGTTGGGGCGCCAAGAGGGCAAGATAGGATTCTACAAGTTCGACGACGGGGAAACGACGTCCATTACCCTTGGTGCGAACAAAGCATATCTGGAATCTCCTACCCCATCTCTGGTCAAAGGCTTTAGATTCGGCTTTAATGATGAGGACGGCATTGATACCATTGAGAATGTACAATGGACAATGGACCATGTTCAGATCTACAACCTCGCTGGTCAACGCCTGAACAAGCCTGTCAAGGGTATCAACATCATCAATGGAAAGAAAGTCTTCATCAAGTAAGCTTCTGAATCATCAACATCATGAATAGACAACGGCCACGGGATTGCCCGTGGCCGTTGTTGTATGAGAGAGTTTGGAAAGGTTTAGCGGAGGTCGATGACGGGGATGTTATCCTTGTCGTTGTAGTTGAGGTTCTCACCGGCCATACCCCAGATGAAGGTATAATAATAGGTGGCGCTGGCGCAGTGGATGCTCCATTCGGGCGACATGATGGCCTGCTCGTTGTGCAGCCATACGATGCGGCTTTCCTGAGGCTCGCCCATGACATGGCTGATGGTCTGCGTCTCTGGCAGATTGAAGTAGTAGTATGCCTCGATGCGGCGACCATGGGTGTGAGGGGGCATCGTATTCCAAACGCTACCGGGCTGAAGCTGTGTCAAGCCCATCTGCAACTGGCAGGGACCTTCTTCCAGCGAGGTGTTGACGATGAGCTGGTTGATGGTGCGCTGGTTGCTCTCTTCGAGCGTGCCGAGGGGTTTCTCCTTTGTACCAACGATAGTAGCTTTAAGGGACTGTACTTTGCCGTTCTTGCGGCCGTCGAGCGTCACCCACTGAGTCTTGTAGTGCTGATGGGCTGTAGCGCTGTTGAGGTAGAATTTGGCCGGCTTGCTGGCATCCTTGGAACGGAAGATCACCTCTTGGTTCACATCCTTATCCTTGGCCAGATGACCGCGACCCACATAGAGGGCTTCGCTGTAGCCGAGGGGGTACTCCTGACCATCCACAATGACGATGCCGTCACCACCGGTATTGATGATGCCGAGCTCACGGCTGTGCAAGAAATAGGGTTCCTTCAGGGCATCGAAGGTCTCCAGCTTCAGGTCCTTGGTGACAGGCATGGCACCGCCGAAGATGAAGCGGTCGTACTGAGAATACGTCAGGTTAATCTCATCTGCCACCATCACCTTCTCCATCACGAAACGCTCGCGAAGGGTTTGCGTGTCGTAGTGCTTCACATCTGCCGGATGACAGGCTGTCTGGAAGTAAACATTTTGCTGTGCGCTGGCTGTCAGTGCAGCAAAACTAAGCGCAAGAAACAGGATTGTTTTTTTCATATACTTTGGAATTTAAGTTGTAAGCTTATTTTTAGGAAACAAATTATCGTAATGAACATAATTATTCTGGGATAACGTATTCGCGATAATTATCTTGATTGATAAGGACATACTCATCGTCTTCGGGCAGAAAGAGGTAACGCTCTGTATGAAGAGTTTCTTCTCCAAAGTTAAAAAGTATACCACGTTTCTGATGGGTAATACGGAGATAATTGAATAGTTGAGCACGATGTTCGGGACATATCTCGCTCACAGCTTTCAACTCAATAACGATACCTTTAAAATAAAAATCAGCAAAGTATGTTTTCTCCATTAACTCACCCTTATAGTACATATGCAATTCTTTCTCTCGTTCTATGGCAAGACCATTTCGCCTGCACTCCATTGCAAGAGCCTCCTGATAGATGGGTTCCGCTAAACCCCGTCCCAAGGTGTTATGAACCTCCATGGCCAGACCTACCATCTGGTACATATCCATATACTCTTGCCGCGTCATCGGAAAAGAAACATTATGTCAATTACGGTAATTCGTTTCTTTTAATATCTACTTATTGCACATTCGTGTTTTGTTTCTCGTCCGCCACGATGCGTCTTCTGTTGATGAACATCATGACGAGGGTGAAGCCGGAGAGGAGGCCCATGCCTATATAGTCCAGGCTCTTGCAGGCACGGAAGATGACCCAACCGAAGAGGGAAGAGCAGAAGTCAAGGGCACCGGCGAGGAAGCCGTCGGGCACATGGGCGGCAGCGTCCTGCGTAGCGGCATAGACCGAGTTGGCGGCGGCGGTGAAATCGGAGCTCATGTCGGTGACGAAATAGAGGCCTACGATGAGGGCTACGAGACCAATGATGAAAGTCTTCACGACGTTGTTATGCGTGATCGGCAGCACCAAGGGGAACAGGTAGAACATACCGGCCAATGAAGCCAAGGGCAGGAACTGATTGCCAGGCAACACGACAGCGAGGAACAGCACGGTGGGGATCAGCAGGAGGCTGACGACGAGTGTTGTAGGATGTCCAATGACGAGGGCCGGACTCATGCCAATGTGTACCTTCTTGCCGTTGAATTTCTTCTCCACCACTTCCTTTGTCTTCTG
>Ga0310786_10004581_pt1 | contig 19207 bp, 29 predicted proteins | sample AusTroGonzalo_MG_FD_203881 | JGI IMG/M metagenome (GOLD analysis project Ga0310786, IMG submission 203881) | Bovine rumen microbial communities from tropical cattle in Woodstock, Queensland, Australia - Gonzalo_03 (v2) (version 2) | ecosystem: Host-associated > Mammals > Digestive system >... | reverse complement strand
ATTATGTTAAGCTCGGCAGCATATTTGTCGAGATGCCCTATCAAGACCTTAACAGAACCTTTTATGGCAGGTGACTTATCCATATTGTCGATGAGATTCTGGAGCTCGGCAACCCTTATATCTCCGTAAGGGACATCATACCATGGAGCGAGATAGTTGTAGGCGGTTCTCATGTTGTTCTGCTGACCTTCTGAATAGATGGAGCCCTTGAACTGTCTGAAGCCTTCCCATAACTGCTGAAGGGTGACAGCCCTGCCTTCAGGATTCCAGGGTTCCAAGTTGTAATCGCACAGAAGTCTTATCGCCTCTTCACGTGTGGAAGCATAGCCGATTGTTTTCTGCTTACCTGTTCTGCCTTCACGAACCCAGTAAGGTTTTCTTCTTGGACCAGATAACTTAGTTATCGAACCATATTTGTTTGGATTTTTCATTTTTTCGTTTTCCCTCGCTTTCTCGGTTACATATTGTAACCCTCATCAATTCAGTATCAATTTTTTGTCAAACTGATTGCCACTAAACAAAATCACTCGGTTACATCTGATTTCTGCTCAAATTCTAAATTACAATCTATGGTGTAACCGACGTAACCCAAATTCCCTTATTTATATATTTATATTTATTTAGATTTTTATATATTTTGGGTTACATCGGTTACATTTTAGGAAAGAATGTAGAAGTAGAGCCAAAAGAACGCGTAACCGAGTGCCTAAAATCGGTTACATTTCGGTTACATTCTAAAAATAGAATGTAGTATTAATGCTGAAAGAACACGTAACCGAGTATCAGTTACTATCTTTTTAAGCCGTTATTGATAACTTTTCTCGTGAAAATGTCGATTATTACGCCAGTTTTTTATTTTCTTCAGGTTCAATGTCTTTATTATATTTTGGATTTTCAGAAAGATCTTCCACATATTCAAATGCTTTCGCTTTTCCTATGTGATTCAAATTTCTGAATCTATCAATTAACCTTTTTTCCAGTTCATCTATTTCGTCACCTCGAAGCCAATCAGCATCACAGTTCAATATTTCAGCAAGCTTTCTTGCATTCTCTATTTTTATTTTGGCTTTGCCTTGACACCATTGGGTGAACATTGCCCTATTTATTCCGGCTAACTTAGCCAGCTCGTTTCGGTTCAGCCCTGCCTTTTTCAAGGCTTCATCCAGCCTTTCCTTGAATCCTGCCATATTTAACCTTTCAGATATTGATTTTAAAGCTTATCGGAAGGTGTTTAAAAAAATGTTAGGATTTTCTAACAAAAAATCTTGACAACTTTGTTAGAATTTTATAACATTAGATATACAAACAAAGTTCATTGAAAAGAGAAAAGATTTCGTGCGGTCGAGCTTGCGGAGCTCTCAGGGCCACCAGTTTGACCGCTTTTTAAGCTCAAGAAGAGGAAAAGTCTATGGCTTATGATTATTCTTTATTAAGGGAACGGATAAAAGCTAAATTTAACAATGAAGAAGCTTTTGCAATGGCTGTCGGAATGGCCAGACCTACCCTCTCATTAAAATTGAATGGAAAGGCGAAATTTGACCAGATTGAAATCTCTAGAATGGTTGAACTTTTGGGGATTCCACAAGGCAAAATTCACCTTTATTTTTTTACTGTAGTTAGTTAGAATTTTATAACTAAAAGGGACGGAGGTGTAAACGGAATGAAATTCAAAAACCATTTGAAGAAAATTCTGGAAGGTCTTGACCGCAAGACCTTCTGTAGTATGACCGGAGTCCCTGCATCATCTCTCAGCATCTGGCTTAATTCCGATGTCGAACCGTCGGAAACGAGGAAGGAACAGATAGCTGAAGCGCTGGGGCTTGATGCCGATTACTTCGGCATTCTTTCAGACAAGCCCCTTGAGCCGAAAGACATGAACTTTACACCTTTTGAAGCTTCAAGGCTGATGGGCGTAGGTGTTCAGTTCATTTACCACGGTCTCCAGCAGGGTGTCTTTCCCTGGGGCTATGCTGTCAATCGAGACGGCAACTGGTCCTATTGGATCAATAAAAACAAGTTCTTACTGACGGAGGGATTCAAAGATGCTGGAGAAGCAGAGAGCAACTGAGATTTTGAATAAGACAGAATTAGGCGCTGAAGTTACAGAAGGGGATAGAGATTTTCTCTTGAACCATGTTTTCAACCGCCACCCTTACTGGTGCCATAAGACTAAAAACAGGAACATTGTTTCGGTCTATGTCGACCGCGCGCCGGACCATCCGACCAGATGCTTCTACATCGTGAGGGACGACGGGACGTCGACCGACATCGGTCTGGGCAGATGCTTCAAGAAATCCTACGATGAGATAGCATTAGCCTGTCGTGAAGCTGTAAGAGGCGTGATAGGGGAATTCCGGTCCAAACTTATGTTTCCGATTAAATGCCCTGTTACGGGTAAGTTTCTCCGTGATCTCTCCGAGGTCCATATCGACCACTATGATTTGGCTTTTGCCGATCTCGTTAAATGCTGGGCAAGGTATAAAGATGCGAGAGAGCTGCAGCTTGAGGCGCCGGGTGATGGCAAGTCTGCCGTAAGATTCGCAGACAGGTTTGTGGAAGCTGATTTCGTGAATTTCCACAATCAATACACACATTTGAGGGCAGTCTCCAAAGAGGCTAACCTCTCCGTTTTAAGGAAAAAACAATGAAATTCTTGGATTACCAGCTTTTAATGGCTCTTTCACTAGGTGTTTACGCGATTTTATCCACGCTCGAGGCGTGGTTATAAAAAACTACTGGAGGTCGGCGGCTTGGCGGTCGACCGGTCTCCGTTCTGAGGCGCTCGTCTAATCGGGAAGACTCACTGGCCCTGTCTCACTCCTTTCTTTATTATTTTTCTACAATATTCGGGTCATTTAACCGGGTTCTCACAGTGTCTGGGGGTTCGAATCCCCCGCGCCTCTCTTTTGTTTGCCTCCTTATTTATTGTTTTGCGAGCCTTCTTGGCGGTGTGGACGAATGGCATGTCACCGGGTTGCTCATGTCCGGATGCAGATGGTTTCGGCATCTTTCACATCTGCGATGCAGGTTCAAATCCTGTCACCGTCTCTGGTTGCCAACGGCAAGGGCGAACAGGGGTTGACTCTGGATCCTCATCAAAATTCAGAGATTCGGGTATTAATAAACTATTCCAGGTCGTGCCGCCAATGCGGCACCTTTTTGGCGGCGTAGCTTAAGTGGAAAAAGCGCGTGAACGTGACGAGGTTATGGGTTCGAATCCCATTGCCGCCACTGCTAGGAAAGCGAAAAACGGAGGTAAAAAAATGAAAATTTTAATTGAACTGGCTCCGCACGAACTGACTGACGATTTAGTCAGATTCATTCGGAACACAAAACAACCAGAGCAGCCGTTGTTTATCGAACAACCCAAACAACAGGAACAGCAGCCACCAGTTGAAGAAAACATTAAAGATGTGGACATTGGAACAGGCGTTATCGTCGGAGAAGAGCCCATTCCATCAGGCAATCCCACAATCACATTAGATGATATAAAACGTGCAGCTGCCAACTTGTTAGCAACTGGAGGCGTTCAGAAGAAAGACCTTCAGGAACTTAATAGTATGTTCAAGATTAAGAGTCTTCTGGATCTGAAGCCCGAACAGTTTGGTGATTACTGTCAGACCTTAAGAGGTATGGGAGCTGTAATATGACTGTAACCACACCTATTAAGGCTCACGCAAGACTTAGCGCTTCCGGCGCTCATCGATGGATGAACTGCCCTGGAAGCGTAAGACTCGAAAAGGATTATCCTGACAAATCTTCGAGTTATGCAGAGGAAGGAACCTTAGCCCATGAATTTGTTGAAGCTAAGGTAAAGCATCTGGCAGGTCAGCTTACTGAAAAAGGTCTTAATAACGTCATTGGTCGATTAAGGAAAAAACCTCTTTATTCGCCAGAGATGGAAGAACATTCTGATGGATATTTAGACCTTATTGTAAGAATAAGAGAAAGCTTAAACGGACCAATAAGACCATCTGCTGAAACTAAAGTCGATTTAAAGGATTGGATTCCAGACGGTTTTGGGACTTGCGACACTATCATATCTGACAACGATACTTTAGTTATCGTCGATTTCAAGTATGGTCAGGGTGTGAGAGTAGACGCGCCTAACAATCCTCAGTTAAGACTTTATGCATTAGGCGCTTATCAGCTTTTTTCAGGCGTTTTCGATTTCAAGAAGGTAAGAACCTACATTTATCAACCAAGGATTAACCACACCTCCAGCGAGGAATTACCAATCGAAGAATTACTTAAATTCGGAGAGCTGGTAAAGGCTAAAGCGCTGGAAACTCTTAAACCTGATGCTCCATGTATAGCTGGTGATTGGTGCAAGTTCTGTAAGGCTGGAAACGAATGCAGGGCAAGAGCTCAGATGGTCATCGATATGGCGGGTTTTACTGCAGCATCAAATGACAAACTAGAACTTAATGAATACAAGGATCTGATTGCCAAGGCTGAACTTGTGAAAGACTGGCTTTCGACCGCCAAGGAATTTGTTTTCAATAAAATTCTTGGTGGTGAAAAGGTTCCAGGATTCAAAGTTGTTGAGGGTAGAAGTGTTAGAACTTGGACCGATGCAGATGCAGCATTCAGATTCATTGTAGATAACAAACTCGCGGAAGAGGCTTTGCTTTACGAAAAGAAGCCTATTTCATTAACGGCAGTGGAAAAACTTGTAGGCAAGAAGCCTTTTGCTGAAAAGCTTCAGAGTTTTGTTCACAAGCCCAAGGGACAGCCGACTCTTGTTGATGAGGCTGATTCGAGACCGTCTTTTGATGTGGTCTCAAACGCTTTTGGACCTGCCGAGTCCTGAAGTGAATAACGATATAACGTAACCAAAGGAGTTAGAAATTATGGCAGAATACGTAACCGGTGTTGTCCGTCTATCTTACGAACATCTTTTAAAACCTTACTCAATCCAACCTGACCAGCCACCTAAATACTCGGTCACAATCCTTCTTCCCAAATCTGATACCGACAGCGTAAACAGAATGAAAGCAGCTATCGAACAGGCTAAAAAAGAAGGCGTTGATAAAAAGTGGGATGGCAAGATGCCTCCGAAAATTGCCGTCTGCGTTCACGACGGAGACCAGCCTAAAGAATCAAATGGTGAGCCATTTGGTAAAGAATGTGAAGGAATGTGGGTTTTCACCGCAAGTTCTTCAGAAGACCGAAAGCCTATTATTGTTAATAACAAAAAGCTTCCCATTACTGATCCGAATGAAATCTATTCTGGAATGTATGCTAAATGTGCAGTTGCTTTCTTCCCCTACGCCTTTTCAGGCAAGAAAGGTATCGGCTGTTCTTTGAGAGCTGTTCAGAAGTGGAAAGACGGAGACCCGTTAGGCGGTGGAAGAGTCGATATTGATAAGGTTTTCACTTCCTTCGAAGTGGATCCCATTACAGGCGAACCCATAGAAGGTTCTGCCAGCGACAGCGCTTGCCCCTTCTAAGCTATGAACGACCTCTCAATAGATATAGAAACCTTTTCCACAGTCTCTTTAAAAGACTGTGGATTATACAAGTATATCGAATCGCCGGATTTTGAGATTCTTCTTTTTTCCTATTCTGAAGATTTTCAGGATCCGGTCTGTGTCGATTTGGCTTCTGGTGAAAAGCTCCCTGAACATATCGTTGCTGCACTCAATGACCCAAAGGTTATTAAGCACGCATATAATGCTGTTTTTGAAATTACAGCAATAGGTAAGTTCTGGGAGACCGATTACCGTCAGTGGGTTGATACCATGGCTATCTGTGCATGGCAAGCCCTGCCTTTAGGGTTAGGTGCTGTCGGTATTGCCCTTGGTCTACCAGAAGACCAGCAGAAGTTGAAAACAGGCAGAGCGCTTATTGCCTATTTTTCAACGCCTTGCAAACCGACAAGGACAAACGGCCAGAGAACGAGAAACCTTCCCCAGCATGACGCCGAAAAGTGGAAGCTCTATAAGGAATACAACAGACAAGACGTTGTAACCGAGATGGAAGTTTTCAAACGTGTTTGTGACGTTCTGAAGCCTGAAGAATTTCCTCAGAGAGAAATGGAAGTCTATCGCTATGACTTCGCTATCAATAGAACTGGTATCAGAATTGATATTCCGATGGTGGAGCAGATCATAAAGGACGACTTAGACCATAGAAATGAACTGACTATAGAAGCCCAGAAAATTTCAGGTCTTGATAATCCGAATTCGACTACGAAGCTGATGGAATATTTAAACACCAAATGCAGCATGCATGTTAAGAATCTACAGGCTGAAAACGTGGCAAGTCTTATCAAAGGTTTGAGGGCTGAGAACGGAATGAGACCGAGAGCCTTGAGGCTGTTGGAAATCAGACAGGCATTAAGTAAGACTTCCATAAAGAAGTATTACACGATGCAGGAAGCTGTTTGCAGTGACGGCAGGGCAAGAGGTCTTTTTCAATATTACGGCTCTTCGACTGGTAGATGGGCTGGAAGACTTATTCAGTTACAGAACCTTAAACGCAATAATCTTCCCGCTATCGAAACTGCCAGAGAGTTTGCCAAAACTGGGAAAACTGAAGAAATCGAAATGATCTATGGAGATTTATCCGACGTTCATTCTCAATTATGTCGAACAGCTTTGATTCCGGCTGAAGGTAAAAAGTTTGTCGTTGCTGACTTTTCAGCGATTGAGGCAAGAGTGCTTGCTTGGCTTGCAGGTGAGGACTGGGTGTTGGAAGTTTTCAGAAATGGAAGAGACATTTACTGTGAAACCGCAAGTCAGATGTTCGGAGTTCCAGTTGAAAAGCATGGTGCCAATTCTCATCTAAGGCAGAAGGGTAAAATCGCTGTTCTCGCTTTGGGATACGGTGGCGGACCTAATGCGCTAATCGCTATGGGTGCTGATAAAATGAAGCTTTCGACAGAAGAACTTGAAGACATTGTTCAGAAATACCGCGAAGCCAATTCAAGCATCAGACGCTTCTGGTATCTTTGCAACAGTGCAGCAGTAAAGGTAATCAAGACCGGACTTTCTCAGACTGTCAGAAAAGTTGAATTCGGAATGACCGAGTTTAATGACAAGAGAAAAGCCCTTTACATAAAGCTTCCATCAAACAGAAAACTTTATTACCAGGATCCCCATTTAACAACAAACCGTTTCGGCACTGAAGCTTTTGGTTTTTGGTCTGTCAATTCAGCAACCAAAAACTGGAATCCTGAAGAGACCTACGGAGGCAAACTTGCTGAAAACATAACCCAGGCTGTGGCAAGGGACTGTCTTGTCGAAGCCATGCTGAGAATCCCTTTGGATTGGAACAGGGGAAGAATCGTAATGCACGTTCATGACGAAATCGTCCTTGAAGCTGATCCGGATGTAACCGCTGACGATATATGCAAAATGATGTCTAGACCTATCAGATGGGCTAGAGATTTACCACTCGCAGCTTCAGGATTTGAAGCTGAATTCTACATGAAAGACTGATAAGGAAATGCTGAACAATTCCAGGAAAATTCACATCTATACGGCAAATTCGAGGAATTCCACGAGATGGAACAACCACGAAACTACTTGGTCTGCTTTCGTTGGCAGGTTGAAAGAGCCATTAAGATCTACTGAAACTCTGGCTGAATATTTCAAACTGCCAAAGGAAAGACAGACAGAATTGAAGGATGCCGGCGGATTTGTCGGCGGACAGTTTGCGGGGAGTAATCGCGAAAAATCGGGCATTTTAGGCAGAGACTTAATCACTTTGGATTTAGACAGAATCCAGCCTGGAGAGGTTAATCTGATTCTGCGTAAAATTGAAAAAGCCGATATTGCTTCATGTGTCTATTCGACCAGAAGTCATAGAGCCAGCAATCCGCGCCTTAGATCGGTTTTTCCGTTGAAAGAAACTATTGCGCCTGACATGTATGAGCCTTTAGCCCGATGGTTGGCTGAAAGGATAGGGATAATGGGAAACTGTGACCCTACTACTTTTCAGGTAACAAGACTGATGTTCAACCCTTCATGCTGTTCTGATAGTGAATATGTTTTCAGAGTTTTCGACAAGCCTATGTTCGATGGAATGGCGGTGCTTTCAAGCTTCGACTGGAAAGATGTAAGCAAGTGGCCAAAAACTTCAGACGAACATGCTTTTCATATGAAAGCCGCAAAAGCTCAGCAGGACCCCACAACCAAAGAAGGTATAGTTGGAATTTTCTGCAGGACCTATAACATCGATGATGCTATAGAACATTTTCTTAAAGGTATCTACATTAAATGCGGTGAAAATCGTTATACGTATGTAGCTGGTTCTACTACAGGTGGCGCAGTAGTCTATGAAGATGGGAAATTCCTATATTCCCATCATGCTACTGACCCCTGCAGGGACAAGTTGGTCAACTCGTTCGATTTGGTTCGAATACATCTATACGGAAAATTCGACAGTCAGGATGAAGTTGATACACCAGATAAAAAAAGCACAAGTTGGAACGCCTTCGCCAAAGCGCTTACATTTGATGAGAAAATTCAGGCTTCTTTACTAGAAGAAAGGTCGAACAAGACTCTTGAAGCTTTCCCCGATATTGAGGAACAGAAATGGAAGCCTACACCGTCTGAATGGGAATCGTTAGACAGAGACGGTAGAAATAACAAACTGAAAGCGACTATTTTCAATTTTCAATACATCTTGGAACATGATCCGAGGTTAAAAGGAAAAATCGCTAATGATGTTTTTTCTAATTCGATGGTTGCCAAGAACGGAATGTTCTGGGACAAGGGAATTCAGAAAACAAGAAACTGGGATGATAAAGATGATGCTCAACTTGCTCTCTACTTTGAGCATACATACTCAATCAGAAATGAAACCAATATGCTTAAGGCGTTAGCTGTTACAGCTGCTAACAACCAGTTCAACCCAGTGGAAGAATATTTGAAAAGCCTTGTATGGGACGGAACTCCGAGGATAGACGATTTGTTACACACCTACCTTGGAGCAGAACGGAACGCATATACAAGAGATGTTATGCGTTCGAGTCTTACAGGCGCTATCGGCAGGGCTATCATCGGCGGGACCAAATGGGACTATACACCAATCCTCGTTGGTGCTCAAGGTTTAGGGAAATCCACTTTTCTACAGATGCTTGGTAAGGATTGGTTTTCAGATTCTTTACAAAGTTTTGATGGTAAGGATGCTTCAGAGTTGATTCAAGGTGTCTGGATAAATGAATTGCCTGAGCTTGCGGCATTTTCAAAAGGCGAGGTCAATAAAATAAAGCAGTTTCTGACCAAGACCCACGACCTTTACCGTCCTGCTTATGCGAGAAGAGTTGAAAAGAGACCGAGGCGCTGTGTGTTTTTCGGTTCAACTAATGATGATGAGTTCTTAAGGGATGCCACTGGCGACAGACGATATTGGCCAATCGATTTGGATCCTGAAAAAGCAGAGCTTCCCATTTCTGCTTTTACTTCAGATGTGGTTGACCAGATTTGGGCTGAAGCCTACCAACTCTGGAAAAATAAGGAAGTTGAACCGTTCCTTGTCGGTGAGGCTGCCGAACTTGCGCTTAAAGCTCAGGAAAGTCACAAGTTGGCTGATGACTGGGACGGGATTATAAGGCGCTATCTTGAAATGTCGGTTCCTAGTGACTGGCAGACAAGAGCATTGAAAGACAGAAGACTGATTATTGACGGCGTTTTCAATGGTGAAAGCGATTCCAAAATCAATCAGATCTGCATCAACGAAATATGGTGCGAGGCGTTCGGTAAGAATTCGGTTGATCTGGACCAGTTCGGACGAAGGCGCATTGCTTCAATAATGAGAAATCTTAAAGATTGGGAGCCTGTTAAAGGGCTTTCCACTTCCTATAGTGGAAGACAGAAAGGCTACAGGAGGAAAAATGCTAGAGAAGCGAATTGAAGAATATTTAAAGAAGCGAGTGAAAGCCCTTGGAGGCTTGTGTTTAAAATTTGTATCGCCAGGAACTTCAGGCGTTCCAGATAGAATTTGTGTACTGGCCAAACGTGTGATTTTTGTTGAATGCAAGCGACCAGACGGAGTTCTGTCACCCTCTCAAAAAATAGTGCAAAAACGTCTGACCGATTTAGGCGCAGAGGTTTTTACCGTTTACAGCATGGAGGACATCGATGAGATTTTCCCAAAGGAGGCTTAAATGGTTGATATAGAGTGTGATTTCTGTGGAAAGGTTTTTAAGAAATTCCCAAGTCATGTTTGGGATAGGAATTTCTGTTCTAAGGTTTGCAAAGATTCCTATAGGACAAAAGCATTGAATCCAAACAATTACCCTCATTGGGATAGACCTGACTTAGCAGAATACAATCGTTTGCATAATGGCGAACGTATGACAAAGGATGTAAGAAAGAAGTTAAGAGAACGTCATCTAAACTCTGGTGAAGGTAAAACCTATACCAAATTATACGGTCGTCATGAGCATAGAATTGTTGCTGAACAAATGCTAGGAAGACCATTGAAAAAAGGTGAAGTCGTTCATCATATCGATGGCAATAAAAGAAATAATTCACCAGAAAATTTAATGATCTTTTCAAGTCAGGTGGAACACGCCAAATGGCACGCCTTACATAAGGGAGGTGATAGTAATGAAATTCACGCCTCATGATTATCAAAAGAAGGCGATTGCCCATATCTTGAACCATAGATTTTGTGCTTTGTGGTTGGATATGGGTCTTTAGCTTGGTAAATCTGCAATAACTCTGACAGCTGTAACCGAGTTGTTCTGTCGGTTTGAAATTTCAAAAGTCCTGGTGATAGCACCGAAAAAAGTTGCTGAAACGACTTGGCAATCAGAGATTCAAAAATGGTCTGATTTCAACTATTTAAAAGTTTCAACGATTATGGGGACACCAAAACAGAGAGCTCTTGCAGTGGATGCCGGAGCTCAGATTTATATTGTAGGTCGTGATTCGATAGTCTGGCTGATCAATCATATCGGTCGCGAAAACTGGCCTTTTGACATGGTTGTCTTAGATGAGTCTACAAGCTTCAAGAGTCCATCGGCTCAAAGGTTCAAGGCACTTAAGAAGGTAAGACCGAAAATCGAAAGACTTGTCGAACTTACCGGCACACCCTCACCCAATGGCTTAGAAGACCTGTGGTCTCAACTCTATCTGTTGGATTTAGGACAAAGGCTTGGAACAACTTTGAGCGGTTTTCGCTCCAGATATTTTCAAGTTAAAGAGAAAGTCTTTGGGATGTTCGTTAAATACGAACCAAAACAAGGCGCTGATAAAGCTGTAGTTTCAGCTGTTCAGGATATTGTTCTAAGCATGAAATCTGAAGACTATCTAAAACTTCCTGATGCAGTCTATTCAACTCAAGCAGTCCGATTAGATGAAAGGGCGAGAAAAGCTTACGAAGAGCTTGAAAAAGAAGAACTGCTAAAGACCGATGAAACTGTAATCGAGGCTATGAGCGCAGCTTCATTAATGAACAAGTTATTGCAGCTGTGCAACGGAGCTGTTTACGATTGCGAGCATAATTATCATCTTATTCATGACTGCAAGCTTGAAGCGCTGATAGAAATGATTGAATCGCTCAAAGGTCAGTCGGTGATTGTCTTCTACTCTTATCTCCATGACGCTTCAAGGATAATGGAGAAAATAGAAGGCGCGAGAATCTACAAGGGCAAACAGGAACTGGAAGACTGGAACAATGGAAAAATCAAAGTCTTGTTGGCTCATCCGGCTTCAACAGCTTATGGGTTGAATATGCAGCAAGGCGGTAATCATATCATCTGGTTTGGTCTTACGTGGAATTTTGAATTATACAGTCAGGCTAACGCCAGATTACATCGACAAGGGCAAAAGAAGACGGTCTTCATTCACCATCTTGTAGTTGAGAAATCAAAGGACGAACGAGTAATGAAGGCTTTGGAACATAAGGATAAAGCCCAGGACTTTCTGATTGAAAGTCTTAAGGCTGATATAGAAAGGGTTAAAAATGCATCATAAAAAGGGTTGGATGAACAGACGGAAAGAGGGTTTATTCCGTCTAAGGTTTAAGATTGAAGGGCAGAAACGAGGCAAGACGAAATGGATTCCCAGAAGTCTTGTAGCGAAAATACTAGAAGCGCTAACACATAGACTGGAGGCAGAGAATGAGCAAAGTTATACCTGCTAGGCCTAGACTAGAATTCATATCTTATGAATCTGAATTAGCTAAATTATGTTGTGGAACTCTGACTTTAAAAGTTGATGAAAAGATATATAAAATAACAAATTTTCTCACTGTTCATGGTTACAACAATCACTATCGGCATGGCGGTCAGATTTTTGCACGTTATGAATATTGTAATCCTGATTATTACGTTAAAGAAGGTTATTGGGAAGTTATTATTAATAAGCTTCCTGAAGAATTACGCAATTATGTTGTAGACATAGACAGACTTGTTAACTGGAATATCGAAAAACCCTGCCGATGTGCCGGCATGGACGTTAAGAATAAGGGAGAACAAAAATGACCGAACGAGAGAAGTATGAAAATTGTAAAAAAGAGCGGAAATTGATTAAAGATTTTCTCTATTTCTGCTTGCATAACTGGGGCTGTTATCTGTGCAACGCTAAAAACGAGGCTCTGCCTATAACTAAGGCGCTTAATAGATATTTCAATATAGACTCTGAAAAGCTGAGACTTGAAGAGCTGGAAGACTCAAGAAAGGAAGCGGAAAAAGTAAATGGATGAACCAAGGTTTGAGATAGATGACATCAGAAGATGTCTGCATTTTGCAGCTTTATACATAGACCAGTATGTCGGCAGGGCTGTTCCCGATGACGAACTTGCTGAATATTTATTAGATTTAGTTGGCCAGAACATAAGGGATTGTGAAGGCAGATGCGACGCCTTACTTGATAAGTTTATGGAGGGCGAGAAAAAATGACGGACGAACAGATAGAACGTAAGATTCAGCACGTTGAAGATTTGATGGATTTAAAATTCCGGATGCAAAACTGTCGTATCGATTTGATCGCGGAAGAATCGCGATACTGTCATACAACTAATCGGGTCTTTATCTTAGTAATAATTGTATTCATAGCTTTCGCTGCCATTTCTGTCGCTTCTAATAAAAAGGAACCCAAGACAACAACCGAATTGGAGCAGGTCAAATGAGTAATAGAGACAGCACTAGTGGCGGATTCGATTTCCCTGGTATGTTAACAATTCTGTTTATAGGTCTTAAATTAACAGGGCATATAGACTGGTCATGGTGGTGGGTTTTATCTCCGCTGTGGATTACGTTTCTTTTAATTTTCATTCTTGCGGCTATATCGAGGTGGTGAAACAAATGGATTCAATGACATTAGCCAAGGCAAGAATGATCAGCGAGAAACTGCATCAACTTATACTGATGCAGGTGCTGAGAGACGAAGACCTTGAAGATATAGGAAGAATATTTATTAGAGCGATAGAAAGGATAGAAAAGAAACATGAAAGAAAAAGAAATAATTGAATTCTTAAAGAGTAATAAAACAAAAGGGATTGCCTTTAAGTTTTTACCTGAAGAAGTGCAAGAATGGATTAAAAACCATTGGCAAGACTGTGCAATTCTTACTGCCGGTGGTGCGTGGGACTCAACAAGGCATTATCTAACGGACGAAAGTTTCGGTTTCAATTTTGATGATGATAACCAAGCATTCTATGTTTTCTGTCTTCTAGCAAGTTATAAACTCTGGGAATTGGTTGAATTTGAAATAGATGATGACGGTTTTTTCTATCCTTATATGAGTGAAGATGATGATAGTAGTTATATGTGGTGTCACTACATCGAATTAATGGCCAACGATAACGATTTTATATTTGCAGGTTTGCAATACCCTGATGCTGCAGCGTGGTTTATGGGTCCCTATATCAGATTCGAAGGCGGTGGTTATGCGTCAACAAGTTATCATCCTGATTCAGAACTTCAACCAGCTATCCCCAAAAAGATAAGATTCTGGAGACGGAAATAAAATGTTTAATGTAATCAACATTACAGGGAAAATATCCAGCAATATTCTGAAGACCGAAAAGGGAGCCATCTTTAATGTTTTCATTTGTCTTAAAAAGGGAAAGACAATTTGTATTCATACAGCAGGTAAAACAGCTGAATCGGTTCTTAGCTATTGTAAGAAAGGTGATTTAGTTAGTATCTGCGGCACTCTGACATATAACCAAAATCCGATGAACAGAGATTATTATGTGCAAGCCTCAAAGGTTTGCTTTTTCAGAAAGGAAGCATATGAACTCAGTAACAAAGAAGACTTGTCCTCATTGCAAAAAAGAGTTTCTGACACGTGATTCAAGTAAGGTGTTCTGCTCTTTATCCTGTGAGGACGACCACAAAAACGCTGACATGGATAAAAAGATCATGCAGAATCATAAACCAGGCAGACCGTCTGGCAAACCTAAAGAAGGACCAAGGTGTCTCGAATGCGGCGAACCGATTAAGCAGAGCAGGGGAGGACGGAAAAAGTTCTGTTGTGATTACTGCAGATGGGGATATCACGCAAGGTTGAAGAGGGAGAAGAGACCGCCCAAAACTGCGGACTGTCCTGTTTGTGGCATAAAGTTTGTCAAACAGACACCGAAACAGAAATTCTGCAGCAACGATTGCCGTAAAAAATATCATAAATCGGATGAGGGCAGAAAATCAGCCAGCGACAATTATAAAAAGCAGTTGGAAAAAACCGTTTTAATCTGTCAGATCTGCGGTAAAGAATTCCAGGCAACGGGCATTAATACCAAATACTGTTTTGATTGCAGTAATGAAAAACGCAATCGGGACAGCAGAGAAAGACAACTTAATCATAGAAAGGCATTTGAAAAAATGAACAGTTTGAAAACCGATATTGAAGCAAAGATAAAAGCTTCTGAAGAAGCACTTGCAAAAAGTGAACGAGAACAGCTGCAGTTAAAGGCAAGAATTGAAACACTTTATGAGATCTATAACAATCTTAGAGAAAACGCAGCATAAGGATTCTGAAGAGCTCGCCCTTGTCGAAGACAGGGACGAGTTCTTTTACAGATGGCTTAAAGCCATTCTGAAGAAAATTGAAGGAGGCAGAAAATGAAAATTTTCGAATTATTGAGAGATGTCCTTAAGGACTGGTTAAGACAGGGTGAATATACTGTCTGGAATATGACCGATTATGAAGAAAACGGATTTGTGACACTAACCAATAACAAAGCTTTGTATTTTGTTGAAGCAAAGAAATTTCTGTTGGATTTCTCTAAAATGGAGCTTAAAAGACCGTCGAGAAAAGTAGTAGATGTTTGCCTGGCGGATAAGAGTAAATCAGAAATAATCAGATTTTCCCATATAGAACAGCCTCAAGACCTTGAAAAGCTCTGTGTTTTTACAGACTTTGAAGGTAAAAAGACCGAGATAGCCTACAACTACCTCAAATATTTCGACTTGAACAGAATAATCATCTATGAATACAGAAAAGACCATCCTGTTTTAGTCTATGAACCTGAAGACGTTACTAACGAAGAAGTCTTGAGGGCTATAGTAATGCCCTTTATGCGATGAGGTGACATCTTGAATAATCAATGCAAGGATTGCAGCTGTAACATTAATAATATGTGCGTGGTTACCTTTATGCCTGTCGATAGGGCTATGTCCTACCTTGGCGAATGCGAATGCAGAACTAAAAACAGAAAATTCAAACAGGAATTTCCGAAAATCATCGGCTTTGCCGGTTATGCGAGAGTAGGAAAGGACACCTGCGCCGACTTCGTTAAAGAGATGTTTCCTGATGAATATTCAAGATCATCTTTTGCCAATCGGTTGAAATACGAATGCAGCCTTATGCTCTCAATGGTAATGGATGATTTTCCAGATCTCAGACTGACAGAAGACAAGATTAAATATAGAGACTTTTTAGTATTCTGGGGAAAATACAGAAGAAAAATGCAGTCAGACTATTGGATTAAGAACCTTGAAGATGAAAAGTCGAACCCTGTATCCACTAAAACTATCATCTCCGATGTCAGATACCCTAATGAAGTTCAATGGATATGGAAGCAGGGAGGGATTGTGATTCTCGTTGAAAGACCTGGTGTCGGACCAGCGAACGAGGAAGAAGGTCAGAGTATTCAGACCATAATCTTAGAACGCCATTACAATTATGTTCTGCTTAATGACGGTAGTCTTGAAGACCTTAAAGAAAAAATAATGAAGCTTATTTCGGAGATAGTTTATGCTGAAAGAATTCACAAAGGTGTTTCTGGGGATACTTGACGGTGATACGAGATGGCAGCTGTGGAATGATTTCTGTGAAGCCGTCTCAATAACGATAAGTCAGGTCGTCTATTCTGAAGAGCGTGAAAAGCGCTTCAAGGAAATAATGCAAAAACACAGAATTGAGGATTTCTCAAAACTGTTCGCGATTGTTGTATCTGCTCTGGATAAAAATCCAGAGCAGGATTTTTTAGGGACTTTATTCATGCAATTAGAACTCAATTCGCACTGGCACGGCCAGTTTTTCACGCCTTACAGTCTCGGCGCTGCTATGGCCAAGATTAACGACTTCAAGTGTGAAAAGGATTATATTTCAATCAACGACCCTACTTGCGGTTCGGGGTGCTTGTTGATTGCCGCCAGGAATGAATTACTTGATAAGAAAATCGGCTCGGACAGAGCCTTTTTTGTTGGTCAGGATATTTCTCAGATAGCTGGTCTTATGGCTCACATTCAGCTGAGCCTTTTGGGTTGTGCAGGTTACATTGTCATAGCTGATACGCTCAGATACCCTATATATGGCGGTATGTTGTCACCTAAAATCGAATATGGTAAAATATTATATATGCCAATGTATTACTCAGATGTTTGGCAATTACGAAAGGGGATAGAATATGTTCGAAAATGCACCATATATAAACAAAATGCCGAATGTTGAAATCAAAAAGGAAGATATTATTTATGTTCATCGCGCTGATCCGAACAAAAAATTAGAATTCGCTGACAAAAATGCTGTAATAATCAAAAAATCGGATCTGAAGAAATTCCTTGTTTTATTCTTCTGCTTAGTCTGTTCAATTTCATTTGCTGCCAAATTCTGTTCAGAATGTGGCAAACCTTTACCGAAACCAGATGCAAAATTCTGTTCTGAATGTGGAGCTGGTGTTGCAACTTCCACTCAGACATTAGTCATTCAATTCCCAAAAGGCTTCAAGCCTGACCCCGAAAAAGTGAAGGAAGCAAGAATAAAAAGCTGTAAATCTAATCTTACTGTAATCAGTGGTGCAATACAGATGTATAACATGGACCATAAAGAACCGATGAAAACCTATGATAATAAAGCTCTTATCGAAGGGAATTATTTAAATAGTTTTAGTAGTTGTTGTCCTGAAACCAATAAGGATGAATACGAACTGATTGAAGGTGGTTATGTATTGTGTAAATACCATAAGCACAAAAAGAAAGTTGAAGAATAAAATGTATACAGATTGGAATGATCCCCAAAAAACTCTACATGAGAATGAAATAAAAAGATTGATTGATATCGTTTTCGAAAACCCCTTAATCGAACGATATGGTCATAAATGGTGCCAGAATTCTGATAACGAAATTGTCTGCAAAATAGTTGTCTGGATATGTGGTTTTGAATTTTGGTTTGAAATACCGGATGACGACAATAAGGTTTTTCTTGCTGGTCTTCAGGCAGAGTTCGCAAAGTGTCTCAAAAAAGCTGTGATAAATAATGAATTCAAAGTTCTTAGCGAAGAAAATCTGAGGCTTATAGAAGAAGTAGAACATTATGAAGAGGTAGAGGATAATCTTACCAATGAATTAGGAAGATTGCATTTAGAATTGGCGAGCTACATGCGTAAATTTGGTGTTATTAAATCATCCGATATCATCGATTCTGATAATGATACAGATGAAAAGCAGAAAATGGTGAATGATATAGCCGAACAGACAATAATTAATTGTTTGAAAGATAATAAAAAGAACGGAAAACCATTTTGTTTTTTATCTCAGAATGTTCAGCAGTGGATTTTTGAGAACGCTAAAAATCCTTTACTTATGGCTTTTGACTATTCAATAGACAAACTTAAGTTTGATTATATTGATAATCAGTTATTCAATCCTTTACGTGTTAGCGACATAAGTAATAAATGTATATTTGCCTTACCAGACGATTACGAAAAACAACGAGCTAATCAGCAAGTTAAAAAAGGAATTGATTATGATTTCAGAAAATTAGTTCAACAATGCTAAAACAAAAGAAGGCACCTTGATAGGTGCCTTTTTCATTTTAGAACACTAATCAGATAAAATAACTATAATATAGCCACGACAATATGTAAAATCTGACGGTTTTTAAAATTATTTTAATAAAAATGCAATCACGCTGATCAGCGACAACCCTCTCCAGAAATTTCTAGATTTCCTTTGCCTGATTGAGGATTTCTTCAATTCTTGAAACTGCTTCTGCTGCTGTTCTATGGTTTTCTCGTGCTCCAGCAATTTCTTCTGAAGCTGATTGGATTTGTCTTCTAGCTGCATCGATATTTTCAGAGACTGCGCTAATTCCATCTTTGATTTCTCCAGCTCGCTCTGAGCTTTCTGAAGCTTCAGACTTTGCTCGTTCTGAGAGTCTTTCAAGATTTTCAGATTCAGCTTCAATTCGTTCATCTGCTCGCTGGTCAAGATGTAATCTGCATAGACAGATGAGGATGATAATAAAGATAATGATAAAAGGAAAATATAGAAGAATCTGGTCCATTTCATTTGTTTCTCCAGTTAAAGAAATCATCGGCTCTGTAAAGTGTTACAAAATCACCGCTCAAGTCATCAACCATATAGAATTGCTCGTTTTCTGTGTCTATGGCTTTTATCACTAGCAGATAAAAGTCTTCTCCATATTTTTTACAAGCTTCTTCTATTTCATCTAAAGTAAGCTTGCCCTTTGCTTTTTTGATGTGTAAGGTCCAAGTGTTGGTTTTATCATAATCACTCCAGACTTCGATACCTTTTTTCATTTCTTAGCCTCGCTATGAATATTAAGCCATTTGTCCAGAATTCTTGAACCAACAGCACCACCACCAGTTAGGATTGCATATAGTTCATAGTTAAACTTTTCAGGCAATAGCCAGATAACGAAACCACTTGTTATCAGAAACGCAAAGAAGCCTATGAATGACATTACTTTTGTGCTGCTTAAGTGTCCGTCTTTATCCTTGAACATTGTTGTCAATCCTTTCTAAAAATGCTGAATCCAAGGGAACGTAGATGTTTTTC
>Ga0310786_10004580_pt1 | contig 19211 bp, 4 predicted proteins | sample AusTroGonzalo_MG_FD_203881 | JGI IMG/M metagenome (GOLD analysis project Ga0310786, IMG submission 203881) | Bovine rumen microbial communities from tropical cattle in Woodstock, Queensland, Australia - Gonzalo_03 (v2) (version 2) | ecosystem: Host-associated > Mammals > Digestive system >... | reverse complement strand
AACGTAGTTGCACTCGTAGAGGACAATCTTGCCGCTAGCACTTGGTATTGCTATATAGTTACCGTCGGGAGTGACAGCAATCTTACCGCCACCAATGTTAGAGGTAGTGCTGCTGTAGTCCTCGTTGCCTTCTGCATCATAGTGCTTGATAGCAGGCTTTTCAGCAGAAGCATCAGAAACAGACTGGATGAACCAGAGACCACCCTTACCATCCTCGTGGATACCGATATGGCTCGGAGCATAGCAATATACACCATCGAGAGCTGCAACGTAGCCAGAAGGAGCAGCAGCCCATTCAGTAGCAGTACCGATGTTGTAGAATGCACAATTGTAGTCGGTGGGGTTGTACTCACCATTGCTGCGCTGTGCACCCAATACATACATCCTCAGGTCTTCGCCCTTGCCTTCGAATGCAAGACCGATAGCCATACGGTTCTGTTCTTCGTCGCCTACATAGGTGATACCTGTAGCCTCATCGAGTTCGCCACCTGTGAAGACAGGCTTCCAAGCCTCGTCAAGGTTTTCAGGATTGATTTCCCAAACAGAGCTGTTGCTTGTACCAGAAGCACGAGCTACGAAGAGACGTCCGTCTTCAGAGAAGCGAAGATCCTTCATATCGTACTTATAGCTGCCAGAGATAACAAGAGCAGATGCGTCTTCAATCTCTTGTGGGATAGGAAGACCACCATAGAATCCAGGAGTGCCGTCAGCTGCATTGATAGGCTTGAAGTCCTGATCGTATGCAAAGAGAGCGCCAGACTTTTCTGTGGAGATATAGCCATCTGGATATTGTTCTGCCCAAGTCTCAGCAATCATAACCTGACCGAAGCCCTTGCTTGCGGGATTGTTGTTGACTGCCATACCGTAAGGAGCCCATACCTTATAGACATCGCCTACTCTGAGGACGTCAAGAGAGCCCTTGCCTGTTACTGCAATCTCGAAGTTAAGAGCTGCAGGATTTGAACCAAGGTTGCTTGCATCAACTGTTACAGAGTGTGAACCTGCTGCGAAGTCCTCTTCATCTGCATCAGCGCTGTAAACCAAAGTCTCACCGTCATAGAAGTTAACCTTAACGGCTTCTGCTTCTGCATTCAGATCATAGCTAACTACAACCTTGTCGCCACCTAATTTAGCATCAAGGTTATAAGCAAATGCATTGAGCTGTGGATTCGGCTTATCGTTTGTATACTGACCACCATAGTAGTAAACTACGTCGCCACCAAACAGATGAGGTGTTGGTTCAGCACCAAGGGTCTGGAACCAGTGAGCGTCGTCACCTGTGCTGCCATTCAGCTTCCAAGTAACCTCACCGCTTGCCAGTTGCTCCTCAGAAACGAGTGTTCCTTCTGCTTCGCGGAAGTGCTGAGAAACAAAGACATTTGTCGGGGTGCACTTTGTACCACGGCTAATAGTGCGAGAATTGTCACCATCAACACCGACATTCTCGTATTGAGAGAGAATCAGCGTGTTCTGAATCTTAAGAGATGCATCTGCCCAACCTGCAACACCACCAAAGTACCAGTGTGGGTTGGAGCCCTCACCAATAACATGAGTATTGACGAGACAGTTCTTGACAAGGCTATTAGCACTGCCGTTGCGACCAATCAAGCCACCAGAAGAGGTATCGCCTGAAAGGTTAGGAGCAAGATACAGAGCAGCTTCAACCTCGACATTGTCGATGGTAGAAGAGCCAGACATCCAACGGGTGACAGGACCAGTGAACTGATGGCTGGTGTGGAACTCACCAGTCAGCTTGAAGTTCTTAACGGTTGCACTCTGCAACTCATAGAACAAGGTTGCAGGCTCAGCATAATCACCAGATGCGATGTTAGCATCATCAATATAGACATTAGCAAGAGTGTGACCCTGGCCATCGAATACACCGGCAAAGATGTGCTTTGCACTTTCACCTCTGTTATGTCCGATAGGCAGCATAGCAATACCTGCCATATCAATATCAGCCGTAAGTTTGCCATTAGCATACTTATTGACTTCACTGGCAATTGTACGATAAGCAACAAACTGCTTGGTTGTACCTATCAAGTAGTAGCCATCCTCGTCCTGAGTAGGCATGATATCTGCGATTGCGTTCAAAGCAGGAGGATTCAGAGCTTCTTCTGTGCTGTAATCACCATTTGCGTATGCATCATACAAATCGTCAGAAGCTGTGTAGATATTTTCTTCGTCTTCGTCGAAAATACCTGCTCCAGTCTCACTCCAAGCACCAGATTCCTCATCTTTCTCTACCAAAGCCAGGTTATAGACTGTCAGCCAATCTATAATGCTATAAGTATCGTAAAGCTTCATGTAAGCTTGCTTGCCCTCGTAGATGTTCTGGAAGATTTCAGAGAACTTAGCTACAAGTTCAGTCTTAGCTTCTACAGTTTCTGCTGTAGCTACTGCATCAACAGCCTCTTGAAGTTCTTCCTTCAGAGCAGCGGGATAGTTTGGAGCCTTAGCAGCCTCTTCACCATAATCGATAACATAATCTACTTGACTCTGATATTCGCCAAGGATAGACTCTGCACGAGCACTCATATTCTCGAGCACCTTATCAAGAGCAGGGCTAACAGCCTCTTCTTCTGTACCGTAATAGGTTACCTGCATAGCGCCCCAGCCTGTCCAGTCGTTGCTGTAGTTTGTACCAGGATTCTTGATACCGACGGTAAGTTTGCCGTCTTCACCTACATTTGCAATAGTGTAAGCCTGGTAGCGGTTTGCCTTTGCAGCAATAGCCATACCAGTTTCACCCTGGATTACATAACTAACAATTTCTGCACCTTCTGAATCATCGACTGACTTGCCATCATCGAAGATAGGAAGGTCATAAGCGCTCTTGATAGTCAGGTTGCAGTTTACACCATCTTCTGCATCATCTACAGCCACGGGATCCTCGATAGCTACGGGGAAGTAGTTGAAGATGTTGTTAGCATAGACACCTGCAGCATGGTTGTAACTGTAGCGGTTATTGCTAGGACGGAAAGCACCATTGATGCCTACCAGATAATAACCGGGTTTCAAGTTACCAACACTCTGGTACATATCGCCAGTCTTGTTCCAAGCCTCAACACCTACAAAGGTCTTGCCTTCTTCGTTCTGAGTCTGGCCAAAGCTGCTACCAAAGCCACCTGTCCAACCTTCGTTCTGCTGGCTGAAGTCGCTGTTGACAAGCAAACTGCTGACATCAGTACCAACGCCATAATCCGCTGCAATTGCAGCTGCGAGCCATTCCTCAACACGCTTTGTCTCTGCCTTGATTTCATCAGTCGTAGCAGTGTGAGTATCTACAATGTACTCGTATGTACCAAGAGGATTGTCCTCGCTGGGTTCACCAACATTATCCTCTGAGAGATAATTCTCGAGAGCTTCGCGAATATCGCCTTCAAAGTCAGTATGTGCTGCGAGATGAGCCTTAACTTCTTCGCACTTGTCGATGTAAGCCTGATATGCAGCAGCACTCTCGTTAACGGCCTGCTTTGCTGTTTCGACAGCTTCGAGAGCTTCAACAAAGCCTTCGAAAGATTCTGCATCAGTCAGAGCTTCGATTGCAGCATTAAGCTCATCAAGTAAACTCTGAGTGGCAACAACATCTGTTAAAGCGTTCAGCTCGTCTGCCTGAATTGCAGTAGCAACGCTATTCAGATTATCATTAGGAATAGAGAAGTACTGGTTTGCACCATAAATAACTACACCATGAGTATTGAATGGGTAAGGATGCTCATCATCTCCAAGGGTTTGATACCATGAAGGATCGCTGAACTGCTTACCGTTCAGGTTGTAGCAAAGTGTACCATTGGCAACTTCCTCAAGCGGGAGAGTAATAGTCAAGCGATCTGAAGCCGTGGGATTGTAGTGCTGCTGCTTGTTTTGCTCAACGCCTTCGATATCTGCCTCATAGCAGTTGACAACTTGTGCAGAACCACGAGTGAAGGAGTCGCTCGAATAAATAGATCCTGATGGCATCTGGCATGTACTCCAACAATTCTTAACTATAGAGCCGCTGCCCGAGTAGCCGCAGATAGCGCCAGACTCTACACCGCCTGTAATTGTACCTGTTACCCAGCAGTTAGTAATCATCATGTTCATCGAACCGCCAGAGCAACATCCGATGATACCTGCTGCGTTACGAGTGCCTACGCCAACCGTACCTTCGAAACCAACGTTCGTGATGTAAATCGTACCACCGCCATCGGTACTACCAATTATACCAGCGTAGTTCCCAGCATATAGACTACATGTCTCATCGAAAACAAAGTCGTGGATATTGGCACCATCAATAATAGTGGCAATCAAACCATTATAGTTGTTGCTATTGCTGATAACAAAGTTGCTGATGGTATGACCCTGACCGTCGAACTCGCCAGAGAACTGATATATTTGAGCGTAGCGTTCCATGTAGTCGCTCATGTCGATGTCGTCCGTCAGGCGTGCGCATACACTAGGATGAGCGAAAGCGTAGTTACTCCACCATGCAAGTTCTGCGCCATTGCTTACTTCGAACCAGCCATCGACGGGAGTTATGAAGGTATCATCAAACTTACCGCAGTTGACACACCAGCCGTCCACAAATTCATGAGGAGGTATAACTGCTTCACCTGAAGAACTGTTGGTATAGGAGAAGCCGTCGCCAATAGGTGTGCCGTCACAGTTGAATTGACCTGCTGAAGTATAGACAAGTGCACCTTCCTTTGGAATAGGCATAGGTTCTGGATCTGTGCCAATCAACTGATAGAAGCGCTCCAAACCGTTCTGCTTGCCATTCAGGAAGAATGCCAACTCGCCGTTTGCAATACCATCCTCATTCTCATAGTGAGCGTACTTGTCGTGGTCAGAGACAGAATTACCGAAGATAGGATTAACTACATACACATTCTCCGTGACTACACTACCTGGGTTACGGGCAATGTTCTGGGAGTTTTCTGTATTAGTGTCCAATGTCTGGTTACCGGCACCGATAATGTTGCCAAGTACAGCACAATTAGCATAGGTAGTCTTTGCTGCAGTCCAACCGGCAAAGCCGCCCACGCGAGCACAGTCCGCACCACCTTCTGCTCCTGGCAAAGTGAAGGTTCCTGCATAGATACAGTTCTCGACGCGCTTTTCCTTATCGCCTGTCCAACCGAAGAAACCACCGGAGGTATTGTCACCAACTACAGAAGAATTGATGTCAACGTCGGAATAGACATTGCGGACTAAAGCCATGCGAGCTTCTGCGCAAAGGGAGCCTACTCGCGCTCCATTTGTTTGGATCGAGCCATGCAGAATGAGATTTTCAATGTTACCAGTCATTTCAGGGAACAAACCTGCATAGCCGTTTACTTCAGATATGCCGATAGTCATCGAATGGCCTTGTCCATCGAAGTTACCGTCAATCCAGTCGCTGTTATTGAAGATGTACTGACCTGGTTCGGCAATATACTCAATGTCGTTTGCCAACTTCATGTTGAGCCTAAAGCCGTTAGCAATACGGTTCCAACCTTCCGCCATATCGATGTCTTCTGCTGTCTTGAAGACCACAGCCCTATCAGTTTGGTCGAATTGGTTAGCATCTTCAAAGTAGTGGAAGTTGAAGCAACCACAGACAGTACAGATACCATACTTGTCGAACTGGTGTGCAGTTGCCTGCGCTGTGCCACTATTGGAATAAGTTACAGCATCTTCTGTAAAGCCGTCACAAGATGTAGCAGCAGAAGCATAGACGCGACCGCTACCAAATGCTGCGGGAACAGGGAACGGGTCAGTTCCGATAGTCTGTACCCAGTTAATCTTACTCTGGTCGTTGTTCAACTGATAGCAAATACGACCATCAGCAAGATCCTCGTAAGCAACAACAACTGTAGCTATATTATCGCCCCACTGGTTGGTTACATAGTTGTTGTAGCATGCACCTGCAGGACGGTTAGCATAAGGGTCTGCATTGTACGTCTCAACGTCAACGGCCTTTAGGTTGCCACCATTACGTGCGATGTTGGAACTAAGACCATTTGAGGTGTCGAATGTACTGCCATCGGTGATGACCAAACAGTTCACGATGTTATTGCGCTTTTCAGCCCAACCTACGACACCGCCGCAGTTCTGAGTGGTCTCGCCCAGAATGGAAACCTTTGCCAAACAGTTCTCGACAGTACAACCGCCTAAACCAACGGCAACGATACCGCCGTGAGTGGCGTCACCTGGCACAGAACTGTTGATGGTAACATCAACGTAGCAACCGCGGATGATACCGCTGTTTCGTGCTACAAGACCACCAGCAAACTTGCTGGATGTGGTAATGGTACCTGTTACCTTCAGGTTCTGGATGATAGCGCCAAAGCCTGTGTACTGGAAGAGACCTGCATTGGCATCTTCTGGGTACATGTTGATTTTAATGGTGTGTCCCTTGCCATCGAAAGTACCTTGATACGGATTGGTGCTTGAACCAATCATAGTACCATCGATACCTCTGTCAATGTCGGCAGTCAGCACGGCATTGGCATAGACTTCACCATCATTCACGAGTGCTGCGAAGTCTTCCAAGTCCGCAGCCGTACCAATCTGATAGACGCCTCCCACATCGGAGAGTGCCCATGCAGCTGTGGAGACAACGCTCAGGAGCGCAGTCAAACACAGATTTAGTAGTTTTCTACTCATAAAATGATACTTTTGGGTTAATAAATAATGTTAATTATGGTTAGTTTTACTTAATATTTACGCATATTGCCTAGCAAATTAAGCATTTATTTTCCTTTGTTCCAAAACTTTTCCAGACTTTTCTTCATTTAAAACACCATTTTTGCAAAACAGACACAAAAATACGCTCCTATTTACATTATTATATTATGGAAGAGAAGAGAAAAAAGAGCGTTAAGACAAAGACGTCGAGGTCTTCAGAAAAACACAGCACGTTACGTTGGCAATCGTAACACGTTATGTTTGCAATCATAACACGTTAAGTTGGGCAACTTAACACGCCTACTTTTCCAACTAGGCACGTCTAGTTTATCAACTAGGCACGTTGCATAGAAAAAGCCCCCTGCAGAACTTGTCCGCAGAGGGCTTCGATTATGTCTAGTTCGCTAGGTTAACCAGCTCAACTAGTTCTGTTCTTTCTTACTGTGCAGCCATGAGGTTCAGAACTGCAACGAAGTCAGCGATAGTAACATCACCATCACCATTCACGTCTGCATCACCTGGAACTGTCTCACCAGCCATTGCATTCAGAACAGCTACGCCGTCAGCGATAGTAATGTCGCCATCACCATTCACGTCACCCTTCAAGCCCTTAACGATGCCGTTACCAGGAGTAACAACAACCTTAGGCATACCAGGAACTGTGTAACGGCTGAAGGTCTCTGTACCGCCAGAAGATACGTAGAGGTTGTTAGCCCAGTCGAATGCCAAGCTTGCGATAGTGGACTCTCCAACAGAAAGGTTCTGCTTCGGATTCAGGAAGATCTTGCCATTCTCCATAGGAACGTAGTTGCACTCGTAGAGAACAATTTTGCCGCTGCCCATTGGGATAGCGAGATACTGACCATCAGGTGTAATAGCCATTCTGCCACCATAGGTAGAAGTAGAGGTGTTGCTGTAGTCCTCGTTTCCTTCTGCATCGAAGTGCTTGAGAGAAGGCTGTTCTGCAGTTGGAGTAGAACGATACTGGATGTACCAGAGACCGCCCTGACCATCCTCGTGAATACCTACATAAGTCGGAGCAATGGTGTAAACACCATCGAGACCTGCAATATAGCCAGTAGGAGCTGCAGTCCATTCAGTAGCAGTACCGAGGTTGTAGTATGCGCAGTTATAGTCGGTAGTGTGATACTCACCGTCGCTACGCTGTGCACCCAACAGATACATCTTCGTATCTTCGCCCTTGCCTTCGAATGCCAAGCTTATACCTAAGCGGTTCTGCTCATCGTCGCCAACATAGGTGATACCTGTTTCAGGATCAAGCTCACCTCCAGTGAAGACGGGCTTCCAAGGTTCGTTGAGGTCCTCAGGATTGATCTCCCATACAGAGCTGTTACTAGTACCAGAAGCACGAGCTACGAAGAGACGTCCGTCAGCATTGAAGCGGAGATCCTGGAGATCGAAGTGGTGAGTGCCAGCAATAACGATAGCCGACTGTTCTTCAACTTCTGCTGGGATAGGAAGATCACCATAGAAGCCAGGAGTACCATCAGCTGAATTGATAGGCTTGAAGTTCTGGTCGAATGCAAAGAGAGCACCGAACTTTCCTTGAGAAATGTAGTTGCCTGAATAAGACTCTGCATAAGACTCAGCAATCATAACCTGACCAAAGTTCTTGCTTGCAGGATTGTTGTTGACTGCCATACCATAGGGAGCCCATACCTTATAGACATCACCCATTCTAAGAATGTCAAGAGAACCCTTGCCTGTAACAGAAACCTCGAAGTTGAGAGCTGTTGGATTAGAACCAAGGTTGCTTGCATCAACTGTTACACTGTGTGAACCAGCTGCGAAGTCCTCTTCTTCTGCATCAGCACTGTAAACCAAAGTCTCACCATCATAGAAGTTAACCTTAACAGCTTCTGCTTCTGCGTTCAAGTCATAGCTTACTACAACCTTGTCGCCACCTAATCTAGCATCGAGGTTATAAGCATATGCATTGAGCTGAGGATTCGGCTTGTCGTTAATGTATTGACCACCATAGTAGTAAACAACGTCACCGTCGAACAGATGAGGTGTTGGTTCAACACCGAGAGTCTGGAACCAGTGAGCATTGTCACCTGTGCTGCCATTCAGCTTCCAAGTAATCTCACCGCTTGCCAACTGCTCTTCTGTTGCAAGTGTTCCACCTGTATCGAAACCAGGATTGCTACGCTCTGCATAGAATACATTGTTTGCATTGTAACCGTTACGGCCAATCACGTTAGAGTTATCTCCCTTAGTGATATTCTGATACTGAGAGAGAATCAATGTGTTGTTAATTGTAGGACTACCATTTGTTGCCCAACCTACAACACCACCACAGTTATATGTAGGACCATCGGCTTCGCCAATCATTGTAACATTGACGAGACAGTTGCTGATAGTTGTAGTACCGTCACAAACACCTACTATACCGCCGTGAGTACCATCATTGTCGTTGATGTAGGAGTGCATTACAACAGCAATCTCACAGTTATCAATAACGGCATTTTCTGATGTCCAACGTGTAAGACCACCCATGAACTTCTCACCTCTGGTGTTGAAGTATTCACCAGTCACCTTCAAGTTCTTGATGGGGCCCTTCTTCACTTCATAGAACAGAGTTGCAGGCTCACCGCTTTCTGTTCTAACTTCATCAATATACACATTAGCAAGGGTGTGACCTTGACCATCTAATTCACCACGGAAGATGTGAACAGCATTTTCTCCAGATCTGTTATGACCGATAGGTGCCATACCAATACCAGACATATCGATATCTGCAATGAGCTTACCCTTAGCATATGCGTCCATTTCGCTGGCAATACCACGATAAGCAACGAATTGTTTGGGAGTGCCGATGAGGTAGTAACCATCTTCATCCTGAGCAGGAACAAGATCCGGGAATTGAATCTTCATATCTGCTGCATTCAAAGCTTCCTCTGTGCTGTAGGAACCTTCGCCATAAGCTGCAAATATTGCATCGCTTGCATTTTCGATAGCATCTTGATCCTCGTCGAAGATATAGTCGCCTGTCTCAAACCATTCACCAGTTTCTTCATCCTTCTCAAGCAAAGGCAAATTGCCATTCAAGAAGCCTTCAAGGCCAATGGCAGCATTGTACATAGCAATGTAAGCTTGCTTGCCTTCATATACTTTCTGGAAGAGATCGGAGAATGTTGCAGCAAGAGCAGCTTTCTGGTCTATTGTGGTTGCACCTGCAACTGCATCAACAGCAGCCTGCAGTTCTTCTCTCAAAGCAGCAGGATAGTTAGGACCTGCAGCGGGATCGCTTGCATCTTCATCATAGTTATAAGCAATGAGAGTCTCTGCACGAGCACTCATGTTCTCAAGTACATTGTCGAAAGCTGAAGCAACTTTCTCCTCGTCATCAGCACAATAGGTAACCTTCAGACTGCTCCAGCCTGTCCAGTCGTTGCTGTAATGTGTACCAGGATTCTTGATACCAATGGTAAGTTTACCATCCTCGCCTACTTTAGCGATGGTGTATACTTGGTGACGACCTGCCTTTGAAGCAATTGCCATACCAGTCTCACCATGAACAGCATAACCGAGAAGGGTTGCACCATTTTCTTCTGCTTGATCATCGCTAGTAGAAAGGTTATCGTCGTAAACAGAAAGGTCGTATGCACTCTTGATAGTCAGGTTGCAGTTTACACCATCTTCTGCCTCATCAACAGGAACATAATCTTCGAAAACAGTTGGGAAGTAGTTGAAGAGACCGTTAGCATAGATACCTGCAGCATAGTTGGTGCTGTAGCGGTTGTTGCTGGGACGGAAAGCTGCGTTAACACCTACAAGATAGTATCCGGGCTTCATACCTTCAACAGTCTGGTACTGGTCACCAGTTACGTTCCAAGCCTCAACGCCTACGAAGGTCTGACCTTCTTCGTTTGTAGTTGAACCATAGCCTGTGCTCCAACCACCTTTCCAATTCTCCTTCTGCTTGCTGAAGTCGCTGTTAGGAATCAGGAAGCTGACATCTGTACCTGCAATATAACCACTCTGAATGGCTTCCTGCAGCCAATTAGCCACACGCTCTGTCTCTGCCTTAATTTCATCAGCAGTAGCAGTGTGGTTCTCTATAATATATTCATATGTACCGAGAGGATTGTCTTCGCTTGGTTCGTCTGACTCACCAGAGAGATAATACTCGAGAGAAGAACGAAGATCACCTGCGAAGTCATCGTGACTTTCAAGATAAGCCTTGATTTCCTCACACTTAGCAATATAAGCCTCATATACAGCTGCATTTGCTGCAAGAGTCTTCTTAGCAGCTTCAACAGCATCAAGAGCATCAGCAAAGGCAAGAACTGTTGTTACATCGTCCAATGCATCAAGTGCTGCATTAAACTCGTCCATTACAGACTGAGTAGCAACCAAATCTTCGGCATACTCTCTCTCGGCTTCCTGAACAGCTGTTGCAACAACTGCAAGATCTTCATTAGAAAGAACAGAGAAGTATTGATCTGCAGCAAAGATGACTACACCGTGAGTGTCGAACGGATAAGGATATTCATCTTCGTCAAGTGTCTGGTACCAAACAGGATCGCGGAACTGCTTTCCGTTAGCACCCCAAGTAACTTCACCAGTTGCAAGAGCTTCCATGGTGACATAAGTCACATCCTCGGGTCCATTGTTGTCCTCCTGCTTGATGCCAATACCAGCAAGTGCGTAGCAGTTCTTAAGAATAACAGTACCATTGTCGTATGCACCTCCTGAGTGACGTGCGAAACCGCGAGAAGTATCGATGTATTCTACTGTACCAAGAGCGAAACAGTTGGTTACCTCAGCATAGCTACCAAGCCAGCCAGAGAATGAACCATTCTCGGTTCGTGTATCGTTCTCAACATGGATGTCACCAATCATACCGCAAGCGTTGATGGTAACGCGGCAAGCAGAACCCATGGAACAACCATAAATACCTGAACCATTCGTGCCAGAAACAACGTAAACGTTACCAAGGTTCATACAACCTGTGATGGTAATATGACCTGCCCAAGGAGCGCCCATACCTACGATACCAGTATAGCCACCACCTGTGATAGAACATGTTTCGTCGAGCACAACATCTTTAACATATACGCCTTCGGCTGCGCGTGCGTTTGCATCGCTGAGACCACCAAAACCACTTTCGGGCTGGCTGTTCATAACGCTGATAAGACCACAACCTCTCTTGCCGAGCAGATTAATGTTAAGATTGCTGATAGTGTGGCGCTGACCATCGAAGTTGCCATAGAAGGGAGCATACTCGCTACCAACTTGTGCGAAACGCGGAGTGATAGCTCTGCCTGTATTTTCGTCAATCTCGTTGTAAGCGTCTACATCAATGTCAGCTGTCAACTTTGCACTTGCATCCAGATGCTTGGAAGCATAGTTGCTCCACCACAGAAGCTGTTCGGGTGTGCCGATTTCGTACCAACCATCAACTGGAGTCATGAAGTCTTCCTGCAAAGCTCCGCAATTAACACAGAAACCAAGTTCATCATATTCGTGAGGAGGAAGAACTGGATCACCAGCAGGAGAATTCTGATAGAATGCATCGATAGGAGTGCCATCGCAAGTGTAGTTTGAAGCATTAGCATATACGAGACCACCGTCCTTTGCAATTGGCATAGGTTCTGCGTCAACACCTATCACTTGATAGAAGCGCTCTGCACCACTCTGTTTGCCATTCAAGTAGAATGCCAACTCACCTTTAGCTATGCCGTCATCACTATTATCATATACGGTATATTTGTCGGAGTCAGTAATGTCTCTACCTGTGATGGGATTAACAACATAAACATTATTAACGTTTACATTACCATAGTTACGGGCAATGTTGCCAGAGTTCTCAGTTTCACTTTGGTCACATTGGTCGCCTGCACCAACGACATTGCCGAGGACAGCACAGTTGTTGAAATAGGTTGCAGCATGTGTCCAACCAGCGAAGCCGCCGACACGAGCACAGCTAGAACCTGAACCAGGCAATGTGATTGTACCTGCATAGATACAGTTGTCGATATTCTTTCCTGTACGAATCATACCGAAGAAACCACCAGAGGTGTTATCACCAGTCTTGCTGGAAATAATGTCGACATCAGAGAATACATTGCGGACTAAACGCTCATAACTATCATTAGAGATAGAACCAGCATACATACCGCTTGTCTCAATCTTACCATGCATGATGAGGTTTTCAACAGAACCATAGTGGCGTTGTGGGAAGAGAGCAGCATTGTTGCCCATTTCCGTCATCTCAATGGTCAGTTCGTGACCACCACCATCGAAGTCGCCTTCAGTCCAGTCGTTTGTGTTGAAGATATAGTGACCAGGTTCTGCGATGTACGTAATGTCGTTGACCATCTTCAAGTGAAGTTTGAAACCATTAGTGATACGGTTCAAACCTTCTGCTAAATCGATGTCTTCCTTGCTTCCCAAGAGAGCAGATCTGGTAACAGGATCGAACTTCGTTGGGTCATCTGGATCGAAGTAATGGAAGTTGAACAAACCGCAGACAGTGCAGATGCCATACTTATCGAACTGGTGCTTTTCAGCCTGGTCGCTGCCGCTATTGGAATAGGTAAGTGCTTCTTCTGACTTACCGTCACAACCAGTTGATCCAGAAGCATAAACCCTACCGCTGCCGAAAGGTGCGGGAACGGGGAATGCGTCTGTACCAATGGTCTGAACCCAACCGATACGACTCTGATCGTTGTTCAACTGATAGCAAATCTTACCGTCAGCTAAGTCCTCGAGAGGAACTATGGTTACAGACGGGTTGCTGCCACCCCAGTCGTTGGTAACATAGTTATTGTAGCAAGAAGGACTGGGACGATTGTTGTAGCTGTCTTGATTGTAGGTCTCTACATTAACAACCACAACCTTGCCATCGTTACGGCAGATGTTTCTGCTGGCATTGCTGGAAAGGTCGAACGCACTTCCATCGCTGACAACCAGACAGTTCACGATGTTAGGATTTGAGTCTGCCCAACCAATCACGCCACCACAGTTTGTGGTAGTTTCGCCTACGATTGCAACCTGAGCCAGACAGTTCTCGATGATGGTACCGTTTGTACAAGTACCAGCAATACCGCCATGAGTGGCATCACCAGGCACTGAGCTGTTAATTGTGATGTCAGCCCAGCAGTTGCGGATGGTACCTCTGCATCGTCCAGCGATACCGGCAGCGAACTTGTTGGCTGTGGTAATGGTACCCTCAACCTTCAGGTTCTGGATGACAGCACGCCAGCCAACATAACGGAAGAGTGCCGCATAGTTGGCTTCAGGGTACATTTTAAATTTGATGGTGTGTCCCTTACCATCGAAGGTTCCTTGATAGGAGTGATCACTGTCATTAGTGCCTACCATTGCAACCTCCATGCCCAAGTCAATGTCGGCTGTCAGCTCGGCATTGGCTGTGAACTCACCATCGTTTACGAGTGCAGCAAACTCTTCCCAGTCGGCTGCAGAACTAATCTGATAGACGCCATTCGTTTCGGAGAGCGCCCACGCAGCTGTGGAGACCACACTTAACAGCGTGGCCAAACACAGATTCAGTAGTTTTCTACTCATAAGAATGATTTAATTTAGGTTAATAATTAAGGTAAATAACTGTTTTTAATTAGGCTTATTGCTTAGCAAAGGTAGCTTTTTTTCACATTCTGCACAAACTTTTTAACATTTTTCTTCATTCAAAAAATCTTTTTGAGAAAAAAGTATAAGGAAGGGCAAAACCATACAAATAATGGCAAAGAAAAGGAAGAGAAAAACCGAAAAAAGCCTTTCGGCATTAGGCACGAAAAAAGTACGCCAGTTAAGTTAATAAACTTAACACGTTAAAATGGCAAACTTAACGTGTTATGATTGCCAACGACACTAGGGTTGTTTTTAGGGGAGGAATGCTGAGATGTCCTGACCGAAGTGTGCAAGTTCGCGAACAACCGAACTGCTGAGGCTTGCGAACTGTGGCGAGGCAGGAAGAAGAACTGTCTCAATGCCCGTCAGTTGCTTGTTTACATCGGCCATTTGCAACTCGTATTCGAAGTCCGCAACAGTTCGAACACCTCGAACAATCGCGGTAACGCCGTTCTCTTTGGCAAAGTCGGCAGTCAAACCCTTATAGCTCTCCACCTTTACTCGTGGCTCGTCGGCATAGAGTTGGCGAATCTTTTCAACTCTTTCCTCTACTGGCTTCCATCCAGGCTTCTGCTCGTTATAACCGACAGCCACAACAATTTCGTCGAAGAGAGCGAGTGCCCTCGTCACAATATCTGCGTGACCTTTAGTGAAAGGATCAAACGAACCAGGGAAAAGAGCGAGTTTTCGAGTCATTATACGGCCTCCATTTCTTCTTCCGCCAAGTCTTCTTCGATGACGAGATTATCGATGATGAAGTTCTGACGCTCCATTGTGTTGTCTCCCATATAGAAGTTCAGGAGCTCAGCAACCTGGTCGGATTTGTGAAGCATAACTTGGTCGAGACGAATGTCAGGACCTATGAAGTTGCGGAACTCCTCAGGACTGATTTCGCCGAGACCTTTGAATCGAGTAATTTCAGGCTCAGGTCCGAGGTCGTCAATTGCTTGTTGACGCTCGTCTTCAGAGTAGCAATACTGCGTCACAAAGTCTTTCGAGAGGCTGAGATGGCGAGGACGTTTGCCATCGCTGAACGATGAATTGTCCTCCGAATTGTCCCTTGCTGCAAGTTCTGCCTCGATGGCATTGAGCTTGGCTTTGCCTATCTTTGTCCTCCTGCCACGAACACGGAACAAAGGCGTCTGCAGGATGAAGACGTGACCTTTCTTTACGAGCTCAGGGAAGAACTTGAGGAAGAAAGTGAGCATCAAGAGACGAATGTGCATTCCATCATCATCGGCATCAGTCGCAACTATGACTTTGTTGTAGCGAAGGCCGTCGAGTCCGTCCTCGATGTTGAGTGCGGCTTGAAGAAGATTGAACTCTTCGTTCTCATACACCACTTTCTTTGTCAACTTGTAGCAGTTGAGGGGCTTTCCTCGAAGACTGAATACGGCCTGAGTATTCACGTCGCGACTCTTTGTGATACTGCCGCTTGCAGAGTCACCCTCAGTAATGAAGATGCAACTTTCCTCTTGAAGTTCGCCTTTGGTATCAGTCAAATGAACTCGGCAATCGCGGAGTTTGCGGTTGTGCAGATTGGCTTTCCTCGACATTTCGCGAGCCTTCTTCGCTATGCCGGCCATTTCTTTGCGCAATTTTTCGCTTTCAGCTACCTTCTGAAGGATAATGTCTGCGACATCTGTATTCTTGTGAAGATAGTTGTCAACCTGCTCTTTCACGAAGTCGCCAATAAACTTATCGACTGAGATGCCGCCATTCGGTTCCGTAGTTGTGCTGCCGAGTTTGACCTTAGTCTGGCTCTCGAACATCGGTTCCTGAATGTTTATGCTGATGGCACCCACGATACCATTGCGGATGTCGGCATATTCGTAGTTCTTTCCGCTGTAGTCCTTGATGACTTCTGCTATGTACTTCTTGAAAGCGGCCTGATGCGTTCCGCCAAGAGTGGTGTTCTGTCCGTTGACGAAAGAGTAGTATTCTTCGCCGTTTTGCTTGGTGTGGGTGAACGCTATCTCTATGTCTTCGCCACGAAGATGGACAATTGGATAGAGCGGTTCGTAGTCCATTCTGTCCGAAAGCAAGTCGCTCAAGCCGTCGCGAGAAACGATGCGACGACCGTTGAACATTATCGTGAGACCTGTGTTGAGGTAGGTATAGTTGCGAAGCATCGTTTCCACGAACTCGCCTCGAAACGCATAGTGCTTGAAGAGAGAAGCGTCTGGCTCGAAGAAGACTGCGGTTCCGTTCTCTTCCTGGGTAGCTTCGGTTGTGTCGCTCTCCAAAATGCCTTTGCTGAAGATAGCTTTGCGAGACTCTCCATCACGAAAACTTTGAACCTCGAAACGAGTGCTCAGAGCATTCACTGCCTTTAGTCCGACACCATTCAGACCAACACTTTTCTGGAACGCTTTACTGTCATATTTGCCGCCAGTATTGAGCATCGAGACGGCTTCAACAAGCTTGCCGAGAGGTATGCCTCGTCCATAGTCGCGAATAGAAACGCGAAGGTTGTCTTCGATGTCAACCTCGATTCGTTTGCCGGCACCCATCTTGAACTCATCGATACTGTTGTCGATGACCTCTTTGAGTAAGACGTAGATGCCGTCCTCTGCCTGCGAACCATCACTAAGACGCCCGATATACATACCGGGACGTGTTCTGATGTGCTCCATATCGGAGAGGTGTCGTATATTGTCTTCGCTATATTGAGCTGAAATCATAGTCTTATAGTTCCTTTACAAATACTGCTCGACGTTTATGGATGCAGCAATCGAGGTTCTTCCATTGCATTTGTCCTGCCATATTGTCTTCGAGCTGAGGATGCGTTTCTGCCCATTCGAAGCCGTGCTCTATGCCGAAAGGAATCATCTTGGCAAAGAAGAGGGCGTTCGCTCCCTTTTCCTGATACTCGGGCAATACGCCTATCAGGAGCATATCGAGTATCTGATGGTTCTTCTTGAGCCAGAGTTCTTTGGCGAGATACCACCATCCGAAGGGGAAGAGCTTGCCCTTTGCTTTCTGAACGGCTCGGCTGAGGCTGGGCATACAAACGCCTACACCTATGATTTCTCCTTCCTTGTTCTCTACTGCAGAGAGGTAATTGTGGTCGAGCATCTGCAGGAAGCGGTCTGCATACCAACGCATCTGTTCCTCGTCAAGCTCGCTATATCCGTAGAGATCGACATAGGCTTTGTTTATCACACCCAGCATTTTCTCCACATATCCGCCTTTGCGAATCTCCTTTTTATTGCGGAAATTGCGTAGGTGGAAGCCGTAACGCTCCTCTGCAACCTGAGCTATGCGGAAGTACTTGGCGTTGTTTGCCTCATGCTCTCCCTTAGGTATGAATACCTTTCTCTCCACCCATCCTGTCTCCTTCTCATAGCCGAGTTGAGCCAGATGCTGAGGGTAGTAGGGATAGTTGTAGATGGTGCAGAGTGTGGAAAGTTGGTCGAAACCCTCCAGAAGCATGCCTTCAGGATCGAGATCTGTGAAGCCGAGAGGTCCCACTATGCTGGTCATTCCCCTCTCTTTGCCCCAGTTCTCGATGGTCTCGAGCAGAGCCTTGCTCACTTCCAGGTCGTCGATGAAATCTATCCAACCAAAGCGAACCTCTTTCCTACCCCATCGTTCGTTGGCTCTACTATTGATGATAGCAGCCACACGACCAACTACGCGACCTTCCTTTCGAGCCAAGAAGTACTCGGCCTCGCAGAAGCGGAAAGCGGGATTGCTGCTGGAATCGAGTGTGTCGAGCGTATCCTCGAGCAGATCGGGCACAGCATACGGAGAGTCCTTATACAGCTTGTAGTTGAAACGGACAAATGTCCGCAACTCCTTAGCCGTACCGACTTTGCTTATGGTTACTGTGCTCATAGCTGTTTTTGCTTCCTTTTATCGCATAATTATCGTGCAAATATACTATTTTTTGCTGACAATTTTGGTATTCGAGGCATAAAAAGATGCAAAAAACAACATTTTTTAATTTTTCGCGACCTTAAGACCTTTAAGGACCTTAACGAGCCAAAGAAAAATACTACCCTAGAGTAGTTTCCAAACAACTGCAGTTACGTTGGCAAAGTTAACGTGTTATGATTGCAAAGTTAACGTGTTAAGTTTGGCAACTTAACTGCAGTCGTTTTCAATCGTACCTGAAGAAGTCCGTTTTCGCTACTCGGCAAGGACGTTGAATTCGGCTCCAGAAGCGAAGTCCGAGCCATTCTGACTCGACAAAGCCGTGAAGCGAAGATAACGGGCCTTCTGTGGTTTGGGAAGCTGGACTTTCTTCTCCTTCGACGAGTTCTCGAAGTCGCCTTCACAAACGGGCTCAGTCCAAGTCTTTCCATCGGCACTCAGTTGCACTTGATAATGCTTGATATTGCCGTTCGGACTACCATCTTGGCGAGGCAAATAGGTGAATCCTTTTATGAGTTTCATCTCGCCACAATCGAAGTCAATCCAATGCGGATACTTCGGCACAGTTATGCTATACATCGTATGCCAAATGGTGCTCGGATCGCCGTCTACAAGGTTCTTTCCATACTCTCCGCCTGGCCCTTCCTCACTACTTACGTAAACCACCTCGACGGGCACTCTTTCAATCTTTTCGAAGGTTGCCGAAGTCGTCCACTTTTCCTCGCTCTCATACCTCGCATAAACTGTCCCACCATCTTTCAAATCGAAGGGTTCAGAGTAGTTCTGCACCTTACCATTCCCCACCTTATAGCAAATGGGGATACTCTCAAAGAAGGTCGATGGGGTGCCAACAATGGTGACTTTGCCAACTTTGTCTCTCAGGATAACCAACGGGAAGAGCGTCATTCCATCCACCTTAGCGCGAGCAGAGAGGTCGTCGCCTTTGGAGACAGGACGGATGATGAGCATCATCTGGTGGAGTGCCCCTATAACTCTGTCCTTCTTCAACGGTCCGCCTTGTCCGCAACTGTTTCCACCCATGCCGTTCACAGCGCAATCGA
>Ga0310786_10004579_pt1 | contig 19213 bp, 16 predicted proteins | sample AusTroGonzalo_MG_FD_203881 | JGI IMG/M metagenome (GOLD analysis project Ga0310786, IMG submission 203881) | Bovine rumen microbial communities from tropical cattle in Woodstock, Queensland, Australia - Gonzalo_03 (v2) (version 2) | ecosystem: Host-associated > Mammals > Digestive system >... | reverse complement strand
GCATTACGAGGAATGACACACACCAACAAAATAAATGAGATTTTCGTCAGCCTACAGGGCGAAGGCTTCCACACGGGAACGGCGGCAGTGTTTGTGCGGTTTTCGGGCTGCAACCTTGCCTGCTCTTTCTGCGACACCAACCATCAACCGTTTACACTGATGTCGGACGAAGAAATTGCCGACGCGGTGGCAAAACACGCAGCTGATTGGGTTATTCTCACTGGCGGCGAACCAAGCCTGCAGGCATCCGAACACCTCATCGAGCTTTTGCATCGGCACGACAAAAAAGTCGCCATCGAAACGAATGGAACACACGAACTTCCCAAAAACATAGATTGGGTAACCGTTTCGCCAAAAGTATGGGACAAAACCATTGTAAATCAAGCCGATGAACTGAAACTTGTGTTTACCGGCGAAGATGTGGAACCGTGGCGTAAAAAAATCAACGCAACCCATTGGTTTCTGCAACCGTGTTCGTGCAAAAACACCGCCGAAACGGTGCAATACATTCTAAATCACCCACATTGGCGGCTGTCGTTGCAAACCCACAAATATATTGGTATAGAATAGCACCACAACGTATCAATTTTTATTACTTTTGTATCCCAAAATGTTAGAGATGGACGGACAAAACTTACAACGAACTTCTGTAGAAAAAGCAAATGCGCTCACACATTTATTCGGCGCACTTTTAGCAATTCCAGCTGGCTGGTATGTAATAGCAAACGGATTCCAGAAAAGCACCGACGTAGGTGTTTCGATGGTGATTTTCTCCATTGGATTTTTCGTGTTGTATTTAGCCTCGTTTTTGTACCACTGGGTTGTGAATCCTAAAACAAAGCTGCTTCTCCGCCATTTCGACCACGCAAACATCTACGTGTTGATTGCGGCTTCCTACACGCCCGTGTGGTTGGCTGTGGTCGGCGGCACGTTGGGAAAAGTCTTTTTCATCGTCATTTGGGCAGTTGCCTTGGCGGGAATCATCTACAAAATCGTCGCGCTCGGCAAATATCCGAAACTGTCACTCGCCATTTACCTGATAATGGGCTGGTCGGTGCTGTTTGCGGCAAAACCAGTGTATGAAAAACTATCGGCGTTCCAAATTTGTTTCATCATCGCCGAAGGCGTTTTCTACTCGGTTGGCACCTATTTCTATTCAAAGAAAGAACGCCCGTGGTTCCACGTGATTTGGCATTTCTTTGTGTTGGCTGGTACAGCGTGCCATTATGTGGCGATGGTTCCCATTGTGCAGTAACCGTTTTACAAATTATTGTGGAATAATCGCACTTCAGTACCAATTATGAACGTTTCGGCGTATTTCCTTGAAAAATTTGCTCGAAATTTCTCTTTTTTGCATTTGCAAAATCCCGAACTTTGGCTTGCAAAGCATACGGAAACAATTGAAACTCTATGACAATTAAAGAACTTACATTCATTACTGATATTATCTCGTACAAACCGTGGAGTTGTTTGTTCCGAATATTGTTCATTTCGCTCATCGGGTTTCTGTGCCTGTTTATGACAGCAACCATTTTCGAACCGTACGAACTTCGTATGCCGTATGTTTCGTATAGTATCGCCTTTGTGGTGATTACCGAAATTAATGTGCTGTTCAATTATCTCGTGTCGAAATACGGTTCGCAGAAAATCAAAGAGTATCAATTCATTATACATCTTTTACTAAACATTGTATTGACCGTTATCGCGGTATTTTTATTGTTGCCGCTGGTCGAAGGCGAAGAAATTGCATTCAATCCAATTGTGGAACTTTCTTCCATATTCACATTGATTTTCATTATCTTTATAATATTGAATATCACTTTGTTGCGCGTTTTGCAAACATACATCCAGTCGCAGCACGAAATTGAAAATCTGCGTCAAGCGCAAAGTGCGAGCGAATACCAGGCGCTGGTGGAACAAGTGAATCCGCATTTTCTGTTCAACAATCTTTCGGTGCTTAAATCGCTGATTCTCTATGACAAAGACAAAGCGTATGAATTCACGCAGAATTTCACCGACATTTACCGCTACGTGTTGCAAAGCAAGGACAAAGACCTTGTGACGCTTTCCGAGGAATTGCAGTTTGTGAAATCGTTTGTGGCACTGCACAAAGAACGTATCGGCGACGGGCTCAATGTTATGTTCAACATTCCCGACGAACTGCTGGGAAAATCGTTGGTGCCGCTCGGTCTGCAAATTTTGGTTGAAAATGCCTTGAAACACAACATAGCATCGAAAAGCGAACCACTCAACATCCATATTTACACCAATCGGGATATGCTGATTGTGGAAAACAACCTCAACAAAAAAGAAACCGCATTTTCCACGAAAAAAGGATTGGAAAATATAACAAAACGATATGAAATGCTAACCGACAAGAAAGTGTCAGTAAATCAAAGCAGTACGAATTTTATTGTGTCTATACCATTGATATAAATTAAAAAACGTATTTCTATGGAAGTGATAATAATTGAAGATGAGGACTACAATGTAAAACTATTGCAAGGAATGTTGCTTCAGATTCGTCCCGACTGGACAATCTCGCACACATTCGACAGTGTGAAGTCAGCAGTAAATTATTTCAAGGAAAATGCGCAGCCAGATTTGATTTTTATGGACATCCAGCTGGTTGACGGCATCAGTTTCTCCATTTTCGACCAAGTGGAAATTACCTGTCCGATAATTTTCACCACCGCGTTCGACGAATACGCCATTCAAGCCTTCAAGGTGATGAGTATAGACTATTTGCTCAAACCGCTGAAAGACTCCGAACTTGAGCAGGCTATCAAAAAATTTGAATCTATTTCCAGCCCGAAAAACCTTCAGAAAGACGGCGTTTACAAAGAGTTGCTCGATGTAATCCGCAATGGCGAGAAAAAATACCGCACCCGTTTTCTGATTCAAGGTCATTCAACGTATAGTAAGCTCGATGTCAACGACATAGCATATTTCTACAGCGAAAACAAAATCACATTTGCAGTAACATTCGCACAAAAGGAACATATTGTAAACTTCTCGTTGGAACAACTCGAAGAAGAACTCTCGAAAAGCGACTTTTTCCGTCTTAACAGAAAATATATTGCAAACATCAAGGCAGTTCAGTCGTTCGAGGACTTTTTCGGCGGCAAGCTCATCGTCCACCTCACCATTCCCGCACAAGAACAGATAACCGTCAGCCGTCTGAAAAATAGCGCATTTAAAGAGTGGATGGGAAAATAGATTATAAACTCCCCTATATTATCTAAGAAATATTGCCACAAATGTGACAATATTTCGTTTTTAAGAATCTTTCCCGCAACAAAAATTCCAATTGGCTTGAATTAGTGCGTGGTAGCGCAATTTGCTTCGTTATTTTCCTATTGACAGACAGAGGTCGAGCATCTACATTTGCAGCGTTATTGAGTCGCAAAATGCTATGGAATTTCAAGACACAAAACAAGTAGGATCGTGGGGCGAACGTACCGCCCAGAGTTTTCTCGAAGAAAATGGATATACCGTGCTGGAAACCAATTGGCGCTGTTCGCACAAGGAAGTAGATATTATCGCCCGAAAGGATTCCACAGTGATTTTCATTGAAGTGAAAACGCGCACAACAACCTTTATCAATCCTGCGGATGCAGTCAATAAACAAAAGCAGAAACTGCTCCTGTCGGCGGCGAATTTTTATGTACGGACGAACAAGTTGGACTGCGATGTCCGTTTCGACATAATTTCAATCATCGCACGAAGTGGGTCATACACAATTGAGCATATTGAGAATGCTTTTTATCCCAAAGTTCGATGAAAGTGTGATTTGGTTCTATTTAGTATGATTTGTTTATGGATAAAGAAAAGAAAAATAACAGCCAAAATGGAGAAATGGGTAATTTTGCGATGAGAAACAAACAAAATCAAACAACAAACTAAACAAAAAGCCAAAAATAATTGTAAACCATTAAATATTAGTACCATGAAGAAAAACAGTTTCTTTAGAATGCTCGCGGGAGCATTAGTGTGTGTAAATGCGTGTAACTCGGTGTTTGCCGACACGTATGACCCTTCAACAGATTACAAAAAGGGAGATGTGGTGGATATCACCATCAACGGGGTGCAAGTCCCTATTGTGTATATGAACGAGCAACCCTCGTCGCATTTTACACCATCAACGCCGTACGATGCGAACAATGCGTGGCTGTGGCGTGTTTCGAGCGATTACGACAGCGTGTGGATTCCGTTCCATTATGTGCTTGAAGAAGGGAAAAACCTTACGGTGCAGTACGGTGGAAAACATTATCAATTGCAACAAGAAATGTGGCCAAGTTCTCCTGCTCCATCGGAAGCTGCGGCAAACGGCTGGGGCTGGCTCTGCCTTGATTGTGCGTCATCGTCAATGGAAACGTGCCCAAATCCGTATGCTTCGGACTATTTCCCAATTTCGTTGGCTCAACAAAACAATGGCGCCGACGGAACAACGCCGCCGAATGCAAGCGGAAATGCAGGCATAGTAAGCGGACAAGGCGGCAACTTTGTGAATATAAATCAATTACGCTCGTGCAACACACCATTTGCGTTGTACAACAATGACATTTATTTCCGTGATGCCTGCGACCCTCATTCAGGTCTTGGCTATTACGGCATTTCCGACAACACAAACGTACCAGCTCCACAAAAGCGCCTATTTGCCGACATGGACACCGATGGACCCGTATTGTATGGCTGGAACGGGGGCGCGTTGGGAATCCGCCAGCGAAACAATCTTTCCGCAGTAAATGGACCTCATATTGAGAAAATTGCGTTGCAATGGACACCAAGCACAGTATTTCTTGGAACAGAAAATATTCCTATGCCGTTGACTGGTTATACCACTATTTCAATCAAAGGTCTAACTGGCACAAAAACAGGTTTTTCAGTAAACGGAACGGAAAAAACAAAGGCAATTTCCGTGTATGACGCAACAAACAAACGAAATGCGTTTACCGTATTTGGCAACGGCGTTGTGAACGCAAAGAAAATCTATGCGGAAGAAATCGAAGTGCTTGCCACTGTGAATGGCAACAAATGGCCTGACTACGTATTCGCCGACGAGTACGAATTGAAATCTCTCGACGAAGTTGATGCGTATGTGAAAGAACACAAACATCTTCCAAATGTTCCTGACGCAAGCAGTATGGAAGGACAGCACGTGAATTTGGCTGAAATGAATTCGATTTTGCTCCAGAAAATTGAGGAAATGACTTTGTATATGATTGATTTACAGAATCAAATACGAGAACTACAATCATCTGATGTGAAATAAACAATGTACAACGAAGTATGAAAAAGATTGTAATTATCATCAGTTTGATTTTGTCCTGCGCGGCTCGAATTGTGGCTCAGTCCGATGCCGTCGTGGAACGATACAAGACGATAGTTTCCGATGTGTATGCGGAAATTCCGTCGAATAAAATTACCACGGGACTACTGATAGAAAAGGCTATCCCGAATGTGAACACTGGGAAATTCGATGGCTCGAAATCGTGCGACACAAGTACGCTTGCAACGTGGCAGAAATTATATCGGCAGTTTTGCTTTGCCCACGTTGACTATAGCACGGTTGATTGTAATCAAAACATTGTGGAACGTGCCGAAGCGGCGTGTGCGGATGCAGTTCCCGTTGGCGTTCTGCTGTTCGCATACAATCAAATCAAAGCGGAAGCTGTTTCCAACCACCAAATTGTGCTTGACACGGTTCGTGGCAAAGTAATTGACGCTTCATCGTGGAACACGCAGGTGCTCGACGAAAAAATCTGTTGCGCCGTTACCCCATTTGCAGAACAATTGGAAGTTGGAACATATACGTTTTCAATTCCCGAACAAAGTGTTGTCGGCAATAAAACCAACACAATCCAAAGCATAGAAATTGATTTTGCCGACGGACAAGGTTTTGTCCCTGTGGGTGTTGGAACATCGCGATCGGTGACATATACCGTTGGCGGAGAGAAAGTTATCAAAACACGGATATATGCTTCGGGAAAAATTTATTATAGCACAAGCGTGCTGTTTGTGAACGACGAAACCTCGGAAAATTTGCTGAAAGGCTATTCCTTTGGCATGGAGCCCGACTATGGTCCGACAAGTTTCGAATCGAATTCCATTGAAGCAGAATATGCGGTGTATGGCAGATGCAACAACGACGGAACCATTAGAAAACCATGCCTGATTGTTTCTGGCTTCGATCCAATGGACAATAACCGATTGGTTGACGATGGAAATAAGGTAAATCTCTACCGCATTTCAAACAAAAATGGATTTCTTGACAAACTACGCAACGAAGGCTACGACATTATCCTGTATCGTTCGAAAAACAGCACGGAATCCATAATTCCCAATGCGAAGAACTTGGTTGATTTTATTCAGAAAATCAATGCAGAAAAAATGTCTGACAATGAATTGATTATTGCTGGCGCAAGTATGGGTGGTTTGGTTGTACGTTATGCGCTCACGTATATGGAATACTACGGAATCGACCACCAAACGAAACTGTTCATTTCGGTTGATTCGCCACAGGAAGGCGCGAATGTTCCGTTGGGAATCCAGTATATGGTGAAATACCTGAACAGCGATTTGCTCGAAGTGTTGGCGGCGTTGAAAAATGCCGAAGACACTATGCTTAACAGCGATGCGGCAAAAGAAATGTTGTTATACCATCATACGGCCACATCGGGAAAGACGGCTCAAGCATCGTCGATGCGAAACACGTTTTTATCGAGTTTGGAACGCATGGGAAATTTCCCGCAGGAATGTAGAACCATTGCCATTTCAATGGGAAGCGGCAACGGCACTGGACAAGGCTTTTCGGCAGGCGCACGGTTGATGGACAAAGACCCGAAATTGTCGTATTTTGTTCCTGGTGCTGTGCCAGTACCTCATCTGTCGTGGGAGTTTTCGGTATATGCCGTTCCCAACAACACCAATAGCCTTGTGTATAGCGAGTCGGTGAATTACAAAACCTGCATCCGTATTTTGAACACCACCCACTGCACATCGGGGCAAACTCTTGCTTCGCGAAAGGAGTACGTAAACAACACAATGCCAATTGATAACGCTCCAGGAAGCATCAGAAATCTGCACAACTTGAAGGATTTCAGAAACAATGGCTCGTTGTGGGGCATCGACTATATTGACTTGATTGATTTCTTAGGAGAAATTGACTATGATTCAAAGCCTGATAATTTCATTCCTTCGTACAGCTCGTTAGGTTTGGAACACATTACAAATCCATCACTCAACATAAAAACGTACTTGAACCAACAAAATGCGTTTCGCCGTATGTCGGACAACTTATATGTAAAAACCTCAGCATCAGATGTTTCGCTGTTTGATGTACTCTATGTTGAGAATAAAAATCTTGACCATATATACGATGACAACAAAATTGGCGTTTTTACAGAAGAGATGACAAATATGATGTTGCAGGAGGCCGCTCCTGAAACAATATATGTAGAGAATGAAACTATGAAACAAGGTCACAGAAAAGCGGCTGAAGCCCGTGGCAGTGTATTTATCGGCAATAGTGTTGACGGTGTGCAATACAACGACGGCGATGTGGTTATGGAATCTGGATCCCAAACTTCAGTACTGGCAAGCGAAAAGATTGTGCTGAAATCGGGAACAAAAATCAACCATGGCGCTCAGTTTTCCGCAAAAATCGGCAACTTCAGCTATTGTGACGAATCCGACGCAAATTATGTGAAATCTTATAATCTTGAATCTTACGGCTCAGATGAAGCTGAATCTACGGAAAACGATTTGGTTTCCTTGGTGGTGGATTATTCCGAACCAGTGATTATATACCCAAATCCAGTAGATGACAGATTATATGTTTCATCGAATAAAACCAACAACACAATTACATTTTACGATGTGAACGGGAAAAAAGTTTTGTCGCAAACGTTCCACAAAAACGTGGAAATCGATTGCAGCAAACTGCCTGTTGGGACGTATGTAGTGCGTGTTGTACAAGGAAATGGAAACGTGGAAACTAAACAAATTTTTAAACAATAAAATGAAGTGATTATGAAAAAAGTTCTGTATCTCTTGCCGTTCCTTTTGAGCGGATGTTCATCAATGTACATTCCGCAGATGGCGAATGCTCCTCTGTTTGAGGAGAAAGGTGAAACACAAGTGGAATTGTCGGTCAGCACCAATAGCGCGTATGCATCGTTTGGTTATGCTTGCTCCGATAAATACGCGGTAGTGCTTAACGGAAATATGTCGTTCGGAAACCTGACGGACTACAACGATATATTTACGCACAAAGACTCTTCCCGTGCGAAGTACACCGACATTTCCGTGTATGGACGGTATGCCCATAAATATCTCGAAGGTGCGGTAGGTCGCTATAATTTGTTGCAAAGCGACTCGTATAAATTAGAGGCATTTGTGGGTGCGGGATATGGAATTGCCGAAGAAAAATCGTATCGCAACAGATATGGCTTAGCGTTCGCACAAGTAGATTTTGGACAGGAAGTTAAGAAGTTCGAATGGGGTTTGTCGATGCGGTTGGCTTCCTCGCTTCATAATCTTGACTGGACCGATGATTATGGAAAATCATTTGATAAAAAGTTTTCTATGGTTCATTTGGAGCCGATGGCGTTTTGTAGAGTTGGCGGCGAACACGTAAGTTTTGTTCCAAAAATTGGCGTTTCGTTACCAATCACATCGCCTGCCTTTGAATTAGTGGAAGGCGCCATTAAGGATTCTGATTATTATCGGACCACCGTTTTGCACGTTTCTTTAGGCGTTCGGTTCAAATTCTAAACGAAAATTTGTGTCGTCCTTTTTATGAGGGAGTCCCTGCAGAAGGTTCGTCTGTGGGGACTTTTTTCGTTTTATTGGCCGTTTGCAAAATCAAATCTCGGTTTTTATCACCGAAAATCAGTCTTTTTTATATATTTGTCGAGCTTTTAGTTCAGCGCAATGAAGCAACTTGAGATAAAAAGTTCCATAGGCGAATCGAAGATATTTGTGGGCGAAACGCTTGCAAACGTTACGAAGTATTTGCCACAAAATCGCAAAATCGCCATCATTACCGACCCGGTAATCCATTCGTTGTATGGCGAACAGTTCCCCAAAGCAGACGTTGTGATTGAAATTCCACGTGGCGAAGCAAATAAAAGTCTGCAATCGCTCGATGTGGTGTTTGAACAACTGATAGCGCACGAATTCGACCGCACCTCGTTCATTCTTGGAATTGGCGGTGGCATTGTGTGCGATATGAGTGGTTTTATCGCAACAATTTTTATGCGCGGCATTGAATTCGGGTTTGTGTCAACCACATTGCTCAGTCAAGTCGATGCAAGTGTTGGAGGGAAAAACGGCGTGAACTTCCGTGGCTATAAAAATATGATTGGCACATTCAACCTGCCGAAATTTGTGATTTGCGAACTGAACATTCTGAAATCGCTGCCACAGTCGGAATTGTTGAGCGGTATGGGCGAAGTGGTAAAACACGGCGCAATTGCCAACGAGCAATTGTTCTCGTATATAGAAAACCACGTGTTGGATTTGCAAAATTATTCGCTTGATGTGCTGGAAACATTTGTGTATGAATCAATTGTGATAAAATCAAATGTGGTGAGCAACGACGTTCGGGAATCGGGCGCTCGACGGATTTTCAACTTCGGCCACACATTTGGACACGCAATAGAAAAAATCACCAAAATGCCGCACGGCTACGCTGTGAGCGTGGGAATGGTATATGCTGCAAAATTATCTGTTTTGAAAGGCAAGATGGCACAAAAAGACTGCGACCGATTGGTTGCACTTTTGCAGAATCTTGGTTTGCCAACAACTTGCGAAGTCGGTCCAGAAGAATTGCTCACCGTGATGAAATGCGACAAAAAACGCGACGGCGACAGCGTTCACTTTGTGTATCTTACGGGCATAGGCGCTTGCTGCGTTGAAAAAGTTTCATACGTGGAATTAGCAAAATATATCGGTGATTTGTGTTAGTGTCATAGAAAAATCAATCCCTCTAATTGTGGACATCGCCAATTCTGCGGAAATGGCGGAAATCCGAATCGATTTATGTGGATTGGATTTGCAAACAACCACCGAAGTATTCTCGCACATACAAAAACCGACCATCGCAACATGTCGCCCTGATTACTGCGACGACAAACAGCGAACCGCTCTTTTACAAACGGCAATTGAGGCTGGAGCTTCCTATGTTGATGTTGAAATAGAATCTTCGGAATCATTCAAAAAGAACGCGATGGCTTTTGCCAAAGAACACAATTGCAAGTGCATCATTTCGTATCACAACTACGAAAAAACGCCATCATTTCAAGAACTGAAAGCGATTGTGGACGATTGCTTTGCGCAAGGCGCTGACATAGCAAAAATCGCCACAATGGCACAAACAAAAGCCGATTCGGCACGAGTTCTTTCGTTATACGCCGAGTATTCCAACATAGTCGCCTTGGCGATGGGCGCGGAAGGGAAAATAACCCGCATTGCGAACCTCTGCTTGGGAAGTCCGTTTTCGTTTGCCGCAGTGTCCTTAGAACACGTGTCCGCACAGGGTCAAATGACGGTGGGACAAATGAAAACTATTCGTAGTATCATAGAATAACTGTCAAGCGTAATTCTTGCAGATTTTGTATAGTTGTTATTTATAAATTGAAAGAAAATGAGTCGTTTTTGGAGTAATATTTTGCTTGCATTCGTTTCGTTAGTGCTGTGTTCGGCATGCGATAAAATGGATGCAACATCAGGCAAGGGCGAATTACCGACTGCGGGAGTTCTTACAAATGGGGCGTTTTCGGTTGCCAAAGGGAAACAAGTTTATTTTTCCCAGGCAAATTTACAATACAACGCAAGTAGCAACGTGTGGCGTTTTGCGGAACATCAGTATGACATAATCGGAGAAGATAACGCTAATATTTCCAAAACCTATAATGGTTGGATTGATTTATTTGAATGGGGAACAAGCGGTTACAAGAACGTTTATCCTTATGGAAACAAAGACGGATATTCTATAGAAAAAGACATCGCAGGAACAAAGTCAGACTGGGGTGTGTATAATAAAATCTCAAACGGAGGAAACAAAGCAAATCTCTGGCGCACACTTACATCTAAGGAATGGGATTATTTGTTGACTGGGCGTCCGCATTGCGATGAATTATACGCAAGAGGATGTGTTGAATCCTCATTTGGATTGATTTTATTACCCGACAACTGGGTGCAACCAGAAAATTTAGATTTTTCCCCTCAAACCAGTGGATGGTATGGAAACTACTACACGCTCGACGAATGGTCACAAATGGAAGCAAATGGCGCAGTCTTTCTCCCCACATGCGGTTCTCGTCTCGGTTCTACCGTTGATCATGTTAACATAACTGGTAACTACTGGACAAGTTCAATTGGCGACAGTTTTAATTCATATTGTCTTGATTTTGGCTGCGGTAACGTTAACACAGCATTGGCTGCTTATGCATATGGTTACGGAGTCCGTCTTGTGTGTGATTTATAGCCAATAGATTGTTTTTATTTCCAATACTTTTTCGCTTCGCGACCTGCTTTCATTATCACGTCAACAACTTCTTGGTCGTATGCTTTGCCGTTCAGTCGGTTGAAAATACCCATTGTCGGTTCACGCATAGCGCCATTATCCCAATAAACAGGAATTAGTCCGTATTCCAATGCATTTTTGGTTACTTCGTAGTCCCAATCCAAACGCGACTGGTTGTGAAGACGTTGAATCAACGTGTCGGAAAATTCTTTTCGGTTGCAGGCATATTCTCCCAAAACTACCGGAATTCCTTTGTCAACGAACATTTCTTTCATCATGCCAAAATGTTCCTTCATAAAATTCAAATCGCCGTATGTCGGGCAACGGTAGGGGTCTTTCGGATTTAGATTTCGTTCGCCCCAATAGTAAAACATATGCCCCCAGTCGGCATCTTCAGTCATTCCAGCAAAGTTCCACGGCGTGTAATAGTGAACTTCGAACATAAGTCGTCCTTCTACAACATCTTTCGGCATTGCATAAAACAACCGTTTCGATTCGTCAATGTCGGTCGAAGGACCTTGAATAATCAATGTTCTGTAATAGTTTTTGCCTCCTGTTGAACGAACGGCGTCAACAAATGTTTGTTCGTACGACGCAAGCACTTTCATTTGTACTTCGTTGTGCACGTTTGGCTCGTTGCATGCGGCAAACAGCAGATGGTCGTTGTAGTCGCGGAAATACGTCGCAATTTGTTCCCAATATGCCTTTTGTTTTTTGTTGTTGATTTCCTGCATGTCGGGGTTGCAGTTTGTTTCCAACCACCCGCCATCGTAGTGAATGTTGAGCATCACATACATATCGGGGTGACGGTTAAGACACGAATCTATGGCTTTTTTTACACGAGCCAACCAAAAATCTGGAATTTTGGCATTTATAGTATCATACACATATAAATCCCAACCGCAGGGAATACGCAAGACGTTGAATCCCGCTTTGTAAATACCGTCAATGATGAGGTGTGTAACTTCAGGATTTCCCCATGCTGTTTCAAACGATTCGTTTGGATATTCCTTTGCATCGGTACGTCGCCAAACGCCGTCGTCGCGAGTTTCGTCGGGAACGTATTTAATTGCCTCAAACGAGTTCCCGAGATTCCATCCCAATCCCATTTGTTTAGCAATTTCAATGGCTGTGTGCTCCACGCCAGTCTTGTTGGGGGGAAGCGGGTTCGTGTTATAGCTTGGAAAACCATTGGCTTCGTTTGCTTTGGTTTGTGCCGAAGCAGTTTGTCCTTGCGCTTTTCTCTCATTTTCTTCCATTTGAGCAAGACGAACCTGCTGTTTTTCGGTAAGAACTTCCTTGATTTTCATCTGACGTGTGTGCTCGCGAGCTTTGGCAGCGTCAAAAACGCCGTCGAATTTCACCGTGTCGAATTCAGGATTGTATTCTTTTTCGATTGCCCACAATTTTTCAAGTTGCGCACTGGTCAGATTCAACGAATCTTTCCACATTTTTAATCGGTCGGCAGTTTTCATCGGCTCTGTTTGCCCGTAAGACGTTGAAAACAAAAGAAGACCAGCGAATATTCCAAATAAAAATTTCTTGTTCATTTTGTTTGTGTATATACTTAGTGTCAAATATACACTATTTTACAATTGCACAAATCCTTTTTGTGGAAAAACGAATAAAAAAACGAGGAGTGGATTTTTACAAACCCGCTCCTCGTTGTATGCTATGTTCGGATGTCCGAATTATTTATTTTCTGGAACTTCCTCAACTGGCGTTGGATCAACTACTTTACCTGTAATGGTAAGAATAATTGGAGTATCTTGTTTGTTAGTGAACACAGAGATACGTTTTGTGAAATGACCAACGTTTTCAGTGTTGTATTTTACGTTAATCACATTCGATTCGCCTGGGTTGATAGCCTCGCGTGGCCAGCTTGGCACTGTGCAACCGCATGAAGCGCGTACGTTCGTAAGGATAAGTGGAGTATCGGTCGTGTTGGTGAACTTGAACGAACATTTTCCATCGGAACCTTTGTTGATTGTTCCGTAATCGTGAACTACGTTTTCGAAAACAACACCTGATTCTTGTGGTTGTGCTTCTTCTTGAGCAAAGCTACAAGTTGCGAAGCAAAGAATCGTACTGAAGAGAACTACTAATTTTTTCATATCGTTTACAATTTAAGTTTCTAATTTTTTACAAAGATATATTTTTTGTGAATACATTGTTACTTCACTGCAAATTACATACCAAATGCATAATAGAATGTACCAGCCACGTCGGTGTAAACGCCTTCAATCATCACGCCGCCTGATTTTCCTTTCATTATTTTTGAAAATTGTTCGGCATCTTTCACGTTTTCGTTGTCAACTTTGGTGATAATGAATCCTTTACGCATATTCGTGTGTTTGCTGATGACTCCTTCGCCAACTTCCACAACTTCCACGCCGTTCGAAAGATTAAGTTTCTTCAACGTCTTTGAATCAGCGTTTTTAATTGTAATTCCTAATACGTTGAGTACATCTTGGTCGTCCTTGGAAATAATTTTCTCGTTGCCTTCCTTGTTCGTTAAATGAACATCGAAAATCATTTCTTTACTACCATTATCACCGCGCACGATGCCAACTTTTATTACGTCGCCTGGAGTTTTTCTTCCAATGATTTCTTGCAATTCTGCCGAGGTAGTTACGGTCACTCCGTCAATGGAGCAAATGACATCACCTTTCTTGATACCTGCTTTGTCGGCGGCACCATCGTTGGTAACGGATTCTACATACACGCCAGATTTTACTTTATATCCTTTTTCTTCTGCCAATTTCGAGTCCATATCACGGATGGAAATGCCCAAAAATCCACGTTGTACCACGCCGTATTTCTTCAAATCGAAAATAACTTTCGACACAATGTTTGAAGGAACGGCGAAACCATATCCCGTGTAAGATCCTGTAGGACTTGCAATTGCGGTGTTTATGCCGATCAGGTCGCCGGCAGCGTTTGTCAGCGCACCGCCACTGTTTCCTGGGTTGATTGCCGCATCGGTCTGAATGAATGACTCGATGGCATATTTTTGTTTCAAAATATTGATGTTACGGCCTTTGGCACTTACAATACCAGCCGTCACGGTTGAGTTCAAATTGAACGGATTACCTACAGCCAAGCACCATTCGCCCACTTTTACATCGTCGCTGTTGGCGAAACTGATAGGTGTCAAATCGTCAGCATCAATCTTGATAAGTGCCAAATCGGTGTTTGGGTCTGTCCCGATGACAGTGGCGGTAAATTCACGTTTGTCATGCAAAGTCACGGTAATTTCATCGGCACCTTTCACCACGTGGTTGTTGGTCACAATGTAGCCTTCCTTTTGCACAATTACGCCCGAACCGCTTGCTTGCTGTACATTTTCTTTCTGGGGAACGTCCCAGCCATCGCCGAAGAAATCTCTCCACAAATCGAACCCCGGAGGATAGGCACTTGTGCGAACCGTTGTCTTTGTAGCAATGTGGACAACCGTAGGCATAACTTTCTCGGCAGCTTCGGTAAAGTCAATACCACCGCCCGCTGAAGCGTTTGAGAACGATGCTTTTTGAATAAATTCAGGTTGGGAATCGGTGACGATGGTGTCAACAATCTCAACTTTTTTGTGATTAAATGAAAGCGCGGCAAATATGATTGCTGTAGCCGCGGCAACAGTACAAATTGTCACAATGGACTGCTTTAATAATTGTTTCATAACCTTTGATATTTAAAGTTACACACAAGCCTAAACTATTTAAAAGATAATTTATTGTTTTACGTTCATCAAATTTTAGACCAAAATGCATGAAACCCATTGAATATTATTCTAAATGATCTAGATTTTCATTTCCGATTTGGTTTTCTAACAAGCAGACCAAATCTTTCTAAATGAAGAAACCTAAAATTAACCTCTCCCCCATTGTTCACTCCCCTGTTCATTTCTGTTTACAACCAGAAAAATTTAGTGAATAAATTTTCCAATAAAATTGTGCTAAAATTTTTGGAAGTAACAAAATCTGTTTCGGTAAACAAGAATTTGAATTATGCAAAAAAATAAGCCCGTTTGATTGAGAAATTATAAACATAAAAAGGAACAGCAGAACACGAAAAAATAATAAACAATTCTCTGTTTATCCGATTTCAAGGCAGTTTGTTCATAATTCAAAATAAAGATTGATTTTCAGAAAATTAAGAATTTCATAACCTGTTTATATTTGTTCTTAACTTTCTTTTTATGTTCAAAACAAGCAAAATCGAAAAAAATTAAAAACCAATTCACAGCACATAATAACCATCATAGAATTTTAAATAAATAAAAAATAATATAATATTTTTATGGTGTGGAAGGGTTTTGAAAACTGCGGCGGAAAATTGGTTGGTCGTTTCCAAAATTTGTAATACATTTCACAAAAATTTTAGTTGCGATGAAACTTAAGATTGTAAACAAATCAAAACATCAGTTGCCGGCGTATTCCACGGAATATTCGGCAGGAATGGATTTACGTGCGAATATTGAAGAACCGGTGGTGCTTGCTCCTATGCAACGTGCTATAATCCCTACGGGATTATTTATAGAATTGCCCGAAGGTTACGAAGCACAAATTCGGCCACGAAGCGGTTTGGCTGCAAAATTTGGCATTACGGTGCTGAATTCTCCTGGAACGATTGATGCCGATTATCGTGGCGAGATTAAGGCTATTTTGGCGAATCTTTCCACAGAACCGTTTACCATTAACGATGGCGAACGAATTTGCCAGATGGTGATTGCACAATATGCCAAAGCCGAAATTATTGAAGTGGAAGAATTATCGGAAACGGTAAGAGGCGAAGGTGGATTTGGGCACACAGGGGTAAAATAAATTTATAGCTAAGAATTAATAATTTGTAGAGACGATGTGCACATCGTCTCTACAATAAGACATAAAAGAACAATAAAATGAATTTGATTATTCCAATGGCCGGTATGGGTAAACGAATGCGGCCTCATACGCTTTCGATTCCTAAACCGTTGATTCCCGTTGCGGGAAAACCTATCGTACATCGTTTGGTTGAAGACATTGCCCGTGTTTGTAAACAAAATATTGATGAAATTGCGTTTATCATTCATCCAAGTTTTGGTAAAGATGTTGAACAAATGTTGTTGAACATAGCTAAATCGTTGGGTGCAACGGGAAAAATTTGTTATCAGGAGGAGCCGAAAGGTACGGCTCACGCAATTTTGTGTGCCGGCGATTCGTTGCGCGACAATGTTGTTGTTGCATTTGCCGACACATTGTTTATTGCCGATTTTAATCTTGATACAACAAAAGATTCCATTATTTGGGTACAAAAAGTTGCCGATCCGTCGGCATTTGGCGTGGTGAAACTCAACAACGACGGTATTATTACCGATTTTGTTGAAAAACCGAAGGAATTTGTTTCCGACTTGGCAATTATTGGAATCTACTATTTCAAAGATGGCAAAAATCTTCGTGCAGAATTACAGTATTTGATTGACAATAATGTGATTAAAGGTACTGAATACCAGTTGACTGACGCGTTGGAAAATATGAAGAACAAAGGTCTTGCGTTTTATACTGGCGAAGTAAACGAATGGCTTGACTGTGGAAACAAAAATGCCACGGTGCAAACAAATCAACGCGTATTAGTGAATTGTGGAAGCAAAATTTCAAAAGAGGCAGAAATAGTCAGTTCGCAGATAATTGAGCCGTGTTGCATAGCAAAAGGGGCAAAAATCGTCAATTCTGTAGTTGGCCCGTATGTTTCGGTAGGAGAGGGGACGAAAATTTCAAATTCCGTTGTTTCAAATTCTATCATTCAAACTAACAGTGTGTTGTCAAATGTGAATATTACAAATTCCATGGTTGGAAATTCAGTAAAAATGCAAAAAACTGCTGAAGAACTGAGCGTTGGGGATTATAATGAATTGTAAAAAATATAAAAAGATATATGTTTAATTTAAAACTATTTGCCTATGAAGTAATTACTGATTGAGCACTTGAAATATTAAAAGCGTTTATTGCTACACTTGGTTTTCCAAAAAACTCTCGAATAAATTTTTGATTATCTCCCAAGATTGAAGCAACAGCGTTCACGCTTGGCGTGGGCAATGTTTGTATTTGGTTAGGAGATATAAGGAAGTCGAGAGCCTTGGAAAACTGACGAAAGAATAAATAGAGCCTACGCTTTTTTTATGTGCATATCCGAAAATAAATTTAGGCTCAAGCATCCGCCTTATGCGTTAAAAGGCACTATTGTTTAACTTAAATTTTATTTGATTATGAAAAAGTTATTAATGATTTTCTTATTAGTAGGTATCAGTGTATCTTTTTATTCTTGTGGTAATGATGAGGATAATACAATGCATTATTATGACTTAGATGGTCATTATATATATATTGTGTCTGGAGAAATAGTAATGTCAACAGAAAATGAATCCTTAAAAGAGGATGTTAAAAAGGCTATTACATATGACGGAATATATATTTATGGTTATAAAGATAATAAGATAAAAATGAGCTATTGTGAAAATGTAACATCTGATGATGTTAATTATAAAGAGTTAGGTATGTGTACGTTATTGGATTATAAACTTATAATTCCATCAGAAACTGTTGAAGAATCAAAAGATGGTGTTAAAATGCATATGACATTAAATCATGGTGATGCAACAATTTCAGATGATAAAAGAACGATAACGTGGACAACTACAATAAGTGGAATAGCAACAAACGGAGATGTTACAATGACACTTTCAGGTTCATATACTAATAAAGCAGTTAAGGAGTAGTTTTTAAAGTATTTTTCTACGGCGGGGCTGGTGCAGTTCCGCCGATTTTTATTTAGAAATAATTGCTATTTTTCTCCTAAATCTTGCATCATCAAGAAATCTTTGAGCTTGATATGTTGCACAGTGCTGGTTGAAAAATCGTTTTCGTCGGTCGTAATAAGAATCTTCTTTCGTGAGTTATCTAGCACATTAAATGCTGCAAATTCACGATTATAGGTGTTTTCTTCCACTACGCTGTAAGCAACTTGTATCAAATATTCTTGTCCGTTTTTTATCGCAAGGAAATCAATCTCTTTGTCTGCCACGTTATACACGGTGAGAGTATAACCCATATAAATAAGTTCGTTAAATATCACATTTTCAAGGTTATGCGTAAGGTCGAACCTATTATTTGACTGGCGGATGGAGTTGAAAGCAACGTCCTCGTCATACAATTTTGTATAAAAATCCAGCTGTTTTTTTGCTTTTGTGGAATACTGCGGAATTTTTCTCACAATATATGCTTCTTCAAGATAATCAAGATATTTCATCACTGTATTTATGGAGCAGTCGGTTTTCTGCGATTTCAAATAATTATGAACGGAATTAGCACTAAAAATTCTTGCGTTCGATACAAGTATATAATTAACTAACTTCTTGAAAATCTCTTGTTTACGAATGTTATAACGGTTTATTATATCGTTCATCACAATTGTTTCGTCCAAGTCGTTCAAATAACGAAGCATCTCTTCCTCACCTTGAAATTCAAATCGTTTTGGAAAACCACCATATACAAGGTAATTATTAATTGATACAGTGCGTTTGAGTTCTTGCACATATTCCACAATTTCTTTATACACAAACGGTCGAATGGTGAACGAAACATATCGTCCGCTTAATTCTTTGGTAAACTCACGAGAAAGCAATTTTGAGTTTGAACCAGTAATGAA
>Ga0310786_10004578_pt1 | contig 19219 bp, 14 predicted proteins | sample AusTroGonzalo_MG_FD_203881 | JGI IMG/M metagenome (GOLD analysis project Ga0310786, IMG submission 203881) | Bovine rumen microbial communities from tropical cattle in Woodstock, Queensland, Australia - Gonzalo_03 (v2) (version 2) | ecosystem: Host-associated > Mammals > Digestive system >... | reverse complement strand
AAGGTGAAGGACGGCGCAGTGGTGCAGAGTCATTCCTTCGAGATGAAACGACGCTTGGAGGAAACAGTGGAGGAATTGCTGCTCTTGGCCGTGGCCGACTTGCGCCAACAGTCGGGCGACCATGCCCCCGAAATCATCGTGCCTGTGAAGTTGGACTACGCCCTCAAGAATGTGGAGGTGACCATCCCGCAGCGCGGCGACAAGTTGAAACTTTTAGACCTCTCGCGACGCAATGCCGTGCAATACAAAATCGACTTGGAGAAGCAACGCTCCTTGGTCGATCCGGAAAGACACCAGAAACGGGTCTTGAACCAACTGAAGGAAGCCTTGCAATTGGAGGAAATGCCCGAAGTCATAGAGTGTTTCGACAACTCCAATTTCCAAGGCGACTATGCCGTGGCAGGTATGGTGCAGTTCGTGAAGGGCAAGCCCAACAAGGCGGCCTACCGCCATTTCAACATCAAGACGGTGGAAGGCCCCGACGATTACGCCTCAATGAAAGAGGTGGTGCGTCGGCGTTATTCAAGGCTGATTGAGGAAGGGAAACCTTTGCCCAACCTCATCATCACCGACGGTGGCAAAGGGCAGATGGAAGTGGTGCGGCAGGTGATTCAGGACGAGTTGCAGGTCGAGATTCCCATTGCGGGCTTGGCCAAGGACGACCGTCACCGCACAAATGAACTGCTGTTTGGTTTTCCGCCTCGCGTGGTGGGCTTGAAACCCAATTCGGAAGTTTTTCGCCTGTTGGCGCACATTCAAGATGAGGTGCATCGCTTCGCCATCACTTTCCATCGAAAGAAGTTCGAGAAGGGCTTCATGCACTCCGAGTTGGCCGACATCAAGGGGATTGGGAAAAAGACCGCCGAGAAACTGTTGCTCGAATTGAAATCAGTGAAAGGCATCAAGGAGGCGCCATTGGAGCGGCTTTCGGAAATCGTCGGGCCGGCGAAAGCACAGGTTGTTTATTCCCATTTTCATGCTTGAATTGCTGCCGCTTTGCGCGTCCCCCTTGTAAGGGGGTGCCTGAAAGGCGGGGGATTCTTTTTTACTCCCCCTAACCCCCTCAAGAGGGGGACACCTGCCGGATGTGTATGAAACAAAACAAAAAAGGAGGCCCCAAAAGGCCTCCTTTTCCGATTGTAATAATCTTTATTATTTCACAATAAATTTCTGGGTGTCGGCACCGGCGCTAATGAAGTAGACGCCGCTGGTCAGACCGCTGAGGTCGATGACATTGGCACCAACGTGACCTTCAACGCTCTTCACTCTCTGACCCATGATGGTGTAGACCACAATCTCAGAGTTCTGGCTGAGGGTGACATTCAGTTGGTCAACAGCAGGATTGGGATAGATGCTCATGTGCGTGTTGTGGCTCACTTCCGGAACACCAACACCGGCGTTCGGGAAGAGATCGTTCAGTTCGAAGGTGAGGCCTTGATAGTAGTTGTCGTCGCCACCATCATCGTTGCCCATCACATAGGAACCATTTTGACCATCCATCTGGACGGCTACAACGAGGGTCTGGCCAATCACAGCGGCTTGCGGATAGACGCATTCCGAAATTTCAAACTCGAAGTCGGTCGTCAGTTGGATTTGAGGCTCCCAAGTACGGCCACCGTCGCCAGAATAGGAGGCGAAGACCTTGTAGAGATAGTTGCCGTTGTCCATGTTGTTTTCATCCAAAGCAACCCAAACGGCCACCATGTCCCAACCGTCGCAGCCGGGAAGCATGCAGAGCACAGGCATGGCTACAGCACCACAGTTGTATGTGCCGTGCAATGAAAGGTCAGAGATATTGAATTCCGTGGCAGTGTAAGGATCTTCGGGGTTGCCGGCAGCATCCAATGGAGGAAGATAACCCATGAATTCAGGCCACATCTCGTGAGTGGCTTGGTCGCCCCATGCCCACCATGAGTCACGGATATCCTGATGGATATAAGCCGAGTCCATGATGAAGGATTGACCGGGCTGCATGGGTTTCGGGTTGGTCGGGTCGGCACCCCAAACGGGGTCAGCTTCACCGTGGTAAGGCAGGTTCTCGCTCCAGAAGGCGACACCAGCGAGGCCGGGATAGTAGCTGCCCGAGCCAGGCTCGCCAGTTGAACCATTCAATTCGTAAGCAACGCAGAGTTCGCCGTTGAGGCCCCACTGGGCGGAAGTCCAACGAGGATACATGAACCAAGTGTCGAAGGTGGTGGTAACACCGGGGTGGTGCCAGAAGGTCTTCTTGGTCCAAGTTTCGCCGTCGTCATAGCTGCAGAGGACGAAGCAGTCACTCCAAGCGTTGTTCACCACGAGGGCGAGGCAGTTGTCTTCGGTGGTTTCCATCCAATAGCAAACGTTGGAACCCCAGTCGAGGCCGTATTCGGAGCCCATGTAGGGGAGAACGACATTCTCCTTGTCCCAAGTCATACCGCCATCGGTCGAACGGAAGTAAACGATGGGGGTGTTGGCACCCTCAGCACCGGGAACATTGGTGGATTGACCATCAGCGCCATTGGCAGTCACCACAACGTGGATGATGTCACGGTTCGGGCCCGAGGTCATGACATTGGGCCAGCAGGGGTCGTAAGTGCCATTAAGGGTACCGGCTCTCGAAAGGATGCCAGCGGCGAGGTCGTCCTTGTTTTCAAGGATGTAGATGGGGCACTCTGTGGCGGTGTGGGCAGCCACGACGATGCCGTTTTCCTTGTAGCGGGCGATGGAGCCGAAACCGGTCTTCTCAGTCTCGACACGGCCTTCCAGCGGAATCCATTCGTCGTTCACGGCATCATAGGTACCGATACCAGTACCACGATCGGCGTAACCATCCACCAAAGCAATGGTGTAAGCGAAGTTCACTTTGCCGTCGGGCCAAACGATGGTTCTCGTGATGGGGCCAGCGTTGGATTGCCAGTCGTAGTAAGTGAAGTCGAGGATGCCGTGTTCGCGAACCATGTTAGGCTCACTTTGCACGTTGGCGAAATCCTCCATGCCTCTGGTCACTTGCATGGTGGCAACATTGTTCTTAGCGTCGTTCTTCGACACTGTTCTCACTTGTGAGTAGCCCATCGTGGCCACCAACAAGACTAATGCTAAAGTAAATAACTTTTTCATTTTTAATGATTTTGATTAGTAATAGATGAATTAATTGTGTTTGTTGTTTGACATATTTGGGGGCAAAGATAAGAATTTTTTCTTAATCACAAGGGGTTTTTGAAAAAAAATGGAAGAGGAGGCCTTTCGACCTCCTCTTCCAAATTATTACCAATTAAATATCAAAACGTGAATTACTTCACAATGAATTTCATGGTGTTTTCATAGCCGTTGGCCTTCACAGTGACGAAGTAGATGCCGCTGCTGAGGTCGCTGGTGCTGATGGCGGTGGTGTTGATGCCAGCGTTGAGGTTGGCTTGTTGCTCCATCACCTTCTGGCCCATGATGTTGAACACGCTGATAGCCATCTCAGAGGTCTGCGAGGCGTTCACTTCAACGTTCAGCACATCGGTGGCGGGGTTGGGATAGACGCGGGTGGTGGTCATCGGGTTGATGGCGTTGTGCTCTTCAACGGCCCAGCTTTCCAGACCGGGATCTTCGGGCGAAGGAACAATCTTCACAGCCCAGATGTAGTTTTCGGTCAGGTCACCACCATTGCTGTTCGGGTAGTTGTCGCTGATGTCGAGGTAGAGGCCTTGCTTGTCGTCCTCGGAATAGCCGAACCAGAATTCACCGTTGTAGGCCTTGGGGGCGGCAAAGGTAGGATAAACCTCTGACAGTTCGTGGTCGAAGCCTTCGCTCAGGTTGTAGACATTGTCGAACCAAGTGCCGGTGTAGTCTCTGAGGGTTACCCAAGCGCTTCTGTAGGAGAAGCCAGTTTCGGCGCACACTCTCAGCTCTGACCAAACGCTCCAGATGATGGCGATGTTGCCCATTTCGTCGACGGCGACAGCAGGCATGGTGCAAAGACCAAGGCTGCGATAGTGCCAAGAAGCACCCGTCACATTGTCGTATTCACCGTAGGTGCCGTTGTTGTTGTCGTCAATCGCACCAAACACATAGAGGTTGGCTCCTTGACCATTCAACATGGACAATTCCTCAATACGTTCAGGAATCAAGGTGTAACCAATGCCGTTGTCCATCCATTCGGTGTGGGCGGCGTCGCCAGCGGATTGTCCGAAGGGCAGGATTTCGTGGCCACCCAATTCGTTGGTGTAGTTGGAGTTCCAATACACAATGCCGTAGCCATAAGCAGGCCAGTAGGTGTAACTGTCGGCATCAGCCACTTTCCAGTGGAACAGGCCGAAGGCAGCGTGCACAACACCATTGTCGTCGATGGCGATGCTGTGCGAGTTGTCGCTGGTGTGGATGGTGTCAACCATGCCTTCCGGATAGTCGTCGAAGTTGATGGCGTGAACAGGATTGCCATCAGCACCGAGAATCGGGAAAGGAGCAATGATTTGGCGTTCCCAAGTGGCACCGTTGTCGTGCGAAATCATGTAGAACACTTCAGTGGTGTAGCTGCTGAACATGACGGCCACATTGTTGCCGTTGGCGGCCATCACATAGTCGTCGGCGCTGAGTTGGTTGCGGTAGTCACCATCGGCATCGTTGTCGAGGCCGGGGAAGTCGACCAATTCGCTCCAAGTTTGGCCACCGTCGCTGGAACGGGTGTAGTAGATGTGGTTGTCGTAACCATCACCCACGGAGATTTGCTTGCACATGACGACGTGGATGTACTCGTCATTGGGACCGCTGCAGACCACTCTCGGCCAAGTGGGTGCGCCGTAGTCGTTGCCCCAGTTGTAGAGGAGGGTCCAATCGCCTTGGCCCTTGGTGGGACGATAGTACAGGTTGACGCCAGTGGCGTGCGAAGCGAGGAGTTCGCCATCACCGCAAGCGGCGATGCTCGGCCAGCCCGACTTCATGGGTTCTTGACGCACCTCCGGGAAATCGCCGAAGCCGCCGTCATAGTAGTTGTAACCGGCACCACGATCGGGGAAACTGGTGATTGCCGAAGCATCCCAAGTGGCGACGATGGAGGCCGTACCGTCAGCCCAAGTGGCAATACGGTTGCCGAGAGCCGAGTTCGACTGCAGGTCGTAGTTGGTGTACATGGTCATGGTTTCTTCGTAACCCCTGTTGCGGTTAACGGATTGCACCATGTGCTGGGGCATGTTGAATTGCATGCCTTGGGCTTGTGAACCGTCAGCGATTCTGAGTTCGCTGGGTTTCTGAGCGGTGGCACTCGCATTCTTCATCGCGGTGCTCACGTTTACTCTTTGTGCAAAGCCGGTCATTGCGACGGCCATTGCGAGCGACATGAATAAAACTTTTTTCATGATGTTGATGAATTAGTTGGTTAATTTAATACTATTAATTTGACGTTTGACAGTTTGCCTATTTGGGCTGCAAAGATAATGTTTTTGTAAACAGCAACGCCCAAAACGGGATTTTTTTATGCAATTTTGAAAGGAAAGCAAAATTTATGCCAAAAAAAAACTTCTCCTTATTGTAAAAACAAATGGGTATTATTCCTAATTTTACAGCCTCAAACATCATTTACTATGAAAAGATTATTTCTCCCCTTAGCACTACTGCTCAGCCTTGCGGCATGTAACTTTATGCCCAAGGCCGTCACTGACCCCGCCGCTTGCGTCGACCCATTCATCGGGACGGGCGGCCACGGCCACACCTTCCCCGGCGCCACTGTGCCCTTCGGCATGGTGCAATTCAGCCCCGACACCCGCATGAACGACTGGGACGGCTGCTCAGGCTACCACACCTCCGACAACACCATCCTCGGCTTCAGCACCACCCACCTGAGCGGCACGGGCTGCTCCGACTACGGCGACTTCCGCTTCATGCCCATCGTGGGCGAAGTGAAAACCGACAAGGGCGATGAAGCCAACACCGCCTCGGGCTACCGCTCGGCATTCCAACACGAGAACGAGGATGCCAAGGCGGGCTATTATTCCGTCATGCTCGACGACTATAACGTAAAAGTGGAACTCACCACCGGCGACCGCGTCGGCATGATGCGCTGCACCTTCCCGCAAAGCAACGACGCGCACATGTTCCTCGACATGGTGGAGGGCGTCAACGATGAGTTTGTGTACGAGTCGTGGCTCCAAATAGAGGGCGTGAACGCCATCAGCGGTTTCCGCCGCACCCGCGACTGGGCCAACGAGCAATACCTCTACTTCTACGCCGAGTTCTCGAAGCCCTTCAAGAACTACACCTTTATTAATAATGGCGAGCCGACGATGGACAACCGCGTGGAGAGCAACAACCTGAAGGCTTGGTTCGACTTCGACACCCAAGAGGGCGAGCCCATCGTGATGCGCATTGCCATTTCCGCCGTCGACGTGGAAGGCGCGAAGAACAACCTGAAGGCTGAAATCGCCGAAAACGACTTCGACTTCGATGCCCTCGCGCAAAAGGCTTACGACAAATGGAACAAGGAACTGAAACGCTACGAGGTGAACGACAAGAACGAAGCGAACAAGACGGTGTTCTACACGGCTTTGTACCACTGTATGATTGCCCCCAACCTCTACAGCGATGCCGACGGACGCTATCGCGCCCACGACTTGCAGGTGTACCAATCGGAGCGGCCCGTCTATACGGTCTTCTCGCTGTGGGACACCTTCCGCAGCCTGCATCCGCTCTTCAGCCTCATGCAGCGCGAGCGCACCCTCGATTTCATCAACACCTTTATTAATAAGTACGAAACCAACCAACACCACATGCTGCCCATCTGGGAACTGGCCGCCAACGAAACCTACTGCATGATTGGCAACCACGCCATTCCCGTCATCGCCGACGCCTATTTTGCCGGCATCCGCGACTTCGACACGGAGAAGGCACTTGAGGCTATGGTCAACTCGTCGAAGACGGACTTCCGTGGCATGGGCGCATACATGAAATATGGCTACGTCCCGATTGAAGCGGAAGGCGAGGCCGTTTCCAAGACGCTGGAATATGCCTACGACGACTGGTGCGTGGCCCGCATGGCCGAGGCTATGGGCAAACAGGACATTGCCGAAGAGTTTTACGCCCGTGCACAAGCCTACAAGAACATCTACAACCCTGAAAACCAGTTCTTCCAAGGCCGCAGAAACGGCGGTTGGATGCGCCCCTTCGACCCCGCGCAGGTCAACTTCACCCTGACTGAGGCCAACTCCTACCAATACGGTTTCTTTGCACCGCAAGACATCAACGGCCACATCGACCTGATGGGCGGTTGGGTCGCCTATGAGGCCAAACTCGACGGCCTCTTCCACGCGCCCACCAACCTCACAGGCCGCGTGCAGCCCGACATCACGGGACTCATCGGACAATATGCCCACGGCAACGAGCCGAGCCACAACACCGTGTATATGTATAATTTCGTCGGCGAACCCACTAAAACACAATACTATGTGAAAAAAGTGATGGACGACTTCTACACCGACCGTCGCGACGGCTACGCCGGCAACGAGGACTGCGGCCAGATGTCGGCTTGGGGCGTGTTCTCCGCGATGGGCTTCTACCCTGCCACGCCCGCTGCGGGCTACTATGTGCTGGGATTGCCGCGTTTCAAGCGGGTGTGCCTGACCTTTGAAAACGGCAAGCAATTTGAGGTAATTGCGAAGAACCTGAGCGAGAAGAACTGCTATGTGAAGTCCGTCAAACTGAACGGCAAGCCCTTGAAAAACAGTTATATCACCTTTGAAGATGTCCACAACGGCGGACAACTCCAGTTCATCATGACCGACGAGCCCAATTCCAAATGGGCCACGCAACCCGAGGACTGCCCCGTGGTGCGCGTGAAAGGCCCGAGCATTGTCATCGTCCCGACCATCAACGCCAACTCCGACACCTTCTTCGACAGCCTCATGGTCAGCATGAACCATCCCATCGAGGACGCGAAAATATACTACACCACCGACGGCACCGACCCGAGGGAAAATGGAACGCTCTACGAGCAGCCGCTTTGCCTGAAGGAGAGTACCAACGTGCGCGCCGCAGCGGTGCAAGCCGGTCGCTGGAGCCTCCCGATGGACGCCAACTATTACCTGATTGACGCACGACGCAGCGTGAAACTCGTGAACAACTTCAACGAACAATACGAAGCCGGCGGCCTCAAGGCCCTGATTGACCACCAACGCGGCGGCGAGAACTTCCGCACCGGCGCATGGCAAGGCTATTATGGCGTTGACCTCATTGCCACAATCGATTTGGGAGTTTCGAAACGCATCAACCGACTGGCTGGCAGTTTCTTGCAGGAGCAAAAGTCGTGGATTTGGATGCCTCGCGAGGTCGAGTATTTCGTCAGTGACGACGGCAAGAACTTCCGCAGCGTAGGCAAGGTGAAGAACGACATTGCCGACGACGACCCGGATGCCGTCATCCAAGAGATGGCCGTGCGTCCGCGCACCAACGCCCGTTATGTGAAGATGGTCGCCAAAAACATCGGCATTTGCCCTGAATGGCACGTCGGCGCTGGGCAGAAGGCTTGGATATTCTGTGACGAGTTGGTGATTGAGTAAATTTGAATCTTTAAATCTTAAATACGAAAATATGAAAGAATCCATCGTAATTCTCGCCGGCGGCGGTCCGGCACCCGGCATCAATACGGTCATCAGCACCGTGGCCAAAACCTTCCTCAAGGACGGTTATCGCGTCCTCGGCCTCAACGAAGGCTACAAGAACCTCTTTAAGCCCAATCCCGATGTGATTGAGATGGACTTCCTCTATGCCGATGCCATCCTGAAACAAGGTGGTTCGGCCTTGAAGATGAGTCGCTACAAACCAAAGAATGAGGAATTTAACACCGAGTTCTTTGTCAAGAACAACATCAAACTGTTGGTCACCATCGGCGGCGACGACACCGCTTCGACGGCCAACCGCATCTCCAAGTTCTTGGCTACTTGTGGCGTTCACATCCAGAACATCCACGTCCCCAAGACCATCGACAACGACCTTCCCTTGCCCGAGGGCAGCCCGACCTTCGGCTACTATTCGGCCAAGGATGCCGCTGTGCATTTGGTGCAGACCATTTACGAAGATGCCCGCACCAGCGGCAACTGGTTTGTTATCTCCGCAATGGGTCGCGAGGCCGGTCACTTGGCTTTCGGCATGACCTCAGCCTGCCACTGCCCGATGGTCGTCATCCCTGAGATGTTCAACCATGCGGAAGTCACTTTCGATGCCATCATCAAGTTAGTGGTCAGTTCAATTGTGAAGCGCAAGTTGTTGGGTGTCAACTATGGCGTGGTCATCATCAGCGAGGGCGTGTTCCACTTCATGAGCGATGAGGAAATCCATAAGTCGGGTGTGGCCTTTACTTACGACGAGCATGGCCATCCTGAATTGGGCAACGTCAGTAAGGCACACATCTTCAACCTCTTGCTGCAACAAAGACTGAAGGTTTTAGGACTCAATGTGAAGAGCCGTCCCGTGGAAATCGGCTATGGCATCCGTTGCGTCGAGCCGAATGGCTACGACCTGACCTATTGCTCGCTTCTCGGCTACGGCGTGAAGAAATTGTTCGACAAGGGCGTGAGTGGCGCAATGGTCACCGCCAACCCGAAGGGCGAGATTGTACCGCTGTATCTGAAAGATGTGGAAGACGAAAACGGCAAGATCAAGCCGCGCTTGGTGAACCTCAACGGTCCCAAGGCCGAACTGATTTTCAACGACGGCCTGCAATACATCATGCCCGCCGACTACGAAGCCGCGAAAACTTACCTGCCGAATCCAGAGGATTACGACTTTAGGAAGATTTTGAACTGGTAAAAGACCTCTATTCCTGATAATACACGCGTTTCACCCTTTGTGAGACGCGTGTCATTATTTCATAAGGTATGGTTTGGCAGGCGCGGGCGATGTCGACAATGTCATGTTCGGCATCGAAAATGACGACCGTGTCACCTTCTTGAGCCTCCACATTGGTCAAGTCTAACATGCACATATCCATGCAAATATCCCCAATGACGGGCACCTGCTGGCCATTCACATAGAACTTGCCATTGCCGTTGCCCAACAGCCGCGAAAGACCGTCCGCATAGCCAATGGGCACAATGCCGATGCGCATGTCGTTTTCGGCGCGGCCGTGGCGGTTGTAGCCGATACTGTCGCCTTTCGGGATGTGCTTGATTTGGTTGATGGTCGTCTTGAGCGACACCACAGGCTGCAAGGCACCCTTGTCGGCCTCGCAGGTGGGCACACCATACAGACCGATGCCCAAACGCACCATATCAAACTGATACTGAGGGAATCGCGAGATGCCTGCCGTGTTCAGGATGTGGCGCAAGACCTTGTAGGGGAAAGCCTCGACAATCATTTGGCTGCCTTCCTCAAAATTGCGGATTTGGCTCAAAGTGAAGGCATCCTCGGCGGGATTGTCAGCCGTGGCCAAATGCGAGAACACACTTTTCACATGCAGCATCGGATTGGCCTTGATGCGGCTAACCAACTCGGGCAATTCATCCTTCGAGAACCCCAAGCGGTGCATTCCCGTATCCAATTTGATGTGCACATTGAGCGGGTGCGACTCGGGCAACGAAACATTCTCCAACGCCTTTTCGATAAACGCCAAATTGCGGAAACTGAACACCTCCGGCTCTAAATGATACTTGATGATGTTGTCGTAACTGTTCACTTCAGGACTCATCACCATAATGGGCAAATTGATGCCCGCTCGGCGCAGTTCCACTCCCTCATCGACAAAAGCAACTGTCAGGTAATCAACATTATGGAATTGAAGTACATTGGAAACTTCGATGTTGCCGCTGCCGTAGCCAAAAGCCTTCACCATCACCATGAGTTTGGTTTCCGCCTTGATTTTGGTGCGGAAATAGTTCAAGTTGCCGACCAAATGGTTGAAGTTGATTTCCAAAACCGTTTCGTGCGCCTTTTCCTGCAACTCCATCCCGATTTGTTCAAACTCGAAAGCGCGGGCACCCTTCAGCAAAATGGTCTGGTTGTTGAATTTCGAGAATGGGAAATGCGCCAAAAAATCGCCCACATTGGGATAGAAATAATGTTCCATCTCAAACTTGTTGGCATAGCGCGATATGCCCTCGCCGATGCCAATCAACATATCAACATCCTTGTTTTTAAGCAGTTGCGCAATCTCAGCATACAAATCCATCTCGTTTCGGCCACTTTGCAAAATGTCGGACATGATGACCACACGCCGCTTGTGCTGCCGCTGCTGCTTCATCACATCCAAGGCGATGGAGAGCGAATTGACATCCGAATTATAATAGTCGTTGATGATGGTGCAGTTGTTCATTCCCGCCTTGATTTCCAGTCGCATAGCAATGGAAGTCAGCGACATGAGCCTTTCTGCAATGACTTCGGGCTTCATCTGTATCAGCAATCCGACTGCAATGCAATGGATGGCGTTTTCGATGGAGGCATCGTCAGAAAAAGGAATGACATAGGCCATGCTTTCCCCCCGATATGTGGCTTGAATGACGGTGGTCCTCTCATTTTTCGTCACCGACGTGATGAAAAGGTCGGCCTCGGTGAACTTGCGGCTCCAAGTGAACAATTTCACCTTGGAGGCCAAGCCTGAACGAATCACAACCTGCTGTATCTCTGAATAATCCATGCAATACACCAACGATTCCGCCTTCGTGAACAGGTTCATCTTCTCCCCCACTTTCTGGGCACGGCTGATGAAATTCTCCTCGTGCGCCTGCCCGATGTTGGTGAACACGCCGAGGGTCGGGGCGATGATACGCTGCAAAGCCATCATCTCGTCAGGTTCGGAAATACCCGCCTCAAAAATGCCCAAATCGTAGTTCGCGTTCATCTGCCACACCGAGAGCGGCACACCTACTTGCGAATTGTAACTCTTGGGGCTGCGGACGATGTTGTAATCGGGGCTGAGCATCTGGTAGAGCCATTCCTTGACGATGGTCTTGCCGTTGCTGCCCGTAATGCCAATGACGGGAAAGTCGAACTGCTGCCGATGGTGGGCCGTCAAAGTCTGCAAAGCCTTCAAGGGGTCGGCAACCACGACAAACACCGCATCAGGGCATTCCTCTTCGGGAAGCCGTTTTACCACGAAGGCGCGTACACCCTTGTCGTACAACTCCTTAATGTATCTGTGGCCGTCATTGCGTGCGCTTGTCAGGGCAAAAAACAGGGCTAATCGGGCGTCAATCAGATGGCGGCTGTCGATGAGCAAGTCGCAAATTTGCCGTTCACGAGCCTCTCCGACCAATTGTCCGCCGACGATTTCCGAAACCTCTTGCAATGAATAGTATTGGTGCTGCATGAATTTGCTCAATTTTCGCGCAAAAATAGGGCTTTTCCGCAAGTCAATCGGGACTTTATGAAAAATAAACTACCTTTGCGGCATAAAACACACGCGAAATGACCCTCAAGCAACACATTCCCAACGCCATCACCTGCGGCAACCTCGTTTCGGGCTGCCTCTCCATCCTGTTTCTCACCTCAGGAATGCCCGTCAAGGCGGCCTTGATGATTTTCGTGGCCGGACTTTCCGATTTCTTGGACGGTTTCGCCGCCCGACTGCTCCACACCCACTCCCCCATTGGTGCCGACTTGGACTCGCTTTCGGACGTGGTTTCCTTTGGCGTTGCGCCTGGATTCATCATGCATTGGCTGATGAGCCGTGCCCAACATTCTGAAATTACGTTGCTTGGTTTGGATCTGTTGCCTTGTTTGGCCTTCCTTTTGCCTGTATTTTCCGCCATCCGTCTCGCCAAGTTCAATGTTGATGACACGCAAACAACCACTTTTCGAGGCATTCCCGCGCCCGGCATGGCCATCTTCATCGCCTCTTTGCCATTGGCACTCAGCAAAGTAGGTCATCTCACCGATGGAGCCTTAGGCTATTGGGCCTGCTTAGGCATCACGCTGGTTTTTTCCTTTATGATGGTCAGCCGTCTGAAGTTTTTCTCTTTCAAGATGAAATCCGCGAAATGGAAAGGCAATGAAGTGCGGTGGATTTTTCTGATTGTCGCAATTGTCAGTTATGCCATTTTCCGCTGGCTCGCGTTGCCTTTCGTGATGATGGTTTATGTTTTGCTATCGGTTTTGTTTGGGGAAAAAGTGAACTAAATCTCTCTGGAATTGAAATATAGGGTGGTTTAGTCCTTCAATTCCTCAATATACCCTCTCACTTGCTCACGTAGTGGCTTCAGGTCGTTAGTGTAAGTTTCCCAAATGAACAACGGACTTGCCACATAATACCCATGCACAAGCACATTGCGCATGTCGATGATGTTGCGCCACGGCACCTCGGGATGTTCCTCGCGAAATTCCTTGGTCAGCATATTGGCTGCTTCTCCGACAATCATGATATTGTAAACCACTGCGTGGAAGCACATCACATCGCCTTGCATTTCCTCAAAAGTCTTACCTTCAAGGAAATCCATCACATGACCAATGCTCTTTTCAATGTGATATAAGCGTTCAACATCCCTAACTCGCTCTCTCATAGACTAATTTCTTATCACGATTAGCCGATTCGACGGCAAAAGGAAGCAGTGTGCCTTCTTCCACAAGGTCAACTTCGCGGCCAAGGCGTTCCTTCAATTCCCTCCACATCTGGGCGTAGGCAAACAATCCAATGGGCTTGCTGTGGTCAAACTCGACTAAAATATCCACATCGCTTTCAGGCGTGGCCTCGCCTCGTGCAAACGAGCCGAACAACCACGCTTTCAAAACGGGCTTCGTCTTGAAATAGTCGGATAAAAGAAATATCAAGGTTTGGTCGCTCATAATAATTCTCGTTTGCGTTGCAAAATTAGCAATAATTCAAATATCAGCACGATAAAGTTGGTTTTTTCGGCCTTCCCGACACAAAAACCACTCCTTTTACAACTCTTTCTTATGAAACACAAAATTATGTCCCAAATACACTTCGCGGACGTGTTCGTCTTGGGCTAAGTTTTCGGGGGTGTCGGCTTTCAAAACTTTTCCGTCGAAAAGGAGATAGGCTTTGTCGGTGATGCTGAGGGTTTCGTGCACATTGTGGTCGGTGATGAGCACGCCGATGTTCTTCTTTTTCAACTTGAAAATGATGCGCTGGATGTCCTCCACGGCAATCGGGTCGACGCCGGCAAAAGGCTCGTCGAGCAACACAAACTTGGGATCAACAGCCAAAGCACGGGCAATCTCGGTGCGTCGACGCTCGCCGCCCGAAAGTTGGATACCTTTGCTTTTGCGCACATGCTGCAAGCCAAACTCGTCAAGCAATTCCTCCAACTTCTTCCGACGGTCGGCCTCAGTCATCTCACGCTTGAACTGCATGACGGAATAGATGTTGTCCTCCACACTCATCTGCCTAAACACCGAGGCCTCCTGCGCCAAATAGCCAATGCCGATTTGCGCCCGTCTATACATCGGCAGGTCGGAAATGTCCTTTTCGTCAAGATAGACCTTGCCGGAATAGGGTTTGATAAGGCCCACCACCATATAAAAAGTGGTCGTTTTGCCCGCGCCGTTGGGGCCGAGCAAACCCACAATCTGCCCTTGCTCCACCTCAATATCCACATCTTTGACAACGGTGCGTTGCCCATATTTTTTCACCAAGTTTTCCGTTCTCAGTTTCATCGCATCCTAAATTTTGAGTTTTACATCAGAAAATCCCTTCTTTCAAAATATCATGCAAATGGATAATTCCCAAATATTTGCCATCGCGGACAACAGGTAATTGCGTGATGCTGTTGTGCCGCATCTTGTGCAAGGCATCCACCACCAAGGCATCTTCTTCGATGGTCTTGGGATTGGAAGTCATGATTTGCGAAGCCTTCACATGTTCGATGTCGGGCGTGTTCATCAGCATTCGGCGGAGGTCGCCGTCGGTGATAATGCCCAAAATCTTATCGCCCTCGCTGACCACTGTCGCGCCTAAACGCTTGTGTGTCATTTCGATAATGACATGGGTCAAGTTGTCGTCAGGGCCGACTTCAGGGCGTTCATTCCTAACATACAGATCCTTGACGCGAAGATACAATTGCTTGCCCAAAGCCCCGCCCGGATGGAATTTGGCAAAGTCGGCGGTCGAGAAGCCGCGACACCTCATTAATATTAATGCGAGTGCGTCTCCCATGACAAGTTGGGCCGTGGTGCTGCTGGTGGGAGCAAGACTGTCGGGAATGGCCTCATCGCTGACGCTGACATCCAACACATAATCAGCCTGTTGCGCCAAATACGACTTCGGATTGCCGACCATCGCCACGATTTTGTTGCCTCGCAACTTAATCAGCGGCACCAGCACCTTGATTTCGGGCGTTTCGCCGCTTTTCGACAAAACGACCACAATATCGCCTTCGCGAATAATGCCCAAATCACCGTGGATGGCATCGGCGGCGTGCATGAAAACCGCCGTTGTGCCCGTCGAATTCATTGTGGCGACGATTTTTTGGGCGATGATGGCACTCTTTCCGATGCCCGAAAACACCAGATTTCCCTTGCACTCCAGCATCAAATCCACCGTTTTGCGAAAATCCTCACCGATTCGGCCTTTTAATCCCATGATTGCATTAGCCTCATTATCAATGATTTGATTGGCCAATTCGATAATTATGTCATTTTTTTTCATTTTTTTCCGCTTTTTTCTTGCTCCAAATGATTTAAAAACTATAACTTTGTCTTTGCGTCAAGGGGGAAAACCAACCCTTGTCAATAACGCAGTTTTTCGAAAGAGATTGCAAAATAACACAAAAGTTTGGAATATACCAAAAGGAGGTTACCATGGCTAAAAAAGAAGATCAGGCGATTCACAAGTTGCTGAAGAATGTTTTCGGCTTCGACCAATTCAAGGGAAACCAAGAAGAGATCATCAAAAGCATCCTCGGAGGCAACAACACCTTCGTACTGATGCCTACGGGCGGCGGCAAGTCGCTTTGCTACCAACTGCCCGCGCTGATGTCAGAAGGCACGGCAATCGTCGTCTCCCCGCTCATCGCGCTGATGAAGAACCAAGTTGACATGATCCGCAACTTCGGCACCGAGTTGGGCATCGCGCATGTGATGAACTCCTCGCTCTCGAAGGCCGAACTGCTTGAGGTGAAAGACGACCTGAAAAGCGGCAAAACCAAGTTGCTTTATGTGGCACCCGAATCGCTCACCAAGGACGAGACCGTCGACTTCCTTCGTGGCTTGAAGATTTCTTTCGTCGCCATCGACGAGGCACACTGCATCTCGGAATGGGGCCACGACTTCCGCCCCGAATACCGCCGCTTGCGCCCCATCATCAATGCCATCGGCGACGACCTCCCCATCATCGCCCTGACGGCCACCGCTACCGTAAAGGTGCAGAACGACATCATGAAGAACCTCGAAATCATGGACGCGAGGGTGTTCAAGTCGTCGTTCGACCGCCCGAACCTATATTATGAGGTGCGACCGAAAACCAAGGATGTCATCAAGGACATTATCAAATACATCAAACAAAACCCAAACAAGTCGGGCATCGTGTATTGCCTCAGCCGCAAGAAGGTGGAGGAATTAGCCGAAACGCTGGCTGTCAACAGCATCCGCGCCCTGCCCTACCATGCCGGATTGGATAGCCAGACCCGCAAAGAAAACCAAGACAAGTTCCTGATGGAAGAGGTTGACGTGATTGTGGCCACCATCGCCTTCGGCATGGGTATTGACAAGCCCGATGTGCGTTTCGTCATTCACCACGATATTCCCAAGAGCCTCGAAGGTTACTATCAGGAAACGGGCCGCGCCGGTCGCGACGGCGGCGAAGGCAACTGCATCGCGTTCTACGACTATGAGGACATCCACAAGTTGGAAAAGTTCAACAAGGGCAAAAACGTGGCAGAACAGGAAATCGCCCGCGAATTGCTGAACGAAACCGTAACTTACGCCGAATCAGCCGTTTGCAGACACAGACTATTACTCCACTATTTCGGCGAGGAATACAACAAGGAGAACTGCGGCGCGTGCGACAACTGCCGCTTCCCCAAGGAGAAATTCGACGGCAAGGAAGACCTGAAACTCGTCCTTGAAGCCGTAGAAGACACCAAGCAACTCTTCAAAACCAAACACATCGCCGAACTGTTGGCCGGCAAACTCACCGGCGACATCAAGGCAGCCAAGCAGGAAAACAACGAATTTTTCGGTGCCGGCGACGAGCACAACGAGAAATATTGGACGGCGGTCATCCGTCAGGCCTTAGTCAACAAACTGTTATCCAAGGATATAGAAAACTACGGCATCCTGAAAATCACCAAGGATGGCAAGAACTTCATCAAGAAGCCCTACACCATCATGCTCGTCAAGGACCACGACTACGAGAACTCCGACGAGGACGATCCTGAGACCCTTGCGGCAATGGGTTCCAACAAGGACGGCGGTGCCGACAAGACCCTTTTCGCCCTGTTGAAAGACCTGCGCAAGACCATTGCCAAGCAAAACGGACTGCCGCCCTTCGTCATCTTCCAAGACCCGTCATTAGAGGACATGGCCATCCAATACCCCATCACGAAGGAGGAAATGATCCAAATCGCGGGCGTGGGCGCGGGCAAAGCGGAAAAGTTTGGCGAGCCATTCATCAAACTCATCAAGGAATATGTGGAGGAGAACGAAATCACCCGCCCGAACGACATGGTGGTGAAGTCGGTGGTGAACAATTCCGCGCTGAAAATCGGCATCATCCAGAACATCGACAAAAAGATTCCGTTGGATGACATCGCCTATGGCAAAGGCCTGAGTTTCGACGAGTTGCTGTCTGAAATTGAGAGCATCGTTTCATCAGGTACGCATTTGGATATCAACTACTTCATCGATGAATATGTGGATGTTTACCATCGTGAGGATATTTTGGACTACTTCCAGGAGGCCGAATCGGACGACGTGAGGAAAGCCCTTGAAGAACTCGGCGAGGACGAGTACGAGGAAGATGAAGTCCGCCTGATGCGCATCAAGTTCCTATCGGATGTCGGCAACTGATTCAGAATGAAACGATTATTGTTTATATCCCTACTCTTTGTCCTTGTGGCTGCTTGCGGCCACAAGGACAAAGGTTTTATGCCCGACCGACTCCTCACCGAGCAGGAAATGATTGACCTGATGACCGACGTGCAAATCATCGAGGCCGACATCAACTATCAGAAATCGCAAGAAAGAGAACACAAAGATTCCATCCCCGCCAAGCCTGTGGACTATGTCAAACTGTCAAAGTTGTATTACGAACAACTCTTTGAGCACCACGGGATTACGGACAGCATTTTCATCCAAAACATAAGATACTACTCGGAGCGGCCCGCCGTGTTGGAAACCATCATGGACTCGGTGACACAACGGCTGACGAAGGAACAATCGGAGTCCCAAAGGGACGACAGCCAATAGGCAGACGGTGTAAACCTCTGCCCATCGTTAAACCCAACACACAACAATCATGGCCAGCACATTAGTCCAACAATACATGCACATCGTGTTCCACACGAAATGTACAGCCATCACCATGCGAGAAGAGGATTTACCACGTGTTTTCGATTATATTGGCGGTGTCATTCGAAATATTAACGGGGTTTCCATCCAAGTAGGTGGTCGCCCAGACCACGTTCACATTTTGGCATCCATGCCCAAAACAATGAGTCTGGCAGAATTTGTCCGCACCATCAAATCCAACAGCAGCAAATGGATCAAAACATTGGATGGTTATTACGAACCGTTTATGTGGCAGGAAGGCTACGGCGCATTCAGTGTCAGCGCATCGGTGTTGGACAAAACCACCAAATACATCAAAAACCAAAAGGCGCGTCATCGCGACCGGACATTCGTGGATGAATACAAACAATTTTTGGATGCATACCATGTGGAATATGATGAACGGTATGCGTTTGGGGATTGATTTTTTCGGCGGGGGGTTGTTTTCCGTTTTTTTCGGCAGGGGTTTACACCACCTGCCTATGATGCTGTCACCCCTTCGGGGTTCCGTTTTGTGTCGTGGTTTTTCCATCGGCAGGGGTTTACACCACCTGCCTACGATGCTGTCACCCCTTCGGGGTTCCGTTATTTCCTCAATTCCGCCGCAATCAAATCATTCAGTTTCTTAGCCGCATCAAGCAACATGCTTTCATCCGTCGGGACGGGCACAGGATGGCTGTCCAAGCGGCTCAATGTCTCCGCCGAGCAAGCCTCTCGGTCGCCTTTGATAGTGGTGTAGTCGTTCTTGAAGGTGGAGGTCACTTCGAAAGGAACGGAAAACATTGGCTCATCCGAGCAAATGCTACAACTTGAGCAGAAACAGATGATA